>Ga0224748_10095_pt1 | contig 20445 bp, 19 predicted proteins | sample LIM_F_Water_Neg_FD_182074 | JGI IMG/M metagenome (GOLD analysis project Ga0224748, IMG submission 182074) | Enriched cells from gastrointestinal tract of the lab mouse from Pacific Northwest National Laboratory (PNNL), Richland, Washington... | ecosystem: Host-associated > Mammals > Digestive...
GGGACAATCCATGCGCCGCCCTCTTGATTCTGGCAATCGGGTGATGCCAGGACGTTGGCATTTCAGGCGTTAAACGCAGCCAGGGAAGGGAAATTTGAGGAAGCGAAAAAACTTTTGGCTGAATCCGAAGCGAAGGCTCTGGAAGCGCATCATGTGCAGACAAGTATGCTGACTGCCGAAGCGAACGGGGATGGGCCGGAAGTAAATATTTTGCTGGTACATTCCCAGGATCACTTGATGACGAGTATGTTGGCAAAGGAATTGATTAAAGAGCTGATTTATCTACATGAGACAAAAGCGGATAAGCAGTGAGCAAATGGAGCAAATGAAAAAAGGAGGTTTTGGAAATGGGTAATGCAATTGAACGTCTGGCGGAAAGCAATTTTATGAAAAAATTACAGGAAATAAGCCAGAAATTGACAACAAATGAAATTTTCGCCACAATTTCGGGCGGCATGGGGGCAACGATGGGGCTCATAATGATAGGAGCCGTTATCCAGGTAATATGTGCTTTGGGTGAACTGATTTTTAAGTGGAACCCGGCAAGCCCGTCTTACATCGCGTTTTATATGCCTTATAAACTGACAATGGGGCTGTTAGGTTTTTTTATGTGTTTTTCTATGGCGTATAACTATGCCAAAAGAAAAAAGAGGAATGCAATGCAGGCGGGTTTTACGGCTATTGTCTGCTATATCCTGGTTATGTCCCCGGTTGTGTCTGCCAGCGCTGACGGGGGAGAAAATTTCTTTGATGCACTGAATTTGGGTTCTTTGGGTACCGGCGGCATGTTTGTGGCTTTGATTATAGGGTTATGCTCTGTGGGGATTTCCGAGTTTGCAATCCGGCATAAGTGGATGATTAAGCTTCCCGATGTAGTGCCGGAAGGGATTGCTAATTCTTTCAATGCAATCATCCCTACAGGTATTAATATTTTGGTATGGTATGGCCTTTCCATCCTTATTGCAAGTGTGAGCCAGGGTTCTTTTACGTTGGCATCGCTTATCACAAAGGTGCTTTCCGTGCCGATTGGATATTTGACCTCTACGCCGGGGATGTTTATTATTATTATTTTATGCCAGCTCTTTTGGTTCTTTGGGATTCACGGCACAGGCGTTATTTTTAATGCAATTATGATTCCGTATGTAACAGCGTATATGACAAACTCTTCTTTGGCAGCGGCCGGCCAGCCTTTGCAGTGGTCTCCGCTCTTCCTGTTCGGCGCTTTGAGTATTATGGGAGGTACCGGCAATACATTGCCTTTGTGCGTCATGGGGCTAAGAAGCAAATCCAAGAGAATCAGCACAGTATCGAAAGCGGCTCTGGTTCCCGGTATTTTTAATATTAATGAGCCGGTTATTTTTGGGTATCCGATTATGTACAATTCCCTTATGCTGATTCCCTACATTTTGTGCCCGGTTGCTGAATAATTTTGTTTCATGAGTTTCATGAGAAAGGAGATTGTTATGTCTTTTCCGAAAGATTTTTTTTGGGGCGCCAGTACGTCTAGCGCACAGTGCGAAGGGGGATATGATTGTGATGGAAAGGGGATGACGATATGGGATGTAAAGCCTTTAAATCCGGGCTGCTGTTCTTTCCATTATGCATCGGACTTTTATCACCATTATAAAGAAGATATTGCCCTTATGGGAGAAATGGGATTTAAGATGTTCCGTCTGTCTATTTCCTGGGCCAGAATACTGCCGGAAGGTGAAGGCGAAATAAATCAGGCAGGATTAGATTTTTACAAAGATGTATTCCGTGAATGCCATAAATATGGTATTGAACCGTTAGTTACTATTTTCCATTTTGATTTGCCTTTGGCGCTGCAGCAGAAGTACGGCAGTTGGAATAACCGCCGGATGGGGGAGGCTTACGTAAATTACTGTAGAATCTTATTTGAAAACTTCCGGGATGATGTGAAATATTGGCTCACTTACAATGAACAGAATATGTTGATTTATTATGGGGCTGTAGACATGGTAGGTGGCACAATGAAGCTGCAGGACATGAATGATTTGTATAATCAGGCCCATAATCAGTTGGTAGCCCAGGCAAAAGCTATCCACCTTTGCCATGAGCTTTGCCCCGATGCGATGATAGGGCCGGCCCCCAATATTACAACGGCTTATCCGGCGGACAGCAATCCGGAAAATTATCTGGCGGCTTTGAATAATGATGATTTGCGCAATAACTTTTATTTGGATGCGTTGGTATTTGGCCGTTATCCTGCCAGCATGAATAATTATTTTGAAAAAAATGGGATTCATATTGAGGCGCAGGAAGGGGACTTTGAATGTATGCGTACTTGTCATCCTGATTTTATTGGGTTTAACTGTTATGGAAATGATACGGTAGAATATTGCGATTATTATGAACTGGACTTAAGCGATTTTGAAGGCGGTGATAACCGGAAAATGAGCTATTTGCAGAAGCTGGCAGAAAAACCGGGCGTCGCTAAGTCAATCAGCAATGCAAAATTTCCGCAAGGGGAAGATGGTCATCGATTTGACCCTTACTGTATCCGGGTGACAGTCAGGAGGCTTACTGACAGATACCATTTACCGTTAATTATTACGGAGAATGGCTATGGGCGTCCGGATACTTTGGAAGCTGACGGCACCGTGCATGATTCTTACCGGATTGAGCATTTACGGGAAACAATCCGGCAGATGTCTATAGGGATTGACGAAGGCGCCATGCTGATTGGTTATTGCCCTTGGAGCGCGATTGACTTGGTATCTACCAGAGAGGGGATTACAAAACGTTACGGCTTTGTGTATGTAGACAGGGATGAAGATGATGAAAAAGCAAAAGATGCAGAGATGAAGCGTTACCGTAAGGATAGTTTCTATTGGTATAAGAAGGTAATAGCCAGCAACGGCAAAGAGTTGGATTAGGCATTGATTGATAGAAAGGAGGAGCCAGGAGAAGATGGGATTTCCAAAAAATTTTTTATGGGGCGGGGCTACGGCAGCGAACCAATGTGAAGGGGGATGGAACGAAGGGGGAAAAGGGCTGGCAGATTCGGATGTAAAGACAGCCGGTTCCCTTACAGAACCGCGCTATATCACCTATGTGGATGCGGACGGCCATGCGGGGAAGGCGGTTTCCGAATACGATATTCCGGCAGGCGCGCGGAAAGCAGTGGTAGAAGGATATTATTATCCGTATCATGAAGCGATTGATTTTTATCATCGGTATAAAGAAGATATTGCGCTGTTTGCAGAAATGGGTTTTAAAGTGTTCCGTATGTCGATTGCCTGGACCAGGATTTTCCCCAAAGGGATTGAGGAGGAGCCGAATCAGGAGGGGCTGGACTTTTACCGCAATGTATTTTTGGAGTTGAAAAAATATGGCATTGAACCGTTAGTAACTATTCAGCATTATGATGTGCCTCTTTATTTGGAAGAAAATCTGGGCGGTTGGAAAAACCGGGAACTGATAGGATTATTTGACCGTTATACGGAAACAATTTTTAAAGAGTATAAGGGGCTGGTGAAGTATTGGCTGACTTTTAATGGAATTAACAGCGTAATCATGATGAAGGATATTCTATCCGGCTATCCTGCCGAAAAAGTAAAAGAAGATTTCCTGTTATTGCATCACCAGTTTGTGGCAAGCGCAAGGGCGGTAAAACGTGCCCACGAAATCGACCCGGATTATGTGATGGGCTGTATGATTGCCGGAGGGCCAAGCACTTACCCATTGACTTGCGACCCTAAGGATATGGCAGCGACACAGAACAGGCTGCAGGAAAATATTTACTATACCGGGGACGTTATGGTACGTGGGGAATACCCATACTTCGCAGAAAGAATATGGAAAAAGTATGATGTGAAATTGGATATTACAAAACAGGATAAGGAAGATTTGAAAAATGGTACGGTGGATATGATTACCTATTCTTATTATTGTACCAGTTGCTGTACCACCCATGAAGTGACGGAAACGGCGGGGGGCAATTTAAATATGGGCCCTAAAAATCCTTATCTGGCTTATAGCGAATGGGGGTGGAGCCTGGACCCCGATGGTCTGAGATATTCTTTGAATGAGTATTACGGCCGTTATCAGGTTCCAATTATGGTGGTGGAAAATGGTTTGGGGGCTATTGATATTTTGGAGGAAGATGGTTCCATCCATGACGATTACCGGATTGAATACACGAAGGCCCATGTAAAGGCTATGGCACAGGCGTTGGAAGACGGAGTTGACTTACGCGGTTATACGCCTTGGGGCTGCATTGATTTGGTGTCCGCATCCACCGGCGAAATGAAAAAACGTTATGGTTTTATTTATGTGGATAAAGACAATGAAGGGAATGGAACATTGGCACGCTACCGGAAGGATTCTTTTTATTGGTATAAAAAGGTCATAGCTTCCAATGGGGAAGACTTAGATTGATGCCGGATAAGGCGGTGCAGGAAAGGGCAATGCTTCAGGTTGGGGCAGTGAGAGAAAGGAGAAAAATGGTATGAGAGTATTATTATGCTGTGCTGGAGGCTTGTCCAGCAGTATCTTGATGAAAAAGATGCAGACATGGGCAGCTTCTCATGGGGAAGAACTGGAAATCGTTGCGGTAGGGACCGGCGAAGCGCAGGAGAGATGGCAGGAAGGCTGGGATTGTGTGCTGGTGGCGCCTCAGGCGAGCTATCGTATGGACGATATGAAAAAAGAAATCCAAATACCTATGGCAGCAGTGCCTTCATTAGATTATGCAATTGGAAATGCGGAAAATGTAATGAAGCTGGCACATGAATTATGCGGGAAATAAGTAATAGGTCAATAACCAATAGAATAATATGGTAGAAAAAGGCGGAAGCAATCGATGGATGGCTTCCGCTTTTAGATTCCGTATTCCATAATGAACTGCGTTGTGATAGAATGTACTCGTTGGATTTAAAAGAAGATGCGGCAAATGGAGGTAGAATAGACGATGATTGCGATGCAATATAAAGACATGCTGAATGGGAAGTCGGTAATCAGGGAGCTTTCCGAGTATGCTACGGCGAGAGGGAAGGAAATAGGTTATGAAAATGTATTCGATTATAGCTTGGGGAACCCTTCCGTGCCTGCGCCGGAGACATTTAAAAAGGCGATGATAAAGTTGCTGACGGAGGCGGATTCTTTGGAAGTTCATGGGTACAGCCCAAGCCTTGGAATCATTCCGGTAAAAGAAAAGATAGCGGCATCTTTAAACAGAAGGTTTGGGATGGACTACAGCCAGAAGCATATTTTTATGACGTCCGGGGCGGCGGGCGCAATTGCCCATGCAGTCCGGGCGGTGACGGTAGAAGGGGATGAAGTCCTTACGTTTGCGCCCTTTTTCCCGGAATATAATCCGTATATTAATTTAAGCGGGGCAAGGCTTAAGGTTGTTCCGGCGGACACGGAAAGTTTTCAGGTGAATTTTGACCGTTTCCGGGAAATGCTGACGGATAAGGTCATGGCGGTACTGATAAATACACCGAATAACCCATCGGGAGTTGTATATAAGAGAGAAACATTGGAGAAACTGGCCGATATCATGCGGCAGAAAGGGCAGGAATACGGGCATGAGATTTATTTGATTTCCGATGAGCCTTATAGGGAGATTCTCTTTGAGGGAGTGGAAGAAGTTTATGTGTCGAAGATGTATGAAAATACCATAAGCTGCTATTCCTATTCCAAATCGCTGTCCGTGCCGGGGGAAAGGATTGGGTATATCGCGGTGAACCCGGCATGTAAGGATGCGGAGACGATTGTAAATATGTGCGGGCAGATTTCAAGAGGGATTGGACATAACTGCCCTTCTTCGATTATACAGTTGGCGGCGGCGGAGGCGGTGGATGAAACATCGGATCTTTCCGTATATGAGAAAAATATGAATATATTATATGAAGAGTTGGTAAAGCTGGGATTTACTTGTGTGAAGCCGGGCGGAACATTTTATATTTTCCCGAAAGCGTTAGAGGAAGATGCCAAGGTTTTCTGCGAAAAGGCGAAGAAATATGACTTAATCCTTGTGCCGGGCGATACTTTTGGATGCCCGGGGTATTTCAGGATGGCATATTGCATTGATACGGAGAAAGTAGAAAGGTCTATTCCGGCACTCAGGCGGTTCGTGGAAGCAGAATATGGCAGTGGAAAGGAAGGGTGAATATGTATCAGGCAGGGCTTGTTTTGGAAGGCGGCGGTATGAAAGGGATATATACTGCCGGGGTTTTGGAGTTTTTTCTGGACAAAGATATCGAATTTTCTTCATGCTATGGGGTTTCTGCAGGGGCATGCCACTTGTGCAGTTTTTTGTCTAAGCAGAAAAAACGGGCATACAGGGTGGCGGTGAATTACCTGGATAATAAAAAATATTGCGGCGCATTCAGCCTGCTTACCACAGGGGATTTATTTGGGGTGGATATGTGTTATGATTTGATTCCTAATTATTTAGACCCCTATGATTTTGAAACCTTTGGAAAGTATGAAGGAAAGGCTTATGCGGTTGTGACGAATATAAGGACAGGGGAAGCGGAATATATCCAATTGAAAGATATGCATGAGGATATCCAGGCTGTCCGGGCATCCAGCTCCATGCCGTTGGTTTCGCGGAAAGTGAAAATGGGGGGTGAATATTATTTGGATGGGGGGATAGCGGACTCAATCCCGATAGCCCGTTCCATTGCGGATGGAAATGAAAAAAATGTAGTTATCATGACGAAAGAAATCGGTTTTACCAGAAAACCGGAATCCAATCTGGCAATCCTGAAAGTGCGTTATGCTAAATATCCAAAAGTATATGAGCGGATGAAAGAGAGGGATAAACAATACAACCATACTTTGGATTATCTGGACGAGATGGAGAAGGAAGGGAAAGCTTTTATCATCCGGCCCAAGAGGAAGAGCGAAGTGGGAAGGGTGGAGAAAGACAGAAATAAGCTGGATGCTTTATATGAAGAAGGCTACCGGGATGCGGAAGAATGCTATGTGGAGCTTTTGGAGTATTTATCCTGATGGTAAAGCATATAATAGGGCAGGGCTGAAAGGGAGGATGGCGGCTGCTTAAGATAAATGCAGGGTAGGGCAATTTCAGGTTTGCATCTGCGGTGCATCCGCAAACTTGTAATGCGCTAAGAAACGCGCAGAAATGGAGTGGAAAATGATAGATATTTTAAAAGCGGTATTGTTTGGTATCGTGCAGGGGATAACGGAGTGGCTGCCTATCAGCAGTACAGGGCATATGATTTTGGTAAATGAGTTTGTGGCTTTAAATGTAACCCCTGAGTTTTGGGATGCCTTTCTTGTGGTAATACAGTTTGGGTCTATATTGGCGGTAGTTGTTTTATTTTGGAATAAAATTTTCCCGTTTGACTTCAAGAAAAAGCCGGTAATAAAGAAGGATATTTTTACCCTTTGGTTTAAAATAGCGGTAGCCTGTATCCCGGCGGTTGTGATTGGGATGCCTTTTGACGATATATTCAGCGGGTTATTTTACAATTATGTTTGTGTGGCAGTGGCGTTGATTGTATTCGGTGTATTATTCCTGGTGGTGGAAACCAGGAATAAGAGGGTGAAGCCCAGAGTGGTTGAATTGTCAGACATCACCTATAAAATGGCGTTTGTCATAGGGATTTGGCAGTTGATTGCCGCAATTTTCCCGGGTACATCGCGTTCAGGGGCGACGATTATAGGTGCGTTGCTGCTTGGCATTTCAAGGACGGTAGCGGCGGAGTTTACTTTCTTTTTGGCTATCCCGGTTATGTTCGGGGCAAGTTTGCTGAAACTGCTGAAGGCCGGTCTGACATTCAGTGCAGGGGAATGGTCGATTCTTTTGGTAGGGATGGCAGTAGCTTTTATTGTTTCCATTGTGGTGATTCGGTTTTTAATGGGATACATTAAGAAACATGATTTTAGGATATTTGGATGGTATCGTATTATATTGGGTATTGTTGTTCTGGCATATTTTATACTTTTTAGGTAAAAACGCCTGTTTTTCCCGTTTTTTCAACGAAAAAGCGGCTGTCAAGTTGACAAGGCAGTGGAATTGAGCTAAACTATTTATCGTAAACATAGCTTGTAAATAGCTGATTTGCATTAAAGATGAATGTAAATTTTAATTTTGTATTTCTTCGAGGGGACTCGATAGTGAAAGGAGAAGATATGGCAGAAACGAAAAAAAGCACAGCTTCTGGCAAAGCCGTAAAAGCTGAGCCGGAAAAAGTTTCAGCAGAGGTGAAGGCAGAAGCGTCAGCAAAGGAAGAAGTTGCTGAAGCAAAGGAAACGAAAGCGGTAAAGAAAGAGACAAAGACAACGGCAAAGAAAGCTCCCGCAAAAAAGGCGGCGGAAAAAAAGACAACAGCGAAAAAAGCCGTTGCGGAGAAAGCAGAGCCTAAGGCAAAAGAGAAGAAAGAAGAACCTGCGGTAATGCAGGCAGTACATCTTCAGTTTTCCGGAAAGTCTTATTCGACAGAAGATCTTCAGAAGATCGCAGCAGACGTTTGGAAACACGACCTCCAAAAAGGGGACGAAGCATACAAGAGCGTTGAACTTTATGTAAAACCGGAAGAAAGCATAGTTTATTATGTATTTAACGGAGATATTACGGGAAGTTTCTTCATTTAATCTAAAGCCAGATAATGACTGGCAGTCTGTGTACAAAAGGAAGTCCGGCATTTCTTGCGCGGATGATAAAATATAATATTGTTCAAATGGATTCCGCGCCGGGCAATGTCCGGTGCGGGATTTTCGCATGGTAGGGGAAGTTTACCCCTATAGACAATGAGATATGCAGTTTTGCAATCGCATATGATGGAAAAGATTGAAATAAAGGTGAAAGGAGATTTGGTTATGAAGGGAAAAAATGGTTTATGGTTGATTATTTTTGTGGGGATGATTGTTTTGCTTATAGGTTGCGGGAGCAAAGGTGAATCCGGGCAGGGAACACAGCCTGTTCCTGAAGGGCAGGGGCAGGCAAAGGATGTAGCAGATGTTCCGGCGGAGGGAAAGGCAGAGACTGTTGTTGCATCGGAAGAACAATCCACAGAGGATAAAAACGTTGCCGAAGAAGGGCAGCCTTCCGGGATAGGTTCTTCTGCGGAAGCGGAACAGCCGGCAGCAATCCAGCAGCAAGAGCCCGTAGGGCAGCCGGCGGCAGCTTCTGGCAACGTAGGGGATATCGGAGCGGATAAAGCAAAAGAAATTGCGTTAGAGCATGTCGGGATAACGGAGGAGCAGACGACAGCGATGCGTGTAAAGCAGGATTATGATGACGGAAAGCTGGAGTATGAGGTGGAGTTTTGTGTAGGCGGCCAGGAATACGATTATAAAATTGATGCAGCTGGCTCTATTCTTGGATATGATTACAGTTTAGACAAAAATACGTTTCCGGCATCTGACGGCAATACTGGCATCAGCGAAGAGGAGGCGAAAGCTTTCGCTTTGTCTCAGGTTCCCGGTGCAACTGATTCGGATATCCGCATCCAGTCAGACTATGATGACGGCCGAGCCGTGTATGAAGGGAAAATCATTTATAATGAGATAGAATATGAATTTGAAATCAATGCGGCTGACGGAACTATTTTAGAATGGGAAGCGGGTTCTGTTTTCGATTAACTTTTATCGCGCTGCGGCGGAGCGGGCACATGCCGCTGATATGGTCCGCCGCAGGCGAAGAACAGGAGGGTGATTGCCGCTGCAAAACCGTTAAAAGGAACCTCTTTTTAAAAGAATTTTACATTTTTTTTATTATTATTTTTGATGGAATGTGTTGACAATACATAAGGTAAGTGATATTTTATGGTAAGAAGATGTTAGCACTCTTAAAGGTTGAGTGCTAACAGACAAAGGAGGATGACTGGTTGCAAGCATTAGATGAAAGAAAAATGAAGATATTGCAAGCCATTATCCGCAATTACCTTGAAACGGGAGAACCGGTAGGGAGCAGGACGATTTCAAAATATACCGATTTAAATCTAAGTTCCGCAACAATAAGGAATGAAATGGCAGATTTGGAGGAATTGGGATATATCGTACAGCCCCATACTTCTGCGGGAAGGATTCCGTCGGATAAAGGCTACCGTCTTTATGTGGATCAGATGATGGAGGAGAAAGAACGGGAAGTGGAGGAACTGAAAGGAATCCTGTTAGAGAAAGAAGATAAGATGGATCATCTTTTAAAGCAGGTGGCAAAGGTTCTGGCACAGAATACGAATTATGCCACAATAATTTCCGCGCCCCAGATTCACAGGAACAAGGTAAAATTTATCCAGCTGTCAAGGGTGGATACCCACCAGTTGCTTGCAGTAATCGTCATTGAGGGCAATGTAATTAAAAACAATATTTTAAATGTGAAAGAGGTATTGGACGATGAAACGCTGCTGAAATTAAATATACTTTTAAATACTCACTTGAACGGGCTATCTTTGGAAGAAATTAATTTGAGTATGATTACTGCCATGAAGCAGCAGGCAGGGATACACAGTTCTATCGTAGGGAATGTAATCGATGCGGTGGCGGATGCCATAAAAGCGGATGAGGATTTGGAAATATATACAAGCGGCGCCAATAATATTTTTAAATACCCGGAACTGGCGGATAACCAAAAGGCGAGCGAGTTGATTAATACTTTTGAAGAGAAACAGCTTTTGAACGAACTGGTAGTAGACCGGCTGGCGGATGAGAACAATACGGGGATTCAGATATATATCGGTGATGAAACGCCGGTAAAAACAATGAAGGATTGCAGCATTGTGACAGCGACTTATGAATTGGAAGAAGGCATGAAAGGTACGATAGGCATTATAGGCCCGAAGCGTATGGATTATGATAAAGTGGTGGGAACGCTGAAAACGCTGATGCATCAATTGGATGATTTGTATAATCAGAGGAGAATAGGGAAAGAGAGGGATGAATGAAGTGGAAGAGCGGAAAGATGCCAATAGGAATGAGATGGATACGGACGATATAGAATTAAATGGAAGAAGCGAAAGAGACGAGGACGTTGCAGACGAGACAGATGCGTTGGATGGGGAAGCCGGGGCAGAAGACGGCGGAGAAGACGAAGAAGGATGTTGTGGAACGGAAGCCGAAGCGGAAGATGCGGACGGCGAGGACGGACAGGGAGAAGCTCCTGCAGGAAACGAAGAAGAAGGCGGGGGGAAGAAATTTTTCAAGAAAAAAGTAAAAACGGATAAAAAGCAGGACGCTTTGAAACAAAAAGTGGAAGATTTGGAAGACAGAGTAAAACGCCAGATGGCGGAATTTGATAATTTCAGGAAGCGCACCGAAAAAGAGAAGACGGCAATGTATGAAATCGGAGCCAAAAGTGTAATTGAGAAGATTCTTCCGGTAGTTGACAATTTTGAGAGGGGTCTGGCTAGTATTTCCGAAGAGGAAAAAGGAAACGGCTTCGCGGACGGGATGCAAATGATTTATAAGCAGTTAATGACGGAGTTGGAAAATCTGGGGGTAAAGCCGATAGAGGCATTAGGCTGTGAGTTTAACCCCGACTATCATAATGCGGTGATGCAGGTAGAGAGCGAAGAGTATGAAAGCGGCGTGATAGCCCAGGAACTGCAGAAGGGATATATGTACAGAGACAGCGTGGTGAGGCATAGCATGGTAGCTGTGGTAAGCTAGGAAGGCTGTTTCGGGATAATGGTATATAATAGGTTTCTGTTATATAGATTTTGGAACTGTGTAAGAAAGTATTTTTTATAGTATAATTTAGGAGGGCTTGATTATGAGCAAAATTATCGGTATCGACTTAGGAACAACGAATAGCTGCGTAGCAGTTATGGAAGGCGGTAAACCTACCGTTATCGCTAATACAGAAGGAGCAAGGACGACACCGTCCGTAGTAGCATTTACAAAGACAGGGGAAAGGCTTGTAGGTGAGCCGGCAAAGCGCCAGGCTGTTACAAATGCGGAGAAGACCATTGCATCCATTAAGAGGGATATGGGTACGGACAGGGGACGTACAATTGATGAAAAGAAGTATTCCCCGCAGCAGATTTCTGCAATGATTCTTCAAAAACTGAAAGCGGATGCAGAAAGCTATCTGGGCGAGAAAGTAACGGAAGCGGTTATTACGGTTCCGGCATATTTCAATGACGCACAACGCCAGGCAACCAAAGATGCGGGCAAGATTGCAGGGCTTGATGTAAAACGTATTATCAATGAGCCTACGGCAGCAGCTTTGGCATATGGGCTGGATAATGAAAAAGAGCAGAAAATTATGGTATATGATTTAGGCGGCGGTACTTTCGACGTTTCCATTATTGAAATCGGCGATGGCGTTATCGAAGTTCTTTCGACTAATGGTGATACACGTCTGGGCGGCGATGATTTCGACCAGAAAGTAATTAATTGGATGCTGGATGAATTTAAGAAAAAAGAGGGCGTTGATTTGTCCAATGATAAAATGGCGCTCCAAAGGTTAAAAGAAGCGGCAGAAAAAGCGAAAAAAGAACTTTCCTCTTCTACAACGACAAATATCAACCTTCCGTTCATTACGGCAACACCGGAAGGCCCGAAACACTTTGATATGGATTTGACAAGGGCTAAATTCGATGAATTAACCCATGATTTAGTAGAAAAAACAGCGATTCCGGTTCAGAATGCAATGAAGGATGCAGGGCTTTCCAACTCCGATATCGGAAAGGTATTGCTGGTAGGAGGTTCCACACGTATTCCTGCCGTACAGGAAAAAGTAAAACAGATTACAGGCCATGAGCCTTCCAAGAGCCTGAACCCGGATGAATGTGTTGCATTAGGCGCATCCATTCAGGGCGGTAAGCTGGCAGGGGATGCTGGCGCAGGTGAAATCCTTCTGCTGGATGTTACTCCGCTTTCCCTTTCGATTGAGACAATGGGCGGCGTGGCAACAAGGCTGATTGAAAGGAATACCACAATCCCTACAAAGAAAAGCCAGATTTTCTCTACGGCAGCAGATAACCAGACAGCAGTGGACATCAACGTCGTACAGGGTGAAAGACAGTTTGCGAAAGATAACAAGTCTCTCGGGCAGTTCCGTCTGGATGGTATCCCGCCGGCAATGCGTGGGGTTCCGCAGATTGAAGTTACTTTCGATATTGATGCAAACGGTATCGTAAATGTATCCGCAAAGGACTTGGGAACAGGCAAGGAACAGCACATTACGATTACAGCCGGCTCCAATATGTCTGACGATGAAATCGACAAAGCTGTAAAAGAAGCAGCAGAGTATGAAGCACAGGATAAGAAGAGGAAAGAGGCGATTGATACAAGGAATGAAGCCGATTCCTTCGTATTCCAGACAGAAAAGGCATTGGGTGAAGTGGGAGATAAGATTGATGCTTCCGCAAAGAGTACGGTAGAAGATGACCTTGCGGCTTTGAAAGCAGTCCTGGAGAGGACGAAGGATCAGGAAATGTCCGACAGCGATATTGACGAGATGAAAGCGGCAAAAGAAAAACTGATGACGGATGCACAAGCTCTTTTTGCAAAAGTATATGAACAGGCGCAAGGCGCAGCCGGTCCGGATATGGGAGCAGGTCCTGGCCCGGATATGGGTTCTGCGGCGCAGGCAGACGATGTAGTGGATGGAGATTACCGCGAAGTATAAATGTGATTAAGAGGAGTTAATTATGGCAGAGCAAAAACGAGACTACTACGAAGTCCTCGGGATAGATAAAAGTGCAGATGAAGCGGCAATCAAAAAAGCATATCGTGTTTTAGCCAAAAAAATATCACCCGGACATGAATCCTGGGGATAAAGAGGCGGAAAAGAAGTTTAAAGAAGCTTCGGAAGCATATGCCGTGCTTAGTGACCCGGAGAAGAAGCGTCAATATGACCAATTTGGGCATGCGGCATTTGAAGGCGGGGCAGGCGGTTTTGGTGGTTTCGATTTTAACAGCGCCGATTTCGGGGATATTTTCGGAGATATTTTCGGGGATTTCTTCGGCGGCGGCCGTAGAAGCGGAAGAGGGAGCAGCGGTCCCATGAAAGGGGCCAATATCCGCACCAGTGTAAGGATTACCTTTGAGGAAGCAGTATTTGGGGTGGAGAAGGAACTGGAACTTACATTGAAGGACGAATGCGCTTCCTGTCATGGAAGCGGCGCAAAGCCGGGAACAAGCCCAGAGACATGTACAAAATGCGGCGGCAAAGGGCAGATAGTATTTTCCCAGCAGTCCTTTTTCGGAACGGTTAGGAATGTGCAGACATGTCCGGATTGTAACGGAACGGGTAAGGTCATTAAAGATAAATGCCCGGATTGTCATGGAAGCGGATATATTGCCAGCAGAAAGAAAATCAAGGTTTCCATTCCGGCAGGGATTGACAATGGCCAGAGCGTACGTATCAGGGATAAAGGAGAGCCGGGCAGCAACGGCGGACCGAGAGGAGACTTACTTGTAGAAGTGATTGTGGGCAGGCACCCTGTCTTCCAGCGCCAGGATTACAATATTTATTCCACGGTACCGGTATCCTTTGCAGTTGCGGCTTTGGGCGGTGAAATTGTCATCGATACCGTTGACGGTAAGGTAATTTACGACGTAAAAGCAGGAACGCAGACGGATACAAGAGTCCGCTTAAAAGGAAAGGGCGTGCCGTCTTTAAGGAACAGGGATAACAGGGGCGACCATTATGTGACCCTGGTAGTCCAGGTACCCGACAAACTTTCCCATGAGGCGAAAGAACTTCTGAAGCAGTTCGATGCGGAAACAGGAAATTCCCTGAACGCTGCGAAAGATGCCTCTTCGGACGCGGGGGAAGTTAAAGATAAGAAAAGGAAATTTTGGAAATAGAAAAGGAAAAAAGAGGGTGTCGCAGCGATACCCTCTTTTTTATCATATTTCTCTTATTCATATTCTACAAATTCACCATATTCATCCCAGATGTTGCATATCCAGGTCTTGCCTTGGTTGAAAATGATTTCGTTGCCATCTTTGTCAAAGAATTTGGCCGGGGTTGCATCGCCGTCGTAGCGCATCCAGGTAGCCTCGATGACTTTGCCGTTGGTAAAGACAAGGGCATCCCCTTCGCCGTGGACACCGAAAGCCAGATAATCCTTTTTGTCGCGGACTTCTCCGTGGCAATATTGTAATACCACGTTGGAAACAGCCAATTGGCTTCCGTCATATTCATCAATCTGTTTTTTGCCATCCTGGTAGCGGTAATAAAGCTGTTCCTCTTCTTCATATTCAAAGTATGGGTTATAAGCGCCGTAGCCGCCGGCATTTTCTTCCCTTCCGCCGGGGTAAATATGAAAGGCGTCTTTTTCTTCGGCATATTCCGCCCGGTAATTATCGGCGATAAAAGTAAAAGGAGGAACAAAGAGTTCATCATATTCCGTTTCATATTTTTGCCGTTTGACGGCTTTTTCCAAACCGTTGATAAACAGATAGCCAGTAAATTCCGTAGCATATCCGGGACGCTTTATCCGGTCGAAAGCTTCATCGGAAGGATTGTGGATACCTTCTACGGCGGCGCTGATATTTTGTACCGTATCCCGGCTTAAAAGTTCCTCCACATATGGTCTTGCAAGCCCCCAGTTACAGTAAATAGCCTGATAGCCCATCGCCACATAGACGAAATAATCGCGGCTGCTTCTGACTGGGCCGATATGGTCCAGTTCATCATAGTCCTCAAAGACTCCCATAAGCCGGGTAATTCTTCCTTCTACAGGCGCTTCATAGATAATAGCCGCTTTGGAAAGCCCATATTGGGGCATGGCAGGCGCATTGTTCGGAATCATGACGGCAATCGGCCTACGTGTGGCTTTTTCTTCTTCTATCCACTCACCGGTGAGATAGCTTTGTACTTTGCCGTTTTTGGTTTCCCGTTCTCCGATAACTTTTACTTCCTCTTCCTGTTTCTCTTTTTCTTCTTCTTTTTCCAAATCTATATCAGGGGTTTCCTCTATAGTATTCGCAGTATCCGCAGGGTTTTCGTTGGCTTGGCCAAGGGAAAGCTGATCTGCTTCTGTTTTTCCACAGCCTGAAAAAAGAAGTGAAATGCATAAAAAGATGGCAGGAAGAAAAAATGCCTTCTTTTCTAAATTTTGCATAATAAATTCCCTCATATTCTTAATTCATATTCTTAATTTCTTAATGTGTTTTAAGTCATTTGTATGAAAATCTACAAAATTATTATACTATAGTGTGTCGATAACTGTCTATGCTGCAATTTTTCCATAAAAGGCGGAAAATAACAATGGATTTTTCAGGTAGAATGGTTGATGTCCCTGATAACTGCCAGCAAGTGCTGTGCCTGCGGGCCTGTCAGTTTCTGGATTTCACGGATTAATTCACCGGTGTAATAAAAGTTGTTTTTTTCGTCGTTAAAAAAATCTTTCGGTGTGATTTGGAAATAATCACATATATAAAAAAACAGGGAAAGGGAAGGAAGCGCCTTTCCGCTTTCGATACGATTGATATAACTGGGATTCTGCCCTAAAGCCAGGCTCATTTCCCTGGCAGAAACGTTTTTCTCTAACCGAAGCTGTTCCAATCTTTTGGCAAATAGTTCTTCTTCATACATAAGATACCCATACCTTTCTATAACCATGTTTGCGTTACATTTAGCTGGCCGGATGTCCATAGGGTGTTTTGTCTAATAATGGAATTATATTGATTTTAATGTAATAAATAATTGAAATAGGATATTTAATGATATATAATGGGCAAATAGGATATAAAATATCCTAAATATAAACTGTTAGATATTAGAAACGATAAGAGAAGAGGGAACACAAGTGGAAAAGCTTTATATAGTAATTCCGGCATATAATGAGGCGGAAAATATACAGGGAGTGGTAGAGGAATGGTATCGGGCGTTGGAATTGGTCGATATGAGCAAGGAATCCCGGCTATTAGTGATTGACGACGGGAGCAGGGATGAGACGTTTCAAATTATATGTGGAATGAAAGAAAAAATGCCAAAACTATTGGTGGCAACGAAAGATAATTCAGGGCATGGCCCCACTTTGCTGTATGGATATCAATATGCAATCAGGGAAGGGGCGGATTTCATTTTCCAGACAGATTCCGATGGGCAGACAAGACCGGAGGAGTTTGAGGGGTTCTGGAAGAAAAGGGCGGATTACGATATGGTAATCGGTTACCGGAACAAACGGCAGGATGGATGTTCCCGCGTCTTTGTGACAAAAGTGCTGAAGCTGGTGATATGGATTTGTTTCGGGGTAAAAGTAACGGATGCCAATACGCCTTTCCGGTTGATGAATGCAGAAGTATTGAATGAACAGATGAGGAATATACCGGATAATTTTAACCTTCCAAATGTATTGATTTCTGTCATTTATGAAAAAAAGGGGTTAAAAACAAAATATATACCGATTACATTCCGTTCCCGTCAGGGCGGGGTCAATTCTATCAATTTAAGGAAAATATGCGGGATTGGGCTCCGCGCCGTCAGAGATTTTATGGCTTTGAATAAGGCGATGGAAAATGTAAAAAGCGAGGGATGCCATGAAAGATAAAGGGAAAATAGTATATGGGATACTAGCAACAGCGGCGGCAATTTTGCTGGCATTAGGCTTTTTTAAGGTCAGCAACAGGTTAACTTATGTGGAAAGGACCGTTTTGAACGGGCAGGAAGCCCAAAATATTGCGGTGATGGACAGTCGGACAGAGGTAGAACAGGAATTTCGGATGCCTTATGATTTATTTTGGGGCATTGATGTGAAAACAGGTACTTATGACAGGAACAACAATTCTTTTTGGAGGATATGGATATGGGAAAAAGAGAGCGGCAAAAAAATATATGAATGGAAGTATAACGCCAGCCAGGTTTCCGACGGGGAGTATTATTTCCTGAACGTAAAGTCTCCGGTCAAAGTGGATAAGGAAAAATTGTATGTGGTTTCTATTTGCTCCACAAACGCTACGGGCAATTCCGCGTTGAGTTTTTATGCTTCGGAAGACGACAACTATACAGAAGGAAGGCTTTTTGTCAACGGAGAAGAACGGGATGGTGATTTGTGCTTTAGCGTTTATGGCGGGGAAAAGGATTCCTTCTGGGGGCTTTTCTATTGGATAATGGCAGGGCTTATAATAGGCGTTTTGTCCGTTGCTTTTTATAAGAAGCGGAAAGGGGAGCCGGTGGACAGGCTTTTAGGCGCTTTGGCAGTAGCCTGTGTTTATATGATTTTGATGTATGTGTTTACAAGGGAAAATATGGGGAGTTTTACCGATGAATGCGACAATATACGGGGAGGGATATTGATTGCCAAAGGAAAGGTGCTTTACCGGGATTATTATACCCAGCATACTCCTTTCGGGTATTATTTGTGTGCCTTGTTCGCTTTGCTGGGCGCAGGAAGCATCCAGCAGTTCCGGCTGTTGTATTATCTGCTTTTGGCAGCGCTATGGGGAGGGCTGTACTATAGGCACAGCGGCTATTTGGGGACAGGAAAGCTGTTTTTGCTTCCCATAGCCCAGGTTGTAGTAACCATGCCCATGTTTTTCCAGGCTTCCAAAATCTTGGGGGATAATATACAAGGCTTTTGCATGATAGCTCTGGTAATGGAATTTATCCGTTACTGGGAGGATGGGGAGCTTAAAAAAAGCCGGTGTGCTATCGTAGCCGCCTGTGTGTTTATAAGCATCACATCTACTTTTGTCAGCGTATTCGCAATTGCGCCGGTAGCCGTATGTGTGTTGGGGAAGGAGGTTCTGCTTTGGATAAGAAGGGGAGGATTTTGCGGGAAAAATGTTTGGAAACGGTACGGTTTTCTTGTGCCGGCGATGTTCATCCCCTTTTTGGTCGCTTTTATCTATTTCCTTTGGAATCATGCCGCAGGAAAAATGTACTTAATGGCATACCAATTCAACACAATGGTTTACAACAAATATCAGGACGGGTTTGGAAGAGTGAAATGGAAACCCTTTTTTTTAGGGGTTAAAAATTATTTCAACGCGGTGGGAGACAATTTTAATGCGCTTGTGACGGCAGCCGGCAGCGATACGGCGGCAATCCAGCTTTGCCTTGCGGTGGGGGCGGCGGCATCGCTGCTTCTTTGGTGGAAAAGGATGGGAAAAAAAGAAGGGGCGGCTGCGGTATTGGCTTTATTTTTATGTATGTGCGGAAATGGAACGAGAAGTGGAACGGATTTCCACTCCGCAGGGCTTTGGAGTGTGGCTATTGTGCTGGTTGTGCTGCTTGGAATGAGAGCCCCCTTGGAGGAGACGGAAAAAGAAGAAAAAAGGGCAGTAGTTTTAGCGGCGCTGGCAGGCTGCTTCCTGCTAAAGCCATATATGGCTATGGTGGCGGGGCATATCGTATATGAGCCGGAAGTGGCAGGGGGTGTGGATGCGCAAATCATTGCCATGACAGAACCGGGAGACGAAATTTTTATAGATGCTTTTGTCCATGATTCCATATACCTTTTGTACAAAGAGCGTTACCCATCGAACAGGAATTGCTATATCCTGCCCTGGTATATGGACTGGTTTGAATACGACACTTTGGAGGATGTAGAAGAAAATCTGCCAAAGGTGGCTATTTATAAACCGGAAACGGAAGTGTATGGGCATACAGGCTTTTGCCCGGTATTGGATATGGTAATTAAAAGACATTATGAGCGGATATCGGAGGAGTCGATTGTATGGAAATTAAGGTAAATACAGTATCCATTGCCGCGTTGGTATATATGTATTTAGGGGTAGTGGTTTTTTTCATCGGGTGGCTGAAAACAGGATATGCATTGGCAGCATGCCTAATTCTTGGGGCAGGTTTCCTTGCGGGGGCGCGCTCCTGGTGCCAGGCGGGGGCAGATGATAAAGTGCATCTGTCCAAAGGAACCTTGCTTATGGGGGCAGCGCTTATTCTGTTCTTTGTTTGGCATACAGGGATAGGAGCATTTACGGGGCAGGCAGGTGACTGGGCAAAGCACAATGCCGTAATGCATGACTTGATAGAAAAAGACTGGCCGGTTATGTATCGGACGGCTTATGGGGAATCCATGCTGTCTTATTATATCGGTTTTTACCTGTGCCCGGCTTTGGCAGGAAAGGCATTGGGTTCCTTCCGGGCGGCGGAATGGATGCAATACGCAATGGCAGCAATAGGGATTTTCCTGTTATGGCTTCTGCTCATAAGGATAGGAAAGGTTAAAAAGGGAAAATGGCAGTTGCTTTGTCTGGCGTTGCTGTTTTTTTTCGGAGGCTTGCTGCCCCTTGGACAGGCGGTCTGCGGCAGCATATATCCGGAGAACTTTCCTTTTGGCAGTCATGAATGGATGAATCCGGAAACGGTAAGGATTCAATATACTTCCAATTGGAGCTTATTAAAGTGGGTGCCGGGACAGGCTATCGTGCCCTGGATGGCCACATCTTTGCTATTGCTCAAACCTTGGAAAACCGAAAATTATATGTTAATCGGCTTTCCGGTAATTTGGTACAGCGGTTTTGCCATGATAGGGCTTGCGGCCCTCATGCTTCCCTTGTATTTATATGATGGCATCAAAAATGGGT
>Ga0224748_10098_pt1 | contig 20335 bp, 24 predicted proteins | sample LIM_F_Water_Neg_FD_182074 | JGI IMG/M metagenome (GOLD analysis project Ga0224748, IMG submission 182074) | Enriched cells from gastrointestinal tract of the lab mouse from Pacific Northwest National Laboratory (PNNL), Richland, Washington... | ecosystem: Host-associated > Mammals > Digestive...
TTGACTTTTAATCAAGTTGTCCGGGGTTCGAATCCCCGATGTCTCATGCGGAACGGTTGTTTTAGATAATGAATCTGGAACAATCGTTTTTTTGACTTAACAAATGATAGATGATAAAATAAATTGGATTATGGAAAAATTTTTCACTGCAATTTCAGGAATATTAATCATATACTAATTATGTAGCATTCACCCAATATATTAGGAGGATGAAATATGAAAGGGAAAAAACAGTTATGGGTGAAATTAGGGCTCGCAGCGATTGTTTCACTGCTAGTTTTAACTGTGATAACTTATATAGGCATTTCACTGTACTTTGAAGACCATTATTATTACAATACGATAATAGGAGGGGAAGATTTTAGCTATAAAACACCTATAGAGGCAGAAGGAATACTTTATACTAAAATGGACAGCTATTCATTAGAGATTTCGGGTAGGGAGGATGTAAGCGATAAGATTTTACCTGAAGAAATTAATATGAAATTTTTATTGGATGACACTTTGATAAGGATTAAAAAAGAGCAGAAACCAGAGTTATGGTTTTTATGTTTTTTTAAGGAATATAATTATACTTTTCCTTGGGCGGTCAAATATGATGAAGATGCTTTAGAAAATAAAATAAAGGAATTAGCTTTTTTTCAGGCGAAGAATATTAGGAAGGCGAAGGACGCTTATCTGACATATTCAGAGGAGGAAAAAGAATATGTCATAGTAGGCGCGGATGCCGGAACGGAAGTAGTAAAAAGTAAAGTCAAGGAAACCTTGAAGGATGCATTGGATGCACTGGAATTAAAAGTAGATTTAGAAGAAAATGGATGTTATAAAACGGCAAAAGTAGAAGAGGATAATGAAGAATTAGTAGAAGTAAAGGATAGAGCCAACAAATATGTAAATTCAAAAGTTATTTATGATTGGAATGGGAATGAAGTAGTCGTGGATGCAGATATTATCCATAATTGGATAATCATTGATGATAATCAGGTGTCTCTGGATGAAGAGGCAATAAAAGATTTCGTAGCCGAGCAGGCAAAAAAATATGATACATATGGGAAAAACAGGATATTCCATACAACGGATGGCAGAGAAGTGGAGCTGAAAAGTGGAGCATACGGATGGAAAACGGATAAGGATACAGAAGGGGATGAACTGATAAAAATATTGAAAAAGGGGGAAACTATAGAAAAAAGACCGGAATATAGCTTTACAGCAGCCCAGCCTGGGGATAGGGATATAGGGGATACCTATGTAGAAATTGATTTAGGGAGTCAACATCTCTATCTTTATGTAGATGGGAAAATGATTTTGGAAAGTGATTTTGTATCAGGGAATATGGCGAGGGGATGGACTACTCCGGCGGGAGTATTTGGACTAACATATAAGACGAGGAATGCGGTTCTTAGGGGAAGCAATTATGAAACCCCTGTGTCTTATTGGATGCCTTTTAACGGGAATATAGGGATGCATGACGCCACGTGGAGGAGTTCGTTTGGTGGGGAAATATATTTGACCAATGGCTCTCATGGATGCATTAATCTTCCGTTTGAAAATGCAAAAATAATTTATGAATATGTATATACCGGATTCCCGGTTGTATGTTATTATTAAAAATAGAGGATATTTTTAAAACAGGAATTTTACAGCTTAGAATTTATAGCATTATAGAAGGGGTATGGATAGCAAAATGAGAAAAAAGCGGGTAAAAGAAAAAGAAAGGGAAAAATTCAGGAAATTTTTTGAAAAACAGAAGGAATGGAATGGGCTGCTGAAAGAATATGGAAGCGATATACTTACTTCTGATAATTTCGTAAAAACAAAGGAATATATCCAGCATGGGAATATGACAGTGAATAGCCATTGCATCAATGTGGCAATTTATAGCCTTGCCATTAGCCGCAAACTGAATATATCCTGCAATCAGCGAGACTTGGTAAGAGGGGCGTTGCTTCATGATTATTTCCTTTATGACTGGCACGATAAGTATCATAGGGATATAAAGCGGCTTCATGGGTTTTATCATCCGGGCATTGCGTTAAGGAATGCATCGAAAGAATATAAATTGACAGAGAGGGAAAAAGATATTATTAAGAAGCATATGTGGCCATTGACGCTGGTTCCTCCCCAATGCCGCGAGGCATGGATAGTAACAGCGGCGGATAAATATTGTTCTTTGTTGGAAACAATGAAATTCCATAAAGAACATGGCAGATATATGCCGAAGAAGAAAACAGGGGCATCTCTTCATGGCAGGAACGGGATGACAGTACAATATCAGGGATAAAGGTGTGGGAGAATTATATAGGCACTTAGAAGAATATAGAGAGTCGGATTATTACCCGTTTCATATGCCGGGACATAAGAGAAGTGCAGAGTCGGCGGATGGTATTTTGGCAAAAACGTATAGCTTGGATATTACAGAGATTGACGGGTTTGATAATCTCCATCAACCCAATGGAATTTTAAAGGAAGAACAGGAGCGGGCAGCCAAACTATTTGGCTCAGAGAAGACATTTTTTTTGGTTAACGGGAGTACCGGTGGGATTTTGAGTGCCATTTCTGCGGGGGTAAGAAAAGGTGGCCGAATATTGATGGCTAGGAATTGCCACAAATCGGTATATCATGGAGTATATCTGAATGGACTGGAGGTATCCTACCTTTATCCGGATATTTGGGGAATATGCGGGATTGCGGCGGATATATCCCCAGAGTCTGTGGAAAAAAGCTTACGGGAACAACCGGGGATAGAAGCGGTTATGATAACTTCCCCTACTTATGAAGGGATTGTGTCGGATATCAGGAGTATAGCAGATATTGCCCATAAATATGGAAAGCCGTTGATTGTAGATGAAGCACATGGGGCTCATTTTGGATTTTATGAGGGTTATCCGGAGAGCGCAGTCAAACAAGGGGCGGATATCATTATACAGAGTCTGCATAAAACATTGCCCTCTATGACTCAAACCGCACTTCTGCATATAAATGGGGAATACATCGACAAAGACAGATTAGAAAGATATTTGAGGATTTATCAGACAAGCAGCCCGTCCTATGTATTAATGGCATCCATAAGCAGTTGCTTGGATATGCTTGAAAAAGAAGGGGAAAAAAGGCTGGCAAGGGTTAAAGAATATAGGGATAGGCTGGCGGAAGAATTAAATGGATGCAGTTATATAAGAATAGGAAAGACGGAATTTTCCATGCAAGGGCGAAAAGTTTATGCTGACCCTTGTAAACTCGTGATTTTTACAGCAGGACGGGAACTGACAGGTCTACAGCTATATAATATTTTAAAAGAAAGATACCATCTGCAAATGGAGATGGCAGAGGGGAACTATGCGTTGGCAATTCTTTCCATGATGGATGGCAAAGAGGGGCTGGACAGGCTGAGTCATGCATTGCTGGAAATAGATAAAGATATCTTTGCCGGCAATATAGCCATAAGTGGAACCGGGAAGAAAGGGCAGATGCACTTAAAAGCAGATAGAAAGAAGAATACGGTAATGCCGATTTGGCAGGCATATGATGGGGAAGCGGAAAACGTTAGAATACAGGAATGCGGGGGGAAAATAGTAGCAGAGTTCATTAACCTGTACCCTCCGGGAATACCGTTGGCAGTTCCGGGGGAACGGCTGGATAAAGAAATCATCCGGTTGCTTTTGGCTTATCATGAAGCACATTTTTCGATACAAGGTGTTGAAAATGGATATATCAAGGTACTGAAAGGGCAATGAGGGCAGAAAGATAGTAAGATGTTGGCAGTAAAAAAGGTCAAAAATAAGATAGCTAATCTATAAATGGAGGAGTGTAATCAAGATGAGAAAAACAAAAATAATTTGTACGATAGGGCCGGCAAGCGAAAGTGAAGATAAATTGAGGGAGTTGATGCTGGCTGGCATGGATGTGGCTCGATTCAATTTTTCCCACGGGAGCCATGAGGAGCATAAGAAAAAATTTGCGAGGGTATTAAAGATAAGCGGGGAATTAAAACTTCCGGTGGCTACTCTGCTCGATACAAAAGGGCCGGAAATCAGGCTTCGGGATTTTGAGGGCGGGAAGGCCGAATTGAAAGAGGGGCAAAAATTTATATTGACGACGGAAGAAATTATGGGGGATTCTTCCAAGGCATCCATCACTTATAAAAACTTAAAAAATGATATTAAGGAAGGAATGTCCATCCTGATTGACGATGGGCTGATTGAAATGTCAGTAGACGAAATATGTGGGGAAGAAATCATTTGTTCGGTAATTAACGGCGGATGGGTTTCCAATCATAAAGGCGTAAATGTGCCCAATGCGATTTTATCTATGCCGTATATTAACGATACGGACAGGGCGGATATTATTTTTGGATGTGAAATGGGGTATGATTTCCTAGCAGCTTCTTTTGTGCGGTGTAAGGAAGATATTTTGGAAGTAAGGAAGATTCTGGAAGAGCATAACAGCATGATGAAGGTGATTGCAAAAATTGAAAATATGCAGGGTATCCAGAACTTGGAAGAAATTTTGTCCGTATCCGACGGTATTATGGTAGCAAGAGGCGATATGGGTGTGGAGATTCCTTTGGAGGAAGTGCCGGTATTGCAGAAAAAAATGATAAAGTTGGCAGAAGAACAAGGAAAGCACGTAATTACGGCGACCCAGATGTTGGAATCCATGATAAAGAATCCAAGGCCTACGAGGGCGGAGGTTACCGATATTGCCAATGCGATTTATGATGGCACTACGGCGATTATGCTTTCCGGTGAAAGTGCGGCAGGGATGTATCCCGTAGAGGCTGTAAAGACTATGGCAAAGATTGCGGAGCGCACAGAGCAGGATATTGACTATACCGGCCGTATGAAGAAGAGGATAAGCACGGTTACCCCGGACGTAACGGCGGCGATTTCCCATGCTACATGTACGACAGCTTCGGATTTGGGTGCGGCGGCTATTATTACGGTAACCATGTCCGGATTTACAGCAGGGATGATTTCAAAGTATAAACCATGTTGCCCGGTGATTGCCTGTGCGGTGAATCCAAGGGTATGCAGGCAGTTGAATCTGGCATGGGGGGTTGTGCCAATCCTTATCGAAAAAGAAGAAAGCGCGGATGATTTATTTGAGCAGTCAACGCGGGCGGTAGAGGATGCCGGATATGTAAAGAAAGGCGATGTGGCAGTGCTGACCGCCGGAGTTCCTTTAGGGGTAGCCGGAAATACAAATATGATACGTGTAATTGAGGTTTAGGATACGGATGGGAAAGATTATCTGCTTCATGGGAAAAAGTTCTACCGGGAAAGATACTGTTTTTAAAAGGCTGATGATGGATAAGGAGCTGGGGCTATGCACTTTAGTTCCTTATACCACCAGGCCGATACGGGATGGGGAGAAGAACGGCGTTGAATATTTTTTTACCAATGAAGAGGAATACCGTAAGTTCCGTGAGGCCGGAAAAATCATAGAAGAGAGGGTCTATGATACATATTATGGCTTATGGAAATATTTTATGGTGGACGATGGGAGAATTGATTTAAACCATAAGAATTATGGGATAATCGGCACATTGGAAGCTTACAATAATTTGCGCAGTTTTTTTGGGAAAGAAAGAGTAGTGCCGGTTCTGATAGAGGTGGATGACGGTTTGCGGCTGCAGCGGGCATTGGACAGGGAAAAAGCGCAGGATTTCCCGAAATATGAAGAAATGTGCAGGCGTTATCTTGCTGATTGCGGGGATTTTAGCGAAGAAAAAGTGGCGGCAGCTGAAATAGGCATACGGTTTCTCAATGAAGATTTGGAAAAATGTATAGAAGAGATTAAACATTATATTGCCGCATTGCTGCGAGAAGGAAATACCCGATAGGAGGGGCTATATGGATATAAAGGTTAATCAGATAAATAAGCCGATGCAGGTAGAGCAGCCAGTTCAACAGCAGCAAGCGGATGGAGCATTTAAATTTACATTGGTCAGCCATATCGAAGAACAGGAACTACAGGCAAGATTAACTTCCCTTATGGAAGAAATTACGATGCAGGGGGATAAACTGGCAAAACATCGCAATATAAAGGATATGAGGAGATATAGGGGGTTGGTAAAAGACTTTTTGAATGAAATTGTGAACCGTTCCCATTCTTTTTCAAGAGAGAACTTTTTGGATAGGCGGGGGCGCCACAGGGTATACGGGATTGTCCGGCTTGTGGATGCAAAATTGGATGAATTGGCGCAGGAACTGGTAAAAGACGAGAAGGATAATTTGAGTATACTTAACAAGATAGGTGAAATCAGGGGGTTGCTCTTGGATATTTTCACCTAAGGAGGTTTATAGATGGCTAAATTTGCAGATATTATAGGGCAGGAGCAGATAAAAGAACACCTTCAAAATGCATTGAAGACGAATAAGGTGTCTCATGCATATATTTTGAACGGGGAGAAGAACTCTGGAAAGGAATTTATTGCAAAGATTTTTGCATCGGCGCTGCAATGCGAAAAGACGGGAATATCTTTGGGTATGGCAGAACCTTGTGGGGAATGCCATTCCTGTATACAGATGGCGGGTAAAAACCAGCCGGATGTTATTTATGTAACCCATGAGAAGCCGGGAAGCATTGGCGTGGAGGATATCCGTTCTCAAATTAATGGAGATGTTGCCATTAAGCCGTATAGCAGCCCGCGGAAGGTATATATTATAAATGAAGGGGAAAAGATGACGGTACAAGCGCAGAATGCTTTGCTAAAGACCCTTGAAGAACCGCCGGAATATACGGTTATCCTTATTTTGACTACCAATATGGAGTCGCTGCTCCCTACGATTTTGAGCCGGTGTGTGGCGTTGAATATGAAGCCTGTAAGAGATAGCCAAGTGAAAAAATTTTTGATGGAAACGATGCGGATACCCGATTATAAGGCGGATATTTGTGTGGCTTTTGCCAGGGGAAATGTGGGCAAGGCCAAAATGCTCGCTTCCAGCGAGGAATTTGACAATGTAAAAGAAGAGGCAGTGACTCTTTTAAAATATATAAATGAGATGGAAATCAGCGAAATTGTGGCTGCTATCAAAAAAATCAATGAGTATAAACTGGATGTGAATGATTATTTTGATATTCTTGCCATCTGGTATCGGGATGTGCTTTTGTTTAAGGCGACAAACGATGCAAACCACTTGATTTTTAGGGAAGAAATACAGTATATTAGAAGGGTGGCGGACAGAAGCACATATGAAGGCATTGAAACGGTAATTAATGCGTTGGAAAAGTCAAAACAGCGGTTGAAAGCCAATGTGAATTTTGATTTGACAATGGAACTGCTGTTATTAACTATAAAAGAAAATTCGTGAGGTTGATAGATTATGGTAAAAGTGATTGGAGTACGTTTCCGGACAGCCGGGAAAATATATTTTTTCGACCCGGGCCGTTTGAATATAAAAAAAGGTGACCATGTGATAGTGGAAACTGCCAGAGGAATTGAATACGGAACCGTAGTGGGCGGTGTCAAAGAGGTGGAGGACGACAAAGTAGTCCAGCCGTTAAAACCGGTTCTCCGTATTGCCACACAAAAAGACAGTGAGCAGGAAGCAGCCAATAAAGGGAAAGAAAAAGATGCATTTAAAATATGCCTTGAAAAGATTAAGAAGCATAATTTGGAAATGAAGCTTATCGATGCGGAGTATACTTTTGACAATAATAAAGTTTTGTTTTATTTTACGGCAGACGGAAGGATTGATTTCCGGGAACTGGTGAAAGATTTGGCATCGGTGTTTAAGACAAGGATTGAATTACGCCAGATTGGAGTAAGGGATGAAACAAAGATAGTAGGAGGCATTGGCATTTGCGGCAGGGCTTTGTGCTGCCACACATACCTTTCGGAATTTATCCCTGTTTCTATTAAAATGGCGAAAGAGCAGAACTTATCTTTAAATCCGACGAAAATATCGGGCGTTTGCGGACGGTTGATGTGCTGTTTGAAAAATGAAGAGGAAACATATGAGGATTTAAACCGTAGATTGCCCAATGTGGGGGATTATGTGACTACCGATGACGGATACAAAGGGGCAGTCCATAGCGTGAATGTCCTAAGACAGCTGGTGAAGGTCATCATCGAAAAGGACGATGAAAAGGAGATACAGGAATATAAGGTAAGCCAGCTTAGGTTCAGAAGGAAGCATAAAAATACAAGGGTAGAAGTAAACGACGAAGAGCTGAAGAAGTTGGAAAAGCTGGAAAAACAGGAAGGAAAATCGAAGCTGGATGACAATTAACCTTAAGGAAAACGAGAGATTGGATGAATTGCAACGGAACGGTTACCGGATTATCCAAAACCCGGAAAAATTTTGTTTCGGAATGGATGCCGTTCTGTTATCCGGCTTCGCAAGGGCGAAAGAAGGGGATAAAGTGCTGGATTTGGGAACCGGCACGGGGATTATCCCCATTCTTATGGAAGCAAAGACAAAGGCGTTTCATTTGACCGGTTTGGAGATACAAGAAGAAAGCGCCGATATGGCAAGGCGCAGCGTAGCCTTGAACGGGCTGGAGGAGAGGATTCGGATTGTGCAAGGGGATATTAAGGAGGCAGGGACGTTATTCGGCGCTGCTTCTTTTGATGTTGTTACATGTAACCCTCCATATATGATTGGGCAACATGGGCTGACGAATCCGGAGGCGCCAAAAGCGATAGCAAGGCATGAAATATTGTGTACATTGGAAGATGTTATTGGACAGACGGCGAAATTGCTTTGCCCGGGAGGGAATTTTTTCCTGGTTCACAGGCCTTTTCGACTGGCTGAAATAATGGTTCTCTTATGCCGGTACAAATTGGAGCCGAAAAGGATGCGGCTGGTATATCCTTTTGCGGATAAAGAACCGAATATGGTTTTAATAGAAGCGAAGCGGGGAGGGAAACCGCGGATGACGGTAGAAAAGCCGTTGATTGTTTATAAAGAACCAGGCATTTATATGCCGGAAATCTATGAGATATACGGATACTGAAAAAGAGGGATGGCATAGCTGCATGGGGCAGCCTGCCGGGATATGGAATGAGGTGACATATGGCTGGGATGCTGTATTTATGCGCAACACCAATCGGGAATCTGGAAGATATGACATTCCGGGTGTTGGAAACGCTGCAAAGTGTGGATATAATAGCGGCGGAAGATACAAGGAATAGTATAAAACTTTTGAATCATTTTCAGATAAAGACTCCGATGACAAGCTATCATGAATACAACAAGATGGAGAAAGCCCATTATTTAATAGGGCTTATGCAGGAAGGGAAAAACGTAGCATTGATTACAGATGCGGGTACGCCGGCGATTTCAGACCCGGGAGAGGTTTTGGTTGCGCTTTGCCAGGAAGCGGGGATCCGGACAACATCTTTGCCGGGGGCAGCAGCTTGTATAACAGCTTTGACTTTATCAGGATTGAGTACAAGAAGGTTTTGCTTTGAAGGTTTTCTGCCATCGGAAAAGAAAGAACGAAAGGCTGTGCTGGAGGAATTGATAAAGGAAAGCCGGACGATAATTATTTATGAGGCTCCGCACCATTTGAGGAAAACATTGCGGGAGCTGCTGGATATACTGGGAAACAGGAAAATGGCAGTATGCCGTGAACTGACAAAGAAATTTGAAACGGTAATGCCCACAACTTTGGAAGAAGCCGTAGGATTTCATGAGGAGAATGAACCGAGAGGGGAATATGTGCTGGTCATTCGGGGGAAGAGCCCGGAGGAAAAAAGGGAAGAGGCAGCTTTGGAGTGGAAAGAGATGCCGATTAAGGAACATATGAAGTATTATGAAAGCCAGGGCATAGACAGGAAAGAGGCAATGAAGCTGGCAGCTAAAGACAGGGGGATTGGAAAGAGAGAGGTTTACCGGATGCTTTTGGACGAGGAATAAAAAAACCTGTTGACAAACGGAAAGTGAAATCATATACTTTGAATATCAAAATATTTGAAATATAATTAGAACAGGAGAAAATACAATGTTAGAAAGAGTAAAAGAAATCATTCAGGAACAATTGAATTTAGATGGGGTAGAAATCACGGAGGATTCTTCGTTTAAAGATGATTTAGGGGTAGATTCCCTCGATTTGTTTGAACTGGTTATGGCATTTGAAGAGGAATATAAAATTGAAATCCCTTCGGAGGATTTGGAGCAGATAACGACGGTAGGGGCAGTGATTGAATATATGAAAAGCAAGGGAGTAGAGGCATAAGACGGATTGCCGGGGATAGCCTTTTGTGGGTATAATAGCCCCATCTGGCAAAAGGCCGAAGCAGGATGGAGAGAAGGAAATGAAAACGAGAATAACCGAATTGTTGGGAATTGAATATCCGGTGATACAGGGCGGAATGGCATGGGTGGCGGAATATCATCTTGCGGCGGCCGTATCGGAAGCCGGAGGGCTTGGATTGATTGGCGCAGCCAGCGCACCGCCGGAAATTGTCAGGGAGCAGATACGGGAAGCCAAGAAACTGACGGATAAGCCGGTGGGGGTTAACATTATGCTGCTGAACCCAAATGCGGAAGAGGTGGCGAAAGCGGTCGTCGAAGAGGGCGTTAAAGTAGTGACAACCGGAGCCGGAAATCCGGGCAAATTTATGGAGATGTGGAAAAATGCCGGAGTTAAGGTTATCCCTGTAGTAGCCAGCGTTGCAATGGCGAAGTTGATGGAGCGTGCGGGGGCGGATGCGGTGATTGCGGAAGGCATGGAATCGGGTGGTCATATTGGAGAGGCAACAACAATGACACTGGTACCTCAGGTGGCAGATGCGGTCAACGTTCCGGTAGTGGCTGCGGGAGGCATTGCTGACGGCAGGGGGTTTGCGGCATCTATAATGCTTGGCGCCGAAGCTGTGCAGATGGGAACCGTTTTTGTTACGGCAAAAGAATCCATAGTACATAGTAATTATAAACAGAAAATTATCGGGGCAAAGGACATTGATTCCGAGGTGACGGGCAGGAGTCATGGGCATCCGATTCGTTCCATCCGCAATAAAATGACAAGAGAATATTTGAAGTTGGAGCAGCAGGGGGTTCCTTTTGAAGAATTGGAACAGCTTACGCTTGGTTCGCTCCGAAAGGCCGTTATGGATGGCGATATAACAAACGGAAGCATTATGGCAGGGCAGATTGCCGGTTTGATTAAAGAAGAAAAAAGCTGTAAAGATATTATTCATGATATTATAGTGCAGGCGGAAACATTGTTGAATAAACAATGGTAAAACCGTCCATTGGAAATTATTGGAAATAATAGATAGGAAAAAATTATGGGAAAAACAGCATTTATTTTCCCCGGACAAGGGGCGCAATATATTGGAATGGGCAAGGACTTTTACGAGCAGATTCTGGTAAGCAAAGAGGTGTTTGAATTGGCATCTAACGTTTCCGGATTGGACGTGGCAGCCTTGTGTTTTGAAGAAAATGATAAAATAAATATTACGGAGTATACACAGATAGCCATGTTGGCAATGGAAGTTGCTATTTTAAAAGCGATAGAAGAAAGAGGATATAAGCCGGATGTGACGGCTGGTTTAAGCCTTGGGGAATATGGGGCCATAACGGCAGCCGGGGTGATGAGCGCAGAAGATGTCTTTAAGGTGGTAAGGAAAAGAGGCATTTATATGCAGGAAGCAGTTCCGGAAGGCGGGGCGATGGTTGCAGTGCTTGGGCTGGATACAGCGGTGATAGAAGAGGTCTGTGCCAAGACGGAAGGCGTTATCAGCATTGCAAATTATAATTGCCCCGGCCAGATAGTCATTACAGGGGAATCCGATGCAGCGGAAAGGGCAGTACAGGCGTTGAAGGAGGCGGGAGCGAAAAGATGCGTTCCATTAAATGTCAGTGGCCCGTTTCATTCCTGCATGTTGGAGGATGCCGGCGAAAAACTGGGCCATGTTTTAAATCAGGCAACGGTTTGCGATATCCGTATTCCGTATTTGTCCAATGTAACGGCAGATTATGTTATGGATAAAGAACAGGTAAAACCTTTGCTGGTGCGTCAGGTTTCTTCTCCGGTTAGGTGGCAGCAGAGTGTGGAACGTATGATAGCGGATGGGGTGGACATTTTTGTAGAAATAGGGCCAGGAAAGACGCTGTCCGGTTTTATGCGTAAAATAAATAAAGAAGTTAAGACGTTGAATATAGAAAAGGTGGAAGACTTGGAGAAGCTTTCTGCCTTAAAAGGAGAATAATTATGCTGGAAGGGAAAGTGGCCCTGATAACCGGTGCGGGCAGAGGGATTGGACGGGAAATTGCATTGACGTTTGCCGGGTACGGGGCGGATGTTATTGTAAATTATAACGGTTCTGCCCAAAAGGCAGCCGAAGTAGTAGCGGAAATTGAGTCTATGGGCAGAAGGGCGGCAGCAGTGCAATGTTCCGTGGAGGACTATGAGGCTTGCGGAAAAATGATAAGCGATATGATAGCTATGTTCGGTCGTATAGATATTCTTGTGAATAATGCAGGGATTACAAAAGACAATTTGATGATTAAGATGCCGGAAGCGGATTTTGATGCAGTTATTGCAACGAATTTAAAAGGAACTTTTAATACCATAAAACATATGTACCGGCCTTTTTTAAAACAGAGGAGTGGGAGAATCATTAACCTTTCTTCGGTTTCGGGAGTGCTTGGAAATGCCGGGCAGGCAAATTATGCGGCATCCAAGGCAGGGGTAATCGGATTGACAAAAAGTATGGCGAAGGAACTGGCCAGCAGGAACATTACGGTAAATGCTTTGGCTCCGGGCTATATTGAGACAGATATGACGGAAGCGATGAGCGGTGCAGCAAAGGAAGCGATACTTGCGCAGATACCTTTAAAAAGGGCAGGAAGTACGAAAGATATAGCAGAAGCAGCAGCATTTCTAGCCAGCGATAAGGCGTCATATATCACCGGCCAGGTCATTTCTGTGGACGGTGGGATGGCAATTTAAAAGATATTGCGGGATTTCCGGTAAATTCATGTTTCAGATTATGAAAAGAGACAGAATATATGAAAAGGAAGCAAAGCAAGAGAAACGGGAGGAAAAAATGGGCAGGAGAGTCGTAATAACCGGAATGGGAGCCATTACGCCTATTGGTTTAAGCGTGGATGAATTTTGGGATAGCGTAAAGCAAGGGAAAATAGGGTTTGATACCATTACTAAGTTCGATGCATCGGAATATAAATGCCAGCTTGCCGCAGAAGTGAAGGGTTTTGAGGGGAAAAATTATATGGACTTCAAAGCGGCAAAACGAATGGAGCTTTTTAGCCAATATGCGGTGGCAGCAGCCAAGGAAGCAATGGCTGATTCAGGGATAGATATGGAAAAGGAAGACCCTTTTCGGATAGGAGTCTCCATAGGGTCGGGAACCGGTTCTTTGCAGGCAGTGGAAAGAGAACATGTAAAACTGTTGGAAAAAGGGCCGGGACGTGTGGGACCTCTTTTAGTGCCTATGATGATTAGCAATATGGCATCGGGGAATGTGTCGATACAGCTTGGCTTAAAAGGAAAGAATATCAATGTGGTAACGGCTTGTGCTACGGGAACCAATTCTATTGGAGAAGCATTTAGAAGCATACAATACGGAGAGGCGGAAGCTATGTTGGCCGGAGGAACGGAAAGCAGCATAACCCCTATTGGGATTGCCGGATTTACAGCACTTACGGCACTGACTTCTTCTCAGGATAAGTATAGATGCTCTATTCCTTTTGACAAAGAAAGAAGCGGCTTTGTTATGGGGGAAGGTGCTGCAGTTGTTGTACTGGAAGAATTGGAGCATGCAAAGAAGAGAGGGGCAAAGATTTATGCAGAAGTCGTAGGGTATGGCTGTACGGCGGATGCGTATCACATCACATCTCCGGCGGAAGACGGGGAAGGTGCAGCGAAAGCTATGGAATTTGCAATGAAAGACGCAGGGATAGGAGTAGAGGATATTACATATATCAATGCGCATGGCACCAGTACCCATCATAATGATTTGTTTGAGACAAGGGCAATCAAAAAAGTATTTGGGGAGAGGGCAAAGCGGCTGAAAATAAACTCTACCAAATCAATGGTAGGCCATTTGCTGGGTGCGGCCGGAGCCGTGGAGTTTATAACTTGCGTGAAGGAACTATGCGAAGGCTATATCCACCAGACAGTGGGCTATCAGGTTCCCGATGAAGAATGTGATTTGGATTATTGTAAAGAAGCGGTGGAAGGTGACTTCCGATATGCCCTTTCCAATTCCTTAGGGTTCGGCGGGCATAATGCCACATTGATTATAGAAAAATATGAGGACGGAGGCAAATAAAATATGTCGTTATTGACAACAAAGGAAATTATGGATATTATTCCTCATAGACAGCCTTTTTTGCTGATTGATACAATAGAAGAGCTGGAACCGGGGATAAGGGCTGTGGGGAAAAAATGCGTGTCTTATAACGAACCGTATTTTGCAGGACATTTCCCGGAAGAACCTGTAATGCCGGGGGTGCTGATTGTAGAGGCATTGGCGCAGACAGGAGCGGTAGCGATATTGAGCCAGCCTGATTTTCGGGGGAAAACGGCATACTTTGGCGCTATTCAATCTGCAAAATTTAAGAGAAAAGTAGTGCCGGGGGATGTGCTGACATTGGAAACGGAGATTGTCAAGGTAAAGGGTCCAATTGGACAGGGGAAAGCAACGGCCTATGTGGATGGCGCGGTGGCAGTTGTGGCGGAGCTTACTTTTGCGATAGGAACGGGAAAAAATGAAAAATAGTGTGATAACGAGGATAACCGGAACAGGAAGCTGCCTTCCGGAGCAAATAGTGACAAACGAAGATTTGTCAAAAGTTGTAGACACGTCGGATGAATGGATTTCCAGCCGTACCGGGATAAGGGAAAGACATCTGGCAAAGGATGAGACGACGGCTTCTATGGCGGCGGAGGCGGGAATGCGGGCAATGCAGGATGCGGGGATTGGCACGGAAGAGGTGGATTTGCTCATAGTCGGTACCATTACCGGAGATTACGTTACGCCATCTACTTCCTGCGAAGTGCAGGAGATTCTAGGGGCGGTAAATGCAGTGGCGTTTGACATAAATGCAGCTTGTGCCGGGTTTATGTTTGCACTTCACACAGCACATGCTTATTTACAGTCCGGCATCTATAAAACGGCGCTTGTTTTGGGCGCAGAAACTTTGTCAAAAATCATGGATTGGAAGGATAGAAGCACTTGTGTACTTTTTGGCGATGGAGCGGGTGCGGCAGTGGTACGCGCTTTTGAAAAAGGGAAAGCGGAGGATAAGGCGGCCGGAGGGATTCTGGCTTTTGAGCAAGGCTCTGACGGCCGGAAGGGAAAGGTGTTAAGCTGCCTTGGAAGAAGGAACAACAATCCGCTCATAGAAAATCCATTTATACCTTCTTATGTATCCATGAATGGGCAGGAAGTATATAAATTCGCAGTAAATACAGTTCCGGCATCTATTCAGAAAGTTTTGGAGCTGGCAGGGCTGGAAACAGGGGATATCAAATATTTTGTGCTTCATCAGGCAAATATCAGAATCCTTCAGGCGGTAGCAAAGAGGTTGAAGGCTGACATGGAAAAGTTTCCGGTAAGCCTTGACCATTGTGGAAATATTTCGGCGGCCAGTGTACCGATACTTTTGGATGAAATGAACCGGAAAGGGATGCTGGAAAAAGGGGATAAAATTGTGATGTCAGGATTCGGAGGAGGCTTGACATGGGCGAGCGCCGTGTTGGAATGGTAGGGAAACTTATATGGAATATATGCTTTTTGTAATTGATTTAATCGGAACGGTTGCTTTTGCCTTTTCGGGGGCAATGACGGCTATCCGAAAAGAGATGGATATGTTAGGAGTAATGATTCTCGGTATGGTAACTGCAGTTGGAGGGGGGATTATCAGGGATATTATCCTTGGAATTACTCCTCCGCAGGCATTTATGGAGCCGGTATTTGCATTGGGTGCGGTGCTGATATCGGTGTTTGTTTTTGCCGTTTTTTATTTCCGCGGGCAGCGGAGGAAAAAGAAATGCCAGACCAAAGAAAAAGGGCACCATCCCATTTCGGGGCAGCAGTTCCAGGAGATACTAATGCTGGCGGATACGCTGGGCTTAGGGGCATTTACTGTGGCAGGGGTCAGGGCTGCCTTTGATAATGGCATGGGGATTAATTATTTCCTTCCGGTATTCCTTGGAACAATCACAGGGGTCGGGGGCGGTTTGCTCCGGGATATGATGGCAGGAGACCGGCCATATATTTTTGTAAAACACGTGTATGCCAGCGCTTCTATTTTAGGGGCTTGTGTATGCGTGTTTTTTTGGGAGAGGGCAGGAGAAGAAGGGGCAATGCTAATAGGGGCAGCCAGTGTGGTCGTACTGCGGTTTTTGGCAATTAAGTACCGGTGGAATTTGCCCAAAATTGCATATAAGGAAGAAAAATAAAATAGAATGGAATAAAGTTTAACTATATGTTATTCCGGAGGCAGTGATGCTAAATTATATTTGGGCTTTTATGATTATTATCGGAGTGGTTTACGGTGCGGCGACAGGAAATATGAAGGAGGTCAGCAATGCGGCATTGGACTCGGCTGGGGAAGCGGTTTCTTTGTGCATTACCATGATTGGCGTTATGGCATTATGGGTAGGCTTGATGGAAATTGCCAAGACTTCCGGTCTGATAGAAAAGTTGGCGAGAGGAATCCGGCCTTTTATTTCTTTTATGTTTCCGCGGATTCCGAAAGGGCATGCCGCAGAAGGGTATATTTCTACGAATATTATTGCGAATATACTTGGGCTGGGCTGGGCGTGTACGCCGGCAGGACTGAAGGCAATGGAAGAGTTGGCGAAGTTGGAGGAGGAGAGAGGGAATCCGGGATATTTGCCTGCGGATAGGGTTGCAAGAAGCGATAGCAAGGAGAGGGCAGCGGGGCATGGCAGAGGAAGCGTCGCCGATGGTTTGGGAGGCGCGGATGAAAAGAAGGGGAAACGGGAGCGCATCGCAAGCAACGAAATGTGTACGTTCTTGATATTGAATATTTCTTCTTTGCAATTGATTCCGGTAAATATGATTGCTTACCGGCAGCAGTACGGCAGTGCGAACCCAGCGGGGATTATCGGGCCGGCGATTGCGGCGACGTTTGTGAGTACGGCGGTGGCGGTGGTGTATTGTAAGATGAAGGATAGGGGGCGGAGGGCGTGATAGCTCTCCGCTTTTTTCATCTGTAACTTTGACATTATATAATAAATAAACTAAAATGAAATTGAAAATTCAATTGTATTATCGCCATAAAATTTGCGAGGAGGTACAGAAATGGATGTAATGCCTAAATTTAGGAATGAATTTTTTGAAGAATGAAATTGTTGAGAAGTATGGCTTACTGGAACCGGTAGAAAGAGGAAGCTATAAATGTGAGGATATCAAAACTATCCTAATGGAACAGGATAAGGCTATAGATAATTTTCAGGACAAAGCTACAGGAATCAGGGAAGAGGATATCAATAAGTGTATCAATAAAAGTATTGCACAAAATGATTATTACTGCTATGTATAGAATGGATGATAAACGATGAGGAGCGTGTGGGCATGGGTATATACTTAAATCCGGGAAATGAACAGTTTACGGTTTCTGTCAATTCTGAATTGTATGTGGATAAGACGGAACTGATAAAATATACGAATAGCCGTATCGGAAAAGACAGACCATTGATTTATTCCAGCAGACCGAGGAGATTTGGGAAAACAATGGCGGTAACTATGCTGTCAGCATATTACAGTAAAGGATGTCATTCTGAATATCTGTTTGCAGGACTTAAAATAAGTCAGAATGAATTTTTCAAAGTACATTTAAATAAGTATAATGTAATCTTTTTGGATATTCAGTGGATGTACGGAAATGCGCTTGAGGAAATGAGAAGAAATTCTTTTGTTGAGGTGGTAAGTTATATTCAGGAACAGGTGATATCGGAGTTAAGAAAGGAATATCCGGAGTGTGTCTTGGACACGGACATTTCATTGCCCTCTGTATTGGCTAAAATTAATGCTAAGACAAAAGAACAGTTTATTATTATTATTGATGAGTGGGACTGTCTGTTCCGAGAGGACAAAAATAATGAGAATCTTCAAAAAGAATATATTAATTTATTAAAAGGTTTATTTAAAGGGGCTCCATCAGGGGCATTTTTGAAACTTGCATATATTACAGGGATTTTGCCAATTAAAAAGTATGGTACACAGTCAGCTTTAAATAATTTCCGAGAGTATACAATGGTCAGTCCTAGGCAGATGGCGGAGTATGTTGGCTTTACAGAGACAGAGGTGAAGGCTATTTGTAAAGGACATGCCATGCCATTTAAAGAGATGCAAAGATGGTATGATGGATATTATTTTGAAAAGATTGGGCATATTTATAGTCCTAATTCTGTAATTGAAGCCGTAGATAGCGGGGAATTTGGAAATTATTGGTCTGGAACAGAGACGTATGAGTCTTTGATGACGTATATTGCAATGGATTTCGCTGGACTAAGACAACTGATTGTAGATATGCTGGGGGTCAGGAATGCAGTATTGATGTGGAATCATTTCAAAACGATATCACTTCATTTAATTCTGCAGATGATGTAATTACGCTGCTGATTCATATGGGGTATATGGCTTATGATAGTAAAATGAAAAAGGCTTTTATTCCGAATGATGAGGTAAGGAGTGTTTTTCTGCGAGCAATTAGAAATAATGGGTGGGAGGAAGTAATGAAGGCAATCAGCGCATCAGAAGCCTTGCTTAAAGCAACTTTGGCGATGGATGAAAAAACTGTGGCGCAGATGATACAAGAAGTCCATATGCAAAGTTCTTCCAGTCTGATATATAACAATGAGATTTCTTTGAGTAGCGTGATTGCGCTGGCATATTATAGTGCGTGCAGAGATTATACTCTTATAAGAGAAATGCCAGCAGGCAATGGATTTGCCGATATAGTTTTCCTTCCTAAACGTACATTCCTGAATCCAGCGTTGGTTCTGGAATTAAAATGGGATAAAACTGCTGAGGGGGCGATAAGCCAAATTAAAAGCAAAGGATATGTGAAAGCACTTAAAGAGTATAAGGGAAATATTTTACTTGTAGGAATTAATTATGAAAAGAAAAATAAGAAGCATGAATGCAGAATAGAAAGGTTTGAAATGTAATTTGCACTAATAAAAATACAAGGCACCAGCCCGGCAACGCAAACCCAGCAAGCAAGGATAATCGCGCCGGCAATTGCAAGGATACCCATAGCGGTAGTGTATGGTAAAAAGCAATTATCGCACTGCGGCGGAGGGGAAGCATGTCGCTGCCGCGACCCGCCGCAGGCGGAGAATCCTGCAAGCAGGGTTTTTTTATAAATGTATGGAAAGAAACGATTTTCAAAAAACAAAGATGCGATTTAATGGGGAAAGGGGAGGATGGGAAAGCTATAGAACAGTTATGGAACAGCTATGGAATAGATATCCGGTTAACTATTTTTGCGAATAATCGGTGCTGATATGCGAAGAAAAGTAAATGGATGCATGGAATTGATTTGGTATAATATAGACCATGAGCGGATGGCAAACTAAGGAACGGATATTAACCGGATAGTAGTTAATAGAAAAGCAATAGGTTTATGGGCTGGAAAATCTACTTTAAAATATGGAAGGGCAGGGTACGGCATGGGATAAAAAGTATCCTGCCTGATTGTTTATAAAATGGGATTCTGGTATCGTACAGCATGTCTGACAACAATGTCAGGAATATATTTTTTGGCATCCCCACCCAAAAGCATAAAATGATTGGCATGGAGGACAATGCAAATGGTTGAAAAGGAAATCAAAAATCGCAGGATAATCATAAAAAACGCGGAAAATGACAAAACTATCACAGACACAAAGGTTATGAGATATGACAGTGCAGTCAATTCTGTTATCATTCCGGCTCATAGTATATTGGATAAAAAGTTTTATCAAGTATATGCTATTATTTTTGCCGAAAGCTGTTTATATAAATTCTCCGGAACAATCAGAGGAGTGATGAGGGAAAATGAACTGGAAGTTTTACTTGGAAAATGCGAAACGATGGAAGGGCGTCAGGCAGTCCGATATCCCATTGCTCTGGAAGGAAGCATGGAAGGGGTATATATAGATGGCAAAAAAATCTTGTTCCATAAAGGGATACCTATTCAGGCAGTCGATATGAGTTCCAGTGGCATTTTGTTAAAAGCAGAAGAGGTTTTTTTTTGAGATAGGCGAAATGTATTTTTTAAGAGTCAAAACAAATATGGGTACATTAAAAATGCAATGTGAGATTGTACGGATACAAAATAATGGAGCAGGGTTGGAAGAATATGGATGCCGAATTGGGGAAGTTATGTTATTTCCTAATGAG
>Ga0224748_10099_pt1 | contig 20250 bp, 25 predicted proteins | sample LIM_F_Water_Neg_FD_182074 | JGI IMG/M metagenome (GOLD analysis project Ga0224748, IMG submission 182074) | Enriched cells from gastrointestinal tract of the lab mouse from Pacific Northwest National Laboratory (PNNL), Richland, Washington... | ecosystem: Host-associated > Mammals > Digestive...
TATGTATCATCATAGGTTTTCTTATTATCGTAAAACGGGCTTTTAAAAATTATTTAACCAGCCGGATGCAGTTCAATATATGGTTTCTGCTGCTTGGGATTCTTGCAGTCCCGTTTGTTCCCTTTCGCCCGGCTTCTTTTACGCAGGTTCTCGCATTATTTTGCCCGTGGAAAAATGCGGTGTCATCAAACAAGGGGACGATTGCGGAAGGTATCCTGAATCCAAATACCTCCGGCGCTGTAAATCAGATGCATGATTTTGCACTGTCCGTCAGCAGAGAAATGCCCTCCATGATTGGACTGATTTTGTGCGGTATATGGCTGGTTGGCATCCTGGCTATGATTTTATTCGTGATAAAATCAGTATCCCGGTTAAACGCCATGAAAAAGTCTGCGCTCCCCCTGCAGAACAGGACTATCCATATTTTATATCATAACTGTTTAAGGGAACTGAATATAAAAAGAAAGATTCCCATTTACAGCACAGCCTTCCTGAAATCCCCCGTTATTGTAGGATTATTCAACCCCCGCATTTATCTTCCCATCCACCTCATATCGGATTTCCATATTCATGCCGAAGGGCATACAGGGATACCCAAAGGGTGTTTTAATGCTGCGGATATACGGTATATGCTGTTGCACGAATTACAGCATTACAGGCACAAAGACGCACTGGCTGGTTTCTTTATGAATCTTTTCGGCGTTCTCTACTGGTGTAACCCCTGTGTCTGGTATGCACTGAAAGAAATGCGCAATGACCGGGAGGTTGCCTGTGATACATCCGTCCTGAATCTGCTCGATGAAAGCGATTATGAAGATTACGGAAATACCCTCATCAATTTTGCGGAGAAAGTTTCCCTTACGCCTTTCCCCCTTGCTTTTGTTTCTGAAAGCAATGCTGTCGGGATCAGCGGAAGCATGAAGCAGATGCAACAAAGAATTGTGAATATCTCCTCTTATAAAAAGCCTTCTGTTTTCAGAAAATTAAAGGGATTTACTGCTTTTGTGACGATTGGCGTTATTCTTTCCGGACTTGCCCCAATGCTCTCCACCTATGCCGCAGAGCAGAGCCGGTATCAGTGGAATATTCCCTCCGACAAGGTTTCTGCGATTGACCTGTCTGCCTGGTTTGGTGGATATAAGGGCAGCTTTGTACTATACGATTTAAACGGCGATACATGGAAGGTCTATGACATGGAGCAGGCCACTTTACGGACAGCCCCAAATTCTACTTACAAAATCTATGATGCGCTGTTTGGACTGGAAGAAGGTGTGATTGCGCCAGATGATTCTTTCATGGCATGGGACGGAACAAATCATCCCTTTGAAGCATGGAACGGAAATCAGGATTTACTTTCTGCCATGCAATCCTCCGTCAACTGGTATTTTGAGGAAATAGATAAGCAGATCGGTTCCTCTGCCATTCAGGATTATATCCGAAAAATCGGATATGGGAATGAGATTGTAAATGCAAATCTTTCCACATACTGGATGCAGGACGCACTGAAAATCTCCCCGGTAGAACAGGTAAACTTTTAATCGCCCTGCACAGCAACCGATTTGGCTTTGCCCCGGAAAATATAAATGCCGTAAAAGATTCTATCTGCCTATTTTCGTCAGAAAATTTTTCATCGGAAGGCAAAAACTTTTACGGAAAAACTGGAACCGGACGTGTAGACGGTCAAGATGTAAACGGCTGGTTTGTGGGCTTACTTGAAGCTGATGGCAACACATACTTTTTTACCGCCAACATCCAAGCCGCAGAAAATGCCACAGGCAGTAAAGCATCGGAAATCTCTCTCTCCATCCTGTCCCATATGGGTATATGGAAAGAGTAAAATCTGATTTGCGAAATCTCATTGAATAAAATAGTGCCCCCTTTTAAGCAGCCCATGTAAAATGCAGTTACTTAAAAAGGGGCATTATTTCGCCCATAATTCAGTTATTGTCTTTTAGATAATTACATATATCTTCTGAAAACCGCACTGTAAGCTCATGTGTTATCACCGCATCATCACATAAAATCATGCTGCATACCGCATCCACAGTTAAAGTAACCGTCCCATCTTCGTTTTCCCTGATATCCGTAACCTCTGGAAATGAAGTTCCAAAATAAGTAGGGGCATAATTGAAGCAGCCAAGCCTTACCCATGCATAAGTCTGTTTTTCTTTGTCAAATGCCGCATAATCTTGTATTTCTTCCGCTGTTACCGGAAGGTATTCCATAATCAGGCGCTCAAACTCGCCTTTTGGTATCCCATCCGGATAATCCTCTGAAGGAAATTGCTCCTGATATTTCATTGCATATAAATATTCATACATCCCATTATAATCTAAATGTTCCATATGGTCTGCATCCCCGTCAGAACATAAAAGATTATTTCCCTGATAGGCTAATCCAAGCACACATTTTTTGACATTTCCCTGTTTTCTTCTCCACCATCTGATCTATGACTTCATCTGCAATGACAACATTGGACGCACAGCCTTTATCTGCATTTTTATATAGCTCCAATATAAGCCCCATCATTTCCTTGCAATCTTCTTCCGCTTCTGCTCTTTGCCTTGCATCTATTGGAAGATCATAGCCCTTTTCTATCTGCCTGTCTGTGTCTGCTTCCCTGTCTGTATTTTCAGCATATTCCTTTTCTCCGGCTTGTTCAGCATACTCGTTTTTCATACTTTTCCTTTATGATTACAGGCGCATAACAAAACGATGCACATCAGCATGATAATCGGCAATATCCTCTTTTTCTTCATAATCGCACCTCAAATCTTTGCCCTTATGTACACCCGATGCATCACCACTTTATTGCACCAAAATCCAAGTCTTCAATCAGGATATATTCATCTTCCTGCCGGATTGCATCTATTACAAGAGCTGTGACGATTCCATCCTCTCTTTTCATCCTGCTGCGGGGAATGGAACTATCCCTTGACAATCCCACTAAATCAAACCGCATTTTAAATTCTTTCTCTGTAACCTCTTTTCCATTGACAGTCGCTGTATCCGGATTATATTCGTCAAAAACCCCCGTTACATATTCTCCATCGTGGTATGAAAGACAGACATAGCAGCTCCCATCCGAACCGTTATTTACAAGGATAATCGTGTTTTCTCTGTAATGCACTCCGTTAATGCAGCCCCAAACCTCCGGTTCATACAAATCTGCAATCTTTTTTGCCATGCCGTCCTCATAGATAAATATCCCTATTGATATATCATCCCCTATGATCAATTCAGGAACACTATCATCATCAAAATCGTGTATCCCGATATAGCCGATAAAAGAATCACTGTTTACCTGTTTAAGTTCTTGACGGAGAACATACGGATCTGCTAAATAACTTTCCATATTACGGACAATCTCCTTATAAGCATCTTCCCATTCTGGTACGATATACTGACTTTCCTCTTCCTTTCCGCAGGCGTCAAGCAGAGTAACACATAGCAGCATATGAACCAGTAAAATAAATTTCTTCTTCCACATTCCAATATCCCTCCATTTTCCTATTTGTGGCAGTTCCAGTTCCTTTTGTTCAATCGTATTAGACAGATACCGGAATGTCCCATCTTCATTCTGTTTGTAATCTACACTTCCCCAAAAGGTGGAAACTGTCTTGCAAATATCATTTCATATTCATGACCGCCCGCATCTGCATGATAACCGCAATATTCCCTCACCTGTTCTACGGATACCGGAAAACAGGTAGTCATAACACACTCATAAATCTCCCCAGGAATCAGACCGTCCTCTGCCCTGAAAGGCTCATTTGTGTATATCCGGTATATATCCTCAAACATACATGGCATTAAAATTTTCTCCGCATTGTCGGCGTCCCAGTTTGTTACAAGCATATTATAATTCACGAAGCTAAGTCCATATATGTACTTTTTTGTCAGCTCCCTGCATTCATCCGACAAGGGCTTCACCCTGTAATACTCCCCCAGATTTCCATGTGCGACCACCTCTGTATTTGTATAAATAAAATACCCTTTCTCTGTCAGCCTTATCTCCTCCAGATCATTGCTCCCAAAACCTTTTATTTCCGGTATGCCGCCTTCCCGCCAGCCTACCGACACATAAAAGGACTGTACCAACTGCTTTACCACATCTTTTCTCTGCTTTTCAGAAAAACTCCGGGTGTGGGAATATTCTGTTCCAGGATATGCAATTTTAATCTCCTTATAAAGCTCCATGCACTGCTCCGCCGCCGACATTGCCTCCTCCTGCAAACCCTGTTCTTCTTCTGCTGTCAGGATACTGACAGGTTCCGACTTCTCCCCTATGGGAGCTTCGGCAGGATTTGGGGGCTCTTCCCCAAAACATTCTATTGGTTCATCTTCTTTTACAGCTTCTGTACTTTCGATTACAACCGGAGATCCCCACACTTCCTCTGCGTTCCTTTCCGTATCTCTTCTCCCCAAAGCAATACTGCCTGTTATAACAATGACTGCCATTAACACAATAAAAGAACCATACCTTTTTAAAAGCCATTTTACATCTTCCACTATTCAAGTCCCTCCATAAACCTCTTTCGGGAAAAGATTTTCCCTTTCTTCCTCCGTCAGCCGATTGGAATGCCACCAAATCTCATGGTCGCCTTCCGGTAAGGTTATCTCATTCGATACATACTGAAAACTTTCCTCACTGAATGGACGGATTACGGTTATGTGTGAAAACTCCTTAGACATATTTCCACCCGGATATACTGCATTGATATAAAGCGTAACTGTCCCATCCTCGTTCTCCCTATAACCCACTACTTCCGGATACGCAATATCCGGATATTCCACCTCGTAAAATCCTCGTGGTCTGTACTCATAGGCGGCAAGCTCTGAAAGATATGTTGTTTTAGAACGGAGCGTTTCACGATCCATATTGAAATATGCTCCAATCACATTTTCAAATAGTTCTCCTGGTATTTGGTAAACAGCTCCAACTCCTAAATCTTCATCCGCCATATAAGGCACTGGCTGATTGTGCATCATCGGATAGAACCTGTCAAATAAATCGTAAAAGTCCAAATCCCCAAAATCGTCCTCGCTCCAATTACAGAGAAACAGGTTGTTTTGTTCATAACCAACTGGCAGGATATACTTTCGGTTATATTCCCTGCACTTTTCATCCAAAGGCAAAATCCGAAGCATCGTATGTTCCGGCGTATCGCTTAATGTCAATATATAGTTTTCATCTGAAAAGTAACTCCCCTCAAAGATTAAATATCCTTCCTCCGTATACTGCCAGAAGTCCGCCGGGTAGCTTACTGTACTTCTGTTCTGCAGACTGCCATTCTGGTCATATTGATAATATCCCCTGACAATATTTACATTACCGCCCTCTGTTTTCAAATCAAATTTACGAATCCCCATCTCCATAACCACTATAATGGTCAATTCGTCCATCTCTTTTTCATCTACTGCTTTACAAAAATCGAAAGCCTGCTCTGCCTGTGTCATGTCAATCTGATTCCCACTGTCAACAGCCACATAACCGTTTTCACCGAGTCTGGCAACCATGCGCCGCATCATATCCAGGCTTCCCAATGTATTCGTATCTACTGCTTCCTCATAAATATCACTGAGAATCTCAGCTATACACTCTGTACTGACGGAATCATTATTATCGAAAGAATATTTAAGCCAGCTTTCCAAAACCTGTTTGTCTTTTCCCACAACATAACCGCTTCCTCCTCTCCCTTTTACATCTTCTACCATGCTTATACTCAAAATCGGAACTTCTTCCGGTGTTGTTCTGTCTTTTCTTTTTCCAGTGAATTTAGTTGCACATATGGTTATTGCACGAATTCCCATACATATCATAAGTACCCATAAGATTTTATTTTTTCTTCTCCTACGCTTACTTTTCCTTTTCACATGAAGCTCCATTTATCCGCTTTCTTTTCTCCACTGTCTCTAATTCTTACATCAGTAAGATTTATTTCAAATATTACAACAGTAAGATTTAAAAGTCAAGTAGGTCATGTATTGCCTATAATAATCTCTTCTCCCACAGATTTGCTGCAATAACACATGGATAATTTTATCCAAAACAACTGAACAGACTCAAAACCAGACTGTTGTAAACCATACAAGTTACAGCAGTTTTTTATGCCCAAATTTAGAAAGGACGTTGCATATATGGCAAACAGGACACACACCAGCCGGAATGAATTTCACTTAGATGACAAGGAGCAGTATATCCTTGACGAGAGGTTTAAGCTGTCCGGCATGAAAAGCAAATCGGCTTTTATCCGGAAGCTGATTCTCTACAGATATGTCTATGACGTGAATTACAGTTTTCTACGGGAATACAATACGAAGCTTGGACGGATCAGCTCCAGCTTAAACCAGATTGCCAAAAGAATTAACAGCACAAACCACGTCTATCAGAAAGATATGGACGAAGTAAAGGAGTTGATGAAACAAGTATGGCAGTCACAGGAAATCAAATCGAAGTGCACTTCGATTTGCTATCACAGCAACCGTTGATAAAGCGGTAGCCTACATATGCAACTCAGACAAAACGGACGAAAGCATCTATATTTCTTCCTATGCCTGTGCACCGGAAACCGCAGCGATTGACTACAAATATACCTTAGACCACTGCCGTGAAAACAGTCCCAATAAAGCCTATCATCTGATACAGGCTTTTGCTCCCGGCGAAGTCAGTTTTGAGGAATCGTACCAGATCGGGAAGGAGCTATAAGCATCAGGAGTAGAAACACTGTCCCTCCAGTGCAACAGCACCCTGCGCCAAGTGTTGCGCATCTACCCTTATGAAGTGGTCCCCGATGTGGACACCACCGGGGGCGGCGTGACGGCCGAAAGAAGCCTGCGGGGCTCCAGCAACGTGGCGGCCGAAAGGATACGGGATGCGCCGCCGGAGTCGGATATCTGAATTTCTGGGCTGTTACGGGAAACCGGCCGCTATGCGAACCGGTCCATAAAGCCCAATAATCCGATCACATTATCCGCAAGCGCATCGTCCACGCCCGGCCACCAGAACCGATAGCCCGGATAGTAGGGGCACAGGCTGTGCTCCTCTCCCCCATACCCTATGGGGATCCGGACAAGCGGCCTCTTTCCGGTTTTGTCTGTCTGTACGCAGTAGCGGCAGCCGTCGCAGCGCTTGACCCGGGACATCACAAAGTCCTGCACCGCAGCGGACATCTCCTGAAAATGCTCCAGATAGGTTTTCATGCCGCCGGGAATGCACACCCCAAATATCCAGGGATCCTGATTGTAGGGCTCATACCGCAGCGAAATGCCTGTATGCTTTATCTTATACTCAAAGCCGCCTCTGGGCCGCTCCTCTCCCCAGGCGGGATTTGCATAGGTCAGAGAAAGCCTGCAGTTGCTGCCAATGATGTCATGGATGTCATATGCCCTGTAGCCATGGTCCGCCATCCAATCCGTAAGCCTGTGGAAGGCTTCATTCCCAAAGACTTTCTCATAAATCGCGACGGCATATGCATGATCCGCCCGAAAGCAGCAATGGGCAAAGCGCGAGGGCCTTTGGAAACGCTCCAAGTGTTCCTTTTGTGCCATCCATACCCAGGCGGCAGGCAGATTCCCGTAATCCTCTATGCCCAGTCTTGCGAGAATGGCCTTTTGCCTGCGGTTCAGCTGAAACTCCTTTTTCGCCCCCATAAGGTACATCTGCATCACCGTGGCATCGATCATCTTACAGAATTTCTTCATATGGTCCTGCGCTTCGCGGCCAGGGTCGGAGGCACTGCTGTAAAGTCCCGGGAGCACAGCGTCCTCATGGAGCCTCGGCACAAACAGGAGCGGCTCCTCATATGCCAGTCGATAGAATCTCTCCATCAGATCATAAAATACTTTCTGTTCCGAAACGCTCACCGGCGCCTGACTGTCCGCAAGGAACTGCGGAAACAGCTCCAGATAGCCCTGTGCGGCGCGCTGTTCCAAGCTTGTGTAGGTCATCTGCAGGTCCTCCTTTCAAAAGTCATGCGCGTCTCTCTTCCACATAGGCAGCCGCCTGATTCCCGCAGAATTTCAGCGGCAGGAAGATCTGCTGCTGGGCTATGCCCAGGGCTTTATCGATCGCGCCGTCAGGATTTGGCATATTGCACATGCCGCTTATGGGGAAGTCGCCATATTCAAAGACATCGCTGTCCTCGATCCAGGCAAACATACCGCTGACTGTCTCTTCCAGATCGGCACTGTCACTCTCATCCCCTGTGGCAACCAGGAACATCCCGCCGGGGAATTCCATGATCTCATACGGGGTTGTGTCCTTTTCCATGACATCGTCCTTAATGGCCAGAATCCAAACGGATCTGTCTATGTCTCTGTCCTCATGCCACAAAAAGTCAAGGGGTTCGAAAATATGCTTCTGCAGCAGATGGCCATGGGCATTTACCCATGACTGAAATCTACTCTCCCCACCAAAAATCTCGCCGACAGGCTGTTCTCCGGAGGACACCGCGCGGAATCGGGGAATCTCCACCAGCCTCATGTTCTTCAGTTTGCTCATCTTACAAGTCTCCTCATATGTTGTGCCATTTCCCGGACATGCGTTCTCACCAAAGCCCCAGCGCCTGCCCTTTCCCTGTCTCATTCCAGATGGAACACAGTGTCCAGGAAGTTGGTATACATTTTACCATATTCCGTCCCCATAAGTAAAGCTGCTTTGCCTGAGCAGCTTTCTGCTTTCCATCTCTCAGTCTCCTCTCACGGTCTGTTCTCTCACTCTTGTCTGTTCTGGCTTCCGGCTGTTCGCCTTCTTCTCCCTCTGGAGACGTTTCATCCCCAGGCTGACGGTCAGCCGCGTTTTCCACATCTGCCTGTCCATCTACCGGCAGGTTATGTTCTTCCAGCAGGCGCTCGTAGGAATCCTCACGGCTTGGTATCACCCGGATTTCCTGTGCCTCCTGTTCAATGATAGTCTGTTCTGCCTTTAAGTCATACTCCTGGTACTGCATTTTCTCTCTGTTTCTCTCAATACTTCAATCACTTCTTCGCTGGCCTCCTGGTACATTTTCCGAAAATCCGGCAGTCTGCCTGGCTTTGCCATAGGCTTGTCCTCCATTTTCTTCAAATTTCAAAAATGCAAAGCAAGCCTGGCGGGGAGCGACACCTTGCTGGCTGCTGTTTCACCTTGTTAGTAATTGCTGCAGGTCTTAAAGTATCCGAAGAAAAATACCAGATGCACAGACAGCTAAAAATTCCTGCTTGTGCATCTGGTATTTGTTCCTGTATATTCTGCTCTATTCGTTCACCATACAGCGTAAAAAAAGCCTGTACATGGCTGATAATTTTTTAACCAGCCACCACAGGCAAAGACACGAAATTTCACTTGCTGTTTGGACAAAATAACAGCATTGTTATATTATCCCGGTTTCGCTAAATACTTATTTCGAATTTTATTATATGGGTTAAACCAGATAGGAATAAAAATAGATATGTATCCGCAGGAGCATAAATTTTCTCCTGCCACGCCTGTATTTAGGCAGTTTGACGTGTAGTACGCTGCACATATTCCCGTTCCATTTCCCGCATTTCCTCGTCCGTGGGGATGTCCACAATCCCGACATAGGAATAGTAGATGTCGATTTGCTGTGTCCGTTTCCCGTCTTTTTTCTCACGCTCATGGATTACGATTTTATCCACAAATGCGGTTAGGATTTCGGGGGTTAGCTCGTTGATGCGGGTGTATTTCTTGGTGACTGCTATCAGCCTGGCAACATTGGTCGCTTCCGTGTCGGCTTCGCTGACCTCGGCTGTCAAGGCTTCGATTTCCTGCTTTAGCTGTTCCTGCTCGGCTTCATATCCGTCCGACAGCCTGTAAAAGCGTTCGTCATTCAACTTTCCGTTGACGTTATCCTCATAGCCCATAAATCTCTGTCAATGATGGGAGTATGGGCGTTCTCAATATACGTCCGCCTGTCCTTTGCGGTGGGGATACGTTTCCTGCTCTTAAAGCCTAAACGGGTGGATTTAAAGCTCTCCGTCACACCGATATATGCCACATTTTCCAGAATGGATGCAATCATGGATGTCTCCCAGTTATAGGGGTGTTCTGTTTTTTTGCAACGCCGATTCCCTTTGACATTTTGTAGGCTGATGGGGTATGCACTTTATCTTCCCAGAGGGCTGTGGCAATGGCTGACACGCCTTTTCCCTGCATACAGAGTGAGAATATCCTGCGGACGACCGTCGCTGCTTCCTCGTCCACGAGCCAGCGTGTTTTATCGTCTGGATTCCGTAACCCGTAGGGCGGTGCTCCTAAATGCTCGCCTGCAAGCCCGTTCGCTTTCTTGACGAAAAAAACTTTTGTAATCTGGTATTTGCCAAACCTAACAGGGAATTACAAAACCTGACAGAAAAAACAGACAATCTGCTGCATAAACTAATCTGCAGTAAGATTGCCCTGCAAGACCATGAATATAACATAACTATTCCATTGTTTTACCGCAGCCTATCATTTATCTTTCATATTGTTATACAGACTACTTTTCAGACTTTCAAACATAATCTGTCCCTGCTCTTCCAACAACTGGAACGCTCCCATCTCTTTTAAGATCGGCCAGCATTCGGTTTCAAACGCTCTCAACCTCTGTGCTTTATCGGAACGCATCAGTTCTTGGAAAACAGTTTCCACTTCACGCCCATCGGGATAGCGGATCAAGGCCCTGCAATCATCATCTATCCATTCAAAAGGTTTGTCTACTGCATAAACACCCGAACCTGTTTTAAGGTCGAGTTGTTCTGCAATTTCAGGATACTCATCCCGAAAATAAAAAGGATAACCATCGTTTTCTTGTAATACCATATACATATGTGTTTCGGATCGATCCAACTCAGGACAACAGGCACCCGAAAGATTAATAAAATCCAGATAGGGTTTCCCTCGCCGCTCCTGTACCGTAAAGATATGGGTACGATGTGACTTCCAGCTCCCCGGCACAGGCACAATGCCTACATAGTAACCGTCAAACGCAACGCAGATCTGATCAATCTCGCGCACTTCTACCTTCGATTCCCCATGCAATGAAACTACTTGATAAAAGGAGGCATAATTGCAGTTCTGCCTGTTCTCACTAAAAATATCTCCCACCTGCACACCGTACTGGTTTTCCACTTTTTTCCTTCCCATATCATTCCTCCTGATTTTTCCATTAACACTATATTCTGCCTTTACATCTCTTCCAACCGAATACAGGCGGGCATGTTCCCATGGGCTGATTATGCACTCCATAACCCTGCATCCCGGTAACGAGGAATTTTGCAAGCTCCTCTCTGAATATAAATTCAACGGGCACGCCTAATGCGTCCCCGATTGCCACACCAATGATTCCATCATAAACTTTAACCATTATCATTCACCTCTGTTTCTTTGACAGTTCCCTGACATATTTCAACCGTTCATCATTCATGGCTATGCACCGGCAGTCTTTTGGCTCACGGTCATGCCATATTTTTCTGATGCAATTCTTATCCGCCTGAATCAATGCGCTAAATTCAGACATCCATGTTTCATCTTCTTTCAAATCACCCTCGTAAACAGTCATCAACTGCTTATATGGGAAAATAAAATCCGGGCTGTTTTCAAAAGGTATATAATCGTCCCTTAAATTGACGAACCCAATTCCATGCGTCCGCTCCCTATGCTGCCGCGTTGGATAAATCAGCCATTGATCATACCTGCCATCTGGAAAGTTTTCCTCGTCCGGTTCTGTCATATTTACAAGAACTCCCTTCAATGCCGGAATATATGGATTTTCCGGGATTGAAATAATGGTTCCTGAAAAATAGGGAACTTTTACAGCCTCAAAATATCCCATGTCAATTTCTTCATACTTATGCCCTCCGTCCTTACCATAAATATTTTGAACATAAATCACCTCTCCATCATAACGGACAATCGTATTTTTTATGGGAACATAACCATGTGGAGACTTACCGGATCTTTGGAATACTCTGACAACCCCACACCAGTTTTTTCTTTCCAAATGCTCCTCTTTGGCTGCTTTTTCAATGTGATACCAAATTCCATTTATCGCTTCCCCCGCGCTCCTGAATATTGTATATGGCAAAAAACAATCTTTTTCTCCACGGAAAAATATTTCTATGCCAAATAAACACATATATATCCTCGTATGTGAACGGCTGCCATGTAAAACCATTTTCATCTTTTCAATTCGATCCTGAAGCGGCTTTCCATCATGTTCAGATTTTAGTTCTTTCACTCCTTCCAGTTTTTCTTCCAGCGTTCTGTGCGGCGCCGCGCAGATACATGCAATCTGCTCTTCCAGATTAAGAGAAGTATTTTTTTCAGCCCATACCGCAATATCCTCTGAATAAATCCATCTGCCAAAATCTATCATAAAAATCACCATGCCTTTCCAAGAGCTCTGATATTTGCGCCACAGGCACAAATTCGCGTATACTAACCTCTATTTTTCAAATACTGCAATCAACTCGGACATAGACGCCATGACATCTATTTGCCGGACAGGCCCCATGTATTCACAATGCCCAGCATATTCGTCTGCTTTATAATCCGATATGGCGGAAAAAAGTTTCCTCCTTGCATGAACAGACAACCCTTTCAGGGAAATTGCCAAATCAGTGTCCTCCGCCTCACAAATTACGCCTTTTAAAGTCTGAACATCAGCAAGCTCAATTTTCTCTTCCAGTAATCTTTTTACGACTAAAATTCCCCCTTCTCCAATCTCAGGATCATGACTCAGCAAGATTTCCAAAGGCGTCTGCTCCTGTCCTGCTGGCTGATATTGTTTTTTGTACTCTGTATATTTTTCAGCAGCGCCATCCGGAAGATATGCCATAAGCAGGCATTCCAACAGCTCATGCGGCGCGCCGTCCTGAATTCTTATTATAGATAAAATCATCATAAAATACAGCAGTGCATCTTCCCCTTGTAAATCCTTTACATAATAACGCGCAGTAAGGATTTCTATGATATCTTCGACTTCCAGACCATCGCAAACATAAGAAACTGCGGACTGTATATCCTGATAAAATTCGACTTCCGGGGGGATTTCTCCCGCCGCATCTGCCAGAGCCAGCAATCCTTCTTTTCTTGCAGTCCGCGCCAGTAAATCCATATGACGCATCATGGAGAACAAACGCTCCCCATATTCCGCATCTCTTGATTTCGCAAATACATCTTTTCTTATTTCGTACAGTAACGGTAAATTTATGTTCTTTTTCAAATCATTCATTCTTCGCCCCTCCTCACTCTGACCTTACCAAACCGCCGCCCAAACAAAATTTATATCTATGATTGTGTTCTTTATTTAATTTTCAAGGTTCAGCATATCTTATGGATCAAGTATATCATATAGCTTTCAATACAAAAGACAATATATTGTCGCCCACTTTTCGGCATATATCATTGTTTTCAATGAAGAAAAAAGACTGCCGGAAATATCCACTTTCCAACAGTCCCCTTCAAAGCCAAACACGAGCAGGCAGGAATTTCATCATTTAGTTCCTTTCTTAACAAACTTAGCAATGCACGTAGCATAGCGGTCTTTCGCAAATGGACATATTGGTGTTACTCAGTATAATTCAAACCCCATATCGCGCATTAATTTCCCGTCTTTTAGGAATACCCCAAAATCTTCTCTCAAATAGCTTCCCTCCCACATTTTGTAGCGCCGCTCGTAATTATTATAGGTTATAGTATAGCCAATGTTGTTTAACTGTTTAAAATCCCTCTGCCTCATCCGCTCGTTCGCTTCCGGAAACAATTCATAATAACATGTTTTGCAGGAAAAATATGCGTCCCCGTCTACATCATAATAAGATCTTGTATCCATACAAAGCTCCTTCATAAGTGTTGCAATCCTCCGCAGCTTCATCAAATGTATGCGGTATCTTCCTTTTGCATTTTCATTAAAGGACGGCAGATGCTCTGAATCGTGTATGTATGCTTTATATTTTTTAGAATACTTTATTCGTATCAGACCGGCGTCTGTCAATATCTTAATATCACGCTGCACCATTTTTTTGCCAATCGGAAGCCTTGATGTAATATCCTCATATTCCACCTGCTGACTTCTGAAAAAAATATCATACAGCAAAAGCTGACGATCAGTTTGGCTTAATTCTATTTCTTCCACACATACCTCCCCCGCTTTCATGCGTCTGTTCCGTATAGGTCTGTTCTGCACAGAGCAGCCACTGGCTATGGACATCCGTCAGTTCCCAGTCATTTGAATTTCGCATGACAATTAAACAAAAATGTCATTGTTAAATTCTATTAAATCACTTATCAAAATTACATTTTCGGCTTCCTCAGGTTTGTCCGATTCTTTTTTCTTACGGGTAAAATGAACAATTCGAGAGGCATATGAACTATTCTTTTTCATAATCGGGGAAACTTCAATATTGTCTTTATTATCTTTTTCTTTTAAATAATAGTTACATAAAAAATCTGCTATTTTACCCTGTATTTCGCATTGTCTGTAGCCACTTTCATAAGAACTTTCGTTGGATTCAAACTTGCATTCCAGAAAAAGAAGATAATTTTTATCAGGCTTATGCTGACCATCTGTATCTTTTTCGGCTATAGAATAAATTACTGCAATATCCGGTGTTGCATTCATCATTTCACGAATGACAGGCTGTATTTGTTTCATATCACCAGGAATCTCGAATTTATTTCGTCCCATATTATCCTCCGGCTGCTTCCATCGAAAGGATTCTGAAACTTTAACATCCTCACCCTTACACACATATCGGAACAGCTTATCATTAAAACTGTTTTCAACTTCCAGTTGTCTTTCAGATGGAGAGAACGATTTCTGAAGCAGTTTTTCTTCCGCGCTTCCTTTCCAGTATATCCGCCGGTTTCTTTCAAAAAAATCCCTCATAAAAGTCACTTCATAAAACACATGTTTGATATCAGCTTTCTCAGGAATACCGCAAGTTTCCGTAATTATTTCGTGAATCCTGCCATGATTGCTTCTGCTTGCATGAGCATGATATTTTCTTAAAATATTATACAAAAATACCGCATACTGTCTTTCTTCTCTGCAAATAGAATAATTAAAAACTTTATCTTCCCTGATATAATTTTCTATTGAACAGCTGTACACTTCTTTCCAACAATTATCTGCATTTCCCACTTCACCCAAGTTTTTCCATCCTCTCTTCAAAAACTGTATTCTTCTTTATCCTGCAACACTTTAATTCTATCCCGATACGGCGCAAATGCGGCTATCTCCCCAAAGGCATCAGCACACTCCGTATGCATTGGAATAATCGTTTTCGGATTTGTCAGACGTATCAATTTCTCTATCGTTTCCACATATGCGTGTCCGCTGGTATGAAGAATTTCCATTCTGTGACTGCCGATAAAGTCAACAATTTTAGCATTGGCGTGTTTTCCTTTCAGATACCCGATCCATTTGGAATAAATCACAAGAGGATCTGTCATGTATTTTTCCATAATTGCTTTAAAAACCTGCTTGTTTTCCCGTACAAGCATCGTGAACCCTTTGTTTTTCAGAATAGAAAAATCTGCCCTACAGCAGTTCTGCTCTGCGCCAAGTCCTTCCATATCTCCGATGATATAGAGCCGTCTCGGTTTCCCATGAATAAATTCCCGTCTGTATTCGTGATAGTTTCCTTTGTCAGCCATTGCCGCCAGCATCAGCTTTGCCTGATACGCATCGCACACAAAATCCATTCCCCAAGGAACTGCATGGTAAAACTTCATGATACTGTCCAAATTGGTGGAGGATACTAAAATCACTGATTCCTTATTTTCCTGAAACAATTCCCTTGCCCGATTCCCTAAATCGTCCTCTGTCTGAATCGGATTTTTATTTGTTTCCTTTGTGCGGGAAAGCATCGTTCCTTCCGAAATCAGAATATCCACTTCCCCGATATATTTCTGTACCATTCTTTCAAGCCTGTCATTTCTTCCGACAATGCCATGTTCACGGAAATCCCCGGTAAACAGGATTTTCTTTCCGCCGACTTCCAGCAGAAACATATAGGCATCCAGTGCAGAATGATCTACAAAAAATGGAGTGATTCCTATATCGCCAAATATCATTTTATGACCGGGACTATAACACTCCATGTTTTTTATACGTGGCAGTCCTTCCTCTGCCATATTGGGAATGGAATCAATCTTCTCTGTAAGGATTTCCAAAATTTTCTTTGCAGTAGAACCTATGTAAAGAGGAACATCCTGCGGGACTTTCTTATATAACCCCATATGGTCGCCGTGATAATGTGTAAACAATACGCCATCGCATGGTCTGCCGCCAAAGACTGTTTCCGTAAGTTCCTCGTCTGTCATAACGTCTTCGTTATCATTGTCAGGCAGATTTGCACCAAAATCAATGATAATGCGGTGTTTTCCTGTGCTGATTTCCGTTGCACAGCCGCCAATTTGGTGGCTGCCCCGATAAATGGTAATTTTGTTCTGTCTTGCATTCATGCAATTTGCCTCCCTGTATTGTCATAATATCACCTTTCATTTTATAAGTACACACTATTTTTCATACTATAAATGAGCAAATTTGAAACCCTGCACAAATTTTTCCGCTACCAAACGACACATTTGAGATTTTATATTTGTTTTGTCCAGCCATAATCCACTTTGGCACTTTTCTTTTTAAAACATGTTTTGATGCCCTTTCTATATATTATAGCAGACACCATTTCCCTATAAGGACGTATATATGTCACCCACCAACAACTTTTTACCACAAGTCAAATTGTGAATCCATGTGGCGCATCAGTTTCCCGTTTTCACTTCTCATCCTCACAAAAAAACAGGTGTCTATCCCGAATCGATGTATGCTTTCACTTTGCGTGAATATTTCACACATATCAATCCGGCATCTGTCAACGTTCTAATATCACATTGTATCATCTTCTTCCCAACAGGAAGCCTTACTACATCATCCGTGTTCAGCCCCCGCCAGACCTTATGCCGCAAATTTGGATCAGGAACGACCACCGCTGCTGTCTGCAGTCCTGCCAGATTAAAGGCTTTTGTGGGCGCTATACAGGTAATGCTATTATTTCTGCAGCCTTCCGAAACGGATGCAAAAGGGGTATATTCCTGGCCGGGACTGGTCAGGTCACAATGAATTTCATCCGAAATCACAATTACATGGTGTTTCCTGCACAGATCACCAACCCGCCCCAGTTCCTCCCGGTTCCAGATTCTTCCTACCGGATTGTGGGGATTACACAAAATCATCAGCGTAGTCTGCGGATCGGAAAGTTTTTGTTCCAGATCTTCAAAATCCATATGATACGTATTTCCGTCATATGACAGCGGACTTTCTACAATATTTCTTCCGTTATTCACAATGGAATTGAAGAAAATATTGTAAACCGGTGTCTGTACCAGCACATTTTCCCCTGCTGTGGTCAGCTTGCGTACCATACTGGAAATGGCCGGAACCACTCCTGTACAGAAAACAAGCCACTCTTTTTCCATGGAAAGACCATGCCGCCGCTGCCACCAGCCCATATAAGCCTGATACCATTCTTCCGGCACAATGGAATATCCAAATACACCATGGGCTGCTCTCTCCTGAATGGCGGCCTGGATCTCTGGCGCTGTCTGAAAATCCATATCTGCCACCCACATAGGCAGCTCATGCTCTTTTACATCCCATTTCAGTGAATGGGTATTTCTCCTGTCTACAGGTTTATCAAAATCGTAAGGCATCCTGCACCTCCAAACTTTCTGTCAAATTGATTTGCGAAAATCAAATACCCCGCTGTCTGCAGCGTGCATTTGACCGCCAAAGGTCATGTGGACCTTATTCCAGCGAGAATGTCACCGTCACATCTGAACTTCCAAGGGCTTCCTCCCAACCGGTCAGATCATCCACATGCCCCAGTCTTGTATAGCTCCACGAATTGGAGCCATAAAATATAACAATCTGGTTTCCATTATATAAGACAATATCTCCTGCATGGGTTGTGGTCTGACTGTTGCTGGCAGGAAGGCTTGTTCCCAAAGAACCTACCTTTTCAAAGCCGGAATAATCGCTCATCTGAATGCTCACCGGATTTTCCAACATCATTTCCACAAACGAAGCTACTGCCTCATTTTCTTCCAACGTGGCTGAAAATACTGCATCGCCAACCTGTACCTTCATATTCATTACAGCCTCCTCTGCTCCATTTGGAATATCTGCTTCTGTGCCAGCCGTTTCACTCATCTCCGTATCCGGTACAGTTTGCCCATTCCCCGTATCTGTTGCTGATTCTGTCATGTTTTCTGTCTCATTGGAAATGGTGTCCGGCTGCATTCCCTCCGTCTTAGTTTCTGTGGAATCCAGAACATCTACATTCCCTGATTCTTTAGAAAGATCAGGCAGAGGTGTCCTTTCCTCCACGGGAGATTCTGCCTCGTCAACAGGCGTCTGTGCCTGTATAGTTCCACATGCTGCCATCGAAAATACAACTGTCACAATACACAGCAAAGCGCAAAATTTTTTCATGGCTTATTTGCCCCTCTTTTTCTATTTTTCGTTTCATATCGGGAATGCCCTTATAAAGACAAGGACTCCGAACAGACTCAGAACTGCCCCGAAAATTCGGTTCACCCTCTGAAAGCTGTTTTTTCTCTTCTTTTTTCTGGCCAGGGAAACGGCAGCAGTAAGTCCTCCCCACCAGAGATAGGTTCCAAGGAACACTCCCAGAACTACCAGCCAGCCATTCCCTTTCGTGCTGCCTCCTGCAATGCCAAACCAGGAGAAGGCAAGCAGAAAGGTCAGGATTGCCGCCGGATTTGTGATTCCTACTGCAAATGATGTCAGAAACATCCTCCATCTTCCCGATACTTCCGGAACCTCTGCCTCTTCTCCCTTTCGGAAGAACAGGCGGATTCCCAGATACAGCACGATTGCTCCGCCCACCAGATGAATCACCGTCTGATGTTCCAGAAGGAAATCGGAAACTATGGTCAGTCCAAAAGCCCCGATTCCTGCATAAATGCAGTCTGCCACAGAGGAACCCATTCCTGTAAGGAGGCCGGCCTTTATCCCGTGTTCCCAGGTTCTCTGCACCGTCATGGCCCCCACTGCTCCCACGGGTATACCAAAGAGCAATCCAATCAGAATCCCTTTCAAAAGCAGGCTCATACCACCTCCTTCAGTTCTCTTCTGCAAATGATCCTTGTCTTTTCCGGATCTACCTTATCTTTTTCAATAATCAGCTCATCAATACGGTCTGCCCGGATTACTCCGCCGGATGGGTTCATCACGCTGTCAATTTTCCCGGTTATTTCCGCATCTACCGTAGAATACTCAAAAGCAAGGGTAGTATTGAGAAGTTTGCAGTTTTTCATCACCAGGTTATCAATGTAGCACATCCCCTGGAGGCTCTCGATGGTGCAGTTTATAAGTGTCAGGTTCTTTGCATTCCAGCCCAGGTATTCACCGGAGATAAAAGAATCATATACCGTCACATTCTCCGTGTTCCAGAAAGCATCCTTTGAAAGCATACGGGCATTGTGGATCTCCATATTCTTTACCCCGTCAAAGGGAGTAGTTGCCCACCAGCTGGAAGTCCCTAAGCACCATATTCCGGCTGTTCATGGCGAAATAGTCGCCTTTTGCCGTCACATGTTCAAGCTCCACATCCTCGCAGTTCCAGAGGGTTTCAGCCGCATTGGGAAGGTTTACATTCTTCAGGTTTACACCCCGGCAGCGACGGAAATTCTTGGGAGCCTCAATCACTGCGTCCTCTACCGTAATATGATCCGTATACCATACGCCTGCACGGGCCATCTCAAACCAGGTACAGTTTCTTGCTGTGATATTTTTGGCATACCAGAAGGGATACTTCCATTTAAACATGCAGTTCTCCAGTTCAATGTCATGGCTCTCTTTCAGCGGCGATTCCCCATCTGCAAAGATGCTGTCATAGATTTTCAGATCCGCCCCCTGAAACAACGCTCTTTCTCCTGTCAAATACTCCTGTTTGATTTCTCTTGTCTTCATGATTTTTTCCTCCTAACCTCTTAAAGTTATCTTTTTCCTGCCGGTTTTCCCTGAATCTGATAGATCAGATAATCCAGGCAGGAAATCCTTTTTTCATCCTTATGGACCCTGCCAAGCAGACTCTCCCTGTGATGTCCCAACAGCTCAAGCTGCTTCTCCTGCTGTCCTTTATCAAACCATCCCAGAAAATCCTCAATCATTCCAGGCTCACATCCGGCATCTTCCAGATTCTTTACAATGGATTCCCTGCTTCCTATAGCTATCATTC
>Ga0224748_10100_pt1 | contig 19974 bp, 16 predicted proteins | sample LIM_F_Water_Neg_FD_182074 | JGI IMG/M metagenome (GOLD analysis project Ga0224748, IMG submission 182074) | Enriched cells from gastrointestinal tract of the lab mouse from Pacific Northwest National Laboratory (PNNL), Richland, Washington... | ecosystem: Host-associated > Mammals > Digestive...
CATTTAAACGAAGCATAGAATTATAGCCATGGGCACCATGGGGTAACTCCGTAAAGTCATTACTGGAATAACCAAAAAGGGAAAGAACACGATCAACAGAATCAATTTCAGTAACCGTGAAAGAAATCCAGTCAACGGACACTTTCAAACCGTTATCCAAGTATTTAAAATTAGTTTCCATAAAGCCTCCTGTAATTACTACCCCCGTCCTACTGTACGGGGGTTATACAGGTGAATGTATCACCTGCTCCATTTACGGGAACTAGCGCGGAGTGTGTCCGCCACGGCGTGGCGGACACCCCTGCGCATTTAATCAGCAGAAACTTCCGATACCATGGACGAAAAATCAAGGGAGAGCGTCCCAGATGAAAGACAGTCGTAGACGATTGCATGGTAACGAAAAGAAATTTCATCAAGAAAGAAGTTAAAAAGCTGGTCAAAAAAATCAAAAGATTCACTTTCAACAATATCTTCGCAGTCAAGAAGCTTGTTGACCAAGGACAGCAAAGCGATTAAAGAATAAGGAGAAAGGTTAGAAATGTAATTTTTCCAATAAGAAAGGTTTGAATCCGACATAATAGTAAACTCCTAAAATTAATTTTACAACGCAGTAAGAACCTGCTTTTATATTTTGACAGTTAGGGGAGTATTCTTAGCGAACCTTTTTAGATTTAAAAGACTGGCAGTGTGAAATAAAGAGATATGTCACGCTGCCGGTGTTTTTCGAGTTCGTTGGGCGACCACATGAGAACTCTCCAGGTCGCCAACGAAAGAATAATAGATTTCAATTTTCTGTATGCGGTGGCCGCTGCTTTTATCGCCTTCATGGACGATGATCTTCTCAACCAGCTCATGAAGCATTCCGGGGGTCAGTTTCTCAAAGGAAGTGTATTTCCTAGCCAGTTCGACAAAGCTGTTGATATTGACCACCTTGGAATCCTGCTCGGCAATCTGGCTTCTTATGCTCTCAACCTCCGCTTTCAGGGTGTGCTGTTCATTTTCGTAATCCCTGGAAAAAATCATGTAGCGCTCGTCTGACAGTTTCCCGGAAAAATTATCTTCATACAGCTTTTTGATGATTCCGTCCAATTCCACAATTCGGTGTTCTTTAACGGCAAGTTCTTTTTGCAGAGTTTTTACATCGTCCTGCTGTTTGGAAAGTGTCCGGTTCATAATGAGCCTTACAAATTCCTTTTCCTGCTCCGTGGCAAGTGTTACGATCTGCCGCAGGTTCTCAAGAACCAGTTCCTCCAACACGGGCTGGCGGATATAGTGGGCGGTGCAGCATTTCTCAACACTCCGTTTCCGGTAGCTTCCGCAAATATACCGGGGGTCTTTGCCGGAAGTGTTGCTCCCGGTTGAGAAGTGGAGGGGAGAGCCGCAATCCGCACAATAGAGCATACCGGAGAAAAGTCCGGGTTCATGGTCTTTGGAGCGCCGCCTGCGGTGTTGGGAAAGCCTCTGGACAGTTTTCCATACTTCCTCGGTGATGATCGCCTCATGGGTGTTTTTGAAAACCATTTGCTGCTCTTCAGGAGTAGGATAACGTTTTTTGAACTTGTAGGACTTGGAAAATGTTTTAAAGTTCACCGTATGTCCCAGGTACTCCTTGTGCTTTAAGATTACGGTAATTGACGCTGCGCTCCATACACATTCCGCATGGGGGAGATACCTCCTGGTCTTTCCCGTCCTCCGATATTCAATGGTTCCAGGAGTTGGAATGTTCCGGCGGGTCAGCTCACTGGCGATCCGGCCAACGCCCAGCCCCTCCACACGTAAGTCAAAAATCAGCTTTACCACCGGGGCTGTTTCTTCATCAACCAGAAGTTTGCCGTCCTTGCCTTTGATATAGCCATATGGAGCATGAGAGGCAATCCGTTCCCCTGACATTCCCTTCATCCGTTTGACTGCCCGCTGTTTTTTGGAACAGTCACGGGCATACCATTCGTTAAATAAATTGCGGAAGGGCGTAAGGTCATTTTCCCCTTTCTGGGAATCCACCCCATCGTTGACAGCGATAAAGTGAATGTCATACTCGGCAAACATGATTTCCGTGTACATTCCCACCTGAAGATAGTCACGTCCAAACCTTGACATATCCTTGATGATTACCCGCTTGATTTCACCGGATTTAATACCCTCAATCATTTTCTTGAAACTTGGGCGTTCAAAACTTGTACCAGAGTAACCATCGTCCACGAAAAACTGGGTATTAAGATAGCCGTTTTCCTTTGCGTAGTTGAGGAGAATTTTTTTCTGGTTCTGGATACTGTTACTGTCCCCTTCGTTGGCATCGTCTACGGATAACCGGCAGTACAGGGCTGTCATGGCTTCTGGGGCCAACACGTTACGGATAGAATACAAGGTATTTATGGCTGTTCTGTTTGTATCTTTTATCGTCGTCTGTAACATCATAACCTCCATTCCGACGAACTTTAAAAGACACGGGTTCGTGGTTCCATTATACCGTATCCTATCCGTCTTGTGAAGTGCTTTATTGATTTAAAGTGTTAATATTCTCTTTCCTGGGGCCGCAACGTCCACATCACGCTCAGCGATGTGCTGTAATTTATCAAAAATGGTTTCCCTGGCGGCTGTATTGAAGAAAGAGGATACCACATAGGTTGTGCCTTTGACTTTCTTCTCCATGACTGTTGCGGGCTTGTTATCCGCCATTTCATCACACCTTTCTATGGCAAGAGGAAATGCCGCACTGGAATAACCAGCGCAGCGCCTCATGGTTCTTATTTTTCGTACCGTATTGTCTGGAACAGCGGGACTGTCCATCGGCTCGCCCCCGGTACGTGGGAGTATTCAGGCCGGTTCATGGCTGTCAGCCGGGTGGCTGCCGAACCGCCGCATACCGCCGATAGGTGGGTACACCATATTCGCAGTAAGTTTCGGTGAGAGGCACGGTTCCTCCCGCTGGTGGTCTTGGCGCTTTCCAGCCTGCCGGGGCTGGTTATCAAGCCGTCAAATGGTCGCTCTGGCCCTTTGATGTTATCGTGTTTACGGACGCTCTGGCCGTCCGCAGGGGGTCTTGGCGTTTGCGCTTGCGGCGCTCACACACAGCGTTTGGAAATCCTGAATACTGATATGAACGGCTGCCCGTTATTTGTCAAAGAACAGAATTTCAAAAGGGATTTTTCCCTTTCACCATTAAGGACAGAAACCGGGCAAAAGTTGCTATCAGGCCGCCAACTTTTTTTGGATTTTTTTCAGTGCGGCCCTGGCGGAGCGCATGACCGTGGACTTGTTGCGGCCCTCCATTTTGGCAATCTCCAGGTAAGTATAGCCATAGGCGAAATGGAGCAGGAAACGCCGCCGCTGTCTGGGTGAAAATTCTTCCAGGGCGTCCCGGATTTCCTTTAGGGTTCTCATGCGCTCATAGGTCTGCTCCAGAGGCTCCGTGGACACTTCAAAGAGCAGGCAGGTGTCCCAGGAACGGCAGTCACGGTGACGTATATCCGCTTTGCGCTGGCGTTCCATTTCCCGGTCATACTCCGTAAATACCTGAAAAACCTCATGGGATACTTCCACCACCAAAGGGGTTCCCGCTGCGTCAAAGATTGTAACATGAAACATAAATCCCCTCCTTAGGCAGCGCCGTCAATATGAACCAGGATTCCTTTGGATTGGGAAAACTCATTTTCATGTTTCGGTGCTGTGCAGAAGCCACCATATGGGCAGGGAGCAGGGTGTTCCTCCGCTATGATGAGAACGGATTCACCGGGACGCAACTTAATGACACGAACTAATTTTTCCATATACAAAAACCTCCGATATTTTTCTTGAGGGCTTGTCCCCTCAATAATCGGAGATACCAGAGGGCAAAAATTAACGGGGTCAGAAAATTTTTTGAAATTTTTTGCGAGATTAGGAAAGGCGGCAACAATCCATATCCAGGCGCTGCCGCCGTAAAACATACGTCTATCTGATCAGGTAAGTGCGGAGCTGTTTAAAGGCCCGTTGCATTAAATTTGTGACCGCCGCCGGACTACAACCAAACATGGCCGCAATCTCCCGGCATTGATATCCCTCCCAGAAGCGGAGCCGTATGGCCTGCCGCTGGCGGTCGGTAAGGCGGCGTAATCCAGCCGCTAATTCCTCATTCTGAACCAGGCAGGTAAAGTCCTGGACATCACACAGTATGGTAAAATCTTCTTCCGTGCTTATGTACCGTTTCTGAAAGGCCAGTTCCTCACTCATACTTTCCAGGGATTTACAGTGATACCGGTACTTCCGGTCAGAGTTGTCTATCAAGCGATCTTCTTCTTTTAAAATCGCAATCCAATAATCTTCAGTTACATCAATATTGCAACCATGGGGGTAGTACGAGTAAAAATTTTGTAGTTTGTCAATCATCATCGCTTTCTCCATTCTGGTTTTTAATTGATAGGGAACAAACCAAAACGGAGGTGAGCGACATTGGAGAAAGTAAAAATTACGGCAATAAAATACCGCTGTCAGTTCATGCAACTGACAGCGGTATGCTATTGCGGTAAATTTCCATTTTTGAATTGTATAATCAAATACTTTGCCTATATATAGGGGGCACGAAAGCCCCCTGATAGAAAAAGCATAGGCCCTCCTTAACAGATTGAAGGAAAAGGCTTATGCTGGCATAACAATATCCCCGCCACCCAATCCGTTTTTTTAAAATAACGGGTGTCGGGGTATTCCGTCATCAATGGTAATATTTTACCGTTAATACTTCATTTCGCAGTTTCTGCGGAAAATGTAGAATTATAGCCGGGAGGTGAACTGTTGGTGGCAAAAAATAAACGTAAAATTTTCTCGGTAAACATTACCAATAAATTGGGGGAACGTATGAAATCAGCCCGTGAAAGCAGAGGATATACACGGGAACAGCTTTCGGAGCGTTCAGGTGTTAGCGAACGATACATTGTTGCTATTGAAAATGAAGGCAGCGTTCCTAAAATACCTGTTCTGAATGACTTGCTTCGTGGGCTGGGTCTGTCAGCTAATTTCATTTTTTACCCGGAACAAGATATTGACGATCCACAATTAGATCATCTTATTCGTCTATTTTATGCTTGCGATGTGCGAGATCGCAAAGTGATTATAGACGTAGCTAATTCGTTAATAGACAACAGGGAACCCCAAAATTAAGCTTTTGTGTGACGGTTACTAATTGCAATAGCCTCTTTTCTGATAAAGATAAGCTATTCCCGTGGTAGCAAACATTACATAGGCAACTATATAACCCATCACAATAGCGTCCAAAAAGAAAGAGCCGATAACCACATTTGTCATTTGCGGATTATCGGCTCTGCGTCTATGCGTCTGGCTCTTTAATAAGGGAGATATTTAGTTGTTTCGCATTAATCAGACTTTCTTGTTTACACTTGGGACAAAATAAAGGGAAATTTTTTAACTCTGTGTCAGCCCGGATTTTCAACCGAGTTTTATTTCCACATATGGGGCACAATATCCATTCGCTTAAATTTGCCTTTCTACTTACCGCAATCAATATTCTTTCCTCCTAAAGATAGCAACTGTTAAAGGATAGGATAGAGCAAAAGCCGATGATGAACAGACAAGCGAGATTGTTGCTTTAGATATGGTCTTCCATATAGTCATATCTGAAACCACAACAATATTAGCAAAGGTAATTATTCCCATAGTAATACCTACTGCACACAAAAGACTAATTGCTAAGAATACGCCAGTTCTTTCCTCACCGCCCAAATAAAAAAGTGGAAAGAAAATTGCTCCTGCAAAAAGGCTTATACTAATCCCTGTTGAAAACATCATCAAAGCGTCAATACTTTGGCCAAATGGACAGCCATGTAAGAGCCATGATAACCCCATTCCTATTCCGGCAAAAATTATTCCAACAATTAACCATATAAGCTGATTTATAAAATAGCTTTTTACAATGTCTGCTCTTTTCACTGGTGTGGTAAGTTTGTATTTTCCCCACTTTGAAATATATTCTTTTCCCATACTTGCGATTGCATTCATTGAAAATCCAATCATTCCTAACAGCATATAGAAAAGCAAAAGCTGTTGGCTGACAACGACAATAACAAAAGCACCTAATAAAAACATAAAAATCGAAAAAACCTTTGCGCTTGAACGTACAGCATAAAAATTATTTTTAAGTAATCCTTTCATACACGCTCCCCCTTTACAAGTAATAGCATAATTTCATCAATTGAAACATGATCTACAACAGCATTTCGGTATTTGCGCTGTATTTCTTTTCCGTTGGATACTAATACATCAATTTGATAATCTCTTTTTCGATAGGCAAGTATATCGCCTGGATCTAATTCAAGAAATTGGCTTTCTTTACAGCGCATAACAGCAAAATTATATACCAGATCATTTTTTGACGCAGCCATTATAAGTTTGCCATTATGAATGAAAGTAATATAATCAGCAATCTTTTCCAAATCGCTTGTGATATGAGAAGATAAAAGAATAGAGTGATTTTCATCCTGCACAAATTCAAGGAATACATCCAGCATATCATCACGCATAATGGGGTCTAATCCGCTTGTGGCCTCGTCTAAAATCAACAATTGTGGGTAATGTGACAACGCTGCGGCAACAGCCAATTTCATAGTCATACCTCTGGAATAGGATTTGATTTTTTGGTTTGGCAGCAATCTAAAATCATTCAAATATTTTTTAAACAATTCGTTATCCCAGTTTGTGTAAAGACCTTGCATAACATCAGATAATTGCTCTGCTGTCCAATATGCCGGGAAATTGTCACCGTCATATACCACACCTATTTTTTCTTTTAGTTCAGTATCCGTATCAGCTAATTCTTTTCCGAAAATTTTTATTGTTCCACTGTCTTTAGAAACTGTATTCAATACACAGCCAATTGTTGTTGTTTTTCCGGCTCCGTTTTCACCAACAAATCCCATAATGGAACCATAAGGAACAGAAAAGGATACATGATCCAAAGTAAAATTTGTTTTGGGAAATGTTTTACAAACCTGGTGCAGTTCTAAAATATTATCCATACTATTCATCCTCCTGATAAAATAAGGTTAGCAGCTCTATCAGTTTTGCAAGAGGAATATTGCTTACCCGTCCGATTTCTGCGGCTGTTTGTAAGTGTTCCTCTGCTAATCGCTGTTGTTCTTCCTGGTAAAACTCTTTATTTTGTGCTGATACAAAACTCCCCCTGCCAACGGTAGTTTCGATAAATCCATCTCTTTGCAAATCTTCATAAGCCTTTTGAACGGTAATGACGCTGACATGAATTGATTTAGCCAATGCACGCATGGAAGGAATCGCTTCCCCTGCTTGTAATTCTCCACTCATTATCATCGCTTTGATTTGTGAAGTGATTTGTTCATAGATCGGCTTGTTGGCATTGTTGCTGATTATGATTTCCATTGTTCACCTCCTCTTCAAATGTACTTATTGTACCAGTACATTATAAGCTTTCTAGGTGCCAGTGTCAACCATAAAATAAAACTACTGTGCAAGCAATGGAAAGCGATATTCTTTTAGCCCCAACACTTCGTGCCCGTTGGTCTAAAAGCCTATCGCTTTCCTTGCTTGTTGGGGAGTTCCCCAAACCCCCGGCAGAGTGCTGGCGCACGTCTGTCCGAACACCACAAGATTGTGGTGGCTACGCTACGCTTGAAAAGCAAAAGAGAGCGTATTGCGCTAAAAAAGCGAGTGGAAAATGTGCATAACTGACCGCTTCGCCATGGAAAATACTGTTCACAGCCTATGGAAAAGCAAGGACAGCTTTCCCACATTCTGCAAACAGCATTTCCCACAGCTTCGCAGCATGGCCAGTTATACACATTTCCCACCCGCCGGCGGCTACGGAATCCAGCCCATTCCTTCCTATATCTGAAAAACAAAAGGGGGAGAAGATTCCTTTTTTATTTACTCACAGCAGCCTGATTTCGTGAGAAAAGCCGGGAACCATGAACCTTTGTCCACGGTTTCCGGCCCTCACTTTTTCAGCGGTCTTGTTCTTGGTTTTTCTCTTTCTCCTGATGTTCCTCTTTCTGAATGTTGAGCAGGCTGTCCACGTTGGACTTGACCGCTTGCAGTTCCTGGTTCTCCTGGCGCAGCCGCTTGTAATCCTGGTAGGCCGCTTTCTTTTTATCCAGTAGGGCGGAATACTCCGCTTGAAGCGTTTTGACTGTAGGCAGCTTCTTCACACCCTGGGCGTCAAAGGCACGTTTCGCCGCTTCATGGAGGAGCAAGTCCGCTTCATGGGCAGCCCGGAAAGCCGACTTATCAGCGGCTTTTTTCTTCCGGTAGGCAACGTAAGTGTCCCGTGTTTTGGCGTAATTGATGATGTGGGTCTTTAAGGCGGCGATCTGCTCCATACGGTGTTCTGCCTGCTTTATGGAAGTGGAGATAGCTTCAAAGTCTGCCGCAGCCTTTTCTGCTTTCTCTGCCAGCAGGTCATAGTCGGTTATGCCATGCTCTGTAAGATAGTTTAAGGTCTTGGCGGCCTCTTTCAGATTGTGAATCTTCATCCATCGCTCCATGCCGGGGCCACGTCCCTGCAGGCGGGCCTGAATGTCCATAAGGAGATTGATACGGGGATCTTTCTCCAGACGGATTTTTTTCTTGTGTCGGGGCTGTTTTGCTTTGCCTACACGGTCACGGAGAGCCTCCAGGCTGTAATCGGCTCCCAGTGTTTTAGATCGGGTGAAACGCTCCTGGCCCTGGGCACGAAATTTTAAGAGTTTGCTGCCCTGGACAACTTCATAGCCCTCCCGCCGCATAGCTTCTAAAAATTCATCAAAGGTACTGACTGTTGGCAATACCCGGTCAATGGTCTGCCGCAGCAGTGACTTCCAACTCTGGCCGTTCTTTTCCGCTACCCACTCGCCATAGTGTTTTCCTTTTTCCTCTGGATTCTCAATAATTGAAAGGCCAAATTCCTGACATATCCGGTCATTGGCTTTCCGCAGGGGAATAAAGCTGTTTTTGATATTATTAAACTTGTGGGAACAGTCCAGGGCGGTGCTGTTAAATTCGATGTGATTATGGATATGTTTCTTGTCAATGTGGGTGGCTACAATAAATTGGTGTTCGCCGCCGGTAAATTCTAAAGCTAACTTGTGGCCCAGCTTGTTGGCGTCCTCCGGCGTTATGGTTCCAGGCTCAAAGGACTGGATAATCAGGTAGGAGATCACGTCTTTATCCGGGGCACGCCTGCGCCCGGTGGTGGCGGTGTAGATCTGTTTGGAAACGGTAAATTCCTGCCAGGCCGTTTCCGGGGAACACTGGTAGCCAGTGACCAGCAGGCCGCCGTCTGTTTTCTCCGGGTTTTTGCCGTAATCAATACGCTCCGCCAGCACAGCGGCAATACTGCGTCCCTCGCTGGCATGGCGGGGTTTTAGTTTTGAGATTGCCATGGGTGGCGGCTCCTTTCAAAAATGAACAAGCTATAATTCAATATGCTGTGAATTATAGCTTGTCCTATTTAATATTTAAATGACTTTCTGACTTTTTGGAAATCGAGAAATACCTCAGTTATTTAATTTTTGCCGAATATTTTGTGCTGATAAACCGTCCAACACCCTCTAATCCAGGATACACAAATTTTTGGTTAATGCCGCACAAATTGAGTTGGTTAAGTATTTTTTCTTTAAAATCTGCGGGTATTTTTATGTAGCATAGAATACCGTCTTCTTTGTTTGTTACATTATCATCTGTAGTCATGTAGTGCTTAGCTTCTACAAAACTTGTTAATTCTCCACGTTTAGCACCCCAAATCATAAATATACTTGATTGTAAATTCATTCTTTCTTCTTTATAATTTGGTTTGTATATCCAAGGATATGGAATACGGTTTTGACGACAACCCGGTATATTAAATGCATTTACAATTTCATCTGAAATAATTTTTGAAACTATATGTTCTGAATCAATAGATAAAGACAAATAATTCTTTTGAAAAAATGTTTTATTATATGTGGGTTCATTTATAATCCAAATCGACCCGTCCACATCTTTTGTATCTGTACACGCAAAATATAATGCAACCAATGGATTTTGTGTAAAATCCATTAGTCGTGTTGGCACTCCAAAATGCTGGGCAATTTCTAACCAAGAAGGTATATCAGTTATAGGAATATCTTTTACATATCTACAAGCCTCAGATATAAAATCACTCAAAATATTATATTCTAATTGAGAATATTTAGTGGTAGTTCCAGAACTAGTAGTTTCTTCTCGTAAAACTCCAGGCAAAAATGTATATTTTTCATGGTTACTATGTCCTCTGTATATAAAGTGTGGAGCATACTCCATATTACCAAATACAGTATTTGGTGCTATCGAACATGAATAAGTATAATTAGATTCTAATTTTTCAATTGTATTAATAAGTTCTTGTACAGAATGTATTTCCATAATCATTACTCCCTATTTTAATTAATTATATTTGCATAGATAAATTAGTCAATAACTGAATGAAAGATTTTACATAGTCTTTTGATAACATTTTGCTTGGAACGTGATCCATATAATCAATATGGTTTATACCCTTTTCTTTATCATATTTTCCCAATTCAGGTATTTTAAGTGTTGTAGTAAATATAATTTGATTTGAAATTTTCTTATATAAATCTAAAACAATTCTTTCTTTTGTAGTTGATAAATCTTCTGCTCTAAATGAATCTATTACAATTGGATAGTTATGATTCAGAATTTCTTGTAAAGCAAGCATTTTGGAGAGATAAAATACGGTTCCTTCACTTCCAGAACAAACCTCATCACGTTTTGTAAATATATCATCAAAATAAAGATTTCCGGTAGGATCAATTATATGAAAAATAGTATTTAATTTTTCTACTAATGCAGTTATAAGAATATTTTGCTTTCCTTTTTTGGACTGTGATGTATTTGAACTAGCTAATAATTGCGACTTAAGTTCATTTAGTTTTTCGTCAATTTCACTTATTTTAATTTCAGCATCTGAAGCACTAAATACTTCTTGTTTATAAGCAACAATTGATTCTAATGAAACATCTTCGTCATCCATTATTTCTTGTAATTCTGTTTGCGCTTCACATATTTGAATCCCATATTTTTCGATTTCTTCATTATAAGCAGCAATTTTTTCATTGATAGATGTAATTATTTCTGTTCGCATTTCAACTGAAGAAACGTCAAAAGCATAACCATTTTTCTTTGAAGTACTAAACGAAATATTAGTCGAATTACAATCCATACATCTTAATTGCCCACAGTCAATAGTTCTATTTAAAGAACGAAGTTCTTTAAGCGTTGTTTCCCATTTTGCTTTACGAGTTGCCACCATATTTCTTGCTTTTTTTAATTCAGCTATTCTATAATGGATTTTTTCCATCTCATCAATTTTTTTGCCAAAGGAAGCCTTGTCATTTGTACTACTAAGATAGCTGATAGGTGTTTTTAGCGATTTAAGTATTTGATGTTGTTTTAACAATATGGAACGTTCATTTTTCAAATCCTTAATCTTTATTTTGAATTTTTGAATATCAGCTTCATCTAAATCAATGCCACTTATATCGCAAATATCAAATAGCATATTAAAATAGTCTTGTTTATTATAAAATCCGGAATGAAAAATATTTGAAGTATTCTTTTTGTCTTGACCGACAAAAAATAATTGAAGGAACAAAACAGGATCGACTATTTTTGCAATTTGATTTTTTATAATTTGTGGTAATTTAAAAATATGTTTAGTCCAATAACGTTTTAATTCTGATACATTATCGAATATCATCAAAATTGAGCCATGCTTTAAAATAAAATTATTATTGTAACGGCACAGACAATAAGAAATCTCTTTTTCCTCAAACTCAATATAATGATAATATGCTTTATAATCAAATGAAGCTGGAAATGTTGGTTCATTTCCCAATGCGAACATCATTGATTGAATTACAATAGTCTTTCCTTTATTGTTATCATCACTAGAAATAATATTTAAGTTTTTACTGAACTTTTCCTCAATAAAAGCTTCATCCTTATTACCTACAGCCATTTTCTTAATTATCATCTTGTATACCATCCTTTATTACTGAAATAAAATATTTAAGAGAGAGCGCGTCAAAATCTGGAGTGGCATTTTTTATATCATTGCTAATATTTAGATATATCTTTTGTACATCGAATAAGGGATTTTGGGTAATAATCGTATAGATATTTTCAAACAATGTCCAAAATGCATTTGCAGAATTTTTATTGAACAATGCTCGACATAATGATTGTTTGCAATTATCAACCATTTCTAACTGTTTTTCAGGTGCCCAAGTATTATATATTGATATAAAAGATCTTGGGATTCCTTTCTCTACTGGATTTCGATTTATTATTCTTTGTAAGGTCAATAAACGAATTTCACTATTTGTTAAATGTCTACAATAGTTAAGAACTTCATCTGTTGTTTGAATAATTATTCCTTCAACATTAGAATTTTTCTTTCCCGATTGTTCCTCTCTTATTTCATTAAAGATTGCATTTAATAATTTTTCTTCAGGTACTATGTTAGGGTGGTTTTTTATAATTGCCTTTACATATTCACTTGGTTTTTTGTCGTCTATAACGAAAAGTACCTTTTTTAAAAAGCTATCAATATTTTCATCTGTGATGTCAGCATTATTTATGTACTCTTTAGAAAGTGCTTCTTCTTTTAAACCAAGAATTAATTTATCTTTTGCCGCTTGTGTTATATTACCAATATCAAATTTATTTAGATCATTATTTATCCTAAAAGAATTTGTAACACCTCCAAAGAATAAGATATAATGTGTAAATTCAATCTCACTCATATAATTTTTAAATAATGTAACAAGTTCTTTCCCAATAGCCTTGGGGGAATTATTTTTTGCTGATTTAGATTGTACATCCCATAATTTTGTAGTAAAGCGATCCATTCCCGTCAAATCATTAAAAAAATCCACAACAAAATAATGAATTTCATCACTGTCATCGCGGAAATTCATAAGGTATAATAATGCTTTTGTTTCTCCATCGGCACCTGATTTTCTTGTTTTTTCGCTTGATTTAACGATATATGGCATCTTCTCACTCCTAATAGGCAATGATTCTAATAATTATCATTTGCTACATACATTTTATTATACTGCTATGGATAACTTTTGTATAGTAAAACCGAACATAGAGCAGATAATATACTACTATGTCCGGTTTCAATACTACTTGCTCTCAATAATTATCGAGAATGAGATAGAGTTTACAAACCTTCCAACTTGGATAACAGTAAACTAAACGCCCCCCACAACTCCCCATACCTCACCTTCAGATCCACCACATCTTCCTCATACAGATTCCCGGTTCCATTCACCCTCCTTGCGATCTGGTTCAGGTTATTGGCACAGTTACGCAGCAGCACCGCCAACTCCTTCACATCCGTCATATCCACCCGGACAATATAGCCGTCCACCGCCATTTTCCGCAGGTATGCCCGCTGGTTGTGGGTTCCCAGCTGCTCCATCTTCTTGTCGATCACCGCCTTTTCCTCCGGCGACACCTTGAAATATAAGGGAATGGTGCGCTCGCTTTTTGGTTTCATCCGATTGTCACCTCCATATCCTTTTCTTTTCTGGGAGCAGCGGCGCTGGCGGCGGATTCCACTCCCATGCGGCGCAGGAGCCGCTTAATAGAAGTCTTTCCGTCACGGGCCTGCCGTTCCCCCTTGTCCCTGGGCTTATCTTTGCCGCCGATATTCAGCGCAACATTGAGGACACTCAACCGTTCCGATTTCTCCGCAAGTTCCGCCTCCTGGGGGAAGGGGCGCTTTACCTCCACCTTGGCCTCCTCCGTCTGCTGAAGCAGGTTTTCCAGTTCTTCCTTGTGCTGTCCTAAGTTCTCTCGGATACCGTCTAACAGATTGTCCAGACGGGTGATGTTTCCAAAGGGGTCGCTGCCCGGCTCTATGGTGTGAGAGCGTTCATGCTTTAAGGTGATCTGTAACTTCTGGTTAAAGCCAGTGTCCGACACCCAGAGGGTCATGGGGAATCCCCGGTACTCGCCCAGTTCCACCTTGTCGTTTAAATCCTTCAGGCTGTCAAAAGCGGCGATCAGCGCCTGACCCGCCTCCTTTTTCTCCATGAAGGCAGTTCCCAGAACGGTCATAGAGAAATGTTCTTTATCCATTGGCGTATGGGAATCCAGGTAGGCGATGTCTTTTTCCAGGTCAGCGATCATTTCTTTCTCCCTCTTGATCGCCTGGGGGAAGAACTTGATCAGCTTGTCCTCCAGGGCGTACCGCTGGCTCTCATGGTTCGCCTTCAGCAGCTTCAGTTTTGTCACCTGGCTGTCTAAGTCGGTCTTTTCCATAATCCGGGGGTCGCCGGAGGCCAGGGCTTTCACCTCCGCATAGGAGAGGGCGGCCTCGTCCACGTCCTCGCAGGAACGGGAGGGGTTCTTGCCGCTCATCAGCTGGCCGATGAATTTCTGCTTGTTCTCGATCAGCCCCCAGTTGTAAGCGTCAAAGGTTCCTTCCGTCACATACTTAAAAATCTTCACCCTCTTAAACTGGTTCCCCTGGCGCAAAATCCGCCCCTCACGCTGTTCGATGTCAGCGGGCCGCCAGGGGCAGTCCAAATGGTGGAGGGCCGCAAGTTTTTTCTGGACGTTGGTGCCTGCCCCCATTTTGGAGGTGGAGCCTAAGAGGACACGCACCTGGCCCTTCCTGACTTTCGAGAATAACTCCGCTTTCTGGGCGTCCGTCTTTGCGTCATGGATAAAAGCCATCTGCTCCGGCGGCACACCCTGGGCCATGAGCTTCTGCTTGATGTCGTCATACACATTGAAGGAGCCGTCCCCGTGGGGCGTGGAGAGGTCGCAGAACACCAGCTGCGCCCCTTTCTGGGAAGCGGTGTCATGCCAGACATTTAACACGTTCTTCACACAGGCGTTGACCTTGCTCTCCGGGTCGTCCGGCAGTTCCGGGTAGGCCAGCCGCTGGTCTAAGGCCAGCTTCCGCCCGTCTGACGTAATCTTGAGCATATTGTCGTCCCTGGGTTCTACCAGGCGGTTCCTTACGTCCTCCGCCCGTTCCCCCAGTTCGGCCACTAACTCCTTTTGAAACTCACTGGGCTTGGTGACGATAGTCAGGTTTTCCGATTCCGGCACGGGGAGTTTTAACATATCCGCCGTCTGGATATCCGCCGATTCCTTCCACATGGCCATCAGTTCCGGCAGGTTGAAGAACTTGGCGAATCTCGTCTTTGCCCGGAAGCCCCCGCCCTCCGGAGCCAGTTCCAGGGCTGTCACCGTTTCCCCGAAAGCCGCCGCCCAACTGTCAAAGTGTTCCATGCCGGTGCTTTTTAAAAGGTCATATTGGAGATACCTCATCATGGTATAAAGTTCCACCATGGAGTTGCTCACCGGGGTTCCCGTGGCGAACACCACGCCCTTTCCTCCCGTAATGCTGTCCAGATACCGGCACTTGGCGAACATATCGCTGGACTTCTGGGCCTCGGACTGGCCAATCCCTCCCACATTCCGCATTTTCGTTGTGAGGAAAAGGTTCTTAAAGCCGTGGGCCTCGTCCACAAACAGCTTGTCAACCCCCAGTTCCTCAAAAGTCACTACGTCATCTTTGCGGCTCTGGTCGTTCAGCTTTTGCAGCTTGGCCTCCAGGCTTTTGCGGGATTTCTCCAGCTGCTTAATGGTGTAGCGTTCCCCGTTCTGCTCCTTGGCCTCGGCAATCCCGTCTAAGATCTGGTCAATCTGATCCCGCAGGATTTCCTTCTGGCGCTCCGGGGATAAAGGAATCTTTTCAAACTGGGAGTGGCCGATCACCACGGCGTCATAATCCCCGGTGGCGATACGGGAACAGAATTTTTTCCGGTTCTGGGGTTCAAAATCCTTCTTGGTAGCCACTAAGATGTTGGCTCCCGGATAAAGGCGCAGGAAATCAGCGCCCCATTGTTCCGTCAAATGGTTGGGAACCACCACCAGGTTTTTCCGGCAAAGCCCCAGCCGTTTCCCCTCCATGGCCGCCGCTATAATCTCAAAGGTCTTGCCGGCTCCCACACAGTGGGCTAAAAGGCTGTTGCCGCCATAGAGCATACGGGCCACGGCGTTCAACTGGTGGGGCCGCAGGTGGATCTCCGGGGTCATGCCCGTAAACCGGATATGGCTGCCATCGTACTCACGGGGCTTGATACTGTTGAAAATCTCATTGTACTTCCCACAGAGCGACTCCCGCCTCTGGGGGTCTTTCCACACCCAGGACTTGAAGGCTTCCCGCACCATTTCCTGCTTCTGCTGGGCCAACATGGTTTCTTTGGTGTTCAGTACCCGTTTTTCCGTGCCGTCCGCCTCATGGATTGTGTCATACACCCGGCAGTCACGTAAGTTTAAGCTGTCCTCGATAATGGCGTAGGCGTTCTTTCTCTTGGTTCCGTAGGTCACATAGGCCAGGGTGTTGTTTGCGCTGTCACGGGCCTTGCCGCTGACATTCCACTCGCCGGTGGCGGAGGAATAGCGGGCGGCAATGGTGTCCCCTCTTAAATAGCCTGGGGTCTTCAGCAGTTCATAGGTAAACTGGGTATAATACTCCGGGTCAATCCAGGTGGCCCCGATCCGCACGTCGATCTCCGCAGCCGACAAGTCCTTTGGCTGGGATTTTTCCAGCGCTGACACGTTGGCCTCATAAGCGGGGTCATGCTCCGCGGCGGCCCTGGCCGCCGCCAGCTTTTTCCGCACGTTTCCGGAAAGGTATTCATCGGCGGTTTCCCAGCCCGACAGCGGGTCATGGCAGCTTTTCTCCGGGTTTTTAAAGATCACCCCGGAGAGTTCCCCGGCAATCCCTTCCTCCTCCCCAGGCCGGTCTAACAGCCCCGCCATAAAGGGAAGGTCTACCCCGGCACGCTCCCCGATAGAAACCGCCAGGGCCTCCGTGGGAGTGTCCACATGGTCAATGCGTTTCGCCTGGTTAATGGTGCGCCTGGAAAACATATCCGCCTTCCGTTCCAGTTTCCTGTCCTCGTCCAAGACTTCCAGGGAGCAGAGCAGGCAGTAGGAACTGTCCTGCTCAAAGGCACGCTTGTTGCCGGTGCTGTTCAGCAGGCCGTATTTGCCGGTGAACTGGTCATAGGCGGTGTTCAGCTTCTGTTGCAGGTTCTTGATCTCTTCCTCCAATCCGCTGTTTAACTGGGCTTCAATCAGGTTCCGGGTGATGTCACGCAGCACGATCATTCCCCGGATACGTTCCTCTGTGGCTGCCGGAACCGTCACCGGAAGCAGGCTGCCATCTTCCTTGTAGTAAAGTCTGCCCTCCACCTGGGTGTAGCTGAAATTGCGGGCCTCCGTGGGAGATTCCGGTGTTTCTGGCTGCCCAGACGCTTCGATTTCCCGCATGAGCAGGGAGTGATCTGGGGCTTCCAGGTGGGTAATCGCCTGGGCAAGCTGTTCCTTTAAATCCGTATCCGGCAGGGGCTTACAAGCGGTTTCCTGCCCGTAGGGGCCGCTTTCCCAAACCATGGTTCCTAAGACCATTTCCGGGTGCCGCAGGAAATACTTGTTTATGGGGATTTTGTCCCCGGTCTGGGAAACCTCCACCCAGTCCGGCAGATGTTCCGGCGGGTTCTCCCGTTTCTGCAAAAACAGAATGTCGCTGGTGACTTCCGTGCCGGCGTTGCGCAAAAAGGCGTTGTTGGGCAGCCGGACAGCCCCCAGAAGGTCGGCCCGCTCTGCTAAGTATTCCCGGACGGCGCTGTTTGGCTTGTCCAGGGTTCCTTTGGAGGTGATAAAAGCCACGATACCTCCAGGGCGCACTTTGTCCAGGGTTTTCCCAAAGAAATAATCGTGGATAAAAAAATGCTCCTTGTCATATCGGGGGTCTGCCACCTGGTAATTGCCAAACGGCACGTTGCCCACCGCCAGGTCAAAGGAATTGTCAGGGAAACGCACCCGTTCAAAGCCGTCTACCGTGATGTGGGCCTGGGGATAAAGCTGCCTGGCGATCCTGCCGGTGATCGAATCCAGTTCCACGCCGTAAAGGGCGGTATCCTTCATGGAATCCGGCAGCATACCCAGGAAATTCCCCGTGCCCATGGAAGGCTCCAGCAAGGTCTTGGGATTCAGGCCCATCTGCTCCACGGCCTTGTAGATTCCCTCAATAATGGCCGGGGCGGTGTAGTGGGCGTTTAGGGTGGAGCCTCTGGCGGCTTCATATTCCGCCTGGGTTAAAAGCCCCTTCAGTTCGGCATATTCCGCTGTCCACTTTTCATCATTGGCGTCAAACGCCTGGGGGATTCCTCCCCAACCCACATACCGGGATAAGGTCGTTTGCTCCTCCGGGGTGGCGTTTTGCCCGGCGGCTTCCAGTTCCTTTAAGAGCCGGATAGCGGTCACATTCGCCTGGTACTTTGTTTTCGGCCCGCCCACCCCAAGGTCGGGGTCAGTGATACGGAAATTTTCCGCCTTGGGCGGTTCCGGTGGTGCTGCCGCTGCTGGCTCTGGCATGAACGGCTCTGGCGTCAATGACTCCGGTGCCAAAGGTTTTTGCGCGAGTGGTTCTTGCTCCTGGTGGGTAATATTTGGTGTCAGGCCGGCGGAAGGCAGGGCTTCCCGTTCCTGCTCCAGCGCCTGCTTTACCAGTTCCCGCACATAAGGAACCGGCTCATTCCGAAAAATGGGAAAGCCGGCGCTGCCTGCGAAGGTTTCGTCACGGAGGCTGACCGTGCCGAAATCGTAGTCCACGCTCTCAATAATAAAAGTGCGCTCATCGTCCGTCACTTGAAGTCCAATGGGGAGATAATCGGATATTTCCAGTTCTTTTACAACGGTGTAGGTATTCCCCTCCGGGCGGACAAAAACGGCGCTGCTGCCGTGCTGTAACAGTTTCTCCCCCTGGGCCTGCCAGCTTGTGCGGGAACCGGTGACAAGAGTTTTCCCAAGCCCCGGTATTTCCCTGGTGATCGCCTTTTTCCCCAGGGCGTTAGCGGCGGTTTCGGCGTCTTTGCCATAGTATAGATAGAGGTCGTCCACACGGACGCCGACCACATGGCCGGGGTACTGGGCCTTTAACTGTAAATATTCCTCTGTAAGCGGAATCAGGTTCGGCTCCGGGCTGGGCTGTTTTTCCCCTTCCGGCACGCCGCCACGGGCAGGATTTTCCGGCTCCTGGGGCAAGTGTGGTATATCGGCCTGGTCAGGCTCTTTCAGAGCCAGGGTGCGGCCCAGGGCGGTGTAATCCTCACCGTTATCCTGGAAGAATACAGCGCTTTGTCCGGCCTCCATTAACCGGGCGGCGATCTCCTGCCAGCCCTCCCTTATTCCCGCCACGGTCACTTGGCCGATACCGGGAAGGTCGGCGGGGAGCAGCCAGGACACGGGCATTTTCTCAAAAGCTGTCTTTGCGTCCTCACCATAAAACAGACAGTAACCGCCGTTTTGGATTCCCACCAGTTCCTCCGGGTGGGCCTCTTTTAAGGCGTTATAAGCATGGATATGGGGGACAAGGCAGGTTTCCCCGGCTGTTTCCGGTTCTATGGCATTCTCTGTTTCCATTGTTCCCGGTTCCGGTGATTCCTCCGTCTTTGCGCCGCCCCTCACCCATGCCGGGGCGTTTGCTTCCTTTTCATGCTGCTCCACGCTGGTATGGCTGTTCGCCGCCACGTCCTGGTAGGTGCGCTGTAAAATATCCTCCACCAGATATTCCCGGAAATCCGGCAGGGTGGTGTAGGCTTCATAGAGGGCAGGGCTTTTGTCCTTTAAGCCTGCCAGCAGGTTATCAACTTCTGCATAAAGTTCCCTTTGCGCCTCCACCACATCCGTATCCCGGTCACGGAGGAAGGGATAGATCTCACTCTGTTTCACCATTTCCACCAGTTCCGGCAGGGCTGCCTCATAAAGCCGCCTTGGGTTCCGGGAAAGGCTCTCCTTTGCCTCCGCCAGAATCTCCCGGTGCAGGCGGTTATGGAACTGGGGCGTGTCAAAATAGGCTTTGGTCAGTTCCGTTTCCCCCAGGGAAAGGACGGC
>Ga0224748_10101_pt1 | contig 19827 bp, 12 predicted proteins | sample LIM_F_Water_Neg_FD_182074 | JGI IMG/M metagenome (GOLD analysis project Ga0224748, IMG submission 182074) | Enriched cells from gastrointestinal tract of the lab mouse from Pacific Northwest National Laboratory (PNNL), Richland, Washington... | ecosystem: Host-associated > Mammals > Digestive...
TGATACACTCCAAAAGCACGGATTTATCCTCTTTTAAAAAGGCATCAATTGTTTCATCCGCTTTCTCCATCGTTTCCAGACGGAGGAAATCCATGCCGTAAGCAGACGTAAGCTTTTCCAAATCCGGGCTGCCTGACAAATCCACCACCGAATAATTGTCTTTATAGGTATAATGCTGAAATTCCCTGACCATACCGAGATAGTTGTTCTTCAGGACAATGATTTTTACCGGAACATCATGCTGGCGCATTGTCGCCAGTTCCATCATGGACATCTGGAAAGAGCCATCGCCGCATACAGCCACCACCTGTTTTTGGGGCTGTGCCAATTTCGCCCCCATTGCCGCCGGAATGGAATACCCCATAGTTCCCATGCCGCCGGAAGTTAAAAAGCGCCCTTTCTTCACAATATGATATCCGCAGGACCAAATCTGGTTCTGCCCCACATCCGCCACATAAATGCCGTCTTCTTCCATTTTATCCGAAAGCATGGTAATAAACCGGGCCGGATCTACATAATCCTTGTTGGGTTTCCTTATTACCGCCATCTTTCCTTTATAGTCATCCAGCGTATGTATCCATTCCTCATAATTGCAGCTTGTCCGGCCGCAAACAATTTCCTGGTTCATCAAGTCTTCAAAAATATGTTTCACATCGCCTACCAAAGGGATATGGGGACCCACATTTTTGCCGATTTCTGCCGGGTCTACGTCCATATGTACCAAAACTTTATTGTTTGTAATCAAGTCCGGCTGGCTGACTGCCCTGTCCGCTACCCTTGCCCCCACCATAATCAGCAAGTCCGATTCATTCATGGCACGGTTTGCACAAGGTTTCCCATTATTCCCTACCATTCCATAATACATCGGATGCCTTGTCGGCATAGCGCCAATCCCCATCATAGTAGAAACCACAGGTATTTTATATTTTTCTGAAAATTCCCGCAATTCCCCTTCCGCATCGCTCAAAAGCACGCCGCCGCCAGCGCATATAATCGGGCGCTTTGCTTTTTCCAATTCCTTAATGACTTTTTTAATCTGAACCATATTCCCCTTTACGGTAGGCTTATAAGTCCGCATACTGATTTCTTCCGGATAATGGAACTTCGCTATCTGCGCATTCTGTATGTCAATGGGAACGTCAATCAGAACCGGTCCTTTCCGTCCTGTATTGGCAATATGGAACGCCTCCTTGAATACCCTTGGGATATCATTGACGTCCTTTACTAAATAGCTGTACTTTACAAAAGATTCTACCGCGCCGGTAATATCCGCTTCCTGAAAAACATCGCTTCCTATCAATTCGCTGTTTACCTGGCCGGTAATACATATGAGAGGAATGCTATCCGCAAAAGCAGTTGCAATACCTGTAATTACATTGGTCGCCCCCGGGCCGGAAGTCACCGCACATACGCCAGGTTTCCCTGAAACGCGGGTAAACCCGCTGGCCGCATGGGCTGCATTTTGTTCCGTACGTATCAGCACTGTCCGTATGTCCGAATCCAAAATACTGTTATAAAAAGGGCAAATTGCCACTCCCGGATATCCGAAAACAATTTCCACTCCTTCTTTTTCCAAACATTTTATGATTGCATCTGCACCATTCATAAATTTCTCCTCATCTTTCCGAAATATGTTCTTTCTAGAATCCATGTAATCATAAATCCGCCAACAATATCGGCCTCTTTTAATCCGCAATCTGCAAAATCCGCCTTGTCAGCTTGACCGCATCCGCCGCATCTTTAGAATAGCCGTCCGCACCGATTTCATCCGCATAATCCTGCGTAATCACCGCACCCCCGATAATTATCTTTGCCTCCACCTTCTGTTCTCTGGCATAAGCAATGACTTCCTTCATTTCCTGCATCGTCGTTGTCATTAGGGCGGAAAGTGCAATTACGCTGGCATGGTGTTCCTTGGCCGCCTCTATAATTTGTTCCTTTGGAACATCCTTCCCCAAATCAATCACTTTAAAGCCGTAATTCTTAAGCATCAAAGCCACTAAGTTTTTTCCGATATCATGGATGTCCCCTTCTACCGTAGCGATAACCACAACCGGCATCTCCTTTTTCCCGCTGGTCTGCTCCAAAAGCGGTTCCAAATATTCGATGGCCGTTTTCATTGCCTCTGCCCCGGCGATAAGCTGCGGAAGGAAGTATTTCCCTTTATCAAAAAAATCGCCCACTTCGTTGATAGCCGGAAGAAGGCAATCGTCCAATATCTCCACGGGCTGTATGCCCCATTCCAATGCCTTCTTGGTATCTTCCACAATTTTTTTCCGGTTCCCCTTCAAAACATCTTCCTTTACCTTATAAGCGGCCTCCTCTTTTGGGGATGCTTTTTCCTTTTCCTGCAGGACGGCATCCTGAGTCTGCGCCTTATCTCCCCTGTCGTTCATCTTCCCGATATAGCGGATATCGGACTCCGGCTTGGCAAGCAGCAAATCTGCAGCAAAAGCGCTGCTTACCAATAATTCCTGGGAAGGGTTGGCAATTGCCATCGTCAATCCTTCTTTGATTGCCATTGTCAAAAATACAGAATTGACATAACCCCTTTCCGGCAGCCCAAAAGATATATTGGACAGCCCGCAGATAGTCGCATATCCCATTTCCTTGCAATAGCGGATAGTTTCTAAAGTTTCCTTAGCCGCTTCTTTATTCGCCCCTACCGTTGCCACCAGGCCGTCTACCACCACATCCCTTTTATCCATCCCAAGTTCCTGTGCCTTATCCGCTATCTTATGGATAATCTCTTTTCTTTCATCCAAGTCTTTTGGAAGCCCTTTATCGGACAAGGGCAGCAAAATAAACATTGCACCATATTTTTTTGCCAAAGGGAGCAGGCTTTCCAATTTTGCCTTTTCGTATGATATGGAATTAATCAATGCCCTCCCCGGATATCTCCGAAGCGCAGCCTCCAGCACATCCACATGGCTGGAATCTATGGCGAGGGGCAGTGAAGTGACTCCTGCCACCTCTTCCAAAACCGCCAGCATCATCTGCTTTTCATCAATGCCACTCATACCCACATTAATATCCAAAATTCCGGCTCCGCAGGCTTCCTGCTCCTTCGCAAACTGCAGAACCATATCCAAATCCCCTTCCCGCAGCGTTGACTGAAGTTTCTTTTTTCCGGTGGGATTAATGCGCTCCCCTACTATAATAAAATTGTCATCCAGTCCAAATTCCACCGTTTTTCTTTCCGAAGTTAAGTACCTTTTCCAGGGCTTTTCCCTTTGAATCGTCTTTAGTCCTTGTGTCCTTTGATGCAATTTGCCGATAAATTCCGGTGTTGTTCCGCAGCAGCCACCCAAAATGGAAGCTCCTGCCTCCACCAGTTTTGCCATACCTTCCGCAAAATCATCACTTTCCATATCATATACCGTATTCCCATCCGCATCCAAAGAAGGAAGACCGGCATTCGGCTTGGCGATAATGGGAACGGATGTCACTTCCGCCATCGTACGTATAATTTTCACCATTTTATCCGGCCCGGTGGAACAATTTGCCCCTATGGCGCTCGCCCCGAGGCTTTCCAGTACAATCGCTGCCGTCTTTGCATCGGTTCCGTAAAGGGTGCGTCCATCCGATTCAAAAGTCATCGTTACCATCACCGGCAAATCACAGCTTTCTTTTGCCGCTATCAGTGCCGCACGGCTTTCCTGAAGGCTCATCATCGTTTCTACTACAAGCAAATCTACCCCTGCCTGTAATAGATACCCTATCTGTTCTTTATAAATATCAACCAATTCGTCAAAATCCATAGTACCGATTGGGGCCAATTGTTCGCCCGTCATCGTCAGGTCACCGGCAACCAGGCATCTTCCCCCGGAAGCTTCTCTGGAAACAGCAACCAAATCCCGGTTCATCCGTCCAATTTCATCCGCCAGCCCATATTCTTTCAGCTTAACGGAATTTGCGGAAAAAGTAGGGGCATAGATGATATTGCTTCCGGCTTCAACAAATTCCTTTTGCAATTGAACCATTACTTCTTTATGTTCCAAAATCCATTCTTCCGGACAGACGCCGGCCGGCATCCCTCTTTTTAAAAGATTGGAGCCGGTAGCCCCGTCAAGATAGATTGGATATCCTTTTAGCAGCCCTTGAAATTCTTCCCTTGTCATTTTCTAAGCTAGTCCTTTCCTAATACCGAATAAATTTTATGGCAACAGTTCCGTTCCCTTCCCTGTTGCCTGTTTCATCCGAGCAATCTATCAAATGAAAATATCTGCCGTCTTACAAAGCAGATTCCTGCCGCTTATAGAAAATAGTTGGCTCATACCCGGCGAAGCTTAAACTGCTGGATAGAAACTTTCAGTTCCTCTGCCTGACTGTAAAGTTCTTTCGCCGACATAGCCGATTTTTCCGCCGTAGAGGCATTTGTCTGAACGACCCCCGATATCTGTTCCATACCAAGCGTCAACTGCTGCAGCGACTGGGATTGCTGCAACGCAGAATCCGCAATCCTCTCCATCAAATCCGTTGATTTCCGTGCGCCCATAACCCCTACCGCAAGAGCTTCCGTAGTATCTTTCGATAAAGAAGAGCCTTGCTGTATCAGCATAATGGAATTTTCAATCAACTCCGTAATATTCTGGGCTGAATCCGAACTCTTGTTAGCCAGGCTTTTCACTTCTTCTGCAACGACTGCAAAGCCTTTCCCCGCTTCCCCGGCACGCGCCGCCTCTACCGCTGCATTCAATGCCAAAAGGGTTGTCTGGAAAGAAATGTCTTCTATCGTCTTTATAATCCCTCCAATCTGTTGGGAAGCATTGGAAATTTCATCCATAGCCTTTGTCAAATCCCCCATCTTTTGATTGCAGATTTCCAACTGGTTCGCCGCATCGGTAGAACTCTTTCTTGCATTATCCGCATCCGCAGAAGTGCGGTCTACCTGACCGGCCAGTTCCTGAATGCTCGCAGACAATTCTTCTACGGCAGACGCCTGTTCTACGGCTCCGCTGGAAAGCACTTCCGCATCGGATGCCATCCTTTTGGATTCCTCCGACACCTGACCTGCCGTATCGTTAATCCTTGAAAGGGCATTGTTCAATGAATCTACGATTTGATGCATGGCTTTTTGAATAGGAAGAAATTCGCCACGGTAATCATTGCCGATTTCCAAATCCATCTTCCCATTCGCCATCTGGTTTAACTTTGAGTCAATATCATGGATATATTTTTTTAACTCCCTCTTTGTCTCATGGATTGATTCTACAAGCATCCCAATCTCAGAAGTGTCGGACTGTAACGCGAACTCCGCGGAAAGGTTCCCCTGTGAAATCTCTCCCATCTGCTTTTTCACCGTAATCACCGGGTGAAGAACTCTTTTTCTAATAAATATCATACTGCAAAGCTGCATAATGCCTACAACAAGAACCGCAATAAATATTGCGGTGCTGATAATCTCTGTCCTCCTTGACAAAGTATCCACTTCTTCCTTTGCCCTTGCATCCAACCTTGTCAAAAACTGCTCTTTTAAAGAATTTATTTTTTCAATGGATGTCTTATAATCCGTTCCATACACATAATCAATTGCCTCTTCCCTTTTTCCTGCCTGCACATTTTTCATCGCTTCATCTTCCAAGGGCACCAGTTCGTTGGAAAGCGAAGACATATCGTCAATCATCGTCTGCTCTTCCGGTGTAATGCCGATTTCCTGCATCGCCGCTACACCGATATCCCGGTTCTTTAAATTGTTGACTTCATTCCAATAGTTGTCATAATGCTCTTGATCACCTGTGGCAGCAAAAGCGCGCACCTCATTTGTCAAATAGGCAGAACCGTTCATAAACCGGTTTGCATTATAAGTCAGTTCAAACCGGTCTTCACTAGCCTGCTGCAGCTCCTTATTTGCATAGCTGTAACTCAGCAGGGATAGCACCATAAATATTAATGCGCAAATAGATACCCCATTTAAAATGAAGGTCAGTAAAGATTGATTGATTGCTTTTTTCATTTTGCCGCTCCTTTCAAGTGTACCTAGCATTTCATCATTTATTTTAAGGTAAACTGTTTTTATTTTACAAAATATTTTGCGGAAATTCAACACTATATAAAAAAAACAAGCTTGTTGATACATTTTTATAAAACAATTACCATTTTTTATATTATCATTATCTTATCATAAGTATAATTCCCATCTCACTCCCTTTCCTTCTTCTCACCGGCTGTCTGTTTTATTCGATTGCCGGCATCATCCAATCCTCATATCGAAGCATATACCCTTCATAATCAAGTTCATACTGTTTCCGAATGTATTTACCTCTTTAGATTCGGGTGTCAAAAGGTCTGCCTTGCAGCACTGTAAAATCACTCGGCGCAATTGCAAAAATAAAATCGACTCATAAGAAGATTTGTTTATGAGCGGATTTACTCTCGACAAAAATATAGAAAAATATTATAATTAGAATAATTCTAACTTGAAGGTGGTAGAAAGATGACCAGATATGCTAAACAAGTGTTGGATTTAATCAATCAGTCTAATGGGCATATGACGGCAGAACAGATTTTTTTAGAGCTGAAAAAGACTCAGCCGAAAGTCGTTCAGGCAACTATATATAATAATCTAAATAGCTTGTGCCAAGAAGGGCTCATACGTAAATTGTCATTGGAAGGTTCTCCTGACCGCTATGACACAATCCGGAAGCACGACCATCTTGTATGTAGAACATGTGGGGCATTATCAGACATCACTTTCCATGACATCACAATGGATTTGGAAAAACAGCTCGGGGAAGCAATCATGTCCTACGATTTAAAGGTATTCTATCTCTGCCCAAAATGCAGGGGAAAAAGATAAAAGGAGGTATTTATAATGGTGTACAAATGCAGTATCTGTGGATATGTATATGATGAAGAAAAGGAGGGGAAACCATTTTCCGAACTTACGAAATGCCCTGTCTGTAAACAGCCGCCCGGAAAATTCAATGCGGTAGAAACCCAAAAACCCGCTGCTACACAGCCCGAATCTGAAAAGCAGCCCGCTTCCGGCAATGCCGGTGGCTTAGATTTAAACTACCCGGAAGAAACCCGGAAAACAGACAGCAATTACAGGTATATGAGCGAAATCCACGAAATGGCCGTTACCGGGAAATCAGCAATAGAGGCAATGGGAACACAGATGAAAATGCCAAACTGGGATGATGTGCTTGTGCTTGGAGCGCAGTTAAATCCAATGCCTTTGGAGGAACATGCCGATGTATCCCTGAAAACAGTCATCGGGAAACATGCCCAAAAGCCAATGACTCTCGATATGCCGGTTTATATCTCGCATATGTCCTTCGGCGCCCTTTCCAAAGAAACAAAGATTGCATTGGCAAAAGGAAGCGCGGCTGCCGGTACTGCCATGTGCAGCGGCGAGGGTGGTATCCTTCCGGAAGAAAAAGAAGCAGCATACAAATATATCTTTGAATATGTTCCAAACCTGTACAGTGTTACCGATGAAAATCTAAAAACTTCCGATGCCATCGAAATAAAAATCGGGCAAGGCACAAAACCGGGTATGGGAGGACACCTGCCGGGAAGTAAAGTAACCCCTGAAATCGCAAAAATCCGAAATAAACCTCTTGGGGAGGATGTTATCAGCCCCTCCAGATTCCCGGGAATCAATAGTGCGGAAGATTTGAAGAAACTGGTAGGCGAACTGCGTATGCGAAGCGAAGGCCGACCGATTGGTATAAAAATTGCTGCCGGCCGCATCGAAAGGGATTTGGAATTTTGCGTCTATGCCGAGCCCGATTTTATTACGATAGATGGAAGGGGCGGCGCAACAGGGGCTTCTCCTGCCATAATAAGAGATTCCACCAGCGTTCCCACAATCTATGCCCTCTATCGCGCCAGAAAATATCTGGATTCCATTGGTTCTGACATTGCCCTTATCATCACGGGTGGTTTCAGGGTATCTTCTGATTTTGCAAAAGCAATTGCTATGGGTGCGGACGCCGTGGCAATTGCCTCAGCGGCTATGGTTGCGGCAGCCTGCCAACAGTACCGTATCTGCGGTACCGGGATGTGCCCGGTAGGGGTAGCCACACAAAATGAAAAACTGCGTGAAAGATTACATATTGATTCCGCTGCAAAACGGGTAGAAAATTATTTGAAATGTTCCGCCGAAGAATTAAAAGTTTTTGCTAGAATCACCGGCAACACGGATATTCATGGCTTATCCGTTAACGACCTTTGCACAATCAATGAAGAAATATCCGAACATACCAATATTGCCCACGCAGGCAGAGCATCCATGCCTTCAACAAATGCATCATCCTATACCACACAGGAAGAAAAAGGCATGAAAGCAACAAAGTATACCGGAACACAGACAGAAAAAAATCTGGAAGCGGCATTTGCAGGGGAATCCCAGGCAAGAAATAAATATACCTACTTTGCCTCTGTAGCAAAAAAAGAAGGCTATGAGCAAATCGCAGGCCTGTTTTTGAAAACCGCTGATAATGAAAAAGAACATGCCAAAATGTGGTTGAAAGAGTTGAATGGAATCGGGCATACAGCGGAAAACCTCTCCGCCGCCGCAGATGGGGAAAACTATGAATGGACAGATATGTATGAAAACTTTGCAAAGACAGCCGAAGAAGAAGGTTTTCCCGAACTTGCAGCCAAATTCAGGCTTGTGGGCAAAGTTGAAAAACATCATGAAGAGCGGTACCGTGCCTTATTAAAAAATGTAGAGACAGCATCCGTATTTGAAAAAAGCGAAGTGAAAGTATGGGAATGCCGTAACTGCGGGCATATTATCGTCGGCACAAAAGCACCTGAAATCTGCCCGACCTGCAATCACCCTCAGAGCTATTTTGAAGTACATGAAGAAAATTATTAAGTGGTGACCCAAGCGGGCAACTCTCCTATGACGATATAAAATAGATTGACGACAGAAAATACGATAAGCAGATGTAAAGAAATATCATAATCTTTGGGAGCGAAGGCATTTGTTGCCTTTCGCCCCCTTGTCTGCCATTGTCATAAAAAGTATTATACTGGATTTCTATCGGATAGTGAAAACTGCTCATCTGAAAATACATGTGAACGCCCCGATAACCGTCATCTTTCGCTTTACCTTCTGCCATATCTGAAGCGCCTGGCATAAGTGGGGCTTGTACGGGGCTACGCATAAAAAAGGGGGTGTCGCAAAATCATCAAATCAGATGATTGAGCGATACCCCCTCCGCCTGCGGCGGGTCGCGGCAGCGACATGCTCCCCTCCACCGCAGTGCGATTATTACTTTTTTACCATATGGGAAATTCGAGAACTTTCCTATATGGTAAAAAGAGGGCTAACCAAACCATCCTCTGTTTTGATTAACCCCAAAAATATAAATTTTTCTTAGAATTTGCCGCTATCAGCTGCTTCTTGCACGGATACTGCAACTGCAACTGTCATACCAACCATCGGGTTGTTTCCTGCACCGATAAGACCCATCATTTCAACATGCGCCGGTACGGAAGATGAACCTGCGAACTGTGCATCGGAATGCATACGTCCCATAGTATCTGTCATGCCGTAAGAAGCCGGGCCTGCTGCCATATTATCCGGGTGAAGGGTACGTCCTGTACCGCCACCGGAAGCAACGGAGAAATATTTCTTGCCCTGCTCGATACATTCTTTTTTGTATGTACCTGCAACAGGATGCTGGAACCTTGTGGGATTGGTGGAGTTACCTGTAATGGAAACATCAACGCCTTCCTTATGCATAATAGCAACACCTTCACAAACATCGTTAGCGCCGTAGCAGTTTACTTTTGCACGAAGCCCTTCGGAATAAGATTTCCTATAAACTTCTTTTACCGTATTGGTATACGGGTCATACTCTGTCTCTACAAATGTAAATCCATTGATTCTGGAAATTACCTGAGCAGCGTCTTTTCCAAGGCCGTTCAAAATAACCCTTAAAGGTTTCTGACGTACTTTGTTTGCTTTCTCTGCAATACCGATAGCGCCTTCTGCTGCTGCAAAAGATTCATGTCCTGCCAGGAAGCAGAAACACTCTGTCTCTTCTTCCAAAAGCATCTTGCCAAGATTACCGTGTCCAAGTCCTACTTTACGTGTATCCGCAACGGAACCGGGGATACAGAAAGCCTGAAGCCCTTCTCCAATTGCAGCCGCAGCATCTGCCGCTTTCCTGCAATCCTTTTTGATTGCAATCGCTGCACCTACAATGTAAGCCCAGCATGCATTTTCAAAACAAATCGGCTGGATGCCTTTAATCTGGTCATACACATTAAGACCAGCATCTTTTGTGATTTTTTCAGCTTCTTCGATAGAAGAGATTCCGTAGCTGCTCAATACGGAATTAATTTTATCAATTCTTCTTTCATATGATTCAAATAATGCCATCTTCCAAGTCCTCCTTATTCTTCTCTCGGATCGATAATCTTAACAGCATCCGCCACACGACCGTACTGACCTTTTGCTTTCTCCCATGCTGTATTCGGATCATCGCCCTTTTTGATGAAATCTGTCATTTTTCCGAGGCTTACGAACTGATAGCCGATAATCTGGTCGTCTGCATCCAATGCAATACCTGTTACGTATCCTTCAGCCATTTCAAGATAACGGGGACCCTTCTTTAATGTACCATACATTGTACCAACCTGGCTTCTAAGCCCTTTTCCTAAGTCTTCGAGGCCTGCGCCGACAGGAAGTCCGTCTTCGGAGAATGCACTCTGGCTTCTTCCGTATACAATCTGTAAGAATAATTCTCTCATTGCAGTATTGATAGCATCACATACAAGATCCGTATTCAATGCTTCCATAACTGTCCTTCCGGGCAAAATTTCAGCTGCCATAGCTGCAGAATGTGTCATGCCGGAGCATCCGATTGTCTCTACCAATGCTTCCTGAATGATACCTTCCTTCACATTCAATGTAAGTTTGCAAGCGCCCTGCTGTGGTGCGCACCAGCCTACACCATGTGTTAAACCGGAAATATCTTTTACTTCTTTCACCTTAACCCAATTTGCTTCTTCCGGGATAGGCGCACAGCCGTGATTCACACCCTGTGCTACTGTACACATTTCTTCAACTTCCTTTGAATAAATCATGTGAAAACTCCTTTCAATATGTAACTTTTGACCGGTCACTGCCCAAAGACGTATGACCTTCGTGCGCATCCGCGCACTTTCTTCCTAAATCCTATTCGCAACTATTATTTTCGCATACTTTCCGCAAAAAATCCAGTATATTTTCAAATTCTTTCCGCAATCTCCCCTTTATTCTTATAAATACAGTTTCCCGGTACATATCCCCTTACCGAAGAGGTCGGATACACGCTGGCCCCTTTCCCGATGACCGTTCCGGGGTTTAATACGGAATTGCATCCTACTTCTACACAATCGCCCAACATAGCACCGAATTTCTTAAGCCCGGTTTCCATACATACCTCTCCGTACTTCACTGCGACCAATGTTTTATCGCTTTTTACATTGGAAGTGATGGAGCCTGCGCCCATATGCGCTTGATATCCTAAAATGCTGTCTCCCACATAATTGTAATGGGGAACCTGTACTTTATTAAACAGGATCACATTTTTCAATTCCGTGGAATTGCCTACTACCGCCCCTTTTCCCACAATTGCGCTTCCTCTGATAAACGCGCAGTGGCGTATCTGTGCATCCTCGTCAATAATGGCTGGTCCCCCAATATAAGCACTCGGGAAAATATTTGCGGACTTCGCAACCCAGACATCCTCTCCCCTTTTTTCAAATCTGTCCTCCGGCAGGCTCTTTCCTATCTCAAGAATAAAGTCTTTGATACCAGACAGTGCTTCCCAGGGATATTCCACCCTTTCCAGCAAAGCAGACGCTATTGACTCCGATAACGTATATAAGTTTTTTACTTTCCACTCTTCCATCATACCCTCTTTTCCGCGCTGTTTTTGCGCCTTTCCCCTACTATTTATAGTTTTTGGCGGCATTGTCAAACTGCCGGAACAAAAAGCCCTGGTTTCCCAACTGTTTTACAATATTCGTCCGCCTGCTTACAAAGTCGTCCAGCTTGACCATATATTCTTCTTCTGTAATATTTCCTTCCGCTACCAGCGTCAGCCCCTTCTCCCAACTGGCGGTTAAGGCAGGATCCAACAATGGCTTTATGGCATTTGCCACCACGTCATATACCATTTCCCCCATTAACGTAGGAGTAATCACCTGCGTTTTTTTATTCAAGGCAAGATATTGAATGTTGACCAACTTTTTCAATATCTCCGCCCTTGTAGCGGATGTACCGATACCGCTGCCCTTTATCTGGGTACGCAGCTCTTCATCTTCAATAAATTGCCCTGCATTTTCCATTGTCAGAATCATCGTACCGGAATTGTAACGTTTCGGCGGAGAAGTCTCCCCTTCCTTAATTTCCAGCCCTTGCAATTCCAATCCGGAACCTTTTTTCAACTGCTGTATCATGGCGATAAATGCAGGGTCTTTTGTGTCTATGGCAATGCCTTCTTTGCTTTCTTTCTCTTTTTCCTCTTTTTCCTTTTCTTCCTTCCCTTTTTTCTTTGAAAAAGAAGGTTCTGCCACTTTTAAATAGCCCTCTTCCTCCAGCACCTTAAAATTCGCAAAAAATTTTTCTTCTTTTATACAAATCCGAAGGGATATCTTCCGGTAAACAGCCGCCGGGAAAAAAATGCTCAAAAACCGCCGGACAATGATTTCATATACTTTTGCTGCCGTCTGGTTCAAGCTGTTTAAATTTCCAAGCCCCTGCCCGGTAGGAATGATTGCATAATGGTCCGTAATCTGTTTATCGTTTACATATCTTGTCTTTGCAATATTTTTATATCTTTGGTTTTGCAATACTTCTTCTGCAAAAGCTGCCGTCTGTTTGTAATTTTTCAAACCGCTAATATTTTTATAAATCTCTTTTGCCGCTGCGCTGGACAATACTCTGGCATCGGTCCTTGGATAAGTCGTCATTTTCTTTTCATACAGTTCCTGTACAATCCGGAGCGTCTCATCCGGACTGATTTTAAAATATTTGGAACAATCATTCTGCAATTCCGCCAAATTATACAAAAGAGGCGGATTTTTTGTTTCCTTTTTTCTTTCTACCGACTCCACTTCCGGAGCCGTAGCCCCTTCCTGTAAATAGGCAATCAGTTCCTCCGCGGTTTTTCTTTCCTTGAACCCGTTCTCTTTATAGAGCAATGGCGAAGCATAATACCTGGTTCCCTCTACCGCTTTCCACTCACATTCAAATCCTTTCCCTTCCGAGGACACTAATGCAACGACACGGTAAAAAGGGGTTTTTACAAATTCCCTGATTTCCCGCTCCCTATTGACTACCATTCCAAGCACACAAGTCATGACCCTTCCTACGGAAACGACCGCCCTGTCCGTCTTTAGATAAGATTTAATCGAATTGCCGTATTTCAAAGTCAGCACTCTGGAAAAATTTATCCCCATCAGATAATCTTCTTTTGCCCTCAAATAAGCTGCAGAACCGAGATTGTCATATTCCGACAAATCCTTTGCTTCCCTTATCCCCCTTAGGATTTCCTCTTCTGTCTGGGAATCTATCCATACCCTTTTCCGCCGTTTTCCTTTGACTCCCGCCTGCTGCTCTACCAGACGGTAAATATATTCCCCTTCCCGCCCGGAGTCCGTACAGACATAAATCGTTCCCACATCCGGCCGGTTCAGCAGCCCGCTTACAATCCCAAACTGCTTTTTTACACTCTCAATCACTTCATACTTAAATTCCGCAGGGATAAAAGGAAGCGTTGCCAAAGACCAACGTTTATATTTTTCATCATATACCTCCGGATAACTCATCGTCACCAAGTGCCCTACGCACCAAGTGACAATGGCTTCTTCGGATTCCATATAACCGTCCCGGTTGCTCATGTTTAATTTCAGTGCCTTTGCAAACTCCCTTGCCACACTAGGTTTCTCTGCGATATATAAATTTTTTTCCATCTTCGTTCCGTTGCCCATCCTGTCCGGAGCGCCGTTTGACCCTGCCGTTTTCCCCACGTATATCTCTTTTGACTATTTCTTTGTAATATAGCCCTGTGCTTTCAGCAATTCCGCACACAGAACCGCCCCTCCTGCAGCGCCCCTTACCGTATTATGGGACAGACCTACAAATTTCCAGTCATAAACCGTATCTTCCCTTAAGCGCCCTACGCTAACGCCCATACCTTTTTCGTAATCCACATCCAGGCTCACCTGCGGGCGGTTATCTTCCTCTAAATATTGGATAAACTGCTTCGGCGCACTGGGCAAATCCAATTCCTGAGGAATGCCTTTAAACTGAATCAGCTTTTCAATCAATTGTTCTTTAGTCGCTTTCTTTTTGAACTTTACAAAGACTGCTGCCGTATGCCCATTCAATACCGGCACACGGATACACTGGCATGTAATTACCGGTGAAACCGCAGGAACAATCACACCGTCCTTGATTTCACCCCAAATACGCAAAGGCTCCTTTTCGCTCTTTTCTTCTTCCCCTCCGATATAAGGGATAATGTTCCCTTCCATCTCCGGCCAATCCTGAAAAGTTTTTCCCGCGCCGGATATGGCCTGATAGGTGGTTGCCACTACTTCATACGGCTCATACTCCTTCCATGCCGTAAGGACCGGCGCATAACTTTGAATGGAACAGTTGGGCTTTACCGCCACAAACCCTCTTTGAGTGCCCAGCCTCTTTTTCTGAAATTCAATCACTTTCATATGTTCCGGATTGATTTCCGGCACTACCATAGGTACATCTTCCGTCCAGCGATGCGCGCTGTTATTGGAAACTACAGGCGTCTCCGTCTTCGCATAGGCTTCTTCTATTTTCTTTATCTCTTCCTTTGTCATATCCACGGCGCTGAATACAAAATCCACCTCCGCCGCTACCTTTTCCACCTCGTTTACGTTCATCACTACGATATTTTTTACCGCTTCCGGCATAGGCGTCGTCATTTTCCATCTGCTGCCTGCTGCCTCGGCATATGTTTTCCCTGCCGAACGCGGGCTTGCCGCAATTGTCGTCACTTCAAACCAGGGATGGTTCTCCAACAAAGCAATAAACCTTTGCCCCACCATACCTGTTCCACCTAAAATACCTACTTTTAATTTCTCGCTCATCGTATATACCTCGCCTTTCTGTTCCATATTCATAACTTTCTATTCAATGTTCAAATCTTTTTCCCCTTTAACCAGCTATTATCCATATACCCTTTGTATGTATGAAGAACCTTTTTCATTGCCGCCTGTCCAGGCGCGCCGATTGTCAGCCTTTTTTCCACACAAGTTTTCAAACTGACGGCATCATAAATATCTTCTTCAAATACCGGGCTGATTGCCTTCCATTCCTCTATGCTAAGGGCATCAATGCAAGTGTCTTTTTCTATGCAATAAAGCACCAGCCGCCCCACAATTCCATGAGCATCCCTAAAGGGTACCCCTTTCCCTACCAAATAGTCCGCAGCATCCGTCGCATTGGTAAAACCATTCATGGCGCTTGAAGCCATCGCTTCTTTATTGAATTTCATTGTTTTTAACATCCCGGTAAATAATGCCAGACATCCTTTTACGGTATCTACCGCATCAAAAGTCAGTTCCTTATCTTCCTGCATATCCTTATTGTAGGCAAGCGGAATCCCTTTCATTGTTGTCAGGATTGCCATCAAGGCGCCATAGACCCGTCCGGTTTTTCCACGGATTAGTTCGGCGATATCCGGATTTTTTTTCTGGGGCATGATACTGCTCCCTGTCGAATAAGCATCGTCAATCTCCACAAAACGATATTCATTGGAGTTCCATAAAATGATTTCCTCGCAAAAGCGGCTTAGATGCATCATCACTGTAGACGATGCGGATAAGAACTCAATGATATAATCCCTGTCTGCCACAGAATCCATACTATTTAAGGTAGGCCCTTCAAAGCCTAACAAAGAAGCGGTATATACCCTGTCCAAGGGATAGGTAGTGCCTGCCAGAGCGCCGGAGCCTAACGGGCAATAGTTCATCCTCGCATAAATATCCCTCATTCTCAGGCTATCCCTATGGAACATTTCAAAATATGCCCCCATATGGTGCGCCAACGTAATCGGCTGTGCCTTCTGCAAATGGGTGAATCCCGGCATATAGGTGTCCATATTTTCTTCCATCACTGCTATCAGGGCATGTAACAGCTCTTCCAGCTCTTCCGCAATATTTACAATTTCCTTCCTTATATGCATCTTCATATCCAAAGCCACCTGATCATTGCGGCTCCGCCCCGTATGGAGCTTTTTCCCTGCATCGCCAATCCGCTCTATCAACTTTGCCTCCACAAAGCTGTGGATGTCTTCATACACATCCGCAATTTCCAGCTTTCCGCTATTGACATCTTCCCGGATTCCCGTAAGCCCCTTTACAATCGCATTTTTTTCATCTTCCGACAAAATACCCTGTTTCTCCAGCATCACTACATGGGCGATGCTGCCTTCAATATCTTCTTCAAAAAGTTTTTTATCAAAGGAAATCGATGCATTAAACCGATAAACAAGCTGATCCGTCTCCTTCGTAAAACGTCCACCCCAAAGCTGCGCCATGGCATTCTCCTCCATACTTCAATCTGATATTTGATATTATCATATTTTTTTTTCTTTTTCAATCTTTTCCGATTTCGCCCTATAAGAATCAATTTTTTACAATTCACACCATTTTTCTTCCCTTCATATAATAAGCATATATGAAGTTGGAGGAATTTTATGACTAACCCGATATTGGAATTACATGATATCTGCTATTCCTACCACAGCTTAGAAGGCGAAACCGATGCCTTATCCCATATATCCTTTCAAGTAAAAAAAGGCGAATTTCTGGCAATCGTAGGCCCTTCCGGCTGCGGCAAATCCACTTTGCTTTCCATCATTTCAGGGCTGCTTTTGCCGGAAAGCGGAGAAATCCGTTTTCTCGTCGACAAAGAAGGAGGTACGGATAAGCATCCTATGGCGGGAAGCTGTCCCCGGATTGGATACATGCTCCAACATGACCATCTTTTTGAATGGCGTACGATATACCGAAATGTTATTTTAGGTTTGGAAATCAATCATCAACTTACGCCTCAAAAAAAACAGCGGGTCATGGAACTTTTAAAAGATTACGGACTAGACAAATTTAAAGACAAAAAGCCCGGCGAACTGTCGGGCGGGATGAAACAACGCGCCGCACTCATACGTACGCTTGCCCTTGACCCGGAAATCCTCTTGCTGGATGAGCCTTTCAGCGCTTTGGACTATCAGACAAGGCTTTCCGTCTCTTCCGATATCTGCAGCATCATCCGTTCTGCCGGCAAAACAGCCATTTTAGTTACCCACGACCTATCGGAAGCCATTAGCCTTGCAGACCGTATCCTCGTCCTAAGCAAGCGTCCGGCCACTATCAAATGTGACATTCCCATCCACTTAACCATATCCGGCAACTCTCCTCTCGCCTCCCGGAATGCCCCGGAATACCAAGGATATTTTAATCAATTATGGAAGGAGATATCAGATGAAAACCATGTGCAAAATCCGCAAATCATCCGGCCAGGCTCTGAGTAATCAGGAAGCGTACGAACGCACACGCTTAAAACATCGCCGTCTGGTTACCCTTGCCCGCCTTCTCGTCCTTGTCTTTTTTCTTTTTATCTGGGAATTAACTGCCCGCATGGGCTATATAGACGCTTTCTTTTTCAGCAGCCCAAGCCGGGTTGCTTTATGTTTTCTCGATATGGTGAAAGACGGAACATTTTTTACAAATACTGGCATTACTTTATTGGAAACCGTGGCCAGTTTCCTTTTAGTCCTTATCATCAGCATGTTGGCCTCCACACTTTTATGGTATTCCCATAAATGTTCCGAAGTTTTGGAACCTTATCTGGTCGTTTTGAACAGCTTGCCCAAATCCGCCCTTGCCCCATTATTCATTGTATGGCTTGGAACAGGAATCAATACCATTATCGTAGCTGGGATTTCCGTTGCCGTATTTGGTTCTATCATCAACCTTTATACCGGTTTCCGTCAGGTCGATGAAGAAAAAATCAAACTGATATACACTTTAGGCGGCGGGAAAAAAGACGCCTTCCTGAAAGTGGTGTTCCCCGGCTCCATCCCTACTATTTTAAGCAATATGAAAGTCAACATCGGCCTCGCCCTTGTAGGCGTCGTCATCGGGGAATTTCTCGCCGCCCGCAGGGGACTTGGATATCTGATTATTTATGGGTCACAGGTGTTCCAGCTTAACATGGTCATCACATCCATCCTTATCCTCTGCATCATCGCTATGGGGCTTTACCAGATGATTCAAGCCTTAGAACATTCCTATCAAAAAAAGGTTTAAGTTTCAGCCGGTTTTGTTTTTCAGCATCCGTAAAAAAGAATCCAGTTTGCAGGATTCTTCGCCTGCGGCGGGTCGCGGCAGCAACATGCTTCCCCTCCGCCGCAATGCGATAATTGCTTTTTTACCATATGGGAAAAAAGTGTCTTCGGCACTTCATGAAGAACCTCCGGTTCTTCCTCAATTTATTTCCTTCTGGCGAGGGAATTTCCTATAAAGGAACAAAATGCCGCGGTTCTATTTTACGGAACCGCGGCATTCTTTATATTCTAAAAATTATGTAGGAAATATGTAAAAGGCAAATGGAATATCCTGCCGAAGGCATCCCCTGAGAAATAGCCCTCATTGTACTTTTTACATTTTCAGATAGTTATCAACACTCTTTTTTATCTCTGCCGGCCCTAACGTCTTTAACAAAAACCCTAACGGTTTCAAAGAAAGCACTTTTTGGACGCTCTTCCTGTCAGCCCTTCCCGTCAGGAAAATCACAGGGATATCCGCAAAATTCTCCTCGGCACGAATCATCTCCAAAACCTGGCTTCCATCACAAACCGGCATCTCATAGTCGAGCAAAATCAAGTCCGGCCGGTCCAATGTAATGCATCGAATAGCCGCCGCACCTGACTTTGCCAACGCAACCGTATAATCCTTTTCGAGGAGCCCTTTCATTGCCTGCAGCGAAATTTCGGAATCATCCACCAAAAGTATTTTCTTTTTATTGCCTTCTCCATTGACATTTTTCTTCAAATACCTTTCCACTTCAGTCATTGCATTGTCCGCATTAATAGAGACTCCATTCCCATCCTGCATCAAATGGGGAGCAACTACACAATATGCAAAATATCCTGCCCCTGTATCAAATAATAAGCTGATTTGCGGATTATGTTCTTTAAAAATATTTTGGAACTGTTCGTAGGTCAGCAAATTTTCTTCTTTCATTTCAAACATATCCGCAGACGGGAAGTTCTCTCTCACCCGGTTTACAAATTGCTGCGCCATATATCTGGCAGCATTCATCAACGTAACATCCACCGTATCGGTCTTCGAGTCCATCACTCCGCCCACTGTTTTGATAATCAGCTTCTGTTCAAAAACCAACAATATCTCCCATTTTTTCCCTTGTTGGGTAACATAAACCAACCGGTAGTAAATCCCCTTTCCGAACCGTTCTCCATCATAACATTCGCTGACTACCCTTGCTTTCAGCAAAAACATATCCTGCAAAAGCTGGATAATCGTCTGCCCCATAGCCGCCTGTTCTTCCTCCGGAAGCAAATCCCCCCATTTACTTATAGTGCTTCCCGTAATTGCCCTGTCTTCCGTCAAAGTATGTCCGACCAGCCAACCGGCACAAACGCCCAAAAAATGGTCAATGGCATTTTCGGAATAATTTGTCCGCACCAATTCCCTTTCAAGGGATGGGAGCATCTTTTTCCGGAAGTTATCGTGAAGACGCCTGTGCGTTTCAAACCCTGCGTACTGGATGGAAGCCATATAGTTTTCTTCTTCCGTAAAATGCTTCAT
>Ga0224748_10102_pt1 | contig 19792 bp, 17 predicted proteins | sample LIM_F_Water_Neg_FD_182074 | JGI IMG/M metagenome (GOLD analysis project Ga0224748, IMG submission 182074) | Enriched cells from gastrointestinal tract of the lab mouse from Pacific Northwest National Laboratory (PNNL), Richland, Washington... | ecosystem: Host-associated > Mammals > Digestive...
GGTGCCGGACGAGAGGTTAAAGCTGCTGGGGGATATGTACCATTCGAAGAAGGTGACCCCTGCGGTAATCGAGTTTGTAGATATTGCAGGCCTGGTAAAGGGGGCATCCAAAGGCGAAGGGCTGGGAAACCAGTTTTTGAGCAATATCCGCGAGGTGGATGCCATCGTACATGTGGTGCGCTGCTTTGAAGATTCCAATGTAGTCCATGTGGATGGCAGTGTGAATCCTTTAAGGGATATAGAAACCATTAATCTGGAACTGATTTTCTCCGATTTGGAAATCCTGGAACGGAGGATGGCTAAAGTGGGGAAAGGGGCCAGGATGGACAAGACCCTGGCAAAAGAACAGTCCTTGCTGGAAAAGGTGAAAGCCCATCTGGAGGAAGGGAAACTGGCGTTAAATTTTGAGACGGACGATGAGGATGAGCAGGCGCTCTTAGCTTCTTATAATTTCCTCACCTATAAACCGGTTATATTCGCGGCCAATGTGGCGGAGGACGATTTGGCGGAGGATGGCGCCGGAAATGAAGGCGTTATCCGTGTACGGGAATATGCAAAAGAAAGCGGAAGCGAGGTTTTTGTAATCTGCGCCCAGATAGAGCAGGAGATTGCGGAATTAGATGAAGAAGAAAAGGCCATGTTCTTAGATGACTTAGGTTTGAAGGAATCCGGGTTAGAAAAACTGATAAAAGCCAGTTACCGGATTTTAGGGCTGCAAAGCTTTTTGACATCCGGAGAGGATGAAACCAGGGCCTGGACAATAAAAATAGGAACCAAGGCGCCTCAGGCGGCGGGGAAAATCCATACCGATTTTGAAAGAGGGTTTATCAAGGCGGAAGTGGTGAACTATAAGGATTTGCTGGAGCAAGGTTCCCTGGCGGCTGCCAGAGAGAAAGGCCTGGTCGGGATGGAAGGTAAGGAATATGTGGTGAAGGATGGGGATGTTATCCTTTTCCGGTTTAATGTATGAGGAACTGAAAGTCTGATTTCTATATCTGGCATATCGAACAAAAGTTCCCACAATATATAGAAAATGACGAAAAAATGCACTTTACAGCGAAATGTAAAGTGCATTTTTTATAAATAAATTCTTGGAATTCGCTTGTCAAACGTTTCATATTGGTATAAAATCATTATAAAAGTGGTGAGAAGTGGTATGAAGTGGAACGCAGTGGGGGCTAAATCCCAAAAAAGGTTCTAAGGTGGCAGACTCTCATACCGCAGAAGTGGCAGGCCGCTTTTTCTTTCCTTATAGGATATTTTTACCTTATAGGATACTTTGTTACCTGGAAAGGTTTGAGCAATAACCTTACAGTACTGGCGGAACGGCGGGTGAGCTTTATGTTTATGGGAGAATACAACCATACCATCGATGCAAAAAACCGGCTAATTATCCCTTCAAAATTCCGGGAAGCTCTTGGAGATGAGTTTGTGGTAACGAAAGGGCTGGATGGCTGTTTATTTGTGTACGATAATAAGGAATGGTCCTCCTTTGAAGAAAAGCTTAGAAGTCTGCCGTTAACTAACAAAGATGCGAGGACTTTTGTCCGTTTCTTCTTGGCAGGAGCTGCCAGCGTGGAGGTGGATAAACAAGGAAGGGTATTGATACCTTCTGTTTTGAAGGAATTTGCAGGTATCAATAAAGAAGTGACTCTCATAGGCGTAGCCAGCAGGATTGAAATCTGGAGCAAGGAAAGATGGGAAGGCGAATCCGCTTATGAAGACATGGAAAGCATCGCAGAACATATGTCGGAACTGGGGCTGGGTATTTAATCCAATGTCCGGACAGGCATAACGATGAAAGCACCCGGGCTTCAGCACAATGCGGATGCAGACACCATCGGACAGGGAAGATATGACGGATAGAAATGGTGATAAGGATGGAGTTTAAACACAGTTCCGTATTATTGAATGAAACAATAGACAAATTAAAGATAAAAAGCGACGGGATTTATTTGGACGGAACTTTGGGAGGCGGCGGGCATTCTTACGAAATTGCTGGCCGGCTGGGAAATGGGGGCCGCCTGATAGGTATTGACCAGGACGGGGCAGCCATAGAAGCTGCCGGGGAAAGGCTTTCCCGTTATGCGGACAAGGTTACGATTGTAAGGGAGAACTACAGCAATACCAAGATGGTATTAAAGGGGCTGGGAATCGAAGGGGTAGACGGAATTTTACTGGATTTGGGGGTGTCCTCCTACCAGCTGGATACTTTGGAGAGAGGTTTTTCCTACAAATATGATACCGCGCTGGATATGCGTATGGATACAAGGCAGGAACTGAGTGCCAGGGATATTGTAAACAGCTATACAGAAGGGGAACTGTTTGGCATTATCAGAGATTACGGGGAGGATAAATTTGCGAAGAATATCGCAAAGCATATCGTCCGTGCAAGGCAGGAAAAACCAATTGAAACCACGGGGGAGTTAAATGAGATTATAAGGGCAGCGATACCGGCAAAGATGCGCCAGACGGGAGGGCATCCTTCCAAAAGGACATTTCAGGCCATACGTATCGCATGCAACAGGGAGTTGGATGTACTGAAAGACTCATTGGAAGAGTTAGCCGATTGTCTGAACCCGGGGGGAAGGCTGTGCATTATTACCTTCCACTCTTTAGAGGACAGGATAGTGAAGACTACGTTTAGGGCCTGGGAGAACCCGTGCATATGCCCGCCGGATTTTCCGGTATGCGTATGCGGCAGAAAGCCGAAGGGGAAAGTGGTTACCAGAAAACCGGTGCTTCCCGGCGAAGCGGAAGTAGCTTCCAATAAACGGTCAAAAAGTGCAAAGTTGAGAGTATTTGAAAAGGATTAAGTGTAATGGCTCAGTATAGGACAAGCAGAACTGACAGAAGACAGCAGGCATACACAGGGAGAAACAGCGTTTATATCCATGGGAACGCGGTAAGGAAGCTGGATGAAAGGATTTATGTGCCAGAGGAGCGGCGCAGGAAACCTATCAGTAATACGGCGAGAAAAAACAGGGAAAAAGCCCGCCATATGAATTTAGGGTATGTGCTTTTTTTATCATGTGCAGTGATTGCGGCTGGTTTCATATTGACTATATATATTGGGCTGCAGTCCGATATTACGAATAGTATAAAAAATATATCAAGGCTGGAAAGCCAGCTGAATGCGCTGAAACTGGACAATGATGAAGAGTACAGCCGCATTACAAGCAGCGTGGATTTAGAAGAGGTAAAGCGAATTGCCATTCAGGAACTGGGGATGAAATATGCAGAAGAAGGCCAGATTGTAATAGTTGAAGGAGGGGGCAGCGACTACATGAGGCAGATGGCCGATATACCCCAATAAAAAGGAAAGTGGTAAAAATGAGCAGGCAGGGACAGAACAATAGGACAAAGCGTGGAATCAATGGCCGATTTACGTTAAGGATGCAGAAGAAGCTGGTAGTACTTTTTTTGTTGGTGCTGTCAGCTTTCATAGGGTTAAGCTTTCAGCTGATAAGGATTAATAAAGATGACGGGAAGAGGTATGAGAAACAGGTGCTGTCACAACAGTCTTATGACAGCACAACGATTCCTTTCCGGCGAGGGGATATCCTGGACAGCAAAGGAACGAAACTGGCAGCCAGCGAAAAGGTTTATAATGTCATTTTGGATGCGAAGGTAATGCTTGACAGGGATGGAAAATATGTGGAACCCACCATAGAGGCTGTACAGAGGGAACTGGGGCTGGATACCAGCGTTATCCGTTCCCGCCTGGCGTCACATCCGGAATCTTCCTATTATGTATTGGCCAAGCAGCTGACCTATGATCAGGTGAAGGGTTTTAAGGAACTGCAGGAAGACGGGGAGGCAGGTGCGGATATTAAAGGGATCTGGTTTGAAGAAGAATACCGGAGGATTTATCCCAACAACCGCATGGCCTGCGATGTCATCGGTTTTACCAGAAGCGATAACTCCGGACTTTTTGGCCTGGAACAGTATTACAACGATGTGCTCAGCGGCACTCCGGGAAGGGAATACGGATATCTGAACGATGATGCTGCTTTGGAGCGGACAACCATCCCTGCGGTAGACGGAAATTCTATTGTGACTACAATTGATGCCAATATTCAGGCGATTGTTGAGAAGTACATAAAGAAGTTCAACGATGAATATAAAGATAATTATACCGAGAGAAACGGGAGCAACAACACGGCCTGTATTATCATGAAAGTCAATACGGGGGAAATCCTGGCTATGGCCAGTTATCCGGATTTTGATTTAAATGACAGGATGAACCCGGAGAACTTATATGGGATGCCCATGGTGAATGATGTGGGGAACGTGATAGCGGGAGAATATATCACACCGTCCAGTTTCAATGAGTTAAGTCATGATTTACAGATGCAGCAGTTTAATGCTTTATGGAGGAATTATTGCATTAACGATACCTATGAACCGGGTTCCGTAGTAAAGCCTTTTACGGTGGCAGCGGCTCTGGATTCTGGGAAAATTACGGGAAACGAATATTTTAACTGTAACGGATACAGGGATATAGGCGGGTTTGAAATCAGCTGTCATAACGAATGGGGTGACGGAGAGGTATCGGTGCAGAAAGCAGTAGAGATTTCCTGCAACGTGGCGCTTATGGATATAGCTGCGATGATGGGGAAGGATACCTTTGTGGATTACCAGCATATATTTAATTTCGGGCTGAAAACCAATATTGACCTGTGGGGGGAATCCAGGACCGCAAATGTTGTATACAACAAAGACAACATCGGCTCCACGGAGTTGGCTACCTGTTCTTTCGGGCAAGGTTTTAATGTGACCATGATACAGGTGATTGCCGGATTTTGTTCATTGATTAACGGGGGGAACTATTATGAGCCTCATATGGTGAGCAAAATTATCAGCCCAAGCGGCGCTACGGTGGAGAACATAGAGCCCCGTCTGTTGAAGCAGACAGTATCGGCTACCGTTTCCGATACGATAAGGGAATACTGTAACCTGGTAGTTTCCGGGGAAAACGGAACCGGAAAGACGGCCCGTCCGGCGGGATACATGATTGGCGGGAAGACGGGAACGGCAGAGACACTGCCCAGAAAAAATAACGAGTACGTAGTGTCTTTTATTGGCTATGCCCCTGCGGATGACCCGCAAATCGCCATTTATGTGGTGGTGGACAGGCCTAATGTACCGGTTCAGGATGATGCCAAGTTTGCCACCGGCATTGTCAGGAATATTTTGACGGAAGTATTGCCTTATATGGGTATTTTTATGACAGAGGAAGTTTCCGACAAGGAGAGGGAAGAACTGGAAAAATTGCAGGAAGAAATCATGTCTCCGGTAGTTCCGGAAGAAAGTACGCAGGAAGGCGATGGCGAAAGTGCGACAGGAGAAAATGACGAACCCGGCGGCACATCTGGAGAGGGCGGCGAAGCCGGGGGCGGCAGCAGCGGTACATCGGAAGAAAATGCCCCGCCCGGGGAAAATAGCGATGAAACATCGGGTGAAAACGGGGAGGGGGATACCCGTTCGGATGCATGGAAAGATTTCCCTATCGACCCGGAAACCGGATATGCCAAAGACCCGGAAACGGGTAAGCTGGTAGACCCTGCAACCGGTCATGTGGTGGCAGGCGGAAACAGTACTCCGGCGGGCCTTGGGGCCGCTGGCGGGAATGGAAACATCGGCCAGGAGGATGACAGCCCATTTTGATAAAGGCAGGAATTCATAAAATAAATTTTTGGCAGCGAAAAAAGAATAACCTTATAGGACGGATAATAAATTGTAGTAACACCTTTTTATGAGGTTTTCTATTTTCATGTCAGTAAAAAGCAGAACTTATATCAGAAAGAAAATTGTAGTATCATTTTTCCTTTGTGCTACAGCCTTCTTATTGCTGGCAGGGCGTCTGGCCTATCTGATGATAGGACGCTCGGAGCATTATACAGAAGCAGCCAAGGATTTGCATGAAAGGGAGAGGGCGATTAAGGCGGCCAGAGGGAGGATTATTGATTCCACCGGGGCGGTGTTGGCGGATAACCGTACCGTGTGCACCATATCTGTCATCCACAACCAGATTACGGATGCGGAAACGGTGGTAAAAATCCTTGCGAAAGAACTGGAACTTTCGGAAGAATATGTGGCGAAAAGAGTGGAGAAATATTCCGCCATTGAAAGAATTAAAAGCAATGTGGATAAGTCCGTAGGGGATAAAATCAGGGAATATGACCTGGACGGTGTAAAGGTGGATGAGGACTATAAAAGATATTATCCTTATGACACGCTGGCTTCCAAAGTATTGGGGTTCACCGGGGGGGATAACCAGGGGATTATCGGTTTGGAAGTGATTTATGAGGAATATTTGAAGGGGAAAGAGGGAACGATTTTAACAGTGACCGATGCCAAAGGGGTGGAAATCGCGGAGGCGGGGGAAGAAAGAATAGAGCCGGAAAGCGGCAATGATGTGTATGTAAGCCTGGATATCAATATCCAAAGCTATGCCACCCAGCTGGCCATGCAGGCGATGGAAACAAAGCAGGCGGACAGCGTCTCCATATTGGTGATGAACCCGAAAAACGGGGAAATACTGGCCATGGTAAATGTACCGGAATTCGATTTAAATGCCCCTTATACTCTGCCGGAAGGAACGCCGGAGCCGGCAACCCAGGAAGAAAAGCAGAATGCCCTAAACCAGATGTGGCGTAACGGCTGCATCAACGATACCTACGAACCGGGCTCCACGTTTAAAATCATTACTGCAGCAGCCGGGCTGGAATCCGGGGCGGTTACAGTGAATGACCGTTTCAGCTGCCCGGGCTATATCATGGTGGAAGACAGGCGAATCCGCTGCCATAAGGTGGGGGGCCATGGGGCGGAGGATTTCGTACAGGGGACGATGAACTCCTGCAACCCGGTGTTCATTACCGTAGGCATGCGCATCGGAGTGGACCGCTATTATGACTATTTTAAGAAATTCGGGCTGCTTACGAAAACCGGCATTGATTTGCCCGGGGAAGCGGGAACGATTATGCATAAAAAAGAGAATATTGGCGCTGTGGAACTGGCCACCATATCTTTTGGCCAATCCTTTCAGATTACCCCCATACAGCTGGCGACTACGGCATCTTCCATTGTAAACGGGGGGAATCGCGTAACGCCTCATTTCGGGGTGAAGGTGGTGAACAGCGAAGGGGAAACCGTGAAAACTTTGCAGTACCCTGTAGAGAAAAATATTGTTTCAGCCCAGACATCGGAAACTATGCGCTATATTTTAGAGCAAGTGGTGGAAAACGGCAGCGGGAAAAACGGATATGTGGAAGGCTACCGGGTAGGGGGCAAAACAGCTACCAGCCAAACACTTCCCAGGGGAAGCGGGCGTTATATTTCGTCGTTTTTGGGGTTTGCGCCGGCCGATGACCCGCAGGTACTGGCGGTGGCCATCATTAATAACCCACAGGGGGTTTATTACGGAGGGCAGATAGCGGCACCTATTGTCAGGCAACTTTTTGAAAATATTCTTCCTTATTTAGAAGGAATGGATTATAATACATAATGGCTGTGTTTGAATGAGATGCCATATGATATAGAAAGGTTAGGAATGTAAAATGAGCCATACAGTGATTATGTCCGTAGCAATAGCTTTTGCCATAAGTGTTGTGTTTGGGCCGGTGGTTATCCCCTTTTTGAAAAGGCTTAAGGTGGGGCAGACGGAGAGGGATGACGGACCCAAAAGCCATTTAAAAAAGTCGGGTACGCCCACAATGGGAGGGATTCTCATATTAATCAGCGTAACCGTTACTTCCGTTTTGTTTATCAAAGATTATCCGAAAATCATGCCTATCCTTTTGGTGACCTTAGGATTTGGCCTCATTGGCTTTTTGGACGATTATATTAAGGTAGTGCTGCACCGCTCCATGGGGCTGCGGGCATGGCAGAAGATGCTGGGGCAGATTCTGGTGACCGCTTTATTTGCTTATTATATGGTAAATAATGCGGAGGTGTCCCTGGCTATGAAGATACCTTTTATAACGGGGAAATACGTGGACTGGGGAATTTTAAATGTGCCGTTTTTGTTTATCATCGTTATCGCTACTGTGAACGGGGCTAATTTTACCGATGGACTGGATGGGCTGGCCAGCAGCGTGACGGTGATGATAGCTACTTTCTTTACGGCGGTGGCAATAGGAACGGCCAGCGGGATTGAGCCGGTTACCTGTGCGGTAGTGGGTGCGCTGTTAGGGTTCTTGCTCTTTAATGTATATCCGGCCAGCGTATTCATGGGGGATACCGGTTCTTTGGCGCTGGGAGGTTTTGTGGCAGCTACGGCTTATATGCTGCAGATGCCTTTATTTATTCCGATAGTGGCGTTAATTTATGCGGTGGAGGTGCTTTCCGTGATGATTCAGGTGGGGTATTTTAAGCTGACCGGCGGCAAGCGTTTCTTCAAAATGGCGCCGATTCATCATCACTTTGAATTATGCGGCTGGTCGGAAACGAGAGTGGTGGCTGTATTTACGATTACTACAGCATTGCTCTGCCTGGCGGCCCTTTGCCTGGGGATATAAGGTTCTGGGGTAGAGTGCGGAAGGGCTGTGGGTATTAAACAACGGCTATAGAAGTTCTAAGCCTCAGGCCAGAGAATGCTAAAATGCGGGCATTCTCCGTACGGATTTGAGATTCCGCAAAGCGGAATCGTGGAGGAGCAGTATGGATTTAAAGAATAAAAAGGTATTAGTAATCGGAACGGGAATCAGTGGAATGGGGGCGGCAAAACTGCTTTGCAGCGAGGGTGCCATCCCTATTTTCTATGATGAAAATGAAAAAATAAAGCCGGAAGAAGTCCAAGGTAAAATGCCGGAAGGCGTCAGCGGGGAAGTGATAATCGGCAGTCTGCCGGAAAGCATAAAGGAAGAGGTAGTGCTGGCGGTGCCCAGCCCGGGAGTGCCTGTGGATACAGATTTTATGGAAGATTTGGAAAAGCGGGGGATTCCTGTTTGGGGGGAACTGGAACTGGGCTACCGATATGCGAAGGGCAGATTGGCGGCGATTACAGGAACCAATGGAAAGACTACCACAACTACTCTGGTGGGGCAGATGATGAAGGGGTATTACCCCTCCGTATTCGTGGTAGGAAATATAGGAACTCCCTATACCCAGTCCGCCCTGGAAATGGAAGGGGAATCCGTTACGGTGGCAGAGGTGAGCAGCTTCCAGCTGGAAACAACAAAGACTTTCCGTCCCCATGTATCGGCTATTTTAAACATTACGCCAGACCACCTGAATAGACATCATACGATGGAAAATTATGTGGCAGCAAAAGAACGGATAGCCAAAAACCAGACAAAAGAGGACGTGTGTGTATTAAACTATGAGGATGGCTATACGAGAGAATTTGGAAAAAGATGCCCTGCCCGCGTAATCTTTTTTTCCTCCCGAAGAAAGCTGAAGGAAGGGCTGTATCTGGATGGGGATGAAATCTGGATGGCCGAAGGAGGGGAAGAAACCCGGCTGATGAATATTCATGATGACATGAATCTGGTAGGGGTGTGCAATGTGGAAAATGTGATGGCGGCGATTGCCATTGCACGGAATATGGGCCTTCCAATGGAGACGATATTAAATACTATCAAACATTTCCGGGCGGTGGAACACAGGATAGAATTCGTGGCTACGAAAAACGGGGTGGATTATTATAACGATTCCAAGGGAACCAACCCGGATGCTGCGATTCAGGGAATCCGGGCCATGAGCAAGCCTACGGTATTAATCGGGGGCGGCTATGACAAACAGAGTGAATATGACGAATGGATAGAGGCTTTTGAGGATAAGGTGAAGTGCCTGGTGTTAATCGGGCAGACGGCGGAGAAAATCGAAACCTGCGCCAGAAAGCACGGAGTAGAAAATATTGTCCGGGCGGGCAGCTTTGAAGAGGCACTGCGTATTTGCACAGAGACGGCCAGGAGCGGGGATGCGGTGCTATTGTCCCCTGCCTGCGCCAGCTGGGGGATGTTCCCGAACTATGAGGTAAGGGGGAATCTGTTTAAGGAGTATGTCAATAGTCTGTAAAACGGCATGAAAGAGACCAGTGTTTCAAACACACTCTAAGTGCAGCAAAAGGAGTGGTAAGGTATCGTGGGAATAAGAAGAAAAAGAAATCCTTCGGAGAATTATTTTGACTATAGCCTATTGTTTATTGTTCTGTTTTTGCTTGGATTTGGTCTGGTAATGATTTATTCCACCAGTTCCTATGAAGCGAATCTGCAGGGGCATGAGTCTACTTTTTATTTAAGGAAACAGGTAATGGCCACGGTGCTCGGGCTGGTGGCGATGATAGTGGTGGCCAATATCCCTTATCGTATTTATGAGCGGTTTGCAGTGTTGGCTTACTTTGGATCAGCTGCATTAATTCTTATGGTGCTGATTCCTCAGATACGGTATACGGCCAATGGGGCTACGCGGTGGATTCGTGTGGCCGGTATTACCCTGCAGCCTGCAGAGGTGGCAAAACTCGGCATTATTATTACCCTGGCCAGCCTGATATGCAGGGTGGGAAGGGCGATACGTACTACGAGAGGTTTTTTTACGGTGCTGGCAGTGCCTTTGCCTATCTGTATTATGATAAGAGGATTTACCAATAATATGAGTTCTGCAATTATCGTATTCGGTATAGCGGCCCTGATGCTGTTTGTGGCCAGCCCGGAGTATAAAAAATTTATTATTATGGGTATAGGGGGCATGGCGGCCTTAGCCTTGTTAGTATTTGCCATTTCCCAGGCATCTATGACGGAGGGGATGGGGTTTCGAAGCGAACGGATTCTGGCCTGGCTGAACCCGGAGGCCCATTCCAGCGACAAAGGGTTTCAGACAGTGCAAGCCCTGTATGCCATTGGCTCCGGCGGTATTTTGGGGAAAGGGCTGGGGCAGAGTATGCAGAAATTAGGGTTTTTGCCGGAAGCGCAGAATGACATGATTTTTTCTATTATATGTGAGGAACTGGGCCTGTTTGGGGCAATTGCGATTATACTCATGTTTCTTTTGCTAATCTGGAGGTTTATGGTGATTGCCAGCAATGCAACGGATTTATTCGGTGCTCTGCTGGTGGTGGGGGTGATGGGGCATATCGCTATTCAGGTTATCTTAAATATCGCGGTAGTGACCAATACCATACCGAATACGGGGATTTCCCTCCCCTTTATCAGTTACGGGGGATCGGCGGTTATGTTCCTTTTGATAGAAATAGGAATGGTGCTTAGTGTGGCAAAGGGAATCAAGCTGAAGGATGTCTGAGTACATAGGAAAAAATGATATGGCAGGACAAGATACATTTTGCGGAAAAATGTCATATATATAGAATAGATTATCAAAATGGTTTAGAAGGTGAATCATTGGATTCTATTCATATTTATGGCGGGAACTTCTTAAGAGGAGAGACGAAGATACAAGGCTCTAAAAACGCGGTGCTGCCCATTCTGGCCGCGTGCTTATTGGTGAAGGGGACTTGTGTGATAAAAAATTGCCCGCGGATTGCGGATGTTTACCATATGCAGAATTTACTGCAGGAGTTGGGATGTCTGGTATCCTGGGCAGGCAATACAATTACGGTGAACGCCTTTCATGTGAATGATAACCGGATGGGGGGAGAATCGGTGACGAGGATGCGTTCATCGGTGATGCTTCTGGGGGCTATGATAGGGAGGCTGGGCGATGTGACAATGGCATATCCCGGAGGCTGCGTAATCGGCAGCCGGCCTATTGATATCCATTTATCCGCTTTGAGGAAGATGGGGGCGGAGATTGTGGAAGAGGAGCGCTTCTTTACCGCTAAGGCCAGGGAACTGCAGGGTACGGAGCAGGAACTGCCCTTCCCCAGCGTTGGGGCTACCGAAAACGTGATTTTGGCAGCGGTGACGGCAAAAGGGGTCACTATTTTGAAAAATGCAGCCAGGGAACCGGAAATAGTGGCGCTTTGCGGTTTCCTTATGGAAGCCGGGGCCGACATACAAGGGGCAGGAAGCGGCGAACTGGTTATCCGGGGTGTAGAAGAACTGCATGAAGTAAAATATATGGTGCCTGCGGACAGGATTGTGGCGGGAACTTATCTTACAGCAGTCCTGGCGGCGGGAGGAAGCATATTTCTGGAAAATGCGCCTGCTGGGCAATTGGGGGCCCTCCTGTCGGTGGCGGAAGCTATGGGGGGCTGCGTGAGCGTAAACCAGGAGGGGATTGGTGTGGATGTAATCCATAGGCTAAAGGCTTTTCCTTATCTGAAAACGGAAGTATATGACGGATTTCCTACGGATTTGCAGTCCCCGCTTATGGCGGCTCTTTCTCTGGCGCAGGGCCAGAGTATAATAGAGGAAAGCATATTTGAAAACCGTTTCCGGGTGGTGCCCGACTTGCAGCAGATGGGCGCTGATATTGAAGTGGTGAAAAACAAGGCATACATCAATGGCGTAAAGGCATTGCAAGGTATGGAAGTGGAAGCGGAGGAACTAAGGGGAGGAGCGGCCCTGGTGGTGGCAGGTCTGGCAGCCAGGGGGAAAAGTGTGGTAAAGAGCAGGCATTTTATCGAAAGAGGATATGAGAATATCTGTAAAGATTTACGGAACTTAGGGGCAGATATCAGTCTGGCATGACATTATAAAGGCATAGTGCTATGAAAACATAATGTCTTACAGGAGTATGATGCTGATAAAGAAAACCGGCATGTGAATTAAGGTAAGTTTATGGATGGTAATGGAAAAGACAGCAAACAGAAAATAAAAAATAAAAGCAAACCCCGCAATCCTAATCTTAGGCTTGTAAAGAATGGGGATATGCCCCAAAAAGGGAGTAAAACGGCAGAAAAGCCCCCCCAGCCCGGAGCAGGGAAATTCCGTACACAGGAAAAGAGTGCCCTTGAGGATGGGAAATCCTTGAAAACGAAATCCCCAAGGGAGGAAAAAATTTTAAACAAGAATAAGGTACAGCCCGAAGAGGATAGGAGTTTTGCAAAAAAAGGGAGAAAAAAACCGAAAGAAGAGATAAAAAAGCCGGTAAAAAATAAGAAACAGGCAGGCGAACTTCCGGAAAAGGAAAGTGGGCAATCGGAGGAGGGAAAGCGGCCTCAGGCGAAAAATAGAAAGCAGACGAGAGAGGGGAAAAAAACCAGAACCAAAGGGAAAAAAGCCCATCCTGGGGGGAAAGAACTTCAAGATAAAGAAAAAAAGGGGCAGGAGGAAGAAAAAGAACTCCCGGACAAAGGAAAGGGAAAGCAGGGAGAAGGAAAAGAATCCCCGGAGAAAGGAAAGGGAAAGCAGGGAGAAGGAAAAGAATCCCCGGACAAAGGAAAGGGAAAGCAGGGAGAAGGAAAAGGACTCCCGGATAAAGGAAAGGGAGGGCACGGAGAAGGAAAAGAATCCCCGGACAAAGGAAAGGGAAAGCAGGGAGAAGGAAAGGAACTCCAGGATAAGGGAAAAGAAAGGGCAGAAGGAGGAAAAGAGGAGCAAGAACTTCAGGAAAAAGAAAAGCAGGCGGAAGCGGAAGAACCTCAGACAAAAGAAAAGAAGCAAGAAAAAAAAGGGGAATCCAAAAAATCCAAAAATGCCAAAAAAGGGGGAAAAGGGAAGAAACAACCCACAAAGGCAGGGAAACCGTCATTAAAAGGGAAAAAGACCGCAGAAAAAACGAAAAAGAGTAAAGTGCCGACGATAAAGAAGCCAAAATCCGGCCGGAGGAAAAGGGAAAGGGAATATCAGGACAAGCTGGATATAGGGGATTGGCTGATACAGAATAAAAGCCTGATGATTATTGGGCTGACAGCGGCAGCGATTGTGTGCGTTCTTGTGGGAATCTATCGTTATATCATAACAGCATATGAAGTCACAACTGTGTATGTGGACGGCAACGTGCATTATACGAATGAGGAAGTTATGGATATGGTGATGGGAGGGCGGTATGGAAATAACTCCCTTTATTTGGCAGCGAAGTATAAAGATAAAGGGATTGAAGGAGTTCCTTTTGTGGAGAAAATGGATGTGAATATCCTTTCCCCGGATACGATAAGGATCAGCGTATATGAAAAAGCGCTGGCCGGCTATGTGGAATATTTAGGGCGGTATATGTACTTTGACCGGGATGGGATTGTGGTGGAGAGTTCGCAGGAAAGCACCTCTTCAATCCCGCAGGTTACAGGGCTTAAATTTGATTATATCGTTTTGAATGATTATCTTCCGGTGGAAAATGACGAGATTTTCAAGCGCATTTTGGATATTACCCAGCTTCTCAATAAATATGAACTGATGGCCGATAAGATTTATTTTAATTCTACTTATGAATTGACCTTGTTTTTCGATGACATACGGGTTACCCTGGGTTCTGATTCGGATATTGACCAGAAAATTATTCATCTGAAAAATATCCTTCCCAATTTGGAAGGGAAAAAGGGAACTTTACGCATGGAAAGCTATACGGAGGACACAAAAAATATTACATTTCTTCAAGAATAAAATATAGTAAAAAAAGAAACGTTAAAAAAAAGGTGGCGAAAAAAACGAAAAATAGGTTGCTAATTTGGAAAAATAATTATATGATAACATGTAGGAGTCAAGTTGGAGATTAAAAGATTTTCGGCCGGCAAGTTTGGGCAGAGTCATAGATTCCCAGGGATTTGACGCCGCATTATGAGTGAGATGAGTTGAAACGGTTGAATGAAGGAGGAAGTACCTTGCTTGAAATTAAGACAAACGATGCTGAGGCTGCAGCAAAGATAATAGTAGTAGGGGTCGGCGGTGCAGGCAATAATGCTGTAAATAGAATGATTGATGAAAGTATAGATGGAGTGGAATTTATTGGGATTAATACGGACAAGCAGGCGTTACAGCTGTGCAAGGCGCCCAGGCTTCTTCAGATTGGCGAGAAGCTGACCAAGGGGCTGGGAGCAGGGGCAAAGCCTGAAATCGGCGAAAAAGCTGCGGAGGAAAGCAGCGAGGAGATAACCGCAGCCTTGAAAGGCTCGGATATGGTTTTTGTTACATGCGGTATGGGAGGCGGCACAGGAACGGGTGCAGCGCCGGTGGTGGCTAAGATAGCGAAGGAAATGGGCATCCTCACAGTGGGGGTGGTGACAAAGCCTTTCCGTTTCGAGGCAAAGGTCCGTATGACCAATGCCCTCAATGGTATAGAGAAGATTAAAGATAATGTGGACACGCTTATTGTGATACCAAACGATAAGCTATTGGAAATCGTTGACAGAAGGACAACCATGCCTGATGCGCTGAAAAAAGCGGATGAAGTATTGCAGCAGGCCGTACAGGGCATTACCGACTTGATTAATGTTCCGGCAGTAATCAACCTCGACTTTGCCGATGTTCAGACGGTTATGAAGGACAAGGGCATCGCCCATATCGGTATCGGAAGCGGCAAAGGCGATGACAAGGCAAGCGAAGCTGTTAAGATGGCGGTGGAAAGCCCGTTGTTAGAGACCACTATATCCGGCGCTACCCATGTTATTATCAATGTTTCCGGAGACATTACGCTGGCGGATGCAGCGGATGCAGCGGATTATGTTCAGAACCTTGCCGGGGATGAGGTGAACATCATTTTTGGTGCGATGTACGATGCCAACAAGTCGGACAGCTGTACGATCACCATTATAGCAACGGGGTTGGAAGATGGAGGGGCGAATGCACCTTCGGTTTTCTCTACATATAAAACGGGATATATCCCTTCATCCTCCCTTCAGGGAAAAGGGGCCAGGGGCGCAGGAGTACCCCTTATGCCGGGAAATCCGGGCAGTACTCCCCTGAAGAATATTCCGGGCATCAACAAACCGGGCGATATCAGGAGCACGGTGGAAGAAAAAACATTGAAAATTCCTGATTTTCTGCAAAGACATTAAGGATGAGCAGGCAAAAATAAGAATAAGCAGGCAAAAATAAGAATAAGAAAGAATAATTAAGAATAAATAAAGCAAAAGACCGCTGTCAACAATAGTGGTCTTTTTTGCGTTCATATTATACTCCATTTCTGCGCGGCCTTTGTAAACCGGCTTTTCCGGGGCTTTACGCAAGTCCTGTTTGTCGAATCCAGCGTCCAATAACACCGCCCTACTCCGTTCCTTTGACAAAAAAAGCGGACAATACCCTATATAATAATTCTCAAAGGGAGGTGACGGACAGGGGGATGGGAACAGAATATATATGAAATATACATCGATAGCCTTTTGGCCATGAATTTTATTATGAACCTGTATTTATATACACTCTTAGCCAAGACGATGAAGCGTACTGCCACTCGCTTTCGGCTGATTGGAGGGAGTGCGGTAGGGGCATCGGTGTTTGTTTTTTGGATTATCATACCAGGTATCCCGGTGGCAATCAAAAGGTTCGCCGGGCCGATGATCATCAGCCTTATTACTACGGCGGCCATTTTTCGGCTGAATAGTATGGAACTGATTGGAAAAGCGGCGGGATATTTATCCATATATGCATTTGCTTTCGGGGGAATCATGAAATTCCTATTTTCAACAGTGCCCGTTTTTCGGGGAAAACAGGAGAAAATATGGTACATATTGGGGGGCGGCATGGTTGGATACCATGTAATATCCTGGTGGCTGGCCCAGATGGGAAGAAAATGCCGGGGGAATATTTATAAAGTAAGGATGCGGGGCGGTCAGAATGAAATCGAGCTGGATGCGCTGTTAGATACGGGGAACAGCTTGCGCGAGCCCATTAGCGGCAGGCCTGTCCTCGTGGTAGAGGAAGAAAGCTTCCACAAACTGTTAGGGGCAAAAAAACCTGAAAAGCTGAAAATAATTCCTTACCGCAGCGTAGGCAAGGAGAATGGCATCATGGAAGGCTATGAAATACCTGAGATTATTATTAAAGGCAGAGAAGAGGATTTGCGGTGCCGGAAAGTGATTGTGGGCATCAGTAAGAATAAGGTGTCGGCAAGCGGAAAATACCAGATGATATTGCACCCGGATTTGTACAACGGGATGGCTGGCGGGCAGGAAGCAGCAGTTATGAAATAATGGTAACGGTTTATGGGAAAAGATTTAATCCGGGGCCTGTGTTCGCACGGCATCCACAGGCTCTGGAATAAGCGCACTGGGCTTTTATAAAAACCGTGCAGAAATGAGGAATGTATATGATATTTAAAGTGGCGATACCAGGAAAGATACAATTTAAAATAATTAAAAAAGAACCCGGTTTTTTTATGGCAAAGCAGGGGGATATCCATTACATAGGCGGAACGGAAGTGCTGCCGCCGCCCTTGGAGGTTGAGAAAGAAAATGAAGTCATCAGTGACCTCGGAACAGAATATGAAGACGAGGCGAAATCAATACTAATAGAGCACAATCTGCGCCTGGTGGTTTATATTGCGAAGAAATTTGATAATACCGGCGTGGGGGTAGAGGACTTGATATCCATAGGAACGATAGGGCTGATAAAATCCATTAATACTTTTAACCCGGGAAAAAATATTAAACTGGCAACATATGCTTCCAGATGCATTGAGAATGAAATCTTAATGTACTTAAGGAGAAATAATAAGACGAAGCTGGAAGTGTCCATAGATGAGCCTTTGAATGTGGACTGGGATGGAAATGAACTTTTACTTTCGGATATCTTGGGAACCGATGAGGACATTATTTACCGCGATATAGAAAACGAAGTGGAAAGAAAGCTTTTATTAAAGGCTATCGATAAATTATCGGACAGAGAAAAAACGATTATCAACCTCAGGTTTGGCCTGGGCACACCCGATGGCCAGGAAATGACCCAAAAAGAAGTGGCTACTCTTCTGGGGATTTCCCAGTCCTATATTTCCAGGCTGGAGAAGAAAATTATGAAGCGTTTGAAGAAGGAGATGGTGAGGGAGGAATGAACTTCCTCCCCTTCCGGCTTAATCAGCCTCCCCAAATCTCTTTGTGCATGATTCGGGGAGGCTATGCTTTTAACAGCAAATGTCTACGATAATGATATCCGGACCAATCTTTTTGATATGATTAAAGGGGATGACATATTCAGGTTCGCAGCTGAATAAATTGGAAAATTTATTTTTGCCGGGTATGATCACTTTGCATATCTGCCCGGAGCATTCATCGAATTCCAGATCGCCGATTTTGCCGAGGCATCTGCAGTCTTTTAGATTAATCACTTCTTTGCATTTCAATTCTGAAAAGAGCATATCGATGCTTCTTCCTGCTTCCATTTATAATAGAATATGCACACGGACAAAGAATTGATTCCATTGTTTTGGAATGACGATGTATAATTTTACCCCTTTGTGTAAATCATTTTAAATAACAAAGAAGCCAAAAAAGGTGTCCATGTAATATGGGGCATCTAAAAAGCAGGAGGCATAAGATGGCACAGGGAAAGGTTGAGATATGCGGGGTAAATACGTCGAAACTGCCGCTGTTAAAAAATGCAGAAAAAGAGGAATTATTTTCCAGGATAGAAGAGGGGGATAAGGATGCCAGGGAGCAGTATATCGAAGGGAATCTCCGCCTTGTTTTAAGCGTGATCAAACGTTTTTCATCCAGCAATGAGAATGTGGACGATTTATTCCAAATCGGGTGCATCGGCCTGATTAAGGCAATCGATAATTTTGATTCTTCCCTGAACGTAAAATTTTCTACCTATGCGGTTCCTATGATTATAGGGGAAATCCGCCGTTTCCTAAGGGATAACAATTCTATCAGGGTCAGCCGTTCCTTAAAGGATACCGCATATAAAGCGATTTATGCGAAAGAAAACTTGACGCGCAGGAATTTAAAGGAGCCTACCATTAATGAAATCGCTACGGAAATCGGTATATCCAAAGAGGATATTGTCTATGCACTGGATGCGATACAGAATCCTATGAGCCTTTATGAGCCTATTTTCACCGATGGGGGCGATACCCTTTATGTGATGGATCAGATTAGCGATAAAAAGAACAGGGAAGAAACATGGGTGGAGCACCTTTCTTTGAGCGAGGCGATGAAGCGGCTGGACGAGCGGGAGCATGAAATCATTACCCTGCGTTTTTTTGAAGGGAAGACGCAGATGGAAGTGGCCGACATCATAGGCATTTCCCAGGCCCAGGTTTCCCGTCTGGAAAAAAACGCGCTTCGGGTTATGAAGAATTATTTGACAGTGTAGAATCTTTTGTTGCCCCTTCCCCGATAATTTGATACAATTTAGGTATATAAAATTACAGGAGGAAGCTGCTATGAAATGTCCTTTTTGCGGTCACGATAATACTAGGGTAATTGATTCCAGGCCGGCGGAAGAAAATAATTCCATCAGGCGCAGGCGTGTATGCGATGAATGTGATAAAAGATTTACCACTTATGAGAAGATTGAAACGATTCCTTTGATTGTCATTAAGAAGGATAATAACCGGGAAACCTATGACCGCATGAAGATTGAGGCGGGTGTGCTGCGGGCGTGCCATAAGCGGCCTGTGAGTGCGGCGCAGATAGAGAAGCTGGTGGAGGAAGTGGAGACGGAAATCTTTAAGCTGGAAGAAAAAGAGATATCCACCCAGGACATCGGCGAACTGGTAATGAATAAGCTGAAGGATATGGATGCAGTGGCTTATGTCAGGTTTGCATCTGTGTACAGGGAGTTCAAGGATATCAATACTTTCATGGATGAACTGAAAAAAGTACTGGATAACAATTGACAGGGTTTGGATATTAAAAGCTTTCCCGGCCTAAGTGCCGGGCAAGGCTTTTGCATGTAAGGAGAATTTATGCTACATAGATTTTATCCCGATGCCTATGTGGATTCCACATACGGAATTGATTTTGAGGAATTATACGCGGAGGGGTACAGAGGGATTATTTTTGACATTGATAATA
>Ga0224748_10103_pt1 | contig 19775 bp, 21 predicted proteins | sample LIM_F_Water_Neg_FD_182074 | JGI IMG/M metagenome (GOLD analysis project Ga0224748, IMG submission 182074) | Enriched cells from gastrointestinal tract of the lab mouse from Pacific Northwest National Laboratory (PNNL), Richland, Washington... | ecosystem: Host-associated > Mammals > Digestive...
GGGGGTTGTCACAGCCTCCGCTGTATAGCACACAAGCCATTGAAACCATTGCAGGTATTGGTAATCCCCAATGCCGCTATATAAAAAACCATTGATACCATTGGAACCATTGATTTGCCTATGTTTATAAAAGGTATTGATAGTATTGGTAAGTATTGATAGGTATTGATTATGAATACAGTAGCGTCTCACAGGGGTTGGTGAAACCTCCCAAACCACCCTGTGAGACGTTCTGATGTTCAATACAGTTTTGTCTCATAGAGGTCGGGTTGCAATGGTTCCAATGGTATCAATACCTTTTAGCATATAGAGGCAGGATTCCCTCCAATGGCACCAATGGTTCCAATGGTTTCAATACATATACAAAAAGGAGGTTCAAAATGGGATACTTTTCCGAACTGCATCAGGAAACCCCGTATCAGGGCGAACCCGAGCCGGATACCCTGCCTGCTCCCGAGCCTGCCGGCGAAGAGCCGCAGCAGGAACCGGCTCCGGTAGACCCCGCACCCCTTGACGATACTGCCGCCCGGCAGGCCCATGAGGCCGCCGAGGCCCAGCGCAAGCGCGAATGGGACGCTGCCCAGGAGAAGAAGCGCGCCGAAGAACAGGAGCAACTGGAGCGCATCGCCAATATGAACGAGGACGCGCTGCGGCTGGCATCTGTGCGGCGCATCAGTATTGCCACCGACCAGATGACCAACCGCTCTATGAAAGACAGCGTTGCGGCGCATATCCAGCGCCTATGCGAACACGACCTGGACTTTGCCCGCCTGACCATGCACCCGCGCAAATCCATGCTGCACTGTATCCAGTACATCTTCCGGCAGGCTCAGGCTTATCTCAAGAAAGAACTGGAGACGGGCGGCATCAAGACCTCCGGCGTATACGGCGGCGATGTGCCGGATGGCCTGTGCCACCAGTGGGCCGAGGACTACTTCCGCGACCCCGATGCCAAGGAGGACCAGGAGCCGGAAAGCAAGTTTGTCCCCCGCCCCTACGTCAAGCCCTACACGCCTAAACCTTCGGAACCTAAGCCCGCCCCGAAGCCCAAGGGATATGTGGATGGACAAATCAGTCTGCTGGGGGAGGCGAGTTGATGCTGCTGAACAAGAAGTCTCTCCGGCAGTACGCCGACCCTGGCTGGGCTATCCCCGCCGGTCACGGCCTGCTCCGCGCGGAACAGGTCCGCTACATCGTCCGCACGGCGGTCAGAATCATTGACCACCACCGCATCCTGCTCCTGTATGTGTACGACCGGGAGCAGGCTCTCCAGGGCGTCTCCGTCCCACGCTGGACCATGTTCCAGCAGGGCCGGGACGACTATATCACGCTGGAGCGGTTGGGTGAGCATACCAAATGGCGCACGGCCTGTTTCGACAGTCTGGGCCGCAACTATTGCCTTACCGGGAAATGCGCCTTTTACAGTCAGCAGGACGAGGCCCGCGTCAGCAGATACTTCCGCAGCAGCGCTCCCGGCTTTTCGCCGCTTGTCAGGGCGCAGTCCGAGATTATGGGCGCACGGCTGCAGGACCGCCTGCGCCAGCGCGACCAGAAAATCCTGAAGCGCATGAAGACTATCCGGGCTCTCCCCCGTGGCCTGAATACATGGATACGCCGGTCCGTCATGCCGGCGTACTTTTTTTATGATTACAAGCGCGAGAAGGCCATCACAGGGACCTGCTCCAGCTGCGGCAGCTCCATCACGCTGGCCGGTGTAAAGTACAACGGGAGGGCGGTCTGCCCCCATTGCGGCCGCGAGCTGGTCATGAAGTCCAGGGGCCGCTGTAAGCGCATCTATGACCGGGATACCTGTCAGGTGGTCCAGCGTGTCAGCGAGAACGAGGTAGTTATCCGCATCATCAAGGTCTGGTACAGCTATGACAGCAATGAACCCAGTAAACACGTTTACGAGAACGCCCGCATTTTCGTCCGACTGGACGAATCTGGCAAACTCCGCTATGACAGTTATTACTACCAATCTGGTAGATATGAGTTCACCCCCTGGAAGCAGGGGGAGCGGCCGACATTCTACCCCTATCAGTATAACTTCGAGGCTGACACCTGCGGCTATGTGTATCTTTCCAATCTTCCGGCGGCTCTCGCCGGAACCCCGTGGCAGTATTGCCCCGTTGAACCCTTCTGCGAGCATTTTCGTGTGCCGATGCAGCTTGCCCCGTTCCTGAACGCTCATATTGAGCATCCACGGCTGGAGCATCTGGTGAAAGTCGGTTTCTTCAGTTTGGCGCTTGACTTGGCATATAACGAACACAATTTCGACACCTTGGACGAGACGCAGAACCGGACACATCGGATGCTGCGTGTCGCTCCCGAAGATGTTCACTTCCTCCAGGAACAGGACCCAGGCCTGTCCACGCTCCGGGCGTTCCAGACGCATTGCCGGGAGAATCTGAAAGGCCGCCAAGAGCTGTTCCGGTGGACCCATGAGAATAAGGTCGTTCGTGACGTTGATAAAATCTTACCCAATATGACGGTCCATAAGTTTCTCCGTTACATGAATGAGCAATATTCGTTCCTGCGCGTAAGAATGACCGGCACAGGAGAAATCAGATACTCCGATATGCAGGCCCTTGTCACCGAGTACAGGGACTATCTGAATATGTGCGAGAACGAGAATTATGACCTGAAGAATAGCTTTGTACTATTTCCCAAGGACCTGCAGAAGGCCCACGACGCGGTTGCTGGACGCATCAAGCACAGGGTTGACGCCAAGGCGCGTCGGAAGTTTATATCCATGTATAAGCGCATCGGGGATAGCCTGGCCTTTGAGTCTCAGGGTATGACTATCCTTTGCCCGGCAGCGCCCAGGGACATTATCTCAGAGGGGCAGGCGCTGCATCACTGCGTTGGCGGTTATGTTAAGTACGTTGCTGACGGGCAATGCCTGATACTGTTCCTACGCCGCTGCGAGGACATTGCCAAGCCGTTTTACACGATTGAGCTTCGGGACCGGGAGGTCGTCCAGCTCAGAGGGGCGAACAATATGAAGGCTACGCCGGAGGTACAGGCGTTCGTAGACCGCTGGACGCGGGAGGTACTGTCAGGAGTGAACGTGGCGGCGTAAATGCGGAGCCGGGAGAAACGGAAGCCGAGAGCGTAGGTTTTCCTCTGCGCTCCCGGCTTCCGCTCTGTTTTAAGGGTCACTCTGCCCACTCGTCCCAGTCATCTACATCAGGATAATCCCAGTCATCTTTCTGCCAGCGGTCCCCTGACCGCCGGCTCTGCGCCGCTGCGAGGATATTGCCACATCGGTTTATGCGATTGAGCGGCGGGACTGGGAGACGGGTCTTGCGCCAGCGAACCGAGAGAGCCTGCCTTATCAGACTCTCCCGGCTCCGATTTTTTTCTGAACATGATAGTTCAGTGGGGATAACGTATCGGGTCAGCCTTCGACCCAGTACGACTCTCTCGAATACAGCTTATCCGGATGGAGGATGACCGCGTTGAACAGATGGAAGAATGCAAAGACATCCTTCTTCCGAATCTTTGCTTTGTACGCTTTGCCGGTACAGGTGCCAAAGGGCCGAGCGAACGAGCCATAAGGCCGCACGATATTACCCGAATCCAACGTCCACGAAGGCGAAGCAATAAGTAATTTGTTGTATGGGTTTACTCCGCGATATACGGTCATCTCATCCGGGAGGGCCTGGAACAACGCATAGTCCTCTTCATCCATAAGGATTCGCGGATTGCAGGCTCTGACCATTTGCAGGAGTTCTTTCTTCGGCAAGGAGGATGTGCCGGCGGCATACACGCCCGTTTGCCAAACATACCGAAAGACCGCAGACATATCGTCAACGGACATCCACTCGACAAGCAGGCTCAACATCAAAAACAGATAGTCAATGCTGAAGAGTTTAAAGACTTCGAGTGGTGAAGTGGCTTTGAGAATCCGCTCACGCTTTTTGTCTTTCTCAGCCCGCAAGTCTTCCGGATTGGCAACAAGGTCCCTCAAATTGTTCTCGGGTTTGCCCACCGTAAATCTGCATGAGAAGAACGGGTGCATAATTCTGGTAATATCCTTTTTACTGGGTTCCAAGTCCATATCTAAAAATCGAAGTGCACGGGTGATGATTTCCTCCATATTTGTTGTTCTGGAGGTGGTAGGGATTGCAATAGTAGTCATTGGTTGACTCCTTTTCTTTGAATTTTAATTTGATTGTAGTCTGACGCTCTGTGGCTGTCAGACTCATGGTTCATTCCACACGCTCCCGGCGGGTCGGTGGCAGCGCAGGATTTGAGATAGAGCATAAGAGATAACCGCCTTTCTGTAAGCTAGATGGGCGGAGAGACAGTGGTGCTGCTTTCGCCCACCCCCTCGCCGTCTCCGTCATCGTGTCTCTCGCCCGCCCTCGGCGGGCAGTCCTCCCGATACAGCAGCAGTGCGGTGGCCGTCCTCGCACCCCCGTCAGCCATCGTCCTCCCCCACGTCTGTCCCCCAGAGAGACAAGAGTAGTCGCAGGTGTATGCCTTGGTTCGGGAGCCAGATGTATACGGGCGTTCATAAGCACCCGCTTTGCGGGTGCTTATCCTTCTCCCATCTCTCTCATTAATTAGTCCTGCGCTGCCCCAGCGCAAGACCGGTGATTGAGCTTAACTTAATTGTTAAATGATAGTCCGATGGAAGAAGGATTTAGAATAGAATAAGAAAATGGAATTTACACAATTGTATATTGTTTTATCGCACTTTTGTCAGATATATCAATATAAAATTATATAGTTGTCCATGACTTAACAGGCCGTGGCAAAAAATCTTGAAAAAATTTCTCCCGTATGATAAGCTTTATTTGCTGACGGATACTTGCGCATTTTGTCACAAAACGGAGGATATGCGATGGAAACACCGGAACGGAAACCTATCCAGCACTTTTGGAAATTGAATATCAAGAGTTTCGCAAAAATCTGGTATGCCCAAAAGGTGGTCAAAGACCGCAGTACCAAGCTGGAACGGTTGGAGATAGAAACATCTGAATTTAAGCAAATCAACGTCCTGGCGTACATCCTCCAGAGTATTCGCCCCGGCGATAACACCTTTATCCTCACATATCAGAAAATCGCCAAGGATACGGGTGTTTCCAAGGATACCGTCCTCCGCATCATGCGGAGACTGGGGGAGAAGGATTTCGTCCGGAAGGTCCAGAACGGGGTCTATGTCGTTAATCCTTATATGTTGGTCTGGGGGCCGGACAGCAAACGCGACAAGATATTCCATACTGTTTACAAAGACGCTGCGAGATTGGGTGAGCCGAGCAGGCAGGACGACCCCGAAGCGCCTTATTCCCCCGATGAGCTGCTGCACAATGCTTATGACGATTGACACGTACACGTACCTGAAAAAGTTGAAGAACCGGCAGGGGACAGCATCCCTTACCGGTTCTTTTCATCTTATCAGGCTCTCCTGGCTTTGGAGGCCCGATAATGCTGGCAGGGCCAGCATTAAGAATTTATGAAGATAAAAACAAAATTGGAGGATAAATCTTATGCTGAATCGCATCACCATCATGGGCCGTCTGGTTGCTGACCCCGAGCTGAGAACCACCCAGAACGGCATCCCTGTAACCTCTTTCCGCATCGCTGTTGAGCGCAACTACGCCGGCGCGGGACGGCAGAAATCGTCTGCGAGTATTTCGCCAAGGGCCGCATGATTGCCATTGACGGCCGCCTGGAGACGCAGGCGTGGACCGACCGGGATGGGAACAACCGCGTGACCGTCGGCATTGTTGCCGAGAGCGTCTACTTCGCCGACAGCAAGCGGGAGGACAGCAAGCCCAAAGGCAAGGGCGGCAGCGCCAGGGGCCGTAAGGCAGCGTGAATCAATGGGCGGGGCTTCGGCCTCGCCTATTATTTTTTTATTGCGGCGGAGCGCCGCTGAATTACATATGAGCAGCCCTTCCCCTGTGTTTGTGCGCGGTGGCTGCAATCTACTAATCGCCCGTGCCGAACGGCGGGCCCAAAAATAAGGAGGTATCTCAATGAGCCTGACTATCCGAACCCTGACCCCCGCAGAACGCAAATACACCTATGCCCAGAGCCGGCAGCTCATCGGTCAGAGCGGGAGCATCGGCCACCTGCGAGCCGACTTCGGTGACGGCGAGCAGTTCCATTTGACCTGGTGGCCGTACCAGGAGGACCGCAACACACCGGAGTTCAAAGCCGAGTTTGGTGAGGTAATCAACGCCCTGCGGTTCGACCAGGACGGCCACGGCATCCTTGCCTCGCGGAGAAGGATGACCGCGTACTGCGACAAGCATCCGGAGAGCCGCTACGGTCCCGACAGCAGTGACTACGGCGTCCGGGTAGACACGGAGCAGTACGCCTACCTGCTGCGGCTCAACCCCACCCCCGGCGTGTATAACCTGTATGCCTACTGCTATGTCAAGCAGTCCCTCGACCGCCACCTCAAGAATACGGCGCAGGGCATCCGGTTCATCACGCCGGAGTATCGGGAGTTGTTTAAGATTCCGGACGGCGACAAAATCCGCATCAGGACATCCGACGGCAAGGCCCATGACCGCACCTGCCGGTATATCGACGAGACGCACATGGAGGTCGAGTACGCTACCACCTCCGAGCTGTTCCATATCTGTCAGTATGCCGAGCTGACCCAGAGAGCCGGGAGCACGGTCATCCCACTGCGTTCCAGCCTGCCGGAGAAGTGTTTCGCGGTTGCCCCTGGCACAGACGAAATCGTCATCATCACCAAGGGCGCGGATGGCTGGGAGCCTGCCGGGCAGCGTCCGGAGGGATGTTCGGCCCAGGAGGGGGCGGCCCTGCTCAACGAGCAGATGGGCGTGACCCCGGCGCAGTCTGCGGCTATGCTGGCCGGGATATCCCAGGGTTGGGCCAGTACTGCCGCAGATCCCACCGCATACGATGCCCAGGGTAATCCACTCAACATCCGATGACCGGCCCAGGGGAGCCCGCCGGTCACGCGGCGGTCATCGGTTCGCAGCCGGGCCGGGGCCCGCCTGCGGCAGCCCGGAGAGACGGACACAGCTACTCAGGTATCTGCATCCGTCTCTCCGGGCTATTTATATCAATGTAAGGAGACAGTTTATGAGACATAAGCGGAAGACCGTCTGGGCCTACCTGGACGGCAGGAGGCTGGTGGATGTTGTCCAGGCGGCCCTCGACAACAACATGACCGTGGATGATATGAAGGCGCTGCTGGTCCGGGAGAACCCCGGCCATGTGGTGACGTTCCGGGTGGAGGTATAGTCCGATGCTGATTTTTGCCTACTACTGCGGGATGCTGGACCAGAGCTACACGGACCGGGATATCCCGCAGGTGGAGCGGATGTGCTGCCTTCTGGATGACCCGGATAATCATATGTGGCAATTCAAGCTGGAGAGCGGTGAAGTAATCTCGTACTGGCGTAAGGATGGTCACATTCACGGGAATATTCGGGGCATTGATGAACGTGAGATTCCCAAGAGCAGTATCGCAAACGGAAGGAGGACAATATGAAAAAAGCTTTTTGGAAATACCCGATGGAGAGACGGCGCTGGATGTTCTGGGCTTGGATGATGGAGCATTACCCCAGACTGTACCACTGGTGCGACAAGGTTCTTCCCTTTAATACGCTGCCGTTCTGATGGGGGAGGTGAGCGAGTGCATCAGTGGATAATCTGCGCCAGGAAAGACGCATCAAACCTTCACAAGGCTGTGCCGTCAGCGATTGCCAACGTACCGGCCACGGCCAAAGCGGCGGCTGATTTCAAGCAGTATCTCCGCAAACACGGCCAAGTGGCGTTCCGGCTGGATATTCACGGCCTGTTCTTCTTGGACAGATATGACCTGGAGACGCTGCCGGTGGTGACGATTCCGGCAGCGTGAGCCGCACCTGTCCTATCGGGTATACGGGGGAAACTGGAGGAAACAAGCCAGGGGGCAGGCCATCAACAGCGTCCGCAGTCCAGTGTAATTGAGGATATAGGGGAAATACACCAACAACCATTGCAGCCATTGAAACCATTGCGGGTATTGGTAATTCCCAATGCCGCTATATAAAAAACCATTGATACCATTGGAACCATTGATTTGCCTATGTCTATAAAAGGTATTGATAGTATTGGTAAGTATTGATAGGTATTGATTATGAATACAGTAGCGTCTCACAGGGGGTGGTGAAACCTCCCAACCACCCTGTGAGACGTTCTGATGTTCAATACAGTTTTGTCTCACAGGGGGGTGGGGTGCAATGGTTCCAATGGTATCAATACCTTTTGGCATATAGAGATAGGACCCTATCCAATGGCATCAATGGTTCCAATGGTTTCAATACCTTTTAGCATATAGAGGAATCAATGGATATCAATACCTTCCACGCCCTTCTCAGAATCACCATGCAACGCCTATCCGACTACTGGACCCTGATAACGGCGGTGCGCATCCGTCAGTTTGGAGACGGGACCACTCTGTTGACGGTCATTGGCCGTACTAGTTAATAAGGCAGCTTGCCGCAGAAATGCGTCAGGCTGTCTTATTTTTTTAACCCAAACCGAGGGCGTTTTCGGTTTAATTGTCAGAAAGGAGGGGTTAAATGCCCATACAAAAATTACCTCTGCGGGGCAGGCTCGGCGCGCTGTCTGCCGGTGGGCCCGCGCATCCGGAGTACGTCCCCGCTGTGCTTCGGGACGTGGCGGAGCTGCCAATCACGGCTATCCTTGCCGGCTATCCCGCAGACCTGGAGCGGCTGGCGGACCTGGTGCGGTATCCTGCGCAGTATATGTCGGAGCTGACCTGCCGGGATGTGGCTGTCCGGGTACAGGATATGCGCCGCCAGAGCGTCCCCATCGGGGAGGTACTGGATATTTTGGCGAAGCCCTATGTTGACATTTACCAGAAGCATTTGGAGAGGACGACACAGAAATGACGCTACGAGAACAATTACAGCAGACTGACCGGGCCCCGATGTACCGCTTTGGCAACCTCCACCTGATTGCCCTTGCCGGCGCACTGGGGCAGGACGTGCGGCAGCTCGGTCAGGATGATGACTACATTTTCAAGCTTCTTTATGAGCAGGCCCAGGCCCCAGATAGGGAGCAGCAATACTATCAAATCTTAATTGAGCCATTCACGGCTCAGGAAGGAGCAGGCAATGACGCCTAATATTATCCAAGAAACCAGCCAGGGACTATCCCACATCCCGCTCCAGGACGCGCTGTTCCGCGAGCGAGAGATTTACTGCATCGGAGAGATTACGCGAGAATACGTCCACGCGCTCGTCATGCAGCTACGGTGGCTCCAGCATGACTCCCCCAGCGCGGAAATCACACTCTACATCGACTCTCCCGGCGGCGAGGTCGGCAGCGGTCTGGCACTGTACGACGTGATGCAGGCTATCCAGTGTCCCATCCGTACCGTGTGCGCTAACGCTGCCAGTATGGCCGCGATACTGTTCGCGGCTGGCTCCCAGCGGGAGATACTGCCCCATGCCCGCATCATGATACATGACCCGCTGATTGCCGGGGGCCTTGGCGGCAGCGCCCTCCAGATTGACAGTATCGCCCAGGACCTTATGAAGACGCGAGCCATCACTGCCGAGATACTGGCGCGGCACACCGGCCACACCATCGCGGAGGTATACGCTAAGACGGCCACTGACACATACTTTGACGCGACCGCGGCCGTAGCCTGGGGCCTGGCCGACCGCATCGTCACCACGTTATAAGGAGGGAAGTATGAGTTACAGAATCTTAGCTGAGGACCGGACAGTCAGCAGTGACACCTGGGATACCGGTCTGAACAATAACGACATCATCATCGGCCCGCCCGGCTCTGGAAAGACCAGAGGATACGTCATCCCCAACATCCTGCAATGCAGTGAGAGCATGATTATCGCCGACACGAAAGGCGCGTTGCGGCGGCAGGTGGGCGGCGTTCTGGAGCGGTCTGGATACAGAATCCACGAAATCAATCTGACCGACTGCCACGCCTCCAACATTGGGTATAATCCCCTCCGCAATATCCGATACGACAGCGAGCGGGGGCATTACCGTGAGCAGGACATCCTCCGCGTTGCGGCCTGTCTGGTCCCCCTTGAGATAATCAGCGACCCGTTCTGGGACCACGCGGCGCGGATGCTGCTGGAGACACTGCTGGGGTACCTGCTGGAGTGCCAGCCGCAGGAAGAGCATACCCTGAGCAGCGCCGTCTTACTCCTGTCCGAGATGGGCGGCGGCCTGACCGGCAGACTGCTGGACGAGTACGCCGCGATTGCCCCGGACAGCTTCGCATCGCTGCGCTGGAAACTGTATAAGAGCATGACCCAGGCGGACCGCACCCAAGCCTGCATCCAAGGCATGTTGGCTGAAAGGCTGTCCACGCTGACCTTCGACGGCGTTGCGGACCTGTTCACACGCCCGGAGCAGGTTGACTTTGCCGCACTGGGGCGGGAGCGGATAGCCTTGTTCTTAAATATCTCAGATACAGACCGCTCCCTGGACCCGCTGGCGGCTCTCCTATACACCCAGGCCATCCAGGAGCTGTGCGCCGAAGCGGACCGGAACCCAAAGCACCGACTGGATATCCCGGTGCGTTTATTCCTGGACGATTTCGCGGCCAACGCGACTATCCCTGATTTTGACAAAATCATATCCGTTATCAGGTCAAGGGAAATCAGCGTCAGCATCGTCCTCCAAAGCCTCTCCCAGCTGGAGAGCCTGTACGGCCACCCCAGGGCGCAGACGATATTAGGCGGCTGTGATAATATGCTGTATCTGGGTGGGCAAGACGTCGAGACGGCGCAGTATATCAGCGTCAAGGCCAACAAGCCCGCCAGCAGTATCCTCAACATGCCCCTGGACGCGGCGTGGCTGTTCACGCGCGGAGCAGACCCGCAGCAGGTTCGAAAGTACGCGCTTCAGCAGCATCCTCGTTATCCAGAACTCCCGGAAGCGCCGATATCCCAGCCTTCCATTGTCTATGGAGAAGGGTGGGAGGCCGAGCCTGACTGTCCGTTTTAATTCACTGGCCCACCACAAGGCCAGTTTGAGCCCAGTCTTCAGTAGCAAAATTGCTGAGGGCTGGGCTTATTTTTTTTGCCGCCCCCGAACCCCGCTGGCCTTTCCGGGGCCCAGTTCCGGCCCACAATCCGGGGCAGTGTTATGTAAACCTCCCCTGCTGGACACCAGCTGGCCTTCGGAGAGCCCAGCGGCGGCAAAATCGTCAGGAAATCCCTGCGGATTCCGCTGGTCACTTTCAGGCCAGTGCCGGAGCAAGCTCCACTCACCAACCATGTGAACCCATCAGGGGTCCGCATCTGTGTTTGCGCCGCCGGGTGCGTTTACAGTTATTTACACTTGCATCGCAACAGGGCCTTTTGGGGGTGTTGTCGTTTACAGCAATATCTGCTCATATCTGTGGTGGATTGCGGGAGGGCGTTTACACCTGCGTTAATTTTTCCACCGCCCAGCACACCATAGTTACGGGGGCAATTTACACCAATTTACACAACTGCTAACCGTTGGGCCGCAAGGGTTGCGGCCTTTCGACACGGCCGTCGTCCGCGTATGCGGACTCGCGCCCGTCCGTACACACACACAAGAGCATAAGCGGTCGCGATGCGCTCCGGTCCTTCGGACCTCCGCGCACCCGGCAACGCCGGGGCGACTCGCCGCTCCGCTGACGCTCCACGGCGACCCCAGACGCGGGGCGTCTGGGGCGCTTACTCGCTGCGCTCGCCCTCCCGCAAGCGGGAGGGTGCTCCAAGCTTCCGGAGAGGTATACACTATATATAATAATAGAGATACCGGAACGGCAGGAGCCGTTCGGTATAGTTCTCGAAGGGAGGTGTTGGCGAAACAGAAAAAGCGCCTGCCGAAGCAGACGCCGCTGGTTGCAAAATAGGGGCTTGCTATTCGCACAGAAATGGAGTAAAATAGGCAACGAGAAAACAAAATAGTGCGGTGGCCCAGGGGAGTTGGCGCTCCCCTGGAGCCTATGCGGGTACTCTTCCTACCCACACAACGGAAACCGTACCACGGCCTTATTATAACCTTTTGTCCTAGCTTTGGCAAGGGTTTGATTAAGGTTTTGTGTTGCTATGTTATCGTGCTGTGCTGGGGTTATTAACACTCGCACAGCACGGTTTTTGTTTTCTCGCGGCTACCCCTAGCACCTCTTACCCTAGCATCGCGGGAAAAGGGGGAGCGGCTATCCGCTCCCCCACCCGCAGCCGCGAGAATCAGTACTCGCTCTCTCGTTCGTTTCTGTATCCGGACCCAACAACCAGAAACACATATTGGCAGCCGGTCTGATGTGAACCGACGCCAAACATCGTTCAAACTCCAGCATTCTCAAACTGAAATCACAACATCATAATTATAAGAAAGGATGAATCAACTATGCGTACCAAGACCCGCTTTATCTCCCTGCTCCTGGCCCTGGTCATGAGCTGCTCCCTGATTACTACCGCGTTTGCTGCCGACATCCCCGAGGACGCTATCACCATCACCGACGATGACGGCAACGTCATCTACCTGACCGACAGCGAGGGCAACGTTATCTACTGGTACAACCCCGAAACCGGCGAGACCGTGTGGTACAACACTGACGATAACGCTGATAACACCCAGCCCACCGACAACGCCGACAACACCTTCGTCGACGAGGACCTGGCTCTCGTAACCAGCTTCTCCGACGTGAAGCGCACCGCCTGGTACTACAACGACGTGACCGAGTGCGCCAAGCTCGGCATCGTCGCAGGCTTCGAGAACGGCACGTTCCGTCCCGACGAGAAAGTCTCCAGCGTCCAGCTCATCACCATGCTCACCCGCACCTTCTACAACGACAAGGTTGAAGCCGCTCAGAAGACCAAGCCTGCTGGAACGCCCTGGTACTGGGCTAACAAGAAGGTTGCCGAAGACGTGGGCATGTCCAAAAAGCTCAAGGCCGTAGACGACAACGCTATGAGCCGCTACGAGATGGCTCGCACGCTGTACAACACAGGTATCGACAACGACAAGTCCATCACAAACGACCAGAGCAACGCCGCTATCAACTCCATCAAAGGTTACACCAGCATCCCTAGCGAATACAGAGCGTGTGTCAAATACTGCTACGCCCTCGGCATCATCGCAGGCATGGCCGACGGCAAGTTCCACGGCGAAGAGTCCATGACCCGCGCCCAGGCCTGTACCGTCATCATGCGTATGCTCAAGCTCATCAACAGCTACAACCCCGGTGACAAAGACAACGACCAGTACGACGACGGTAAGAACCAGAACACCGAGAACAACAACCAGAATCAGAACACTGGTAAGCTCGCCAACGGTCAGGACGCCACTGTCGAGAACGTTCAGACTATTCTGGACCAGATTAAGCGCGAGTATCCCACTGGAACTGTCTGGAGTGACCCCAAGTTCATCGACGGTGCACACAACAACTTCTACGCAGCCGGAACGCACACCGGTGACAGCACCAACGACGTCGGCGCAGGTATTAAATACGGCACCGGCAGCGCAAGCCTCAAATACGGCTGTGGTGGTTGGGCAGCCATGGTCTCCGACCGCATCTTTGGACGCACCGGTGCACCTTGCCGCGAAGTCACTGACCCAACAAAAGTGCGTCCCGGTGATATTCTTGTCACAATGTCTTCCAACGGAACAATCTATCATGTGGGCATCATTCTCCAGTATGTGCCTGCTGGCGTGTGGGTAAACCAAAGTATGAATCCAAACAACGACAGATTCGTAACCTGCGATGGAAATGACGGCGCCAGAGCGGGCCAGGTTGGCAAAGTATACTGGGGAATGAAAACCACTCTTTACAACGGAATGGCAGACCTGGGAACACGTCTCCATGTCCTCACCCGCTATCCCAACTAACCACTGCAACAAAGCCCCCGCACAGCCAGTTGGCTGTGCGGGGGCTTTTCTTTTATAAACAAAATATCACACCGCCAAAAATTTGTCAAATCTGCACAAATATGTACGAAAATATAACCAAAAAAAAACATGTATGTAAAACATCGCTCTCACAGCCGTATACGTCTGTGAGAGCGATAGACAGGGCTGCTAACCAACCCCAAAACAACATCAATTCAACCCGCCCTCTACATAGCGGTCTTTCTTTCCCTGATTACAGTCCCAGCACAACGTCCGCAAATTATCGGGCTCAGTAACTCCGCCTTTTGATACAGGCTTGATATGGTCCACCTCAAGCTGTCGAACGCCATCAGCAACGCCACGACCGCAAATAACACAGCGAAAACCGTCACGCTGCAAAATCTGATAGCGCAACTTTGGTGTCATAAGACTGCGCTGACGCTTTTTGAACTCCGCAATGGGGTCAGATTGAACAGCAGTAGACGCGCACAGCAATGCCTTCCTGATACTGCCTTCAGAAAAATTAAATGTGTTCAAGTATTGATTCCTACCCGCAGGCGACGTATATCTTGAATTAACACGATACACAACGTCCTGCACGATATCAGGCATAATACTTTTGCACAGTGAATCAACAGCTCTCGAATAAAACGAAAAGCTCATCTTACATCTATCGCAAAGATGTTCCCAGTCGCTTTTCTTATCAACAAGCTCTTCCTGCACACTCTGAAACGCCTCGTAAGCAACACGGTTCTCCGCAATATCCTGTAAGACCTTCTCAAACGACCTCTTTCTGCCTGCCACAAACTCAGAGAAGAATTTATTGGCATCAAACCTGCGAAACTGAGCTAACGAATTATGCTGGACTTGCGGAATTCGCCGGACCAGGTGTAGATGTCTTGGAAGATGAGGAAGGGGGACCCTCGTAGCGCTTTACATGGTTGGAGACAGGGTGCTGTGGTTGGTTTTTGCAACTTTTGGCGGGTGATTCGTTTTAACACATTTGGAGTGCCGATTGTGTTAACGGCTCTCCAGTGGGGCCTTGGAGTCTCCGGGAGCGGTCAGGCAGCGTTCGGCTCCGGGCCGGAGGGGCGTGATTTTAACACGTTTGAGGATTCCATTAACACTTTGCTGAAAACCACTGAAACCCTTGCGCTGCAGTGCTTTCGGCGGTTTTGAAACGGATAGCCTTAACACTTGAAAAATCAAAGTGTTAACGCCCTAACCATTGCGCCGCAACGGTCTTAGAGGATTTTAACACCATTAACACTATTTTTTAACTTACTTTCTACAGAACACAAAATATCCCTTAGTATCCGCAGCCGTAGCGAAACTTAATTTTTCGTGTGAATCGTGTTAATGCACAAAAACATAACTTTTTCGGCCATTTGTCTCCAACCATGTAAAGCGCTTCAGGGTTCTCCCTCTCCCCCTCTCCAACATCCCTTCGGGGACAGCAGGGGAGATTTTTTTCTTCTTTTTTGCAAATTGTTTTTCGAAAAAAATCCTCATATATGTGCTTTTTTTGCTTTTATAGCTTCATTTATTCTGAAAATGTTCAAATCCTGTCTTGCAATACTGCTCTCATGGTGTTATAATACTATCACAGAGGTTTACATAACACCTTGTAGGGGGGATTGCGTCATGGGCAAACAGACATACGCCAGCACACCTCGATATCGGATATATCCGACCGCGCAGCAGCGCCGGCAGATAGACATTACGATAGATGCAGCGCGGTTTATACATAATTACTTCCTCTCCAAAATCTTGGAGCAATGGCAGGCCACCGGAGAGTATCCGGAGTATCGCAAGCTGCAAGCGCAACTTCCCGCGCTCAGGAAAGACTACCCCTGGCTGCAGACGGCAACGTCGTCTGCGATGCAGGCCGCGCTCCTGCATCTTATCCGCGCGTTCAAATTTTGCGACTGCCGCAGGGCAAACGGCCTGTTTCCGGGTACACCGCATTTCAAGTCAAAAGACAGCTATCAGCAAAGCTACCGCAACAGTAACTCGTACACCAATGTCGTTGTCGTTGGCAACAGAGTCAAGCTGCCTAAGATTCCCGATATCAAAATCTGCCGCGCTCCAGACATCTGCGGCAGGATTGTCGCCGCCACGGTCACCCGTGAAGGAGCCGATAGCTACTACATTTCTTTTTGCTATGTTCCGGAGAACCGACCGCTTCCCGCAACGGGGAGGGCCGTCGGCGTTGACCTGGGCATTAAGACCTATGCTGTGACGTCTGACGGCGACAGCATGGAGCTGTATCATCCGGATAAGCGCCAACTCGCGAGACTGCAGTACCTGCGGGACCAGCTCCGGCGACAGACTAAGGGGAGCAACCGCTGGAAAAAGACCTCCGAAAAAATACGGCGGCTGAATCGTAAGTTCGCTAATCGGCGCAAGGACTCGATACATAAGATAACGTCAAAATTGGTACGCAACTACGATATAATCTGTATCGAGAGCCTGTACCACCAATCCATGATGAGCCAAAACGAGTATCGCTATCGTGCAGTCAAATACTCCAGCTGGGGTGAGTTTAAGCGCCAGATTAGATATAAGAGTGAGAGATATGGCCGGCAGTTAGTTTCCGTGAGCCGCTTTTTTGCATCCAGCCAGCTCTGCTCGGTCTGTGGTTACAAGTATCCTCGCGCCAAGAGGCTGACTGTCCGCAACTGGACCTGCCCCGTCTGCGGCGCGCCCCATGACCGGGATTTGAACGCCGCAACCAACATCTTGCATGAGGGCCTGCGCCTGGTCAACCAGGCATCGGCTGCATGATATATCGGGTCGGGCGGACCCGATTCAAGCTCGGAAAGGCTCCGGCCGGAACGAGAAGCCCTTAAAAGGGTACGCCACGAGGAGATGGCCCCCAGGTCTGGCTCACAGCCAAATCTGGGGGCCGATATCTTAGCTCGCGAGGTTACGGGCCTGAGAGCGGCCCCTGTGATACATATAGTGTGGCCCCTCGTAACGATAGGCAAGGCGTGTCCCCTCTCAGCGCGAAAATCCATGATTTTGAGTGGGGGCATCGGTCAAAACCTGTTATATCTCCATAGGTATTGCAGGTATTGAAACCATTGCGAGGTATTGGTAATCCTCAATGCCGCTATATAAAAAACCATTGATACCATTGGAACCATTGATGTGCCTATGTCTATAAAAGGTATTGATAGTATTGGTAAGTATTGATAGGTATTGGTTATGAATACAGTAGCGTCTCACAGGGGGTGGTGAAACCTCCCAACCACCCTGTGAGACGTTCTGATGTTCAATACAGTTTTGTCTCACAGGGGGGTGGGGGTGCAATGGTTCCAATGGTATCAATACCTTTTGGCATATAGAGATAGGACCCTATCCAATGGCATCAATGGTTCCAATGGTTTCAATACCTGCAATGGCATTTAACATACAGTGGTTGGGAGGACAGCATCAAATATAAAAATTCTGTGGTTGCCGTTAGCAACCACAGAATCTTTGCTTTCAGTCCTTGTTGTTATCGTTCTCGGTCTGCTCGCCCTGTACGCCAACAGAGTCATCTGTTTCATCCGAACTGTGTTGGTCCAGAGTGAAGCAGTGTATACGCCCGGCGTTACCATTCGACCGGTTAGAATACTTTACTCCCGCATACTTATCCATCAACGGAATCAAATCCCGAAGGTTATTGCTCAACTCCATCCCGTTCTGAGCCAGCATATGTCCCTTAGCCGTACCTGCTTCCAAGAGCTTTGTCGATGTACCACTCCAAGTCCCTGACGTACTTTCCTTCAAAAGTGCCAGGATGGTCTGCACGATTGGACTGCTATCTACCGTTTGACGTTCGGCACGCATTTGGACTTCCTCCTGAGTGCCTACCTGCACCCAGCGGTACATCGAATCCTCAAATCGAATAACCAACTCAGCTTCCCGCACATCGCGCCCCGTAACATTAAGGCAAGCAGTGTCGTCAGACCTTTTGCTTTTAAGCAGGACCCAAGCCGTATCCGAGGAACCCATAATACCATTCGTCCCGGAAATCATCTTGTATGGGTCGGAATCATCTACCATTTTCCTCGTGTGATGCACCAGAATGAGTGCGATGCCATATTCGTCGGCCAGCCCCTTCAGTAGAGACACCTCGCGATAATCAAAGGCATAAGTGCTTTCACCATGGCGAGCTACTCCGCGCACCTTCTGGAAAGTGTCAATAATTAAGAGTTTGATATCAGGATGCTTCTCAATGTGTTTCTTTAACACGCCGGGCAACCCCGCATCAAGCGCCAGAGCATGCGTGCGGAAGTAGAAGTTGTCTGGTGCAAGCCTCCCCCTCAGAATTAGTTCCATCCTCCCTTTTATGCGGCTCTTGCTATCCTCCAGCGCCAGATAAAGGACCCCGCCCTTTTGGGTCTTCCGACCCAAAAAGGGCATACCCGCAGCAACACTCAGTGATAAGTCGAGACTCATCCACGACTTTCGGATTTTTGACGGCCCCACGAGTAGCGTCAACCCCGTGGGTAGAATGTCCTCGACAATGTATTCCACCGGCTTCATGGGTGTTGCCTGCAATTCTCTGGCGGAGATGGTATCATCGTCATCTTCCGGGGCCTTCCCTTGAGCCTGCTGCTGGACTGCCTGCTGCTGAACTAGCTGCTGCTGGACTGGTTGCTGCTGAACTGGTTGCTGCTGAACTGCCTGCTGCTGAACTGCATTCCTGCGAAGCGCCTGCATCATTTCCGGCGGAACCCTCGGCGCTCTATTTGCGCGATACTGCTGTGCCGTCGAGATTGCCTTTGTAATAGTATCCCTGCCATATGTGCTTCCGGCAGTCGGACGGTCCCACTTGTCTCGCATCAGACCAGACTTCCTCATAATCCTGTCCATCTGCTCCGCATCATCAGTATATGCTGCCAGATAGCTGCAGAACTTCATATCGGCCGCACTATGGTCACCATTGCAGGATGTCAAATCCCCGCTCATCAACGCCTGAAACTCCTGACCGCCGCCTGACCGCATGACAGCATCAAGGACCGCCTTGTCGGCGCTGCCGGTCAGCATGGCCTGCACATTTGGTGCAGCAGAGGACGCCGGAGGGGTAGGCGTATTCCGGAGCATATACCTCTCCGCGACCTGCATCAACTGGGCTGAACCATTCATTAAATCGGCATTTCTGCTAAATTTCCAGCCCGTAACACTCACATATTTGCTGGTTGCTTGGGAAATGTAAATTTCCAAGCCCAGCTTCTGATTGTTGATAAGATACTTACTTTTATCGTAAATAAAATCTGGCGGAGTATAAAACAGAATCCTGATACCTCTACGGCTCGGAGAGTACTCCATATATGCACCGTTCATGGTGTTCAGCACATCCTGCGCCAAAGGAGTTAAGCAATTTTGCTCTGTAATGCAATGGTCTATGTCGATAGCGGATATACCGTTGCCAATAAAAAGGCCAATGCCATTAAATCCTAGCGATTGATAGTCGCGCACTGCGTCAATCGGCACAAACGTATTGGGATTACTGGAGTCGGCACGCTGCAGCGTCACCGGATTGTACGGGACCTTGGCCGGTTTGTTGCTATTGGGTCGGGCTTCAAACCTCCAAACACAGAACCGGCCGTGGGTCAAAACAAAGCGCGGAAGATTACCCAAGATTACAGAGTGTTGAGCGGCCACCTGTCCAGATGGAGCCGCTGTGTTACCCGTCTGCCCGTCGATACTGCCACGTAGAACGGGGCCGGGCCCTGCGGCAGGATGCACTGCCGGGAAAGTATGGTTATCATGCATTATTATTTACCTCTAATGTAGCGCGCTCCCGCTGCTCAACGAGCAGCAGTACCGCGCCGTGTTCTTCGGCCAGCCGTTCAGCACTGGCGTTCACATCCCCTCCGTCCTGGTTCGGGAACGCCACCAAGCGGCTCTCGATTTCGCCGTCCAGAAGGCCC
>Ga0224748_10106_pt1 | contig 19659 bp, 19 predicted proteins | sample LIM_F_Water_Neg_FD_182074 | JGI IMG/M metagenome (GOLD analysis project Ga0224748, IMG submission 182074) | Enriched cells from gastrointestinal tract of the lab mouse from Pacific Northwest National Laboratory (PNNL), Richland, Washington... | ecosystem: Host-associated > Mammals > Digestive...
TAATTCTGTCCGCTTCTTTCCCCGTGTGGGTCAGGTTGTGGGTCAAGCCTGGTTTTAGGAAGCAAATGACGGACGGACATCCGACAGCGGGGATCCCAGCCGCAACGCCCTCTCCCGCTCATATGTGACCCTGGTTACTTCTTCAATAAACTGCCGTTCTTTTTCCGCCGCACTGGCCCATCTCACGCCATATTTCTGGCACATCAGGAAAAAGATTTCGTAAAATCGCTCCTCCTCCGGATCTTTCCGGCAGTACCACTCGGCATCAGAGAGTATATTTCCTCTTCTGCTTTCCATCTGGACACCCCCTCGAACTAAACAAGATAGGTAAAGAATATTCGTTTTGCTGCCTCATCTGCAATCAAATACCGCGGAGCTGAAGAACCAAATACCGGAAGTCGCACTGCCCCAAAATCTTTCTCATAGTGCTTAGCCAAACCCGTTGTTTTCGCCTCAAGCACCACATCTCCAGCAAATCCGTTGTCGATGGATAGTTTGATCCCGTATGCGATCAGCAGTCGTCCAATCCCCGTATACTCAGGCTGTCCGTCATCAAGGGTTGGGTTAGACTCCGGATGAGCTTCCATATAGACGATATGAACAACCAGCAAGTTTTGAAGGACTTCGTATGCCGCCAATGCAATCAGCTTCCCATTTACCTTAGCCGCATATTTCTCAAATCGCTCCTCCGCTAAAAAATCACTCGTCCAGGATGTCTGCCAAACAGGCGGCAGATTTGTTGCCTCTGCATCTGACGGAAGCATCGGTTTAATGGAAACAGGAACTTGGCGGTTTATTGCGTCTAAAACAAATGGTTTGAACTGCACTGCTTGATCACCTCGCTAATAGTATACCACAAGTCTATCAAAAAAGGAAGAGACTTCCGCATATCAAAATGTGCTATGCAGTAAACAAAGAGGTCAGCAAACATTTTTTGGGCAATTTTTGATGGTTTATAGCCACTTTTGCTCCGTTCAATTTGCTTTCCGGCACTCTTTGAAGCCAGTATTTCCACGTGTTCCACGTTTGTCTGTGGCTGTTTATGTGGTCAGAATGATTATCGCAACGAAAGAGGCCCTACATATGAACAGCGAAACGCTGTGTAGTTCGCTTGCTTTTCGCCTCTGTAGTTCTCCGTTTTAAATTGCAATTCCCTATCGACTTTTGCCTTCTCATTCGATATTGTGTTGCTTGCGAAAGCCCCACAAAACACTGAAAATTAGGAGGAAAAAGTATGACCAACATGAAAAAGCGCATTGCCGCCGCACTGACTGCGACCACTCTCACTATCGGTCTCACCATCCCCGCGATGGCAGCGGAAGCGCCTGATGAACCTGTCCGCGTGAGCAGCTACAAGGGCAGTACCCTGGAGGTAGGAGAGCGCAGCGGCCTCATCATCGGTCCCAGCGGTGCAAACTACACTGTGACCTCCAGCAACCCAGACACGGTAGCGGTGGAACAGGTGCTGACCTTCTGGGTAGCCGTCGCCAAGTCAGAAGGAACCGCAGAGATTACTGTCTCCAACAATTCCCGGGAGTGCGGAGCCGTGACGCTCACGGTCGGTGCAGCCGCTGACCCCGCCCCGCCCGTTGAGGATGATAACACTGGACTGACTGACAACATGGAGATACGACAGGAGATGATCCGCCTGATTAACCAGACCCGTAAGGTTAATGGGGTGTCAGAACTGTCGGTCAATGAAGCCCTGATGAATGCCGCACAAGTCTGCTCCAACCGGCGCTACACCTGGCATCACGCTCCAGAAGAGGGTCAGGCCGCTGCCGAGGCCGGATATCCCTACGGCTTCGGCGACAACCTCACCATGTTCACCGGTACAGTCGATGCTGCCCAGTGCGCCGTCGACAACTGGATCAACTCGCCGAGCCACTTCGAGACGATGATTGACCCCAGATGCGACTGCATCGGCGTGGGCGTGACCCAGTACGACGGCATCACCTACTGCTATATGTTCGTCGGGATACCCAACAGCGTCAACTTCTATGCGTAAATGAACAGCATTCGGAGCGGGCCGTCCAGGAAATTGGATGGCCCTCTCTCATGGCGGCAGAAATAGAGTGCAGGCAGGAAAATATGATACCCGGAAGTCCAGATTTTCTGCTCAGATTTTGCATAGCATATGTGAGCAGCCGGAAGATGGACTTGAATGAGAAAGCAACGGTGCGGTTTGAGACGATGCCAGGAAAGCAAGGGCAGATGGATTGGGGATTCTTCGAGGATCACCTGGTGTACGAGGACGGGAAGTGGAAGAAGCTGTACTGCTTTCTCATGATTCTGGGATATTCGCGGATGCGGTACATCGAGTTTGTAACGGATATGAGCACAAACACACTGATTCGGTGCCATCAAAACGCGTTTCGGTATTTCGGAGGATACCCATATTTATGAGTACTTGCGTAATTTGTTAGACTCCGAACAAGTAATTCCAATCTTTATGCTATCCAAGAACTACTATTCAAGTGCAGCTTGCCTAAATGAGATGGGTGCAGTATGGGTAAAACAGAAGGATTATTTTACGTTCCTGCTGCCTGGATTTGAGTTTGCCCATATAAGAGGAGCAATTAATCCAGCAAAAAGAGGCGTTTATTTAGGGTACAAATCAGAAAGGGAACAGCAGAATTTGAAAGAGGATTTGAATCAATTTCGTAGGGAAATATCAGGTCTTTTGTCCTTAGAATACCGCAGGAACTGGGAACGAAGACGCGATTCGTTTATTTTCCAAATTCAAAACCTGGGGCGGAATTGCGAGGTTGTCACTATAGAATTGAACAGGTGTGAGGGGATCTGCATTGGAGAATATAATCATAATGCATGCACAGCTACATTTGATGAGGCAAAGTGCAAGATTAGTGCAAAAATAGACTTTTCAGAAACTAAAGCAGAGATGTGCTCAGTTGTTATCTTTAAAGGGAAATTGAACCTGATGGCACAGTGCGCGAGTGGGAAGAAGCTGGTTTTTGCTTTAAGGGCTTCTGATACAGTACACTGCGTGGATGTAGAATGCCGCGTGAATGGTAGCGATGTTCGCAAAGCAATAGAGATAACATCTGAATGGGAAACCTATTGTATTCCGTTATCTGAATTTGGCGCTAATACAGATGCGTGGGCGATTGTGGAAGAGATAAAATTTCTGCTGAGGAGAAGCGATACTCTTGGTGGCCGAATTGAAGTAAAAGACATGATGGTACAGTAAAATTGTGCTATAGAACAGGTTATACCAAAAGAGCAGTGCAGACAAAAAAGTCTCTGAGATATTGAAACAATGAGTTTAATAAAAATCGCATGCGTCAATAATCTGCTGGACTTTTGCCCTCAACGCTGGTATGTTGTGTTGTCAAAAGGAGGTGAATGCGTGATATATCGGAGGAAGCCCAATAGAATAATTCACGGCGGCTGTTTCCCTTGTGGGAGACAGCCGCTTTTGCTTCCTCTGCAATAACTTAAAATTGCACAACCCCATGGCTCCTCTAAAATGTAGCTATCAGGAAAAGGAGGAGCAATATGGATACGTACGGATATGTTCGGGTCTCAACAAAAGAGCAAAACGAGGACAGGCAGATAATCGCTATGCGGGAGTTTGGAGTGGCGGACAGTCACATTGTTCTGGATAAACAGAGCGGCAAGGACTTCAAACGCCCCGGTTACCGGCGGCTGATGCGAAAACTGAAAGCCGGGGATACTCTCGTCGTCAAAAGTATCGACCGGCTGGGACGGAACTACGATGAAATTTTAGAGCAATGGCGGCTGTTGACAAAAGAAAAGCAGGTGGCCATCGTAGTGCTGGATATGCCGCTGCTGGATACCCGCCAGGGCCGGGATCTCACTGGGGTGCTAATCGCCGACATCGTACTCCAACTTTTGAGCTATGTGGCACAGACAGAGCGGGAATTTAATCGTCAGCGACAGGCCGAAGGGATCGCCGCCGCCAAAGCCAAAGGCATCCATTTTGGACGGAAGTTCAAGGATCGGGGCGAGAACTACGAGTCCGTCATGGCCGCATGGCGCAGGGGCGAGATCTCTGGCAGAGCAGCAGCTAAGGAACTGGGCGTGGCCCACGGGACTTTCCAGCGTTGGTGCAAGGAATGATATTTGGACAATAAAGCGTGGGTTGTAGTCCATGCAAAAATGAGCCATGGTGTTGAGCAAGGTAACGCCGTTTTCAAGAACAGTGTGCCTTGCTCTTGTCTATTTCGACAGAAAAATTTTAACATATACCCCTGAATTTTGCAATAGGGAAAGCGGCTTGCAACCCACACCTTGTGAGCCAAAGCAAATACCCAATCTTGAAAAAATGATAGCAGCTATAAAGTAATTTATTGCGATGCCGGAGAAAATATCTGATGCTCACTGATTATTTTTGCATTTCATAAGATGCGCTTTTAGAAACGTCCCAAAATAAATACTAACTTGGAGGAGAGAGCTATGCAGTTACAGAAAAAACTAAGGAACCCACCGAAACCGCAGAAAGGGTGCAGTGCGCGTACATGCCAAACATTTATTGCACTGATGCTCACACTAAGTTTTCTTATCCCAAGTGCCTATGCATCAGATTATACAGATGTGCCAAATGACGCATGGTACGCAGAAGCAGTCACATATGTAACGGAGCACGGTTTGATGGGTGGCGTAGGCAATGGAAAATTTGCGCCCGACCAAGAACTGACCAGAGCGCAAATCGTAGAGTTATTCTATCGTTTAGCCGGAAGCCCTGAGACAGCGTATACGAATCAGTTTCAGGATGTAGGCAGTGATTCCTGGTTTGCAAGATCCGTTGCGTGGGCAAGCAGCAGTGGTATCGCAAGCGGGACGAGCAGCAATACATTTTCTCCATCGTCCAAGATCACAAATGAGCAGTTGGCAACTATGATTGACAATTATGTCCACTATGTGGGCGTGGAACTGCTCACAGCCGAAAATCCTGTTTCGGGTCTGAAAGATACCTGGTATGTCTCTGAGTATGCTATAGATGGCGTCCAGTTGGTGTGGCGGGCAGGCATCATGAACGGTGACAGCCAGCATAACTTTGGCCCGCAAAAAACTGTAAGCAGAGCAGATGCCGCCGTGATTTTCATGCGACTAAGCAAAGCGCTGGCCGGAGAGCAACTGACCGTATCGGTACGGAATACTACGCCGGACTACTCTGCGCTATCCAACGCAGAAAAGGAAGCACAGGCATTGGAAGTCGCGAAGCAAATTGCATCCACGATCCCCACTGGCATCAGTGATTTGGAGCGTGTATCCACCGCAGCGCAAATTATCTCCTACTACTGCGGCTTTTGTAACTACACCATGGAGGGCAAGGATTATAAGACACCGTTTGGGGTATTCGTCAAAGGTGAGTATTCCTGCGCCGGGGCAACCAGAGCCTTGGGGCTGGTCTTGACCTGCATGGGGTATGAATGGAAGCACATCAACGAAAATCAGTACAGTCACCAATGGATTGAACTGAATATGGACGGGAAATCCGGCTGGGCTGATGGACAGATGGGGCTAGCCAATTATGGCGAACATAACTCGGACAGCATATTTGATAGTTTTATCTGGGGTAGCATTGGTCAAGGATAGCTTGAACCACATATTACTGTATCTCTTTCAACAATTCATAAAATAGAAAAGGAGTATAATTTCATGAAACGCACAAAAAAGGCATCTTATTTCTTATTTGGAGTACTTACAACTCTTCTACTGGTCAATATGGTAGTTCCTGCCTTGGCCGTCGGCCTCGAAAAACTCATTTCGGTGTCTACTGGCGTAAAAATCTATGCAGACGGTGTTAAGTTGGACCCAAAGGATGCGAATGGCAATCCTGTCGATGTATTTATCTATAATGGAACCACCTATCTGCCGGTGCGCGCGGTCAGCGATGCACTAGGGGTTCCAGTTCAGTGGGATGGAAACACAAGGAGTGTTTATCTTGGTACACAGCCTGGGACGAAGCAATACTTGTTGACGGTATGCCCGCCCTATCAAACAAGCGGATTTAATAACCTTACAACGGTTACCATGGCAGGAGAAAAATACGCCAATTGCTGTTCCATTCGCGGTAAGGGATTTGCCTTGTTTAATCTCAACGGTCAGTACAATACACTATCCTTTGATGTCGGACACATTGATGGCGTAACAATGAGCGATTGCGAATTTAACATTTACTTGGATGGTGTCCTTGCGCTCTCAGTGGACTTAACAGGGGAGATGCTACCGGAACACTATGAAATTCCTCTTAATGGTGCTCTTCAAATGAAATTTGAAGAAGCGAGTAGGTATGGTGGCTATTATGGCATCGCTAACATTGAAATAGAATAGCTCCCAAAAGGAGGAATCATGTATGGCAGTTACATTGACGCATGAACAGTGCGTAAAGTACATCCGCAACATAAAAGATTTGGAGATATCCTGTTATAATCAAAATCTTTTGTACCGAAATCTTGTTCAGCGATTGGATGAGGCCCAAAAGCCGCTTTCAACAATAGCAAATAGAGCAATCAGCGATCCGGGAATAGCCCCTGAAAAACGGAAAATAAAAACACCGTTTCAAGTTCTCCAAAATTATATTGCAGTTACTCTCCTTTTTGGAATTCCGGCTATATTATTAGGAGGGGCATTAGGTGCTGCATGGTGGCTTATACGTGTAATTTTTACAAAACTTACTTTTAAAGATCCTATGCTACCATCTTTAATCTGGGGCGCTGCAATTCTATTTCTGATATCTCTTTTCTTTGTATTTCTTAGTCAAGACAGCAATAAGCCCGAGCGAATAGAAAAAGAGTATAATGACGCAATTCAAAAGTACGAAGCTAAAGTAAAATCCCACAAGCAGGCACTTGCCCGTCGTGATAGGGATCTTACAAACCAGCAGGCAAGAGTTACATATTTACAAGAAGCCGTTAATCAATGCACGCAGAATATTTATAATACTCGCAGCCTCTTGGATAGATATTACAATATGGGATATTTATATCCGAAATATCGCCGTATTGTTCCAGTTTGTGCGTTTTGCGAATACTTGGAGGCTGGACGCTGTGACTCTCTAACTGGTCCCAATGGTGCGTACAATATTTACGAGAATGAAGTGCTGATGAAGAGGATCATTGAAAAGCTCGATGATGTGATAGCTAGATTGGACGATATAAATTATAATCAACAGCTTATTGCACAAGAGCTACGCAGGGGGCGTTCGCAGATATCTCAAATTCTACAGTCTGTAGACAACTCTGTGCAAAATATTCAGCAGTCCTCGGCAGTCACATCCTATTACGCACAGATTACTGCTATGAATACAGAATACCTGACTTGGGCTGACCTTTTACGGAGCTAAAAGGTGCAATCAATCTCTATTACTCTTGAAACTTTTGAGGAAACACTTATGAAAAAGAGGATTCTATCGCTATTGTTAGCAGCTTATTTGATAATCAACATAATTTTGCCAGCAACAGCGGCAAACAACCTTGGAGGTTCCTGTGGGAGAAATCTAAAATGGAACTTAAAAAATGGCACTATGACAATTAGTGGCACAGGAGACATGTATGAACCAGAAATGGCGCTAGAGGAAATACCGTGGTACTTAAATCGTGAACTAATTACAACCGTAATAATAGAAGCTGGGGTAAATAGTATCTGCATACAGGCTTTTGATGGATGTGACAAATTGGTCAGCATATTTATTCCAAGCACTATTACCCGTATAGGATCAAGTGCATTCTCTGGGTGTGACAATCTGCGCGATGTTTACTACGCCGACAACGAAAGTCAGTGGAATTCACTCCTAAAGCAGGGAGAAATTGAGTTGCCCGCTGGTGTAGCAATTCACTTTAAAAACTCTGGTTTCTTGGATGTTCCTGCCGACGGTTGGTACGCCGAGCCAGTATCATGGGCCGTTGCCCAAGGCATTACCACCGGTACCAGCTCAACCACATTTTCGCCTAATGAAACCTGTACTAATGCGCAAGTTATAACCTTTATCTGGCGTGCCTGCGGGGAGCCGGAGCCCATCATTGACAATCCGTTTGATGATATATCTGAGGACAAATATTATTATGAAGCCGCTCTATGGGCCTATGCAAATGAAATGGTAACTGACTCGAGTTTTCAGGCGAGCAAGCCGTGCACGCGGAGTATGGCTATGACCTATCTGTGGAAAGAAGCTGGTAGTCCAGGCGTTGTACTAGATTCTCAATTTACTGATATAAACGACAATGATGATTGTGCACTAGCTGTTGCATGGGCATTGGAAGCGGAAATCACAGATGGTACAAGCGATTCGACATTTTCTCCAGCAACTACTTGTACTCGTGCGCATATCATTACATTCTTGTATCGTACTTTTGGGGAACATGACGAGACTGAGTCAGCACCTGAAATTACTTCAGATTTTTTACCAATTGACGTTATCTCTGGTGATATCTCTATTCCAGAATCTAACTCTGACGTAGACCCCGATACGGATTATCTTGAAATAACAGCTTAATATTTAAATAATCAAAAGGGGATATTCATAATGAAAAAAACAAGTAACTATGTAATTTCGTGCCTAGTGGCCGTAGCAATATTATTTTCTATAACTACGACCGCATTTGCTGCAAACTATAATACGAACTATTCCCTGAATGGTGATGGCGCGCATGATATCGTAGAAGTCGCAAAAGCACAAAAAGGTATTGGTGGAAAAAGTGGCGGTTCTGCGTTCGGGTTTCCAGCAAAACAGTCGTGGTGCGCTTATTTTGTGTGTTGGGCGGGACGAACAGCGGGAGCTGACTTTCCAAAATCAGATTTGGGGACTCCAGATGCAGTAGCCAAGTGGTTTATCGACAACAATAAGGGAACTTTTTATTGCCTCCGTGATGGAAATTATAAGAACCTTATAAGCAAAGGAGTTAAAAATAAGGACAATATTATTCGTACCACTCGTGAGCAATTCACCCCCCAAAAAGGAGATTTGATCTGCTATCTTTGGTCAAATCATGTCGGGAAATGGAATTGGAGCCATATTGGAATTGTAATAGACTCAAAAGGGAAGTCTATTTCCACAGTCGAGGGAAACACTGGCGGGACGGGAAAGAACGCATATGATGGAACGGTTAAAATACAGGATAGGTCTTATAATTCAGAAGTTATTGGATTTATTAGGCCAAATTATAACAAATCCTCGACTGGGTCTGACACATCCAACAAACCACAGTACTTTGAATGCAATATCCAGATTACCTGTTCGCCTGGAAAAGAAGTAAATCTTTATAATAATCCCGGAGACAGCAATCGCGCAGAATATTTTAGCAAAGGACAATCTGTAGTTAGTACTCGTGGCGCTAAACTGAGCAACGGGACAACATGGTATAAAATTACTGTTGAAAAACGCGATACTAAAGAGATTCGGGATTTTTGGTTAAAATATGACAGCAGTAGAATGACATTAAAGGATCTTTCGAACAGCGAACCCGACAATGTAACATTAACCCTTTCGAAAAGTTCCTTTGAACTTAAGCCTGGAGAACAAGCAACCCTAAATTTTTCATTCACAGGTAATATTGGCTATCCTCAAGCACAGCAAGGCAGCTCCAACATATTGGCAGATATCAGCGGCTCATGGAACGCAGACAAGCGCAGTGGTTCGGCAACATTCACTGCAACCACCGTAGGAACCGGCAGCATCTCGATCAATCTGTTTGATAAAAATGATAACCTGCTTGTTAGCAAGGCTGCCTCTATAATTGTTAAGGAGCCGGACACACCCGAGAAGGATAGAAATGTAAAACTGACGCTGGAAAATCCCATCATAAAAGTTTCTCCTGGTGAAACGGCAACATTCAATTTTACATTTACAGGTGACGCAGGAAGGGTTGATTATAAGATACTGGATAAAAGCATCTGCAAATATGTAAGTGAAGAATGGAACCAAAGCGAGCATAAAGGGCATATAACCTTCTCTACTCTGGCTGAGGGAACGACCAATATTCCGATTTTCCTATATGATAAAAACGAAAATCTTGCAGATTTTTATTTAGCAACTTTAACTGTTAAAAAAGCAACAACATCAAATTCGCCCCAAAAGGAAACAGCTCTCACCTTCGACCCATCCTCAATTTCTCTGGATTTGACAGGCCAAAAGAGTCGGGAAGTCACACTTACACTCGGCGGGGATTTTTCGTGGGGCGATAAACTCTATCGCTCAGTAAGCAATCCTGATGTTGCTTCGGTTGACTGGAGCAGCTATGAGAGCGGCGCAGTTTTTTGTCCGGTTATCACTGCAAAAGCCGTAGGTGAGACTATACTTACCTGCTCTGTTGTGGACAAGGACACAGGCATAACCCGTGCAACAGCGCAGCTCAAGATAACTGTGACTCCGGCCAACTATACGGTTCGCTATGATGCTAACGGCGGCACAAACGCTCCTGCATCTCAGAGTAAAATAGCGAAGCAAGATCTTATGCTTACCTCTGATTGTCCCAAGCGTGAAGGTTTTACTTTTGCGGGCTGGGCGACATCACGCAACGGCTCTGTTCAATATCGGCCGGGCGATTCATTTACCACGGACCAAGATGTAACCCTATATGCAATATGGGAAGCCGAAAACCAAGTATCCCTGACTCTTGCAAATGACTCCTTTACTGTCAAACCGGGCGAACAGGCGACACTTCGTTTTACATTCACAGGTGATATTGGCTATCCTGAGGCGCAACTTGATGAGTCCGGCGTATTAAAGGATGCCATTGGATCCTGGAACGCAGATAAGTGTAGCGGCTCGGTAACATTTACAGCGGTCAGGGCAGGAACCGGTAGCGTTACAATCAATCTGAGGGATAAAAATGACGACCTGCTTATTAGCAAGACTGCCTCTATTATTGTTAAAGAGGTTGCCATTAGCGAACCAAGTATCCAAGTTGCTGCGACTCAGATGAATTTAGTGGCTGGTACCGGAAATGCACGGAGCAATTACGCAATCACCAATCCGCAGGGCTGGCCAGTAAAATGGTATAGCAGCGATACCAGTATTGTTACGGTTGATGCTAACGGGAGTTCAACAACTGTCACTCCAGTTCGTGCGGGGACAGCAACAATCACTGCAAGCATGTCTTTTGATGGAATAACTTACGAGAGCAGCTGCACTGTAACCGTCACGCAGGCAAATGTGGAGCTGTCTGAAACCTCTCTTGAAATGGTTGCCGGAGAGGCGGTGAGCCTCTACGTGCTGGGCAATCAAAATGTTACCTGGAGCAGCACAAACCCCAGCGTGGCTACCGTTGACAGAAATGGCGTAGTAACTGCACTGCAAAGTGGCTATGCAACAATCAAGGCTCAGCTTAAGGATGATCCCTCAATGAGGGCGCTTTGTTATGTAACAGTCACAGAGTCAGACACTGATGAGGGAAGCATTAGTTTGAGTTGGTATAGAAATGAGTTATCAATAGATATTGGACGTGTTTCTGGCGCAAGTCTCCATGCAAACATATACCCAGCAGGGCAAACTATAACGTGGATGAGCAGTGATCCCAATGTTGCTACTGTAGAAAGTTATGATGACGACTCGGCCAATGTTTGCGCAAAAAGTGTAGGAACAGCTATAATTACCGCAAGTTTCACGTATAAGGGGAAGACATATTCGGCAAACAGTATAGTTACTGTAACAAGCTCCTTTGCACCCGGTCCAGATGATGATAGAGTTTTCTTCGGGGTGGGTGGCTAATCTGAGCAACAGGTCTCTTGGCTGAGTGGGGTGGGGCCGCTTTTGATTTAGCAAATCTCGCGTTGCAATAACGACAAAGCCAATGATACCGTTATCTAATCTGCCCAGATATCTTCAGGAGGCGAAGCTGAATCTGATCCTGTTGGATAGTATACAACTACTCCTGTCAAGAAATGCTCCCGCGTGCAGTGAATCAGCTATATTCAAAAGTAGCGTAGTCCTCCTGCCGGATCAAGTAATCCAGCGGGAGGACTGCCTCTTTGCAGTAGTACCTTGCACCAGTGTCTACAAAGATAAGGGCTGACATCTCACAGCTCCCCCAATTTCTGTTTCAGCTCCTCATCCGTCAGTTCCCCACGCCCGGATCGTGCCACCAGTTCCTGCGCCTCTGCTATGGCAACATTCCACTCATCCGTACTGATCTTCTTCCTCTGTTTCCGAACCTTCAACCGGTTATACGTCCGATCATATTCTATCTGCGCCGGACTGCGATTCGCTTTTCCTCGCATCTCTTTGCGGTGCGCTCCCACCTTCCGGCAAGTACGTGTGGTCTCGCCGGGGGCAATATTGTTACAGTAGCAGGTATCATACCCCTTCGTCAGCAAGAAATATCGCCCGCAGTTATGACAGCGGCGCGGCGCATTGCCCATGGCAAGCCCTCGGTAAAATTCCGTCCGCAGAAAGTCCGTTAAGCTGTTGAAGGTCGCTTTCTCTGCGATAAAAAATCTGTTCTCCTCATTGGGATACCTCATGGGTACAAAGTCGACCTGCATGGGAAAGTTCTGGTCAAAGTCCTCACCCAACCGTGTACCAACGCAAATCATATCGGCATAAAAACGAGAGTACGCATCAGCGTAAGCATCGCTGTTCCTCCGCCCTAATGGCTCCAAATATCTCTCTGTCATCCCAGCTATCTGCTTTCGGAATCTCCGGAGATTGTCCGTTAAGCATACCAAACCCACCATCATACCCTGATACATCGCGTAACCTTCTGAAGTCTGATCCTGCACCTGCGCCCACTTCTCTTCATCCGCCATAAGCCTTTGGAAAGTGTGATAATTGCATTCCTCATCCATTTTCAAATCCCGGTAAACCGGCAAGGAAAACACGGCGTCCCAGACAGCGTTCAGTTTCTCCTGTGCGAGAGCTGCGGCGCTGTCTGTTTTTTCTTCGAGCAATGTCAGGGCCGCAGGGATGAATGTATTGACCCGTTGGTCGATCTCACCCAAAACCGACTCCTCCAAATTCACTACATCTATGCAGCACTGTCCAATAGGATATTTCTTCCCACCGATGAAAACATGGCTGCCGTAGAAGAACACCGTAAACTGGTCATAGGTGTATGTATAAATTCTTTCGATGCAATTTAACCCCTCTGCCATATCCGTCTTCCCCCCTGTATCCGATAGAGATTTGAGATTTGCCTATCCTTGCCCAAATCTATTGAATCGGTTTCCTGCCTATGTTATCCTACCGTCACTGAGGCCAGTGTATCAGATGGAAAATCGGAAGTCAATATCTGGAGGATGACACAACCTCAAAAGCCAGACTGCACCTCGACAACCGAATCTCCACCACCATCACTGCAATTCTCCTTGGGTGAAGTATCGCCGTGACCCCCATGCAAGTGGAGCGAGCGTATCAACAGGGTGAACCGGGAATGAGAGGTTGTTCTGTGTGCAGTCACCAGCAAAACCAAGGAAAGGAAACCGCAAATGAAAACATCACAATTCAAAGACTACGACGAGCTACCTCTCTTTCTCAACGCGGAAATCATCGCAAAAATTCTGGGAATATCGCCAGCCAGCAGCTATGAGTTGATGCATGAATCGGGCTTCCCGGTTCTGAAAATCGGCAACAGGATGGTGGTTCCCAAAGAAAAATTTATTTGCTGGGTGGAAGAAAACACTGCCAGAGGTAAAACTCCATGAGGAAGCATATACCACTTATTGACTGGCCTGTGCGGGACTCAAAACGGTATCGCTTCTCCATCCCCAACGAAGTATGGGATCAAAAACTCAGGCCAATTGAGTTCACAATTTTTTCTTATCTCTGCTATCATCAAAGCCATAATCCGCCAGTTCAAATCACTTTGCAGATGATTGCAAACAGTGTTCACTCAACAGAAATCACAGTGAAAAAGTACATTGAATCGCTCATAGACAAGGAACTAATCGCCGATGGATGGTTGCTTGCTCCCAGCTTACAGTACAACGGTTGTAAAAACTTTTTCACACTTCCCAACGAAATTTTCCTGCTGAAACTCCCGCCTTCTGCGTTCATGGTCTATGCTTATCTGCTGCTGATCGAAGACCGCAAAACGCACACTTGCCATCCCAGTTATAACACCATCGCCGCTGGAACTGGTCTGTCCAAAAACACTGCTCTGAAATGTATCAGCACCCTTTTGGAATCAGGACTCATCACTGTGGAGCCAAGCAGTTATTTTGATAGACATGGAATGAAATGGAAGGGCAACAATCTCTACACCATCCTCCCCATTTACTCAGCAGTGGACATTTTCCACCAGCGGCAACTCCGGCAACTGGAGATAGATGTAACCAAATCCCGCCTCGCAGTTCAATCCGCTGTGTAACCCCCTGTGAGCCGCTGTGTGCCCCACCTACCAAAAAGACAACACCAACCACCTCCGCACACCAAAACGCCGTTGTGAGCCCTTTGTGGCGGAATGTGAAGGCAGTGATCCAGGAGCCTCCTCCCGCCGGAACACGGCAAAATGGGTGAGGGGAGGAAAAGCAGGATAAAAGACGGGCGTCACAAGTGGCGCCCGCCCGGTCACAACTGCCCGCAGTGCGGGCAGTTTCCCGGTGCCCACACCGGGGTCAAAACGGAGAGAGAAACTAGCACTTGGGGTCAGGAATCCCAGAAGCGCCAATATTTCAAGGTATTTCTCGGGGTCAAGCCCCAAAAGGAGGTCCAAAATGAGCGATAAGGTGAAATTTGCGTTATACCTGCCACCAGAGAAGAAAGCTGAGTTGGAGCGGCGCTACCGTGAGGAAGGCTTTCGGAGCATCACAGCGTTTATAGAAAAAGCAATCGATTTCTATCTGAGCTACCTCGATGCCAACAGCACCGGTGCCTTCCTGCCCAAGGAAATCCAGTCCGCCATTGATGGTCGGCTTGGAATGTTTGAGGACAGAATGGCGAAGCTCCTCTATAAGCTGACCGTGGAGATGGACATGGGCATGACTGCTGCCCTCGACTGCATTGACCTGGACGCTGGCTACCTGCGGAAGCTCCGCGCGAACAGCGTCCGGAATGTGAAGTCCACTAATGGCCTGCTGACCTTCGAGCAAAAGGCCCGAGACTACGGAGATGATAATGAAGGTGATGAGCCGTGGCGCGACTGATCGTCAAGAGTCCCTACATCAAGGGCGGTGGAGGCGGTGGGGCTGGCGGCTACGCCAAGTACATCGGCACCCGCGATGGTGTGGAATTGCTCCCCTCCGGCTACATGGAGTACATGTCCGAACGTCCCCGCTCCCACGGCCTCTTCGGTGACGAGGACAACGTAGACATGGATACCGTTATGCAGGAGCTGAACGAGTACCCCGGCAATATCTGGACGCACATCATATCCCTCAAGCGCGAGGATGCCGAGCGGCTGGGCTACGACCACGCCGCCCAGTGGCGAAACCTACTCCGCACTCACCGCAATGAGATCGCGGAGGCCATGCACATCCCGCCCAGCGACTTCCGTTGGTATGCCGCCTTCCACGATGAGGGGGATCATCCCCATGTTCACATGATGGCGTGGTCTGCGAAACCGGGCGAAGCCTATGCAGAACGACGGCAGGAGATCGAGGTCATGCGCTGCAAGCTGAGCCATACACTGGACAAGCAGCGGCGAAAGCAGCTGCTCCAGTTGGTGGATGCAGAATCTCAACTCCGCAACGACATGACCCTGGACAGTTTCATTGCTGGTTTCCGGTTGGCCTGCGGAATCGGCAGCGAACTCGGAAAAGTCAACTGGTATTCTTACGTGAAAGACGAGGAGCAGCGACTCCGTGAAGCATTTGACGAGAGGAGGGAGCCATGATGGCGAAGCGCAGACCATCCGGTGACGGCATGGTACGCAAACGAGAGGATGGCCGCTGGGAAGGCCGCATCGTGATAGGCCACAAGGCCAACGGCGATTCCATCTTCCGCTACATCTACGCTAATACCCAAAAGGAATTGACTGCCAAGCTCCGTCAGAACATAGACATTTATCAGGGCATCGATTTGACGGAGCAAAGCCGAATGACCCTCTCAGAGTGGCTGGATCAATGGCTGGAGCAGATAGCAGTCACCCTCCGCCCCAGCACTCTGGAACACTACCGGAAGGATCTCACAAATCATGTGAAGCCCTACCTCGGAGCAAAGCTGCTCACTCAAGTGACAGCCGCTGATTTAAGGAAGATCTATGACACCTTGAAACGAAATGGCAGGGTGAAACCCCGTCCCGGCCAAAAGCATGGCCTCTCCAGCAATACCGTTCACGGCATCCACACCACACTTCATCATGCACTCAAGGCTGCCAAAGATCAAGTGCTGATCCCCACCAATCCCGCTGATGAGGTAGAGCCGCCCAAGGTGATCCGCCAGCCCATGAAAATCCTGAACGAAGAGCAGTTGGATGCTTTCATGGACGTGATTCGGCAAGATGCAATCTGGTATGATTTCTTCTATACCGAACTGACTACCGGCCTGCGCCGGGGTGAGATCTGCGGCCTCATGTGGTCTGACTTCAATGGCCACAGCGGCATCTTGAAAGTAAATCGTACCCTTCATCGTGAAAAGGGCGGCAGGCTGGTAGCCGGAGATACCAAGACCTACGCCGGCACTCGGGAAATCGTCCTGCCACCCAGCACGGTACAACTCCTGAGCGGCAGAAAACAGAAATCCTTCTCCCCCTGGATTTTCCACGATCCGCTTCGCCCGGAAGCTCCTATAGATCCTGATAGCGCCTACCGCCAGCTCAAGAAATTTCTGTCAGAAGCTGGATTGCCAAATATTCGCTTCCACGGGCTGCGTCACACATTTTCGACCCATGCACTGGCTTCTGGTGTAGACGCTAAGACTTTGGCTGGTATCCTCGGTCACACCAAGGCATCCTTCACGCTGGACACCTACACCCACACCACCGGCGATATGCAAAAGCGTGCCGCCGATATCGTAGGCGGCTTCCTGACAGATTACCTCGGAGAGGAGATGGCCCCATGGCAAAACGCAGAAAACGCGGCGACGGCGGCGTCAGTCTGAGAAAGGATGGCCGCTGGGAGGGACGAATGGTCATCGGCTACGATGACAAGGGCCTCCCTGTCACAAAAAATGCTTTGGCAAAAACCAAAAGTGAATGTATCGCCAAGCTCAAAGCCTTAGCAGACAGCGTCAAGACACCTGCTCCTGACCATCCCAAGCCCGGTATCCTGCTGGGTAATTGGTTGGATCTCTGGTATCAGAGTTACAAGAAACCCAATCTCCGCCCCAATACGCAGATGTCATACGAGCGGCGCATTTATCAGCACATTATTCCTGCTCTGGGAAATATTCAAATGGATAAACTGACCGCCAATAACCTTCAGCAATTTTATTCTGAACTTAAAAAGAATGGCAGACTCCTCCGGGCAGAACTCTATGGCGAAGGGCTCTCCGATCAAACCATTCGAGGCATCCACACCACGCTCCACGCTGCCTTGGACAAAGCTGTCGCAGAGAAGCTCATTCTACGAAATCCCGCCGATAACTGCCACCTCCCATCTGCCAAAGCCAGAGAGATGCAGGTACTGACACCGGAGGAAATCCAGCGGCTGCTGATCCAGGCCAAAGAGGATGGCTGCTATGCACTTCTTCTGCTGGAACTCTCCACCGGTTTACGCCGGGGCGAGATCTGCGCCCTCCAGTGGAATGACCTGAACGTCCGCACCGGGGAACTCCGGATCGAACGGCAGATCCACCGGGTCAGGGGAGAGCTGGTAGTCTCCCCACCCAAGACGAAAGCATCCAATCGCAGCGTTATCCTTCCTGCGCCTGTCGTGGATGTCCTCAAAACATATAAGAAAACAACCGCCTCCCGATGGATGTTCCCTTCCCCGGTCAGCGAAGATTCTCCCAGAGATCCCGCCGCCGTCCGAAAACGGCTGCAGATCGTTCTGGAGCGAGCCGAGTGTAAAAAGGTTCGATTCCACGATCTGAGACATGTATTTTGCACCACATGTCTGGAACATGGCATGGATGTCAAAACACTCTCCACCATCATCGGTCATGTATCTAGCAGCACTACTCTGAACGTATACGCCCACGTCACCGACGAAATGCGCCGCACAGCGGCGGTAAAGATCGACCAGGGTATCGGCAGGGCCGAACCCCAAGAGGAGGCCGTAACGGCACCGCAGAAGCCCGCTCCCAGCACCTTCCAGGCCCACAAAGGCCAGCGACGCAAACCGGGTACAGGATGCGTCTCCCAGATCAATGACCGCCTGTGGGAAGGCCGATACTCTCCTATATGGCCGGATGGCAAAAAACACGCCAGAAATGTCTATGCCCACAGCGAGGCAGAGTGCGAAACCTTGCTGGCAGAAATGATCCTTGAGATAAAAGCAGAAATTGCTGCAGAGAAAGAACGGATAAAAGCCACTCCCAAAGCAAGCTGATAAAAATGTACATCCACCGGGGGAGAAATCACCGGTGGATGGTTTTTCTGTCTGCAGCTGGTGCGGGACTTCCACTGGTGTGTCAGGAAATTGTGTAAATTGCTTCGTTTGGAGTGCTTTTCTTCTCCATAAATTCGCTAGACTTGTGACCCGTTCTCCGATATTGTAGTGTTTGCAGAAATCAAAACCATACGATGGGAGGAACAATCATGCTCAGGAGAAAAGAAATCATCCTGGTAACGGCGGGCATCTTGACGGGGATCGCCGTCAGCGGCCCAGCGGCACAGGCAGCGGCGGGCCTCGTGGCCAATCCCAGCAATCAGCAGTTCTACGTCAACGAGCAGCACATCCATCTGGAAGCCTACGAGATAGGCGGCAGCAACTATGTGAAGCTGCGGGATATCGGAGCGGCGGTGAACTTCGGTGTCACCTACGATGCTGACACCAACACCGTCACCATCTACCCAGACAAGCCTTATGAAACAGCATCGACTGCCCCTGCATCCAACCAAGCCACAATCAACAAAAACGCAGATGGTTCTATCAACATCCCACAGGACGGCAGCCAATACATTCCCCAGGCAGGCGACGTAATTCGCTGCGACGATGGAACCAACTATTCCATCACAGACGTGAGCCGGTACGATAAGAACTGCTTCGCGGATGGCCCGGTCGGTCCCCTGCCCACCGCCACCTGCGACTGGAGCCAGTTTGACCAGCCTGAGCTGCCCAAGGCGGAAGTCAGGCGATTTAACAATCCGGACGGTGATTACATCTTCATCCGCAATTTGTACGAAACCCGCCGGATGCTCTACAGCCTCTACAATGCCATGGGCGAAGATGACTGGATCATGCAGAGCGGCAGTCCGAGGATACGGGGAGATGGAACACCATGGGTCCACATCCACCTGACCCTACCGGACGATAAGATTGGCACCCCCTTCTGGCCCTGGCGGGAGGAAGCGGTCTCCGAAGTGCTGCACGCCTGCCCAGGCGGGGACTACTACCTGGAAGTCTGGGATGTGTTCAAAAACGGCAGATTTCTGAGAACAGAATACAACCTGCGCTGATAAAAATACGCCGTCCACCGGGGGAGAAACCACTCCGGTGGACGGTTTTTCTCTGTCTGTGGCTAGTTATGTGGTCAAAGCGAAAGCGCCAAGATTCAAACGCCCGAAAATGTGCCGGAATCAAAATAAAAGTCGGTCTTTTCCGCAGAAAAGGCCGGCTTTTGTGGAGCTGCTATCCGGATTTGAACCGGAGACCTCATCCTTACCAACTGATTGGAAACCCAGAAACCGCTGGCGT
>Ga0224748_10107_pt1 | contig 19640 bp, 13 predicted proteins | sample LIM_F_Water_Neg_FD_182074 | JGI IMG/M metagenome (GOLD analysis project Ga0224748, IMG submission 182074) | Enriched cells from gastrointestinal tract of the lab mouse from Pacific Northwest National Laboratory (PNNL), Richland, Washington... | ecosystem: Host-associated > Mammals > Digestive...
TAACGACCGGTGTCATGATCCTGCTGATCGTCACCTTCTGTTCCTTTTTTTCCTTCATTGACGATGTCACCCCTTTGTATCCTATTATAATACCACGACATAGCCGAAAGCGTCAAGTTCTGTGTCCCACCGGCATCCCGATCCGGCTGTCCCCCCGGTCCGTGACGATATGAAATCCCGCCGACTCCACCTGGCGGCAAAGCTCCTCCAGGCACTGTGCCGACTCAGCGCCTGTGCTGAGCTTGTTGTTATACAGTTCGTATTGTCCGCGTACCCGTACGGGTGTGAGATTCGGCATCAGTACATTGGCTCCTGCCTGCAGGCCCCGCTCCCTGCCGTCCGGCGCAATGGTCCCCAATGCCGTGGTGGCGGGCAGCAGAACTCCAGGAAACATCAGGCGGAGAATGCTCAGGAGCACCAGAGTCAGTTCTAAAGATCCGTCCGGTTCCCCGGCAAAGGGCGTATCCCGATGGGCAAGAAAAGGGCCGATCCCGATCATATGGGGATTCAGTTCCTGCAGAAACCGCAGGTCAGAAATAAGGTTGTCCCATGTCTGTCCGGGAGAGCCCACCATAAATCCTGCGCCGGTCTGATACCCGATATCCCGCAGGACATACAGACATTCCCGGCGGCTCTGAAGGCTCATCCCGGGCGGATGAAGGGAGCGGTAATGCTCCTCATCTGCCGTCTCATGGCGGAGCAGATACCGGTCCGCCCCCGCTCTTCGCCAGCACTCATATTCCTCCCGGGTGCGCTCGCCCAGAGAAAGTGTCACGGCGCAGTCTGGATAGCCCTCTTTGATCTGCCGTATCAGGGATGCCATGCGCTCCTTCGTAAACCAGTTGTCCTCGCCGCCCTGCAGAACAAAAGTGCGAAAGCCCAATCCATACCCCTCCCGGACACAGTCCAGGATCTCCTGACCAGTCAGTCGGTATCGATCCACTTTCGCATTGCTCTTTCTTATCCCGCAATAATAACAGTCGTTTCTGCATATATTGGAAAATTCGATGAGTCCCCGGACATACACCGCCTTTCCATATATTTTCTCTCTGACAGCTCCTGCCCTGGCAGCCAGCAGCTCCCTGTCGTCAGGAGTCAGGTTCTGAAGAAGTTGAAGCAATCCGGCATCCGTCAGATCCCTCTCCGCCTCCAGCTCCGCGATCCGTTCCCTGTTCGTCATAGTCCCCTCCGTTCGTGCAGACCCTCTGGCCGTGCAGCTTTCTGGCCCGGTCAAATTTCAGGATCTGCTTTCTTCTGACGTTGTCCCCTACCGTACTGCGGTATTCTGCGTTCACATAGCCCAATATCTCCGGCAGTATCTCATCCACTCCCGGTACATCCGAATACACTGCTACCACAACATAGTTCATGGGCCCCGTCTGGTAGAGCTGCAGATCCGTAAAATACTCTCTGTAGTGACTCTTTAGGTAGGCATCGATCTTCTTAACCAGCTGGCAATAGCGGTCCTGCCAGCCTGGATTGACATACGACATACTGACATCATACAGATAACTGCCCGTTCTTTTCATATATAGATACCCCGGCAAAATCGCTTTCACAATAATATATGCGCCTGCCGGGATCTATGTCACTACTTTTCTTTATCCTACTAGTTTTTCAAATTTTTCCTTCACCTTCTTAAAGGACTCCATCAGCTTGGGAGAGAAGGTACCGCACTCACCATTTAATATCATCTCAAATGCTTTATCCTTCGGAAATGCCGCCTTGTAAACACGTTCACAGACCAGAGCGTCATACACATCCGCCACCGAGACAATCTGTGCCGAGATGGGAATATCCTCTCCCTTCAGTCCGTCCGGATACCCTCTCCCATCGTATCTCTCATGATGATGCCGGCAGATCTCATATGACGTCTTCTGATAATCGTCATCCCAGATCCCCTCGATCTGTTCCAGAAGATCACTTCCCTGGGTTGTATGGGTCTTCATCAGTGCGAATTCCTCGTCGGTGAGCCTGCCCGGCTTCAGCAGTACCTTATCCGGGATAGCGATCTTGCCCACATCATGAAGGGCGCTTGCCGCCGCAATCATATCAACTGACGTCTCATTCAGCCCATACTCGGGATAGTCCTCCATAATCTGGTAAGCCAGCACCCTTGTAAAGTCTTTCACCCTCTTGACATGCTCGCCACTCTCCAGGTTTCGGCACTCCACTACAGTACCTAACACCTCGATAATCCTTTCGTTTGTCTCCTGCAGACGCTCAGCCTGCATTGCCAGTGTCTTATTCTGCTCCCGCAGCTTCTCTGTCTGGGCCTCCACCTTCTGTTCCAGGCGGTTTTTATATGCAAAAAGATCAACGGTATTTCTTACCCTGTTCTTTACCAGCGACGGTTCAAAGGGCTTGTGTATGAAATCCGCAACCCCGAGTTCGAAACATTTATTCTCCACATCTACTGCTCTCTCCGCACTGATGATCAGAACCGGAATACTCTTGATCCAGTCTTTTTCACGCATCTCGTCGATGACGCCAAAACCATCCAGCTCCGGCATCTGAAGATCCAGAAGGACCGCGTCGATCTGATCCTGTCTCTCCCGCATGATTTCCAATGCCTGTATACCGTTCTCCGCCTGCTCCGTCTCATAGTCATCCTCCAATATAGCGCAAAGCAGTTCCCGGTTCATCTCTGCATCATCCACGATCAATACTGTGTTCCTCATAGTACCCTCCATATTTCTTTTCGTTTACGAATTTTTCCTTTCTCTGCTATCATACTACAAAACACACCCATACGCAACAAAATATAGGTGTGTTTTGTAATTACATTTCTTTCAGCATCCATTGCAGCAGCATGATATGGTATTCCTCATCCTTAATGATCCTGGCAAGTACGGCATTGATGTATTTATCCCGGATCATCTCCATATGCATCCGGTACTGCCGGACTGCATCCTTCTCCGCCTCGATATCCGCCATCAGCATCTTACCGGCGCTTTCCGGAATGGACAGATACTCCGGCGTCCACATCCGGTTTCCGCCATTCTGGTATCTCGCGGTAAAATCGACACGGCCTCCCAGCAGACAGATCAGTTCCCCCAGCTTCTGTAGATGGATCATCTCCGACATAGCGATCCCGAGAATTGTTTTCGCCATCTGGCACCTCTCATGGGACAGCCGGTTCTCATTGTTGATGTACTGGGTGGTAGCGCTCAGTTCCGACACCGAACCACAGTAGTCGACGCTGAGCAGACTGGCATATACAGAATTTTTCTCCTTCACCTGAAGGGGCGGATACGGCAGATCCACCATGATCGGAGATACTCCCATAAAGCTGCAGCCAGATGCGATGGGTTTTTCTTTCTCTTCCATAATATTCTCCATTCTTTCATTGCTCAACGGCGGTTCCAACTGACGCCGTTGAGCTATGTTATCAATGACAGTATATTATGTAAGACAAAATGTATGACTGATACCATTTCGCATTCCACAAAATCTGAAATTCTTTCAGGATAGGAAGATACTATCTCCGCATTCCCGGATAATATAATTCTGTTTCTCTGCATACTTTATCAAAGTAAGATAATTGGGATCCTCCAGCATCTTTGAATCTACATAAAAGATTTTCTCACTAGTATCTGCAAAAAGAAAAAGTTCCATGAGATCCAGGGGAGTTCCGGGAAATGTAATAATTTTATCAAAATGCTTCCCGCAAAATTGCTGTTGAAACACAGTGGAATAATAATTTTTAACCTTTTTAAGCACCCTCTTATTTACCACACCATTTTTAAATAATTTTACTTTCCAGCTTCGCCGCCGTAAGGTATCATTTCCTATGATTCCATGAAAACATTCAACGGACTGCAGATCAAACGCATCCACAACTGCCTGCAGTCGGATTGGATATTTATAATAATCGGTATTCTTATATGAGACACAATAATTATCCCCTGTTCCTTCTATTTGATCCAGGTAATACATAAACCGCTGAGTATTGATATTTGCGTGGAGATTGCCACCGTATAACAAAATATTCTGTCCTTTGCTCTGTTGTGGAATCACTTCCCTGCACACATCGCCCCCCCGTATAACCTTTTCACATAGCTGCTGTGCCGCCGCCGCGTTGTCATAGGGGCAAAAACGATTATAAGCCTCTGTATCATCATATTGCTTTGTAGCTGCCATTTCTTTTATTAACTGGTCCAAATCATCTACTTGGGGAAATGGCAGTTCATCCATGTCGATATAGGTTCCCTGGCTTTTCAAATACTGTTCTCTGTCATATGTGTATAAGATGATCTTTTTCCGGGTACATAGAAAATCAAACATAACACTGGAATAATCTGTTATCAGACAGTCCACAGCAGCTAGAAATTCATATGTCTCTCTGTCCTGTGGAAATTGCCGTATCTGCTTGAACTCTGAAAAATCAATTTCCTGCGATGCCAGCCTGTGTAATTTGATGTAACAAATCTGATCTTCTCTAAGCTTACTGTCAATCTCCCTTAAAAAGGCGGCCTGTTCCCGGACAGCATTTGATGAATTAGTAAGCGCCCCTCTCCAGGTAGGCATATAGGCGTAAACTCTTTTATTTTCCAGTTCCATCTGTATCCTTAGTCTCCTGCCTGCATCCCTATCAAAAAATACTGCATTTCTGGGATAACCGTTCAACAGAATAGTTCCTGTCAGATTATCCCGCAGCCGGTACGATTCTACCATATGCTCCATAGTATATTGATTCGGGAACAGAATGTAATCAGCCATGATAAAAGATTTTTTCTGTCCTCCTGTAAAAGCAACATCCTCCGCATAACTATAACCTAATTTCTTTAACGGAGTTCCATGCCATGTCTGCACGATAACCTGCCCGGGACGTTTTACATAAAACCTGCTAAGCTGTACATCGGTAAAAAGATATTTTGACACTGCCAGTGCATAATATTTTGCTCTTGACTCCTGTATGATCAATTTAATCCCAGCGGACGGAAACTCTCTCTGCAATAATTGTACATTCTGCGGAAGGTGTTCTAAGTCCCTTACTGAGATATACAGTTTGAATTTGCCATATCTGCCAGAAACAATCTGTCTGGCAATGTAATATAAATTTCCACCCAAATCAGACGATGCGTGTGAATCAATAAACACTGCATCCTCTCTCAGTCTATAATGCTTTCGTGCATACTCATAATACGACATGCGAAATGTATGTGACATATCTTACCTCACAATCTTTTCTATATCAAGCGCTGCTTCATTTTTCGTTATACCGATCCAAGGATTCACGGGGTTTCCACTTAATATTTCTAAACAATAGGGCAGATTGTAAAATAACTTATTTAACGGCAATAACGCTTCAAAGCCTGAAAATGCCATCTCTTCTTCTGTGAGCCCCAGATTCATAATATCTGTCATAAATTCAAAAATACCTGCAAATATTTCTGAAAAGACACCCTCTTTACGTTTCTCATTACTATTATATAAAAGTTTTAAATTTCCCTGTTTGTCAAATGAAAACTGCCGCAGGGAATCCTCTGGAGAAGAGAAGATTAACTCACATATGAATCTGCCGACGGATGATGGCCTGGAAAAATGATTTAACATCTGTCTGTTATGCTGTGGCGAAGCACAATATGCCTCCACTACCTTTCCAGAATAACAATGATCCACAAATGACCTCCTGCCCGTCAGACACACAAGAAGAGAAAATAATTCCACATCATAGTCCGTTTCATTCTCCAATAAATATTTTAGGCATAATGCGTTTGTCCCCTGCCATCCAAGATCAATAACCGCAATCCGCTGATTTTTTTCTACAAACTGGCTGTAATACTGGATAGCTGCCTCCTTCTCTCTTTGAAATTCGTCAAGAAGCTCCTCCTTATGGTCTTCCATGCATTGTTTCAGTTCAGGAAATACCGAAAGATCCAAAAGAAGGGATTCATCCAGCCCATATTCCGCCAGGAACGAATAAAGGCAGTTGATATCCAATTCTTCCAAAGCCTCCCGAATCGATAATTTTTCAATTCCTGCCCTAGCCTTTATATGAGAGTCAATAAAGTACTCTGAGAACCCCTGATATGCGAACCGCTGTGCCGCAAACCGCGAGATTGCAATATAATCATTCTCATATTTTGCATAAAATTTATTGTATATCCGATGTACACAGTACATATCTCTGCCCGTGAACAGCAGCTTATCAATGCGATGATTCTCTGCATATTCATTGATCCAATGGCAGAATCCCGCCACCAATGGTCCACCATAGGCATATCCCAATTCAAAATAAGGTCTCTGTTCCAGTAATCCATGATGAAATTTTGCATTCACCAGGCCGCTGTAAACAGAACCGCCCAAATCAGACATTCCGGCAGGACGATATGGTCTTCCGATCTCATTTACATTTTTATAGTAAAAGGCTTTCCAGCCAGCCATTCGGGAACCCACAAAATCCACAGTATAATTATCTCCCACATGAATCACTGTGTTCTCACGGCCAACCACATCCCATACCTTTTTCTGCAGCTCACCCTTATATTTGGAACACTTGTATTCGCAAGATACATAAATCTCATGGATAAAACCATACCCGCAGGCATCCAGAATCTTTCGAATAGCTCCGCTGTCCCAATACATATTCGAAGTGGCTATTATACGTTTTCCTTTTTCCTGCAGTTTTCTGGCAGTTTCCAGCATATAAGGATTGGCAAAACAGAACTGCAGTTCCGCCTCTAATTCTGTCTGAATTCCCTGTTCCCGGGAAACGCCGCAGCGTCTTTCCAAAAACTCATAAATATCCTCAATGGTGATTTCGCCGTTTATTTCGGGATGCTTTTTTCTGGCATCTGCTTCTGCATTTACCCGTAATACTTTGAACCCTGTCACCTTCAGGCGGTTGCCAATCAGAACAAACAAATTCCGCGGATCCGAAATTCCCCGCAGAACAAGGGTATCAAAGATATCAAAGGAAATAACGTCATAAGCTGCCAGTTCTGCTACAAGCTCGTCCACCGACAGTCGGGGTTCTATCCCAATCTCCGGATATTTCAGGTTGTTTCCATACCTGGGCTGGACCCGTCCCCCTTTTTTGCCGAAATATACGAGATGGAGACCGAAAAGATAAATCCAGGATCTCAGTCTGTGTTTATGATGCATACCTAAATTCCTGCTAATGTACCCCTCATATTCCCTTTTTATCTCCGGTTTTCTATCCACAAAGAAATAATATATTTTATCCTTTACTTTCATTTTCCCTGTCTCCTTAATTAATTAAAAACCATGTCTTGCATTGGCATGTTTCTTTATATCTGCAGTTAACCTTTTCAACTGTTTTTTATTCCTCAACACAGTCATCACCGGGGAAACGGCATCTAGTGAATGGATCCGCAGGCGGTGTGCATACGATCCTAAGGCATTAAAATAACGGTCCGCAAAATCCATGATTCCCCTGTGCACCTCCCGAATGACTTCATCCTGCGGATTCTCCCTCTCAAAATGAAAGAGCGTCTCACCCCCTGGGCTCATTCCAAACGCAAGAAGGCTGGGCGTTTCTGATGAAAACAGCAGCTCCATTGCCAGGATGCGTTCCTGCGACTCACATACTTCTTCCATTATTTCACAATTCTTATATGGAGAAAATGCGAATGCGAGAAGAGAATCATCCATAAAAAAAGGTGCTGCATAATCATCCGCCCCTCCCCCAAGCAACGCCCCTGTTACTTGAACAGGCAGTCTGTATTCCCTTTCAAAAAGATGTTTTAAATACACAGCAGACGTTCCCCGCCAGCCAATATCAAACAGACAGATGTTCCGATTTGATCCAATAACATTGAGAAAATATTTTTTTGCACCTCTGGCGGCATTGTCAAAAATTCTGCATATGTCGGGCTTATATTTATATATAAATCTCCGAATCTCTTTATCATTCATTGAATGTACCGGAACATCCCAAGAAAAGCCTTCCCTCTCCCAGTATCTTTTTATGTCCGCTATCCCAATATGCCCAAATAACGATGCAATTGTATCCGATTTCCTGGCATCCTTTAGTTCAGGCAGTATGACATGATCTATATATTCTTCCGTAAAATCATGAAATACCAGCTGTTCCAAAGACATTCTGGATAACAAAATGTAATCATTACTTACATGGTTGAAGTATTTTCGGTAAACCTTCGAAATAATATCGCCATCCCTGGCGGCGAACAGTATCGATTCAAATCCATGCTGTTTCGCCATCCGGTCAAGCCACTGACAGACACTGACTGCCAATATCCCGCCGCAAGTAAAACCATATTCATAAAAAATACTGCGCTCCTTCTGTCCGGAATGCAGCCATGAATTACAGATACCGTCATAGATGCTTTTCAACTCAGGATGCATTCCGTATGGCCGGTATCTCTCCCCCCTGTTATTTAATGACGGATAACAGCCCAAATTGCTGCCGGCATTCCCCGCCACACCACGATTGTTATCCTTACGGCAGTATATATGAAAAAAATTATAATCCCTTCCGAAATACTCCTCGGCACAGTGCTTTAGCTTAAAATTGCACTCACAGGATGCAAATATTTTCTCATAACCGACAATCCCGTTGCGATGTAATATTACAGCTAAATCATCTGAAGTTAAATTTGTGTCCGCCACAAATATAATCTTTTTGCCTGCCGCCCTAAATGCGTCATACATCCTTTTCATTTCCGGATTAACAAAACAGAGTTCCTTCACCAATTCCTTCTCTGCCCGGATTCCCTCTTCTGCTGGGACAGCACACCATGTCTCCAGCAGACTGTAGATATCTACTAAAAGTTCCGTTCCCCGAACTTCTTTTTGATCAAGCGCCTCGTGCTCTGCCTGAATCCTCAGATTTCTAAAATTCGGTACACCCCATTTTTCTCCAAGCAGCAAAAAGAGCCCGTCCGGGTCAGAAAATGGAGCCAGAATCATCACACCAAAGAAATCCAGTGAAATAATATCTGCCTTCCAGGCCCGTTGCTGCAGTTGTAAAAATTCTTTTTTCCATCCATTTATATAAGAAGTCTCCGGGTAAGGCAGTTTAGAGATTCTTTTCTGCAGAGTGGAAGAAGACATCCCATATTTTATAGTCCACTTTACAATTCCCTTAATTGTGGCAAAAGTGCTCTGCGAGTCCCGATATTGTATGAAATCCTGATACTCTCTTTTGATCAAGGGATTTCTTCCAATCAGCAGAGTAAATAGTCTCTCCTTTACAGAGAATAATAACTTCGCAGCCATATATCCATATCCTTTTTAATAATGCATGCCAAATCGTATAAAAGGTTAAAATGCAACCCTTTATAATGAAAGGTTGTATCACCAATCCATACTTGAAAGCATATTTTGCATCTGATACAATGAGATAAAGGAGAGGTGGTCTGAATGGCAAGAACCGTATCAATTGGAGCTCAGGATTTTGAAGAGTTGATTTCTGAAAATTGTTTCTATATAGATAAAACATTATTTATAAAAGAATGGTGGGAAAACAAAGACAAGGTGACACTGATCACCCGTCCAAGACGATTTGGCAAGACTTTGAATATGAACATGCTGGAACGTTTCTGGAGTGTAAAATATCAGGACCAGGGAGAAATATTTAAAGACCTGAACATCTGGAAAGAAAAGAAGTACAGAGAACTACAGGGGACATATCCGGTAATCTTTCTCTCCTTTGCCGGCATTAAAGAAAATAACTATAAGGGTGTGATCAAGCAGTTTTATCAAATAATAATAAACCTGTATTCGAAATATGAATTTCTCAGAGACTGCGGAAAACTGGGAGAGAAGGATAAGGCATATTTTGACCGCATTGGAAGAGATATGGATACAGAGGAAGCAGGTGTGGCCTTACATCAGTTGTGTGATTATCTTCACCGCTATTACCATAAGAAAGTGATTATTCTGCTGGACGAATATGATACACCAATGCAGGAAGCATATATCAATGGTTATTGGGAAGAGATTGTTTCCTTCACCAGAACACTATTTAATAATACCTTTAAAACGAATCCCTATCTAGAGAGAGCGGTTATGACAGGAATCACAAGAATCAGTAGAGAATCCCTATTTTCTGACCTGAATAATCTAAAGGTGATCACCATGACTTCAAACAATTATGCCTCCTGTTTTGGTTTTACCGAAGAAGAGGTATTTGCCGCCATGGATGAATACGGCATGAAAGAGAAAGAGAAAGCAAAGAAATGGTATGACGGCTTTTCCATCGGAAATTATCAGGATATCTATAACCCGTGGTCCGTCATCAATATGCTGGATGAGGGAACCTTTAAGGCGTATTGGGCCAATACCAGCTCCAATCGTCTTGCCGGGGATCTGATCCGCCATGGAAATGAAGAGATAAAAATGCAATTTGAAGAACTGCTTTCCGGCAGAACGATACGCTGTCGCATCAATGAAGAAATTATATACAACCAGCTCGGGCAGTACCAGGATGCTGTCTGGAGCCTTCTTTTGGCATCAGGATATATGAAAATCGTGGAGATTCAGGAAAGATATTATGAACTGGCACTGACAAATTATGAAACAAAGTACATGTTTGAGAATCTGGTGCTTGACTGGTTCGCAGAAGATTCCGCCAGTTACAATGGTTTTGTCCGGTCCCTTTTAAAGGGGGATCTTAAAGCAATGAACGCCTATATGAACCGCGTGTCAAAATCCATGTTCAGCTCCTTTGATGGGGGAAACAGACCATCGGATGAAACGCATCCGGAACGGTTCTATCATGGTTTTGTGCTGGGACTTCTAGTAGAACTGGCAGACCGGTATGTGGTGACTTCAAACCGAGAGAGTGGTTTCGGCCGATACGATGTCCTTATGGAACCAAAATCAGAAGATTATGATGGAATCATTCTGGAATTTAAGGTACATGACCCAGAGGACGAGAAGGATCTGCAGGAGACAGTACAATCAGCACTCCGTCAGATCAAGGAAAGACAATATGGCCAGATTTTACTGGATCACGGATTAAAACACCATCATATCCGCAGCTATGGTTTTGCTTTTGAGGGTAAGAAAGTGCTGATCGGAGAAGGGGAGTGAAACAACTCCCCTTCTCCGATCAGCATACAATCAAAATTTTTTTATGCAAGACGTTCTGTAATCCAGTCAGCAATTACTTTTGAATTTTCTATATTATTACACTTTTCATCAAGATAATAAGATGCGATCCGTTTATTTTCTTCTTTCCTATATTCTGGATTCCGCAGATAATTCTCAACCTCCTGCATTGTATCCTGCCATGTGCGGGTCTTTGGACCAGGTGTCATGTTCATATAATCGATGCTGATGCCCGCATCAAATGACAAATACCATTCATAATCCGGGCAAAAAAACACCGCAGGAATATTAAATGCTGTCCCATCAATGGCAACCGATGAATAATCTGTAATAATAACAGCATAATTTAATACAGATACATAAAAATCCTTTTCCAGATCCAGTGAAATCCTGTCATAATTTTGTATTTTGTTTTTTATCATATTACTGTAATTTCTCCATGTATGTGGATGAAGCCGCAGTACAAATTCACTATCCAGTTCCGTCATCTTTTCTTGGATTAAATCTAGTGAATCAAGACAACTCTGGATCAATTCCCGTTCCTTATCATATGAAAACCGATAGGTAGGAGCATAGAGAACCTGATTCTTTTGCTCATTTTCGTTCATACGGGCATACACTGCATAATTTCTTGGATATCCCGCATTGCAGAAGCTTTCTTCACTCACATGCCATATTCTTCCGATCATATCTCTCTGCCAGTCTCCCGGACACAAAAACAGAAAGTATTGCTCAAAAAGCTCACGGACAGGGGCTTTAAATATATATTTTATTTTTTTCTTAAATCTTCTTAAAGAACTGTCCTGATCCTGTGATATAATGTCAGTGGAATACTTTACTCCAGGCACAGTAGTATTAAAAACCTTCTCCCCGTCTCCCATAGATTTGAAGCCCACACCATGCCACAACTGTACAACTTTTGTTCGGTGATTAAATCCGTAAATGGGAGAAAAGTCTGACATAACAAAATGATCCACAACAGCTATGGCAGCTCTGGCAGTCGCCCAAATCCCTTTCCATGACCTCATCTTATATGCACAATAGCCGCATTCCTGCACCTGCTGGTACACTTCATCAGATTTAGTTACCCAGACAGCTTCGATATCTGGATAATTATTGTTTACATATTCAAAAAAATATTTAGAATTATCCATAAAGGTATTTTTTTTGAAACCAGAAAACACCCAAAGATTGTTTTTTTTCGGCACAGCCGAAAAAGCCCAATAGCCAATAAGCTTTGCAAGATAAACAAAGGCATCCTTTACTTTGTAACGCATCTTCCTTATACGCTTATTAAAAAAAGCACACATCCGGATAAAGGGTCTAAAAAAACGCATAGCATACTTATTTACCGTAAGCATTTGTGTGCCTTCCCAGGAATACATTCCAATCATTCTCCGGTTAATATAATAATAGCTTGCATATAAAGCAAAGATATCACGACATTCTTTAGGATATAAAGAAATTAAATCACTTATCCTTTCCATTTCATTTATTTTAATGGAGGCTTTTACATAATTCGTGATTTCCTTGCGTATTCTCTCAACCATTGCTTTTCTTGGAAATGCTTTAATGCCATTATTCTCATAAAAAGAAATCATTCCCTTCATAATACGGACCCAGTCCAGACGAGACTTCAAAAAATGCTCATCCATACTTTCACTCATATAGACTCCGACATCACTGCGCCGGTATACAGAGACAACATCTGGCAGCATTGCGCACGTCCCGTCTCCTAACTGCATCAATATCAGAGAATGATCTCCTACAATCCCATCATAATACCAGTCCGGAATCTGAATATTATAATCATAACGGTAAAATACAGTAGATGTATGAGCAATATTCATATTGATAAAATTACCATTCCTAAATTCCGTTATGTCATCCTCGTTTGTCCTGGGACACAGAGGATCACATTCCGGATAAATCATTTTACCCTCGCTATTTTCTTTAAAATAGCTTCTTAAAAACCAATCCTCCGGTGCACTAATCTCAGCTCTGGCAAAACAGAGTCTCATGTCCGGATTGCTCTCCATATAATCATATTGTTTCTGCAGTTTAAATTCATCGATCCAGTAATCATCCCCTTCACAAAGTGCAATATAGGGAGATTTCGCCTGTTCGCACATATCAATGAGATTATGCTGGGCTCCCATGTTCTCCTCGCGCAAAAACGCCACGATTTTATCGGGATACTTTTCTGCATATTCTCTGACGATCTGCGCCGTATTATCGGGTCCCTGATCCTCACCGACGAAAATCTGATACTCAAAATCTGTCTTCTGCATCAGAAAACTATCCAATGCCTCTCGAATAAATTCCTCATGTGCATATGTGATACAAACTATCGTCACAGCGATATCTTCACGAATCTTATTTATCTGCATTATCGTTATTTCCTTCCTGTATTCTTAAACACGCCAATCCAGTAATGCTTCTACCTCACTGCAGTCAAATACCGGTATATTGCATGCCTGTGATATCTTTTTTCTCTCACTAAAGGAATCGTCTATAAAGATTGACTTCTTGTAATGGATGTAATCCCTTTTTTCCTTATCCCTGTCTATCCGGATCACTTCATCAAAGAGTGATTCGGAAATACGATTTTCCAGCAATGTATCCGAAACCTCTCTGGAATGCTTGGTCAGAAGTATTCTTCTCTTTCCCTGATTCACCGTTTGATACAGGTATTGGATAAGTACAGTATTTATTCTGCCATTCACGATAAGGGTGTCGTCCAGATCCACATATATTGTATCATAATCCAAATCGGTATGGTATCTGCTTATAAGTGCCCGGTCAACCTCAATATGGTATTCATTTTCAATAATGTCAACGGGTAATTCCATCAGGCAGAATAACGTCAGCAACGGAAAATTTACACCCGTATTTCTACTCATCCCCATTGTCCCTGCAATCCGCGGAGCAATCTCCATCAGTCGGTACTCGCCCTTGTCATTTTTCTTTATCTGAAAGAACCACGCCCCGCAAAACTTTAGCCGGCGGTTGATTTCCTGCGCCATATGCAGAATATCATCCGGGACGGCAAGGCGCTGTGACGACACACTGATACCATTCCGTATCCTTTTCCGGTCCCTCATCCGGCAGACCCGGAGTTCCCCCTTATTGTCCGTCAGACAATCTATCGTAAATTCATCCCCCGGCAGATATTCGCAGATGATAAGATCTGGATTTTTTTTCAGAGCCAGTTCCAGTTCTTCTTTGGTGTCAACAATCATTGCGCCCTGGGATCCCTGTCCCACATCAGGTTTCACAAAAACAGGAAATGATGTCACCCCATCAATGGAGGAATAAAATTCCGGAATAAATTCTAACATATTAAAATAACGGTATGTTGTCTCTTTGGAACGACAGATCCGCACTGTATCTAGTTCAGAAGTAACGATCTGTGCATGAAATCTGTCCTTGTTCTCTGTCAGATAGAGCTGTATGTCATCGTAGGCGGGATAAATAAAATCAATCTGATTTTCATCTATGATCCGATTCAGTTCTTCACAAAAGTTACTTTCTGTATAAAAAGGTATTCCTTCTATATAATTTGAGTACACATAGGCAGCATGACAGGGAACACTGGAGAGACCATATACTTCAAAATGAGTGGAATACTTTAATGCGTTATTGATCTCCAGCGCGATTTCAGAACCTGCCGGAAATACTAAAACTCTTTTTTTCATCTTAGGACCATCCCCTTAATAATCTTACAAATTTCGTCCACCACATCCAATTCCAATTCTGCATAAATTGGAAGACATAGAACGGAAGAGGCAACTTTTTTGGCTACTGGCGTCTCTGCCGCATTGTATATGGGACGGTAACAGGCAAACTCATTGATCAGCGGATAAAAATATTTTCTGGTGAATATGTTCTCTTCCTTTAATTTCTGCCAGACAGCATCTCTGTCAACCGTAAGCAGTTCGCTGTCAAAGACTACCGGAAAATAGGCATAATTCGATTTGACACCCTCTTTTTCCCGGCAGAGCTTAATTCCGGGAATACCCTCAAGATGCTGTCTGTACCTGTCCGCCGCCCGCTTCCTCTTATGAATCTGATCATAAATATGACGGAGGTTACACAGTCCCATTGCCGCCTGAAACTCGTTCATTTTGGCATTGGCTCCGATTTCGTCTACTACCTCTTCATTCTGGATTCCAAAGTTTTTCAACTGATACAATTTTCTGTGCAGCCAGTCCTCACTGGACGCCACAGCTCCCCCCTCTATCGTATGGAACACCTTGGTAGCATGAAAGCTGAACATAGAAGCATCGCCATAGGCGGCAACATTGACCCCATTCTGTTCTACACAGAATGCGTGTGCCGCATCGTAAATCACCTTAAGCCTGTGCTTATGAGCTATTTCCATAATTGCGTCGTTATCACATATATTTCCATAGACATGTACCGGCACAATGGCTGTTGTCTTTGGCGTGATCAGAGCCTCCAGTTTTTTAATGTCAATGGTATAATCATCTTCCCGGATATCACAAAAAACAGGAGTAAGATTATTCCTCACTATGGCATGTGTAGTCGATGCAAATGAATATGGTGTGGTAATAACCTGTCCGCTCAGTTCAAACGCCTGAAGTGTCAATTCCAACGCCATATGCCCATTACAAAAAAGAGAGACTTCCGGTACCTGCAGAAGTCCTGACAATTGTTTCTGTAATTGTCTATGTTTCGTTCCCATGTTAGTCAGCCATACGGAATCCCATATATCACGAATTTCATTTACATATTCATCAAATTCCGGCATTGATGACTGAGTCACCATGATCTTATCTCTCATCGCAGCCTCCATTCGTTCGATAAGCTAAATTCTTTTCTTTAATTTCCGAATAATCCCTCTGGGAAGAAAAAAGATGTAACTCCACCTATTTACCCCGGGATAGTGCAATATCTTTTTAATGTCCTGATAAATTAAAGGAGAACGTTTTCTCAGACACTGATAAACTGCGCTTGTAAAAAAATCTTTTTTCGTAACATTAAAATCTATGTCTGCGGTCTCTTTGCGCCCCTTCGCATACTCTTCCAGCTGGCAGGTTAGAGCAAAACTATCATAGGCACTGTGAATATTACTGGCAAAACACCGGGAGGTTGCATTCCTCTCCCCGATTTTGTTAATCTGCCGATACGCGCCCATGCAGTCATGCAAACGATAGAGAGGTCCCTCCAGTGCCAGTACCATTTGCAAAGTCCTGTCGGAAATCAAAGGATGCGCTGTCCGAATAATTTCATATGCATCAGGTTTTTCCTTAAAAATATTGCGGAACATCAAGGTTCCCGTCTGCCCTGCCAGATACAGTCCCTGATGATCTTGGATCGTATACTCTCGTTTCTTACAGAGCCAGTCCAAATTCTGATCGGACAGTTCGTTTCCCAGTTCGTCAACAAGCAGGCATTCATGGGTACATCCGATATAATCCGGATGTGTTTCAAGGAAATCATACTGTTTCTGAAGCTTGTCAGGATCCGTCCAGTAGTCATCCCCCTCAAGGAGAGCAACATACTTTCCTCTGGCATGCTCTAATAAATCATATAAATTTGCACTCGCCCCAAGATTCTGTTCCCTCTGAATCAGGTTCAGATTCTGAGTCCGCGCCAGCTCTTCCAAAATTTCTCCCGTCCTGTCTGTGGAGGCGTCATTTCCTACTAAAATTTCAATTACCTTGTCTGTATTCTGGGATAAAATACTTTGTAATGCCTGATGTATATACCGCTCCTGATTGTAGGTAATTACAATGACACTTATCAATGATTCCAATCTTCTCCTCCACCTTTAAACCAGAATGAAACTCTCTATAATGAAAGGTTGCATTTTTTCCAGGCACTGATCACAAAAAAACAATTAAAAATAAATGTTTTTTAGAAAACAGAGCCTCTATTATAAATATAGTGTTTTCCTGAAATTCGAAATTCTGATAAAAATAGACAATATGGATAAACAACGAAAATCTTGACATTGCATGGGGAGTATAGTAGAATAATAGCATTATAAAAATACAACCTTTCATTATAAAGGGTTGCATTTTTTCGACAAATTTTAGTTAAAGAGGGATAAAGGAGATTCCATGAGATGAAGGAAATTCCATTTGTAATGCCGCTGCTTCCATCTATTGATTCCTATAAGGAGCAGATCCAGGATATATGGGACAATCGATACCTTACAAACTGCGGTCCTAAAGTACAATTGTTCGAGAAAAAGATCAAAGAATATTTACACATAGATAATGTTGCCTGTTTTGTGAACGGGCATTTGTCATTGGACTGTGCGATCAAAGCGCTGAAGCTCAAAGGCGAAGTGATCACAACCCCTTTCACCTTTGTTTCTACGATACAGGCACTCGTTACCAATCAGATCACTCCCGTTTTCTGTGATATCAATCCATACGATTTTACTATCGATACAGACAAGATAGAGGAACTGATCACAGAGAATACAACGGCTATACTGGGAGTTCATGTTTTTGGATATCCCTGCAGCGTGGAAAAACTAAAAGAAATCGCGGATAAGCATCATTTGAAGCTCCTGTTTGACGGGGCCCACGCCTTTGGGGCTGAGACGGAAGGCAAAGCCCTTTTGGATCAGGGCGACATATCCATGGTCAGCTTCCATGCCACCAAGATCTTCCACTCCATTGAAGGAGGGGCCCTGATCTTTAAGGATGCGGAGCTGCTGCATAAATTCCGCGCCATACATAATTTCGGTTATGACAATGGAAATGTCAGCTTTTGCGGAACGAATGCGAAGATGAATGAGTTTTCTGCTGTGATGGGATTATTAAACCTGGATCTTGTGGAGGATGAGATCGCCAATAGAAAAAGGGTGGCGGATCAGTATCGGGAACTATTAGCGGACGTCCCAGGAGTAGAATTTCAGAAAACACCGAATGCGCTCAGCAGGGAAAACAACGCCTACTTTCCCATTCTGCTGGATGAAAAAACATATGGGGCGGATGCAGGTGCCCTTTATCAGTCTCTATTTCGTCACGGTATCGTCTCCAGGAGATATTTTTATCCCGCCTGTAACGAGATGGATTTTCTCAAGGAGATCGGGACCGATCCGGGAGACACGCCGGTGGCGGCCCGTATATCCCGCAACATACTGTGCCTTCCCATCTATGGGTCACTATCAACCGCAGAGATTGAGTATATCTGTGCGCAGATCAGGCGGAGAGATTAATGGTGGAATTTGAAAAGAAATTAAGTGTTGTTATCGTTACCTTTAATCATGAGAGATATATTGCAGAAGCGATCGACAGTGTTCTGATGCAGAAAGTAGATTTTTCCTATGAAATCCTTATTGGAGATGACGGTTCTGCAGACAGGACTCCCGAGATCGTGAAAGAATATGCCGAACAATGGGATTGTATCCTTCCCATCTGCCGGGATGAAAACATAGGGCCCAACAGGAACGCCTTTGATATGTTAATGCGCACAAAGGGGGAATATATCGCCTTCCTGGATGGGGATGATTATTGGACCGATCCCCTAAAGCTCCAGACACAGGTGGATTTCTTAGACCGACATAGGGAATTTATCGGATGTACCCACCGGATCACCATTGTGGACGAGGAAGGCAGAAAGCAAAAGGATCAGTTTCTGCCGTGGGTCCGGTTTAAAAAGAGGTTTACTCTGGCAGATTTCGACGGTGTCACCCTGCCCGGACAGGCAAGCACTCTGGTGAGGAGAAACCTTTTTGTGGATTCGGATATCGACATGTCGGTGATATATCATACCCATCCGATGGTAGGTGACAGAACCAGCGTCCTTATCTTTCTGTGCAATGGGGATTTCGGAGGGATCGACCGGGACATGGGCTGTTATCGGCGTTACAATACCCCGGCTGCCGGGAACATTACATCCAAAATATATTTGAACAATGAAAACCGGATCAGGGAAGAGATGGATCTTACAGAAAATCTGGAAACGATAGCATGGAATCTGTTCCATAAAAAAACCGCCTTTGATCCATATAAAAGAACCTTATTTGTAAGCGCCCTGTATCAGTATCTTCAGAAACCGAATGCAGCCAGGAAGGAAGCGGTCAGGTATGCGTACCGTCATAATAAGAATAAGATCCTGTGTATAGCAACCATACTGCCGCGGATTTGTAAAAAAGTATGGAACCGTACTTTGGGAAAGAGAGGAAATTAAATGTTATTTTTGCATATCGTGCCGCCGAGCAAGAGGATGATGAATACTTATTTTAGAATGCTGAGGGAGCATTTTCCGTTGGAGGAACATAGATTTTTATTTATCGACCAGTGCAAGGAAAGTGAGAGCGAGCTTTTCGATTATGAAAACGTCGGTGAATTACAGGGAGAGAATTCAAAGGAAAGATTAAAGGATTTTTTTCGGGAATGTGACCGGGCGGATGTTGTGTTATGGCATGGGATCATGTACGGAGCCAAGAAGATGCTGCCGCTCTTTTACAGTCGGAAGCTTAGGAAAAAATCGGTCTGGATCATGAGGGGGCTGGATTTATATAACTGGAAATGCGAGACAAAGTTCAGTTTAAGATACCGTTTGATAAACGGCATGAATTATTTCATCCGGAAACATCTGCCATATGTTAT
>Ga0224748_10108_pt1 | contig 19590 bp, 22 predicted proteins | sample LIM_F_Water_Neg_FD_182074 | JGI IMG/M metagenome (GOLD analysis project Ga0224748, IMG submission 182074) | Enriched cells from gastrointestinal tract of the lab mouse from Pacific Northwest National Laboratory (PNNL), Richland, Washington... | ecosystem: Host-associated > Mammals > Digestive...
TATCTATTATACTGCATCTTAGATAGAAAAATATCTATTAAATATGAATATTGTCTATATACAATATAGAATATTTTCTTGAAAAAGTCAATATTAATTAGAACAAATTCGTGAAATGACTATCGGAAAATAATTACTATTTGAGAGTATGGATTAACGAAAGGAAGGTGATTCATATTGAAAAATAAGAAATGGATAAAAAGAGAATGTCGTGGATGTAAGTCATACAATCCAGAGTGTGAAAGAGGGGCATGTAACCTGAATCCGCACAGATGGAAGGATGTTGAAAGGAAAAAAGAAGAAATTAATACATCGTGAAATTATTTTTTTGGTTTTAAGTGAATTAATAAACAACGGATATGCAGCAGATAACCATTATAAACAGCATGAATAAAGAGGTGATATATATGGAAATTGACAAGATTCAGTTAGTTATACTGTCTATTTTGTCAGATTCGGGAGCTGTTGCTCCAGGAATGGGAATGACACTAAAGGAAATTGCAAAAGAACTGAATGATAATTCTGATCATAACTATTCTCAGACAACCATCAACAGAAAGGTCTGGGCGTTGCGTGATGTGGAATATGTTGCAAGCAAATTAAAAGTAAATAAAGCTGATATGTTTTATATTACATCAAAAGGAAAATCAATGAAGGAGGTACTCTTTAATGGAGAACAATAAATTAAAAGAAGATATTAGATTTTTAGCAGTTGGAGCTGCAGGTGCAAATGTGGCGCAGATGATGGAGAAAAAGGGTTACAAGACATACTATGTGAATCTGGCACAACAGGATTTGGATTTAGTCAATAGTCCAAACAAGCTGCATATTAAAAACGGCGAAGGTGCGTCAAAAAACCGTGATAAGGCGAAAGAAGTATTGTCAGAATCCATAGATGAAGTTTTGGAGACGCTGGATAATCAGATTACAGAGAAATATGTATTTACGGTATTTTCTCTTGGCGGTGGCACTGGCAGCGGATGCGGGCCATTTTTATCATCGGTGATCGCAGAGAATCCAGAAAAGAAAGTAGGTCTTGTAATAATTTTGCCGTCAATGGAGGAATCGCTGCAGGCGAGAATAAACGCCTATGAATCATTATCGGAGATTATACCGCTTAAAAACAGCCTGGGATCAATCTTTATCCTTGACAACAATAAGCGAAAAGACAAGTTATCCATCAACCGCAGCTTTTCAGGACTTTTTGATTCGTTCATCAATATTGTAGATGTTCCAAGTTCAATCTATGGTGTAATTGATGTTGCTGAACAGAAAACATTACTTGAAACATCTGGTATTGCTATGATTCATAAAGTGGCACAGAATGAACAGTCAAATTTGCTTGCCACTATCAACGATGGAATTTATGCAACGATTGAGCCAAACAAAAAGATTAAATACATTGGATTATCGCAGCCAGAAGCGCAAGAAGATAAAAGTCCTATTGAAATAAGTTCCATAATTGATGTTGTCGGACAGCCTATTGATACATATATGGGATACGGAAATTCAGAGACAGTATTATATTTGGGCGGCATGTCTTTTCCTAAGACGTATATCAATAATTTAGCTGAGTCCATCAGGGCAGAACAGGAAAAAGCAGAGAAGGTTATGGAAGATGATGATATTTCAATGGATGAAGGCATTAACTTCCTTGCAAGAAGACAAACAGTTGTTGAAGAACCACCTAAAAAACAAATGTCTTTGAGAGAGCGTTTATTGGCAAGTAAAAATAAGAGTAAGTAAGTCAATAAATATGGATTGTGGGCGGTGATTATACCGCCTGCACCATGAAAATATGAATTGATTTTGTAACGATTGCGAATTGATAGAGAAACGATTAGAAATTTATGTAGTATGTATAAGTTACAGATATGTTATTTATTTATCGGTGAAATAGAATGAATAAACAATTAATGAAGTAATTTTGGAGGTAAAAACAATGGCATATAACAGCAATCATAAAAAGGAGAACAAAACAATGACAGACAAAACAGCAGAAGCAGTCAGAAACGGCAGCAATCAAACAGCACAAGAATTATTTGAATTAATTAATGCATATGACATAACTATGCTGTCTATTCTGGACAAAAATAATAGAACCATCTTAGAAATGGATGTTAACCATTTTGACTCATATAATACAGCATTTGAATTCGGACAGCTTAACACGGATACAAAGTGCATCATAAACCAATCAGATATTCTCTCAACAGAATCAAGATGGATAGAAGAGGAAGACATGATACATATTAAATGCTGCCTGCAAGATGATAAGAAACTGAATCTTATTATTTTTCATGCTTCCAATGGACAGAAACATACAGTTTCCAAAGAGTATTACGGAATCGGCTTATATGAACTGAATGAACTGTTGCAGAAAACATCAGGCAATAAACCGGAATATACCTGTTCTGTAGTGAAAGCAAAAAACAAATTCGGCTTTAATATGAGGATGATATACCCGAAACGGACATTCATTGACATGAAAGATGATGATACAAATGGGGAATTAAGCATTGAGGATGATGTAAACTTTCTGAAAATAGCGGTAATGGACGATGCCTGCAATCAGTTTTACCAGAAAGATAATGATAAATCGGTAGAAATTGTTATTATGCCGTACAGTGAGCCGTTTATGGAAATCAGAATGGTTTTTGAAAAGATTGGTTAATTAAACCGGAACTGTCTGACAATTGATGGCATGGGAGAAAATTACAATGCAGCAAAATTTAAGAAATTATACATTCAAAGCCATTATAGAGAAAGATAATCAGAAAATAACAGAAGAAAGATATTATGAAGACATTTCATATGTGAATTTCTGGACTGATAAAAATGGCAATACAAAATACAGAATCTATATGAAGAATGGCGAAGTACTGTTTTTAGCAGATGATTCTAAATTTCACAGAGAATATTGTCCATGTGGTGTGAATGTCACCAATGAAGCTGTAAGGGAGAAATATTTATAAAAATAATATCCATAGGTGGCGATATACCGCCTGTGGATAGCATCAGAAATACAGAAGGAGAATATTTAAATATGACACAGATAAATTCAACAGATATAACAAACACAGCAAAATGCAACACACATGACAGCCAATCACAAAACGCAAATACAGAATCATATAGCGATTTCATGAATAACATGGAGTATTTCTCTGTATTAGGATTCTTATTATCTGGTTTGGCGAATTATATGATTCATGAACAACAAATATCTGATTAAAAGAATGAAAAACAGACACAAAAATCTTACAAAAGAAGAAAAACAAGCAGTAAGCAGCTACCTTCTTGTCTTTCAAATGTACTGTGAGAAAGATGTGATTAAGCGTTTACAGCGATTGTAGGAAAAATTAGCGGATAAAAATATGATATTCAAATTTAATGGTGATAGATACGCCGTATTTTCAATGGATCAGTTTGAGAGGAAGCAATACACGGATTATACACTTTCTTTGGAAGATGTGGAGAATTTTGCGGAGAAAGCGCAAAGGGTATGATTGAAATGGAGAATATCATTGTTATAAAGCAACTAAACAATATGCATTCAAGAGATCAAGAGAAAAGGAGAAAATTATTATGAAAGACAGCAAAAAATTAACAAGAGAAACAATCAAACAAACAGTAGAGGATTTCTTTATAGAACATGAAGAAAAGGAATTAGTTGTAACAGTATCGTTAGATTCAAATAACAAGAAAGCAATCTGTAATTTCCATATAGATGCACAGGAACGTGAAGTTACAGAGGATTTAACTAAAACAGAACTGATTATAAGTAATTATGCGTCACCATTAGCATCGCTGATTCCGGATGATGTGACAATCCGATATGAAGAAGTTACAAAATGCGAAGCGATTGTTAAGACAGGTGAAACAAAAGATGATATTGTGGCTCATGTTTTGGAGGTTGCATTTAAGAATGGTACAGTTTTGGAACTTGGATTTTTATGTATTTAGTGCAATTTAAAAAGGAGAAAATTATGTCTAAAAAATATGAAGAAATGACAAAAGAAGAATTAGGTAAGAAAGCTGATGAAATATTAGAGCGTTTCCGCATGGATACATGTGGTGGTATGCAGGTTTGGACAGAAGATATTGCAAATTTACATGAAATTGTAAATATTTTGAAGAATTATGGAACAGGTGCAGTCAAAGAAAAAGTAGAGAATGTTTTAGGTGGATTCGCTGATAGAAATAGAGAATATTCTATTAGTGGATGTATAAAGAATGGTGTGGGTGGTAGTACTATTGCAGATTTTTTGATTCCAATAGACAGAAAAACTGAATCCAATGAAAGAAAATTCTTTCTGAGAAGTGGCATAGATGGCGTTAAAAATGTCAATGACATTACCATATCTTATGATGAAGTATTAGACTGCTATGAAGAAAGAGATGAATACAATCAGTAAATGGTATATGTAATCCTGAAGAATGGTATGAGAATTGATTTTGAATGTGTTGGAATTAAAATCTGAAAAACATATAAGTTTTATTCCGTCTTAGATTAGAATATTTTCATAAAATAAATCTGAAAAAACATTCTGAAATAAGACGGAAAGTATCTGCTAAATATAATATAACTATTGTTGTAATATAATCTATTCTCGCTTCAAATAAAATTGAGTTGATATATAGTCTTTACATAATTTTTACAGATCGGAGTTAGTGTAAATAAATATAGAAATAATTTGTAGCAATAAATAATGTTGAGTGAAAAGTTTTTTTATTCATCACTCAAAACAGGTCGGAAGGATGATTTATTACAATGCAAAATAATAGAACACAGATGTACATAGTGAGGTCGTTGTCGATGACAAACTGGCTGTGTAATAACGGACATAAGATTTTAAAGGTTGAGGATTCAGAAAAAGATCCGAAGTTTAAAGTATTTTTATTTGAAGATTCGGCTGCATTGCATGATACAATGAAGCACTTTCAGAAGGGAGTGTGATTGTATTGGCAAATGGCGTGCGAATAAAAGAAATTGATGAATATACTGCATTAAAAAAGGTAAAATCACGCTGGTTCAAGATACGACATTTCAATGTCTGTTAACCTCATGTTTTAGACAGGTTAATGTACACGGAAATGTAGCAAATTGAGGTGTAATAAATATCAATTAATAAATGATTAAAAAAGAATAATACTTAAACCTCTATCGAGGTTTTATCAGTTGATTTTTGGTGTCTTATTTATGTTTTGAATTAGGAGTGATTTTTTTTGGATATATTTTTAAGCAAGAAAATTATAAGCGATTTAAGATTATCGAATAATTCTATAGGTGCTTATATAGCATTGAAAAAGATTCATTATTCATTAGAAAAAAGTAATTACTATATATCTTTAAATATGATGTTGTATGAATTATTTGGTAATAACAATTATAACAGAAGTGATTATAAGCATATTGCAGATGGATTGACAGGATTGTTAAAAAATAAGCTGGTATTAATTACATATAAAATTACAACTACAGAATGGATTGTTGATTTGTCTCAATTAGTCATTGATACAAAAAAGGATGAAGATAACTATTTTACTTCAATTAGGGAAGAAGAATTGTATTTTATTATGAATTATGCATTTGATAGTGGAAAGCGTGGGATAGACAGGTTATCCATGCTGAGATATTATATAAACCTTATTGGCTCCATTAATTATAATCAGGGAATTTATATTGATGCAATCGGCAGACAAAAAAATAATTTTGTAGGATATATGTCACAAGAATATCTATATAAGTTATCTGGAATTTCTAAGAATACTTTGATTAAATTTAATGAGATACTAGAAAGCAATAAAATTATATATGTTTATCATCATAAGAAAAATAAACAGGAAGATGATGGCAGTTATAAGGCAGTAACTAATCACTATGGGAGATATGAAGATAAAGAAGATATTTATAAGTTTGCTATACAGTATGAAAAAGAGAAAGGCATTGCTGACAGATTATCTGATGCAGTTTCAAACAGGCATAAGGCATTAGCTAATATGTATCGGGAATTGGAAAAGGGAAAAGGTCAAAATTATGGCGATGATTTAATAAGAGAAATTTATAACTATATTCACAAGTGCAATAAGGAGATACAAAAGGAAATTGACAGTAAAAATTCTCAAACATATTTGACTGACTCAGATTTACGTTATATTAAAAAATTAAAAGAGAAATTACGTGATGAAAAGGTTTTTGATAAGTATGAATTTCTGTTTAAGAAACAAATGTCTCCGGATCCTGATGATTGGGGAGAACCTGTTTCAATGGATGTAGAAGATAATGATTTCAGTGTAGAAGATATATTAGATATGCCGACAGAAAGTGATCTGGTATCAGAACCAGAGCAGCTTGCTATATCCAAAGAGAAATCCGCTGATGCAGATACTTTTCCTATGAATCCAGTAAAAACAATTACCATTAAAAAGAAAGAACAAAACAAAGAAATACCTTTAGAGGTGAAAATTCAACAATATGCGGATGATTTGTATGAGCAGCATGGATATGATACTGAATATGAAAAATCTATATTTATAGTGGAACTTGCAGAAAAATTTCCTGGACTTGAAGATTATGAGAAATATTATGACAGTGCAAAAAAGTTACATGATCTGAGTGTGTAAAAGCGGAGGAAAATTATATATGGATGAATTGCAAATGATTTCGTCAAGTGATTGGCAAGATTGTTATAGGATAATGGATGGATACTTGTTTGTGGTAAATAAATTTGTAGAAGTTGATGACATGAGAACAACATATACAATTCCTAAAAATTATTATAGGAGAGTTGACCAGAAAGCGAAGGGTAAATTATGGATTCTTACAAGACCTATTAAGCGTTATGGTGGTTATAAAAACTATGAATTATTAGAGCCTAATGAAGAAAATGGTGAATTTCCTGTTGGAACAGTATTTTACAATGAGAAACCAGTAAGAAAAACAGATGATCCTCATGCTTATGATTGTTTTGTTAAAGCATCATGGAATTGTTTGCACAATTATTTAGAAGATTGGGAAATGATTTCGGAACAGATACAGAAAATTATTAAAAAATATTTGGAGGAGAAAGAGAATAATGTTTAAGTATGTATATGAAACAGCACCTATTGATTTTATGGATGGAACAATATCAATCGAAAACTATATTGACAGTATTATATCTGATTTATCATTGTATAAAGATGATTTGCTTGAAAATGTTTATGGTGACAATGGAAATAATATTTGTATGAACGCTTTTGATGATAATTGTTACATGGTCAGTGAACACGCTTTTTGTAAATTACAGAAAGTTGGCAGGGATATAGAAAATATTTGTGAGTATTTTAACAGGAAGAAAATGAAAATAAACAGAAAACAAATTAGGATATTTTCATCTCCGACAGAAACTTATTGTACAGTTTCTTATATGATACAAACAAATGATAATGGAATCACTTATATTTTCTCTGATTTGTACTTTCCATTTTTGAACAAGAAAGATAATAGTGTTGAGAAATTTGAATGATGAATAGGAGAATTACTAAATGATTAAAACAAAGAAATTACATCGTGTAATGGATTATGGTGAATTATGGGACAAGAAGAACATTGATTTTCTTCATGGTATTTGGTGTACAGATAATTTTGAATGCAGAAATATGGATATGAAAGATGCTAAAAAGAATAGTGAATGCATAAGCGGAAGTATTATAGATGAAAGCATGAAACACTGTCTGGTATTTACATTTTTTGATGCTGTAAATTATCCGGTTAAAGAAGATACGTTTATAGAAATATCATATGAAGATTTGATGGAATGGTGTCAAGAAATAAATATGGTTTCTCTGGAGAAACAGAGAGTGTAGGAATACGGAGAATATATAAGGAGATTTTGAAATTATATGATAATAGACTTTAAAAAGATACAGATTGATGAAGAATTAGAAGAATTGCTGCCAAAATTATCAGAAGATGATTCTAATTCATTAACACAGTCATTGTTAGAAAATGGATTTGATCAGAAATTTGGAAGAATCAAAGTATGGTTTCCAGAAGACAACGATGGCACCGGATACATAGTTGACGGACATAACCGTTATAAAATATGCAGCAAAAACGGCATTGAATTATCAGATTATTGCTTTGAGCCTGTATATTTTGATTCAAAAGAAGATGTTATTAAATGGATGCTTGAGAACCAGCTTGCAAGGCGCAATCTGCAAACGATTCAGAGAATTGCCATTGCAGAAAAATACAGGTCTATATATGAGAAACAGGCAAAAGCAAATCAGTCTCTTGGAGGCGGTGACAAAAGATCAGAAAATTATCAGAAATCGGTTGAGTCAAATCTGGCTCAAGCGGTTGATAAAAAAAGAAATTTAACAACGGATGAAAAACTTTCCAAAATATCGGGAGTAAAGAAAACCACTTATAAAATGGGTGCGAAAGTACTTAAATCAGATAACGAAGGTTTAAAACAGCGTGTTTTGTCAGGGAAAACTTCTATCAGTTCTGGTTATAGGGAACTTAGGAAAAGTGAAAATGAAAATGAAAATCTTGTACTAAAAAAAGAAGAAAATAATGCACCAGAACAAAGGATTATTGAAGCAGATAACCGTATGAATGAGATCGACAGAAAGATAATTGATCTAAAAAATGAAAGAGAAAATTTAATGCGTAAGCGCAGTATGATATTTGAATCGCTGGATATTGAATGTGAACTGAAATATGAGTTTGTGGCGGATAAAAACGATTTTAGAAAATGCCAGTTTTATATTGAATGCAATGGACATAAAAATATCTATTTAACTTGCAGTGTTTTGTATGATGAAGTACCGAATGATGTATGGATAATTGAAATTCCAGGAAAATATAAAAATGATTTTATCATGCTATGGAAAAAAGCGCATAAAGAAGATGTATTGTATAGGGAAAAGATAGATACAGAAAACGAAAAGAAATGGCATAAAAAATACAGCGATGCATTCAAACAGATTTTTGATGAATCATCTATAAATAAAGTGGATGATGAAAGAAAAATTTATTATAAAAAATTTTACCGTGTATTGGCAACAGTATTTCATCCAGACAGCCCAAATGGCGATGCTGAATCCATGAAATATGTGAATGAACTAAAGGAATTATGGGGTGTATAACTGGTTTTTGTAGAAGTACATAATGGGGGTGATATGCCATCCCATAGGAACAATATTTTGAAGAAAGAAAGGAATTAATGAATGGTGGAAATTTATAATGAGATGCTGATCAGGAATGTTGATTGTGGTTTGCTTTATTTTCAGACCAAAGATGATAAAGCAATTAAGGAGTATGAAGATTTAAAGAAAGAGAAAAATGCAATAGAAAATAGTGATAGTTCAGATGATAAAAGACTCGTGGAAGTACAGAAACGGATTGAGGAATTGTCAAAGGGTATCTTCTCCATGAAAAAGCCTGTTAAATTTTCAGAAAAGAATAACAGATTTTACTATTCTGGTACAATCGCGGATTCTCTATTAGGGCGTAAACTGAGACAATTAGTAAAGGAGAAAAATGATGATAAAGCTATTAGAACCATTGGTGACAGTGATTATACAGATTTAATTATCAATCTAAAATTCAAATCAGATATCATGATTGAGGATGATACTCCTAAAAAGGCATATGATCCTGAAACAAAATCCATTGTGGAAGTTGACGGAAAGAAAATGAAGAAACTTATTTCCAAAAAGAAGCTGCGTAAGATGGCTTATAAGGATGGAGTTACAATCAATGGTGTGCATTATGTGAATTATCAGCGAACAAGTTCAAAGGCAAGAGTGGGGAATTGTCTGTTTATAGATGAAAGATATTATGATGTCATGAATGAATGGCAGAACTTAGGGATACCGTTCAGTGAATTAAAAGAAGCTGATATTGTATCAATCCGAAGCTACCAGAGTCTGATAGCATCTTCTATTATAGGTGAACTTGAGATTCCTGTTGATTCTATATTATTGATTGATGATATATCAGGACAAGCCACAATGGATTGTAACGTGATTAAGCCATACCCAACGGAAAACGGCAGGGGTACAGAACTGAAAGTTGTCAGAGAACCTTATACACAAAAGACGGATCTATGGGATGGACAATCTTTACTTGATTTTAGTGTATTCAAAAATGGAAAGTATGCTGTTAAAGATAAGGACGGAAATAAAACAGAACATAGTTATGAACCATATGGATTTATGCTTTTGAGAAATCATTTCTTTAAAACGGCAGCTTTCAATACAAATTTACAGGAATATTATAAGGAACGCTTTAAAGGCGTGGAGAATCCAATACTGACAGATATGTTTGGAAATGAGTTTAAAACAGAAGATGTTAAGATGGTGACTACTCCTAATTCTGTAAAGATTTTTAAATTTGCTGATATTGTCTGTGAGTATATGATTGATGAAGATAAAAAGAAACATCTTAGGGAACTGGAAGCACCGTTGATTGAAAAGCATGAGGAATTAAGGAAAGCAAAACAGGCTGTGACTACTGCAAAGCGTAAACTTACAATGCTGCTGAATTATGATCCAGAAAAAGGAAAAGAGCCACCGACACAGGATGATATAGAAACGTCACAGTACAGTATAAGCGAAGCTGAAAAGAAGTATGATGAAATCTGTATGTCTTATGATGATGAAACGAAACAGCTTTTGAAAGATATTAAATTAGAACAGCAGCGTTTGACATGGGACTGGTTTAGGAAAAAGATTAAGGATGAAAAGTTTGGTGTATGCAAGACTGAGCATAAATCAAAATTAGGTGATAAGCAACAATTATGGTATCAGATTCTTTTGAGCCTTAATTTTGATAGGGATGATCTGTGGGAATTGGCAAAGCTTCAAGTTGAAGAAATAAATTTAATGAAGAAATATCCGGCATTTTTTAAACGGCATCTTGATATGAGGGCTACGGATAAAGCTAGTGACTCAATGATGCTTGCACTCTTGGAATGTAATGAGAAGAATATAACAAGGACAAAGTGGTATACAAATTACAGACATTCAAAGATTCAAAGAATGATTAAAAAACTGCTTGCTGGAAAGATACAGATTAAAAATTCAGATTTTTGTGTCCTCTTTGGTAATCCGTTTGAGATGCTTAGAGCGTCTTGTGGTGACGAAATAGAAACAAGTATTATAAATGGATTTGAGTGCTATTGTAGCAGATATGGGGATGGAGAAGAATTATATGGTATGAGATCGCCTCATATCTGTACTGCAAATAATGCATTACTAAAAAATACATATAGGAATGGGTGGAAATGGTTTAATCTTACACATAACATATTGGTTATCAATTTGTGGGGAAAAGGTGCTTTTTTATCTTGTAAATGGAATGGGAGCGATCAAGATTCAGATACCGCTTTTATTGGCAATAATCCTATCATTTTGGAAAAGGTAAAGGAAGTGCAGGATTATCTGATACCAATAAACTGTGTGCCACAAAAGTCAAAACTTTATGAATATACTAATGAAAATTTGGCTAAAGTGGATGGGCAGTTATGCAATGATATGATTGGAAAAATCTGCAATCTGTCTAGAGATTTATCATCGTTCTACTGGCACTTATATAATAGCGAAGCAGAAGAAAATAAGCAAAAATATCTGCCTATGATATATGATGATATATGTCTTTTGGAAGTTTTATCAAATATAGCTATTGATTCAGCTAAAAGACAGTATGATTGCAATATTGAAGCTGAAATAAAAAAGATTAAATCAAGACCATATATGACTTCACAAGGAGCAATCATTCAGAATGATAAGATTGTATTCAAGGAAACACGGTATAAAAAGAATTTATCAGAAAGTCAGATTGCGGATTATGAAGATTGCCTAAAAGATAGAGAAAAAGCCACGACTCAGGAAGCACTTGACGTAATTAATAAAAAGATTGATAAAATATTAAAGACAGAAGATGTATACATGATACGTCCAGATTTTACAAAAGATTTAAAATCGCAGCCTAAGAAGAAAAAGCGTAAAAAGTACGAGAATGAAGAACAGAGGGAGTTACATCGTCAAAAGCAGAAAGCGTATGCTTTGGAACAAAAGGCACTAAAAGAGAAAGTTTATAGAAAACTGCAGTCTCCAATGGATCTATTAAAAGAAGTCGTATATGAACATCTTGAAAGAAGCCCAAGGACTGATTACATATTATGGTTTACGGATATTCTGGCTCCGATTCCTAAAGGAGCAAAAGCTGATTACTATAGGATTGAGAAAATTAAAGAAGTCTGTATTGAAGCAAAAAAGAAAATGGACTGTAAACAAAGCGAGTATGAAATGGGAAGAATATGCTTTGATGAGATGTGGGAAGAAAAGAAAAATATCCAGAGTGATGTTATCAATGATTTGAAAAGCCGTAAAGTTACTGCATTAGAGATAAACAAGCTGATTCGTGATGTTTATAACGAACATCCAGAGCAGAATGAACATGGACGTGTGATTAGATTGAAAAATGGTAAACCTAAAATGACAGATGCAAGGGATCAGAATCTAGTAAATAGTGAATCTGGAGGATGGATGTTACAATGGATGTATGCAGCGCACAGGGATGAATTTCTAAAAGCAATCAAGCGAAATAAAGGGGAAGTGTCTTATGTCAGAAGATACCAACCTGAGAAAAATTGTACAAGTAATAAAATATCCTAAGTTTCAAGTTTAAAAGATATAGGAAAGTTGATAAAGACAGAGAATGTGATAGTTTCGTGGGATGGTGAGGAATATGAGATTTTTACACGCAAGGCAGAATGAAGGATTGGTATAAGTTGAGCGGATATGCAGGAGACTGCCTGGAATGTAAGGAAATTGGTGAAACATGAGTTGTATTTATTAGGGAATATAAAAAATGCCAGCAAGTAAATCTTACTGGCAAAAAGTATATTATTAGCTGTTTATATGACTGAAAGATATTCGTGTATGTACAATTAATTGATTATAAATAAAGCTAAAATGTTCTAAATAAGTCAATATCATATAGGCTTCGTCATTCTGATATACGAGATATAGAAACAAAATAACAAAAAGAAAATCAAATAATTGGTGAAAAATAGAAACTAAATCCACATTAATTGTAATACTTATCATAGTACTACCTCCTCCATCTATAATTATTTTAGATAAGCGATGCACACCTATTTATGCACCGGTTTATAATAGTAATAATATCACTTACTGGAAATAAAATCAAGTAATATATAAATAATTTTAAATTTTTGTTGTTAAAAACCCCATACAGAAAAACCCCACTTGACATTTTCAAATATCCGCAAAAATGCAAGAAAAATAGTGCTTTTTGCGGATGTAGTTTTTTAGAGATAATGAACTATATGGTATATAAGAACGTATAATAAATCTTAATTATAGCACAAAGAAATAATAATTCATATAGTAATTATTTATAAAAATTCATAGGTCTATTTGTAAAGTTTCTACAAGAAAGAGAGGAAATATATATGCTGTCACAGGAAATTTTAAGGGATAGACTGCTAAGTTATATCAAATGTAATGGAACTACTCAAAAGCACATCTCAAAACAGACGAAAATCAGAGAGTGCGATTTATCCAAATTTAAAAACAACAAGGGTGAACTAGGTTCCATTAGTGAAAAAGCCCTCAACAGTTATCTGTTGTCAAAGGGTTATTAAAATTTTGGTATCCATATGGAAGTGTATGTTACACAACACACATGGAAATATTGATATAAATTTATTTAGTGAGTTAATTCACTAATAATACTCTTTTCTATACGGATCAACGTATAAAAATTTTATTAAAAGCCATTATTTAAAATTCCCTTTTAAATCTGGTATTTAAAATCGTAATATTATAATAATGACAAATAGTCTTTTTCCGGTTTTCCTATATCCTCCTTAAAATATTGAAAGAATAACCGGAATATCTGAATGCTTTTTATGTAAAACAGCAGATTATATATATAAAGAAATAATTATTTAACGAGGAAAGGAATAATAGTTATGGAAGATAATAAAAATAATGAAAGCCTGAATACAGGCAAAGACAGTAAGCCAGAGGATAAAAAGAAAACTGATTCTAAGGCAGACAAGCCAGAGGATAAGGGAGCACCTGTAACATATACAGAAGATGAAGTTACAAAGAAAATCCAGAAAGCAGAGGATGAATTACATAAAAAGTATTCCAAACAGATTGAAGATTTGGAAGCTCAGATTAAAAAGTTATCACCTGCTGAAAAAAGCGAAGCAGAGCTTGAACTGGAAAAACGTATTGCAGCACTGGAAGCATCGGAAAAGGATATTGCTGACAGGGAAAGAAAGATTGCGGTTCAGGAGAAATTATCAGCAAACGGGCTTGATAAGGGGCTGGCTGATTATTTAAAGGATGATGCGGATATAGATGCGCTATCTTCTCTTGTGGATGGAATTATAAAAGGAAGAATGAAGGAAAACGGGTATAAGCCCGTGGATCATAGTTCAGATGATAAAGTTACTCCAGAAGAGTTTGCAAAGTGGCCTTATTCAAAGAAAGCTGAGTTTGCTGAACGGCATCCAGAAGCATACAAGAGGTTAAGAGGAAAAAAGTAAACATAGTTTATAAGACAGTCTGATTCTGAACATGGATCAGGCTTTTATATTGTGAAAATTTAAAGAAAGAAGGTAAAAAATTTATGGCAAATACATTAGTTATTCCAGAACTTTTCAGTGAAGCCGTTAATGCCAAAATGGACATTGCGCTTCGTGTTGGAAAGCTGGCAACAGACATGACAGATTTAGCAGAAGATATTCGTACCTGTGGTGATACAATTCATTTTCCGACATTTGATAGGATTTCAGATGCAGCGGATGTTGTAAAAGGAACACCGCTTGTACCAGAAGAAGTTAACATGAGTGATTCTACCGCTAAGATTAAGCAGGTAGGAAAATCTGTCAGAATTTACGATAAGGATTCTATTCAGGTGAAAGGAGCCATGAAAGACCGTATGGCTGAACAAATGGGCGAAGTCATGGCTAAGGATGTAGATTTTAGCCTGATTAAAGAGATGGATGACAATGCTGTGTACAAAGTTGCGTCTCCGTCACTGGATATTGCAGCTATTGAATCTGCCTTTGACTGTTTTGGTGATGATGTTGATTCAGCAAGTTTCGCGGGCATACTGATTAACCATAGGATGAGAAAAGTATTTACTGCAATGGATGAATTTATTTCTATTTCCAAGACATATGCCAAAGACGGAAACGGTGTTGTTGAAAATGGAGTTATCGGACACTGGCTTGGTGTGATTCCTGTTATTATCTGTGACAATAATACATATGATACAGATCTGCTAGAATGTAAAACATACATAGTCAAAAAGAATGCGTTAGGCGTAATCTGGCAGAAAGAAGTCACGATTGAAGAGGAACGCGAGGGCAAGCTGTTAGCAACTGACCTTATTGCTAGTGATCTTTATGCCGTTAAATTAATGGATGCAAAAGGATGTGCTGTCATCCGTAAAACGATTGCTTAGTCATTTCTCACTGGTTTTCAAGACCAGTATTTTTCTAATATGGGATGCAATTATGCAGTTACAAGTTGCATCCCGTTCTTTTAAGGCAATTATTTTTAAGAAAGGATAAAAATAGATGTTATCAAGGTTTGATTTAAAGGATTACAGGCTGCAAAAAGAATTGTCATTGCGTGATGTTGCAAGGTACTGCAATGTCTGTCATGAACTGATCGGACAGGTTGAGCGCGGTGTGGTCAGGGTTACGAAGCATAATCATGATGAAATTATAAAGGGCATCAATACTGCATCCCAGGCAAAAGCATATGGTACATATGAAGCTGATAAGGAAAAAGAGAAGATGGAAGGAAAGGAACTGAAAGAAAAACAGGGAGCAAAAAAGCCTGGAAGACCGTCAAAAAATGGTGCTGGAAAGAAGTCATAGGCACAGGGCAGTATGCATTGAAACTTGGATTTTATGGAGCAGAAATATATATTTTTGAAAGGATGAATGATCATATGGAAGAACAGAATAAAAAGAAGACATGGAAGCCAAGACCGCGATATATGGGGAAGATTACAAAATTTTACCGTGATAAAGGGTATGGTTTTATAGTGAGTGATTATGATGGTGAAAGTTATTTCTTTCATATCTCGCAGTTTGTGGACGATCTGCCGGAGCGTGGTATGATTGTGAACTTTATGATAAATACAAATAAGGAAACGGGAAAACAGTACTGCAGCAACTGTCTGGTTGTGGAATATCCGCCAGAGCGAAGGGGACGAAGATAAGAGGATATGGTTGTAGTATGATGGAGGAACTTAATTGAAGAATGAATTAAACTGGGCAAAGGTTGGCATAAGTCTGCCATATTATAACCTTATGCTGGAAGTAACGAGAAAATGTAACCTTACATGCAGTCATTGTATGCGTGGAAATCCACAAAACCTTGATATGTCAGATGAAATATTGAATAAAATCTTTAGTCAGGTTGAACAGATATATCATTTGTCACTGACAGGAGGTGAGCCGTTTCTGGCTCCTCATGTGGTTGAAAAAATGGTTGATATTATCATAGAAAAGAAAATCCGTCTTGGGCGGTGTACAACGGTAGATAACGGTACAATCTTGAATGATCTTGGTATCAGATGCATAAAGGCACTGAACCGCCTTGCAGATTATATTTATAATTATGTCTGGAATGATGAAACAAGGAACGATCCAAAAGAATCACCTCCAGTTTCAATATCCATATCAAACTCAATATTTCATAAAAATGATATCCAGAAAGCGATTGGCTTTTACGAGTCATATGCAAACCAGCATGTGAAAGTGGACGATCAGGGAGAGTGGGAAACAGGTTTTAAGGATAAACAGGGAAACGTATTAAAAAATAAAGATATTAAGTCTTCAGGATGGATAAAAAAGGAAGGCAGGGCAAAAGAGAATAATATTAAAAATTCAAAATATATGGCTGGAACATATCTTGTAGAACTGGTAATGGATGAAGATGGAAATACAATTTGTTTGGATACGGGGATACAGGTATGTGCAAATGGCAATGTTGTTGTAGAGGGGCCGTTATCTTTTGAAACAATGGATAAAATTAACATGGGAAATGTTTTAAAGGAGCCAATATCATGCATGATATATAAATGGAACTGGATGGAGCCGTTACAATATAATGAGGTGGCTGTGTACTGCAATAATATGACAATACTCGAAAATCCTAATATTTCTGACGAAAAACGTATAGATATTGAATTAGAAAATACATATTTTGACCTGAAAAAATATCTGTATGTGGAAGGGCATAAGGATTATCCATATCTGACCCATGAAGAACTTGCTGCATGTGTAGCGGCTGAACTGGCCCTTGTGGTATGCAGGGAATTTGAAAATGTGGAAACTGGAATGTCAGAAACGGAGATGATAGAAAAGATTTTGAGGAAAGAACTCATTGGCGAATATACAACTAAGTTTACGAAAGCAGATTTAAAAAGATCTATTGATAATATTACTGCGAGAAATTTTGAAAGAGCGTGGGAGAAAATGAATATTATTGATTACATAAAGTATGTTTCAAAACTGAGAGCTAACGCTAAAAATCAGATAGATACATTGTCTGGTGATAAACTTAAAGGATATGTGTATGAAAAATAAAAACAGAATTATTATAGGGGCCATTCTTGGAATGCCTTTAGGATTAACAGGCATAACAGGAGGCTTTTTGTTAACATCAATTTATAATAAAATTTTAGGAAGTGGTACATTTGGGAAGAAAACCAAAAGATTCAAGTGAAAAATCAAGCAGTAATGGCGTATGGGGAAAATCTGTTTCTAAAGAGAAGTCTATATATGCGACACTCAAGGAGATAACAGGCACAGACATGAAAGCGTATTATATCATGTTCCTTTACTGCCCTGAATATCTGAAAGAAGCTGACAGAAAACCAGTAAAAGATTTTGAAGATCTGAAAAGCCGTTATAAGTGTTTTTCAGAAACAATTACAGAAGATATATGTAAAAGATATATTATGGAACAGGGGTGCCAGACTGCCGTTAAGTGGCTGCTGAAGCGTCTGCATCAGAAGAAAATGATAGAATTATATGATACATACTATAAAAAGGCTCTGGATGGTGATGTACAGGCATTTAAAGCATGGCAGGACTTTTCAGACAAATTTTTTACAGAAGACAAAGAAAATGAACTGACTAAACTATTGAACAGGATTCCAGATGATGATCTGGTTAAAGATGAGGAAGACTACAGCTATTCCTATGAAGAATAAATTACTATATGAAAGTTTTTATATACCAAAACAGTACCAGAATGGATTTGAATTTGCATGACAGGGATGATACTGCTATGCAGCTTTTGATTAAGAAAGGAAATTAGAAAATGACTAGAGAAGATAAATTGAAGCGTATTGTAGCTGATCCTATTTTATGGATCAAACACTTTTGTGTGATTGTTGACAAAGAGGGGCGTAAAGTACCATTTGAGCCAACATATCATCAAAAAGTACTGTCAAAGAATTTTACTAAATATAATCTGGTGAGCAAATCAAGACAGCTCGGAGTCACAAGTTTTGCTTTGGCGTATAGTTTGTATTTAACACACACAGAGCCTGATACAGTATGTATGATCATGAGTTATTCACTTGATACAGTAGATATTGTATTTAAGAAGCTGAAAGCCATGTATGATGATTTAAGTGCAGTAGTAAAAATAAGGGATGTTGCGAATAACAGAAAAGAACTTTTGCTTGAAAACAGAAGCAGGATCATATGCTGTGTATGCGGTTCCAAGGATGCTGCAAGGGGAAGCACATTAAGATACGTCCACCTGACAGAAGTAGCGTTCATGGATGATGATAAATTAAAGAATCAATTAGTTGCTATTGAAGCTGCACTGCGTCCAGACGGACAGATGGTATTAGAGTCTACAAGCAATGGAATGAATATGTGGTTTGAATTATGGATGAAAGCTGTAAACAAAGAATCACAATATAAGCCGTTTTTCTTTTCGTGGCTGGATGATAAATATTTATTCTTAAAAGCATATAAAGAAAATTCAGAAATTTATAAAAATCGGAATGGACGCTATCTTGTAGTGGATGATCTGGATGAGGAGGAACTGGCATTGTACCATAAAATGAATGGTGAAAAGAATCCGCTTGCATTAATGAAGCTGATGTGGAGGAGGATGAAAATAGCAAATATCGGATTGGAGAAATTCAGACAGGAATATCCGTCTAACGCAATGGAAAGTTTCATTGTATCTGGAAATAATATCTTTGACTTACAGTCTGTACAGTCACGTCTAAATTATGTCGATGATACTCCAAAACTTGAACTGCCTGATAAATTATCCCCTGTTTTTAGAAAGTGGAAGAACAGCATTACTATCTGGAAATATCCGAAGGCTGGTAAAAAGTATTATGGAGGCGTTGACACTGGCGAGGGGATTGGATCAGATAACAGTGTGATTACTATTGTGGATGAAGACGGGTTCCAATGCTTAGAGTTTGCAAACAATAAAATCAAGCCGTATGCTTTTGCTGAACTGGTTAGGGAAATTGGAAAATATTACAATACATGT
>Ga0224748_10109_pt1 | contig 19442 bp, 16 predicted proteins | sample LIM_F_Water_Neg_FD_182074 | JGI IMG/M metagenome (GOLD analysis project Ga0224748, IMG submission 182074) | Enriched cells from gastrointestinal tract of the lab mouse from Pacific Northwest National Laboratory (PNNL), Richland, Washington... | ecosystem: Host-associated > Mammals > Digestive...
TAAGGCCCGCAACGACCTTTTGGATCTCGTTGAATCCCAGAAGACCGGGCGCATACTCACCGGTACCATGCAAGGTGTAGAACGTGCGGTGAACTCCAAGACCGGTTCCATGGCAGTCATTTACCACGGCGCGTTTAAGGTCATCATTCCGGCTGAGGAGGCTGTTACGCTGCCCGACGACACCCGCGGGCGCTCTCCGGACGAGCTTTATCACTATATGCTCACCAAGCGCCTAGGCGCGGAGGTTGACTATATCGTTAAGGGTATAGACCAGCAATCCAATCTCGCCGTGGGCAGCCGCCTGGACGCTATGGCAGCCAAGCGTAAAGAATACTACTTCGGAACCGACCGAGACGGCAATCACCGCATCTACTCCGGCATATGTGCCGAGGCCCGTATCGTTTCCGTCATCCGTGCAGGCATTTTTGTTGACCTGTTCGGGCTGGAGACCTATATCCCACTCCGAGAACTGAGCTACCAGCGCTGGATGGACGCGGGGCTATATTTCCAGGCGGGTCAGAGGGTGCTGGTGAAGGTGCTGGAGGTGGAACGAAGCGGCAAAGACCAGGTTCGGGTCGTAGCCTCGGTCAAGCAGGCGGGGGAGAATCCCTATGAGAAAGCTTTGCGGATGTACTCGGTAGACAGCTGCTATGTGGGCACCGTCAGCATGGTGGACATGAACGGTGTGTTCGTGGCGCTGGACGGCGGTATTGACTGTCTTTGCAGCTATCCCAAGCGGGGCAGGCCGCCCAGAGGGGCGAGGGTCACTGTGCGGATCCTGGGCATTAACCATGAGAGCAAGGCCGTCGTTGCCTTTGAAACACTCTATAGGGATAAGCTGGAAGTCTGCGCCCATTCTGATATTGAAGATAAGGACCAGACTGTGACCTTCAACGAGAAACCCGAAATCAAGACCACCGCCACCGTCAACGGCGAGAAGAAGGCCGAGCCGAAAGGTGAAGTTACCATAAAGGACACGGTTTCCTACGCCGGTTTGATTCCTGGCAAGACCTATAAACTGTCCGGCGTGCTTATGGACAAATCCGGCAATGCGTCCCTCCTGGTGGACGGGCAGAAGGTCACTACTGAGAAGGAGTTTACCCCCGAGAAAGCTACCGGCACAGAGGAGATCACCTTTACCTTGGATGCGTCCGCTCTGGCCGGCAAGTCTGTGGTCGTGTTTGAAACCCTGACCCACGATGGTAAGGAAGTTGCCGCTCATGCTGATATCAACGATTCAGACCAGACAGTTGAGTTCAAGGAGCCCGACAAGCCCCATATCAAGACCACGGCCACCGTTGACGGCGAAAAAGAGGTTGATCCTCTGGAGAAGATAACCCTGACCGACACCGTGACCTACTCCAACCTCACCCCCGGCAAGACCTACACCGTCAAAGGCGTGCTGATGGACAAATCCACCGGCAAGAAGCTGCTGGTGGATGGCAAGGAAGTCACCGCCGAGGCCACTTTTACCCCCGAGAAACCCGAGGGTGATGTCACTGTGACCTTCAAGTTCGATGGCAGTAAGATAACTGCAAAGACCAACCTGGTGGTGTTCGAGACGCTGTACCGCGACGGCAAGGAGATTGCCGCCCACACCGACATCAACGATGAGGGTCAAACTGTCACTCTGACCCCGGAGAAGCCCAAAACGCCTACCCCCGATGTCCCCAAGACCGGCGATGACCGAAGTATCACCCTGCCGCTGATCCTGCTGGGCGCGTCCTTAGCCGGACTAGTGACGCTGTTCATGTTCTGGTTTAGGCGCAAGAAGCTCTCCTCCCAGACCGGTTCTGAAAATGAGGGTCGCAAATAAGTGATAGCTTATAGGCATTTCTTACGATAAATTATGCGCGAAACGTATTTTAGCTCTTGCTTTTTGCGCTCCGGTGTGCTATAATATTAACATAAAGACCGCTACGTTCAGGCTCCCGGAAGGATAGCGCACCGGGACGGACTACTTGATGGAGTCCTCAATAACGTAGGCCAGCGGGTTCGCCCGCTGTTTTGAAGACAAGGCCGGAAGGCTGCAATAGAACACTTCAGGGTCGCCTGCTATCCAGGCAGCCCGGTGTTCTTTGCACCTTCCGGCTTTTTATTTTCATTTTTCGAGTTTGGAGGCATTTTGATATGAGTAAACATAAAAGTCCAAAGAATAAATCTCAGCGGATGCGGTGCCCGTACTGTGGCAGCCCAGTTGTCCTACGAAGCGCCGACGGTATTTACCGCGAGAACAGCCAAGGCGCGATGCTCTACGTCTGCAGCCGGTACCCGGAGTGCGACGCTTATGTGAAGGTTCACCCCGGCACCAACATCCCCATGGGCAGCCTCGCTAATCACGAGCTCCGCACGCTCCGGCGCACGGCCCACTACTATTTCGACCAGCTATACAAGACCGGCCGCATGACCCGACAGGAGTCCTACAGATGGTTGGCAGACAAGATTTGTGTCCCACTTAAAGACGCACACATCGGACATCTGGGCGAGTATTACTGCAAGCTGGTTATACAGGACAGCAGGAAGCTCCTGCAGCCCCACAACGCGCGGCCCCGGCATGGCCCGGTAGAGAGGAGGGTATCATGAAACTGACAAGAGAGCAGCAAGTCAAGGTCGAGGAGAACTTGGGGCTGGTGTATAAGGTTCTCGGGGACAAGCTCAAGGGGCAGTCTTCGGTGGGCAGCTATACCCGAGAGGATTTGTTCCAGGTGGGGTGCATCGGGCTGTGCAAGGCAGTCGCTACCGACAAGGGCGGGACATTCTCTACATATGCTTACCGGCTCATCTGGCACGAAATTTGCGATGTGCTGGTCAAGGCCAACAAGCAGAGGAACGCTGAGGTGTTTGATGAGTATGAGCGGGATATTCCCGATGCCAACACTGACGAGCACCAGGCTGAAATCAACTTTGACGTAGTACGGGAGCTGATGTCTGCTAAAGCGGAAGCCACGCCCCACGTCGTCAAGGGCATTGACGCCATGTTGCTGATGGCGAAGGGTTATACCTGTCGGGAGATTGGCGAGAGGATGGGCGCGAGCGATAATTTGGTGAGCGCCTATGTGTCGAAGGCACGGAAATATCTGAAGGGTCGGCCGACGTCAGCGGCTATGATGGAGATTTACGCGGCGTAAAAACTTAGCTGGGTACCGGGGTGAATTCGGTGCCCAGCTTTTTCTGTTTATGGAGGGAAAGATTTGAAAAAATTCTTGAAGTGGCTGTTGCCAGCTTTTGTGCTTGTTACAACCGTGCTGCTATTTCGGTTTGTGTTCTTTGTCGGCTATGTGCCCACAGAATCTATGGAACCGACCATCCACAAGGGCAGCTACATTCTGGGAGGCAGGATTTTCGGGGAGTTGAAGGTGGGGGATATCATCGTCTTTGAACATGAGGGAAAGCAGCTGGTGAAACGGATCGCCGCTGTGGGCGGAGATGTGGTGGAACATAAAGGAGATGTACTTATAGTTCCAGATGGAAAAATCTACGTACTTGGGGATAACAAAGACAACTCAGCCGACTCGAAATCATGGGCAGTCCCATTTATAGAAAACGATGATATTATCGCAACAGTTGTAGGGATAGGTTAGTGTATGTGAAGTCCTATTTGGGTGCGGCTGTGCATCGTTCAAGTTTACGTCCAAGGGATTGTCTTTGTCAAAACGGTAAAAGTTCACCTTAAACAGTAACCTTTCAACAATAACGCCTACTGGGACAATGATAACCCAATAAAAATTCGTGAAAATGCCCATTTTTTTGAATAAATAGTATTGACAATCCTAATTTGATAGAGTATACTGAAAACATAACAAAGAGATTTTTTCTTTGTGTAGAAAAAATAGTTAGCTGGAAGGAAGGTGGATATGTGGCGTATATACCCCTCACCAAAAGTGAGGAAAAGCTGATGCAGTTCCTTTGGGAACAGGGCAAGCCGCTCAGTGCTTCTGAGATTCAGGCATTGTGGAAGGATAATGCCTGGACGAAAAGCTATACCAGGGACATTATGCGGTCACTGGAAGAAAAGGGCGCGATAGAGTTTTATAACTTGGAGCGCACCGGCAAGAATTATGGCCGGAGATTTCGGACAGTCCTGACCAGGGAAGAATATTTTTCCCAGCTGGCGATGCGTAACGGCGTAACGGTAACCAAGATGTTCCAGGTTGAAGCTTTTGCTATGGTCGAAAAGGGGAATAAGCAGGAAATGGACGACCTTATTCGGGAACTTGAAGGTATGATTGAAGAATACCGTGCAAGGGATGATGATGCAGAATGAGCATATCTCTTTTCTCGTTCTTGATGTCAGTAATGTTCAGCACTGTTTTTATCCTGGGGATTCATGTTCTGCGAAACCGCCCTTTTTTCCTCAAGTCTTTTGGAGTCCATACCCTCTTGACCTTGTATGGATTGTGCCTTTTCCGCATGGTTGTTGTGATAGAGCTGCCATTTACAATCCCCGTTGGACTGAGAGGGGCGTTCAGCCGAGTTTATGACCGAGTACGTCAATTTCAAATGCCGGTTGGAAAGGAGGATATTGAGCTTACTGCTTTTTTATGCTGCATTTGGGCCGTTGTCGCCGGTGTCCTTTTCACCCGCTTTATCTGGCGGGATCATGCTGTTAAGAAGGAACTTGCCCTATGCCATAGGAATGAAAACAAAGACGCGGAACGAGCGCTTTCAAAAGCAATGGCGGTTTCCTCAAGGAAGCTTCCTGTAAACGTATGCGTATGCGGGAGTATAGATATCCCCATGGGGCTTGGATTATTCCATAAATGGATATATCTGCCTGACGAAAAGTTTGCAAAGGAAGAACTGTATTACATCATGATGCACGAGTACACGCATTTCTGCAATCGTGATGGAGTAGTCAAACTTCTGACGATGCTGTTCTGCTGTGTGTTCTGGTGGAATCCTGCTGTATACATATTGAAGAAGGATGTCGCCCAAATTTTGGAGATAAAATGTGACGTTTATGCCACTCAGAGCTTTACGAAAAAGGAACGGTTGGAGTATTTGCTGACTATTCTCAGAGTGTTGAAAGGAAATCCTGCCCCAGGCAATTCACCTTCGCCTTTGACCGCCACCGGCTTGATTTCCAGGACGAAGGGAGATAACACGAAGGAGCGCTTTGAGCTGATAATGAAGGCCGCAAAACAGGTGGAGTGGAAGTATCAGGTAGCTCTTTTAAGCTGTTCGGTTGTGCTGACGGTGCTTTCATATGCTTTCGTGCTACAGCCGGCTTTTGACCCGCCGGTGGAGGACATCTTTACAGACAAGTCAACGGTGGAGTGGGATTCGGAAGATGTATATATACTTCAGCATAGTGATATGACATATTCACTCGTGCTGGGAAATGGTGAAAAGTGTCCTATAAGCGACCCGGTTTTACAAATGTATGTCGATTTAGGCACAGAAATTAGAAAGGAGTGAGATATCAATGAATGGAATTATGCCTTTAGCTGACGTGATTGTTATGAAGACCAGAACCTACCAGGGACGGGTCCAATGCCGCCGCTGGAATGAAACCCAAGGCTATTGGGTGGATCCGTACTGGATAGATGTGAAATAGCCCCTGTTAAATTGTCTCACTGACCGGCCGGTCTTGAGATAGAGGCGCCGGGTGCAAAGCCATTGTGCTTCGGCGCTGTGGAAACCCTGCGATGTCATTTCACCGCTGGTATTCCTGTCCGTCCCGCCGCCTTGTGCGTGCGGGATATAAACCCAATGCAAGCGATATGCTTGCGCTAATTAGAGAAAGGAAGGTCAAAATGAAAGTTAAGAGAATAGCTGCGTTTATCCTGGCTCTGACGCTTATTGTCGGCGTGCTTGCGCTGCCTGCTTCAGCGACAACGTATAAGACAAAGTCAGTCCGTTGTCCGAGCTGTAACACGATAAACTATACTACTCCCACGACATGGAGCACTTATGGCCATACCCAGTGTACACATGGGCATACCGGCGAGACCGACGCTTTGGGCAAGGCTACGGTTAGCGTGGAGTGTGATGGATGCGGTAGGAACTTCATTGCGACAGTTTATGGGACCTATTGCTGGATAGACAAGACTTGGTACTAATGTCAAATATTATACATTTATATCTAAAATGACATAAAGCACGCAAACTTCTAAAATAAAGTGTAGGCGTGAGGGAGAAGCTGGAAGTTATCTTCTGGCTTCGTCCCATATATACTAGACAAAATGTTTAATTTATATTTGCACTTGTATGGTAGGTGATATAGCTGTGAAAAGAAAAAACCTGCTCATGATTCTATTACTACTGTTATCTTCTATGGTACTAGTCTCCTGTGGCTCAGAATCTTCTAAACCGTTGCGCATTTGCTTTGATATTGGTAGCATCCTGGATGACGCGGATGGTTCCAGCTTACAGGAATCGGTGGTACAGGGCTTTGTAGATGACATAAAACTGTATGCCAAACAGTACGATGGACCAGAAGAGATTGAAGTTGAGGTCATTCCAAGTTCGCGTGATATGGCCACGGAACGTGCGGCCATGCTCCAACGTATTCGCACTGAGATCATGACTGGTAGTGGACCGGATGTCTTTATAGTTCGCTGCGAAGGACATGGAATGTATCAAATAGAGAGCACCCGTCTGTTTCCATATCCACAAAAAGCCATTGAAGGCGATTTTTTTCTCCCTTTGGATAAAATGCTCCCATCCATGCAATTTACTGTTTGGGAAGACTTACACTCAAATATTATGAACGGTGGCAGGAACCAGCGTGATGAGCAGGTGGTTTTCCCCATGACATTTGCGGTTCCCATTAATATCTTCCACAAAGAAGATTTGCCACAGCTTGAGAGTAATGATTTCACATGGCATGACGTCGTGGCACTGGAAGACCCTGCTCAAGCAGAACTTGTCCGATGGATGTGGATGGAAAATCTTCCAGTGGACATACACGAAACCTTGGGACACGATTCTGGATTGCCCTACCTATTTAACCAGGTGGCAAACTATGATAGCGGTATATTACTTTTCACAGAAGATGATATATATAAAGAAATAAAAAATGCTCTGGCTGCCTACCAGGAATTGATGACAAAAAAAAGTGGATTGATGAACTATTCCGTTTTGCCATGGTATACCCGGATTAGCGACTTCCCGCAGGGAACCCCTTTTGGGTCTTCCCACGAAACAACAGATTTAACTATGCTTCCCCTAAAAACATTAAATGGGGGGGTTGTTGCTGAAATAGATATGTACTGTGCAATCAATCGTAATACAGAAAATGCCGAAGAAGCTCTGTTCGTTATTGACTTACTTATGAGTGAGGGCTATCAGCAGAGTAGCGGATTTTATCGGGGAGGGGTCATGCCAACAAACAAAAATCTATGTGCTCCTGGGAAAAAATATCATAATGAGGCCCCTTTTTATCTGGAATTTACTGAGCAGCAATATGAAGAATGGCTTAACATATGCAATCAGGTTACTGCTGTGCATTATCGTTCGCCGCTGGAAACTGAGATGGAGGACATGATAATGGAAATTCAACAAACCATGGCAGATTCATATGAGCAAGATCCGGAAAAAAAGTGGGCAGATAGAGTGCGAGACTTCTATTACGGTGAAATCACAGATGAACAGCTTCGAGAGATTATCCACCGGCACTATAAGCGCATGTGCCGATTGATTGACGAATCTTAGGGGGTGGAAGTATGCGGAAAAGATCCTCTGGCTATATCCTCATCGCTCCACTGGTACTGGGATGTCTGGTGTTCTATTTCGTGCCGTTTTTGTTGGTACTGCGGTTCTCATTCTCTGCGGGCAGAGGGAGATCAATCCGTTGGGTGGGTTTGGAAAACTACCGGCATCTTATGGGAAATGACAGCTTTGTTCTGGCTTTCGGCAACTCCATGAAGTTCTTTGCCGTGGGTCTGCCCCTCATCATGGTGCTGGCCTATCTAATCGCTCTACTAATGCAAAAGCAGGCCGACCGCCACAAGCTACTGAAATCCGTATTTCTGTTTCCATACATAATGCCTGTAGCGGGTACAGTGCTCCTGGTAGACCTGCTCTTTTCCGAGGCTGGTCTGCTCAACCGGTTAATGGACTTTTTGGGCGTGCCTGCCTCCCATTGGCTGAGCGGCCCCTCAGCTTTCTGGGTCACCATCGGCCTCTATTTATGGAAAAATGTAGGCTACGCAGTAATTCTACTGCTGGCAGGACTTATAACAATACCCTCCGACCAGTATGAGTCCGCGGATCTGGACGGTGCCGGCTCCTGGCAAAAATTCTTTTTCATCACCACTCCACAGATGTGGTATTCGGTATTTTTCGCTCTTGTTTTCTCGGTAATAAATGGATTCAAATGCTTCCGGGAAATATTTCTTATTGGCGGACAAGAGCCGGGTGATGAGATATACATGCTCCAACATTTTATTAACAACAGCTTTGAAAGCCTAAACTACGCCAATCTTTCTGTCAGCTCCATTCTGTTGCTGACCATTATACTGATTTTCTTCGGGTTCTTCTATGGGTTTGTAAACAGGAAGGAGGCGTATCTGGAATGACGGAGAGCCGTGTGTCTCGTATTGCAGGCAGCGTTTTTGTCGCTCTACTCAGCGTGGCCTTTTTAGCACCCTTCTGTTATGTTCTTCTGTCCAGCTTCTGGACAGAGAATGGCGTGAATTTTATGCCTTACTATGATGTCTTTTGGGCGCAATCCCAGTATATGCTGCGGTTCTGGCGCAGCCTGGGTGTTTGCCTATGTGTGGGGTTGGGCCAGCTGTTTGTGTCAGTTTTGGCAGGATTCGGGTTTGCCAAGTGCCGGTTTCCCGGTCGGAACGCAATCTTCTTCGGATTGATGATACTTATGGTGCTGCCAGTCCAGGTAACGCTGGTGCCGAATTATATTATGATGGGGCAACTGGGACTTATAGACAGCTACCTTGCACTGATTCTGCCACTGATATTTGCACCTCTCGGAGCTTTTATTCTGCGCCAGAGCTTTGCTTCCATCCCAGATAGCATTATTGACGCAGCCATGTTAGACGGATGTGGTATCCCGACAATCATTATGCAAATCGCCGTGCCGATGAACATCAGTGGGCTGGTTTGTGCGTTTCTTCTATCTTTTCTGGATGCTTGGAACATGGTAGAGCAGCCTATTGCTTATCTGCGTGATTTTAATAACTATCCTCTTTCTGTGGCACTGGCTTATGTACCACCAACGGACGTTGCCATTCACTTGGTATGCTGTGTTTTGGTGGTGCTGCCTTGTTTCCTCCTGTTTGCATTTTTCAATCAGGAATTGGTTGAAGGAATAACACTGGCGGAGGTGAAATAGATGAAGCGAGTAATACTATGTGTTTCCGTACTGGTGTTTTGGATATTGACATTCAGCACCATTTTCTCTTTGCGGGTGGAGCAGTGGATGATACCCTCGGTCACTACTTTGGAACCAGAGTTTTCCTTTGCAGACAACAAAGGCCATGTGCCTTTGGATTGTCTGTTTGAAACGGAAACTGGGAACTCAATATTCACTATATATGAGGGCACTATGTGGGAAGCAGGTACTCGCGCACGTGCACTATTGCCAGCAGACTATACTGTGACACCTGAGGATGTTCAGCTCATATGTGACTCTGTCATAAATTACGCCACCAAAACACCCCGCTCCGATGAGCCGGTTAATGTTGTGTTGATTCCGGAGCGGCAAGAGGATCGATGGCTGGCGGTGACAAAGGATGAGAGTCTTCCAGAATTGGGGGAGTTTGCAACCGGCGTGTCTATTGAGGAACAGACAGAGAGGGAACTGCTCCTCTACGTTGAAAAGGTTCCCCAACCATTCATGGAAAAGCGTGCTCAGAGCATGGTACCTGTTGCTGGGACAGAAGATGATTTGACTCCATGGACAGACAATACCGGCGAGGTGGATTGGGAGTCAGTTGACTGGGAGGCGGTAGAAGCAGAGCGGCCCGAAGCACCCAGTTTTTACAGCCTTATTGACCTGGAAAACTGGATGGAGCAAATGCCTAAGATAGGGTTGCTGGTAGGAAGTGTATTGGCATCGCTATTCCTGTGGGTGGGCTCCTTCGTACTATCGAAAGAATGTAGGAAAAACCGAAGATATTTGCTTGTTAACGGGCTTCTCATGCTGATCCTGCTGGGTGCTCTGCCTATCTTGTTGCATTATATTGACCTGCCATCTTCCCTGCTACCTGGTACACATATTGTAGATTTTGGTTATTACGCTCGAGAGTTTGGTGATGTTTTTGGCGCGTTAAATCGCTTTGCAGCCCAGGGCAGTCAAGCCGCAGATGGCGCAATCCATCAGGCAAGCACTATGCTGTGGAGGAGCGTGGGACTGGCGGCGGTAATAATCATAATTGCCATAGGCATATGCGTGGCAGAGATCATCTTCTCCCGCAAAGGAAGCGTTCATTATATGGTAAAGGATGAGCAGAATGGGAACAAACCATCATAGCATCATATGGCGAACTCTCTCCCACCTATCGCCTTATAAGAAAGAGTTTGCGTTTGCAGGGTTACTCCTGACGGGAGCCACTGGAATCGGTTTCCTTCAGCCGCTGGTCATCCAAGAAATCACGGATAAAGGTATGATGGCCCAGGACCTACAGGTGCTTTGCTGGGCGGTGACAGTGCTTGCTCTGCTGGTGCTGCTGAATCAGGCAGTGGAGATTGCCCAGACTCGATTGTTTGTGAACATACACAATAAGACCTATTACAACATATTTCACCAGGTCTTTCAAAAGCTAATGCGGCTAAAAAAGACCTATTTTGAGGACAAGAACAATGCGGAAATTCTTAGCTGTCTGCAAATGGACGTGTCACAAGTCGCCTCCATCACAGACCGCTACACAGTGATGAGCGTGACTTCTGTGTTCCGACTCATCAGCGGGCTGATTGGCCTACTCATCATAAGCTGGAAACTGACTATCGTTGTGCTGATAATGGTGCCGCTCAAAATACTGTTAGTGCGGCGTCTGTCCCGACGGCAGGAGGAAGCCATTGACCAGATGATCGATAGCAGCAGGGACTTTTCTCAGTGGTTTGGAGATAACTTGGAGGGTGTGGAGGAGATCAAGCTTTGGAACCTGTTCGAGAGCCGTGATAGGGCTTTTCAAGCGAAGCTGGGGGAAATGCTAAAGCTACAAAAGAGCAATACCATGATCGACGCCTGGAACACCCTGGGTGAGTCACTGCTGGAGTGGAGCGTTACAATTATGCTGTACATAGTGGGCGGCATCCTCATCTGTCAAGGCAAACTCTCCATTGGGTCCGTGTTCGCTTTCGTGTCATACTCATGGTATGTAACGGGTCCCATTTCCGCTCTGCTGAACTTAAAGATGTATTTTGCGCGCATTATGCCGTCAGCAAGGCGGCTGTTCAAATTCCTGGATATGGAAACTGAATCAGACGATGGCAAGGGAACGGTGAAAGGTAAGCCGCCTCGTATTGAATTCAAAGATGTCACGTTCGCTTATCAGGAAAATCGGCCTATTCTCCGGGGTGCGAGCTTTTATGTGGAGCCGAGAGAAAAGGTAGCTATTATAGGACAGAATGGCAGCGGGAAGTCAACGATGATAAATCTGTTACTACGATTCTACACGCCTGGCTCTGGAGAAATCACGGCAGACGGCGTACCAATATCGCAGTTTGCGCTGGATGAGTACCGTTCCCTATTCTCGGTAGTTAGCCAAGAACCTTATCTTTTCTTTGGGGATATCGTGGAGAATGTCAACCTGACTGGGCAGGCACCGTCGGAGAAGGTGACGGCGGCCTTGCATACCAGCGGTGTGGCTGATTATGCGGAGCGTATGCCGGAGGGGACCAACACTAAAATCGGCCGCAACGGAGCCAGACTCTCCGGCGGTGAGAAGCAAAAGCTGGCTGTGGCCCGAGCATTGCTAAAGGATGCGCCCATTGTGATTTTAGATGAGGCCACCTCCGGCTTCGATGTTGAGTCAGACGCTTATCTGCATGAGGTGATCGTCAATCAAATGGCAGACAAGTCCGTTATCATGATTACCCACCGTTATGAGAATTTGGAAGGGATGGATCGAGTCTATAAATTGGAGCATGGGCAAATACTTGAAAGTGAGGTGTGATTGGGAACTGCTTGCTCCGATAATAATAAAGTTAATATGTGTGCCTGACAGGATTTTGGAGGGCCTTTCGCGAAAGTTCAATATATATGATTACCATTTAGAAAACAGTATGCTGCCTTTTGCGCTGGGCCAGAAAAGTCTGTAAATGGACGGCTCAGCAGAAAAATAAGAGGAAGGGTGTGTAAACGATATGTCTAGAAAGTTTAGTGCGGCGGGGGATATTTCATACCGCCCGTCAAAATGGTGCCATGATTTGTTACCGCTGCAAAATCAGGAAAACTTGCAGGAGGGTAAGCTGGTGTCGGTCCCATTAAACAAAATAGTAGGCCCAGGCTCCAAAGAAGGTGGACGAGCTGACACCCTCCAAAAAGCTGACAAGGTGTTTGCCGTTAGTTCGAATGACCTGATCGCTGTGGATATGACTTCCCGCCGGGTGGTAGCCTACCATTATACAGACGGTAAACACCTCTTCCCTCTTTATAAGTGCCCATATCCTGAAAAATGGCGGGACGTGATATGTATCGCATCTAAAAACGAGGGGGCTTTTCGGAATACCCCGGTATTCTCTTTGTTGATCCTCACCGAAAAGGGAAGGCTTATCAAACTGGAAATGCGGCAGGATACTTTGACCTTTGTGGAAGTGTACCGCGTTTCCATCGACAGTAAAAACGACTTTACCCAGATACTTCTTTTCGAGCCGCCCCCGCCAGAAGATGGTCGGGAGGGGCTGGCGCCTCAAATCTACTTGTGGGCGCCCAAGCGAAAAATGCTCCAAAATATTTTCATCACAGTGGACGAAAATGGCCCGTTCCCCTATACAGGACGGGCGGAGCCGGTATCGGGGAAGGATATCAAGATTCGGAATCCGGAGTTGGTTGGGGCCCCCATATCGGTAAACGGAGAGGATCTGAGCCTGGCTATCGACAGCCGGAAAGAAACAATTTTGTGTGCAGACAAAAGTAACCATATTTTATTCGAGTGCCAAATGGGCTCCTCGGGCAGCGTGGTTTTGTGTGGCCGAGGAACGCCGGGCTGCCCGGAGGAGGGCGTACCCTCTAAGCAGGCATACCTGAACACCCCCTGTGCGCCGCTGAGTTATCATCCACAAGACTACATAGAAAAATCTCGCTTTTCCACCGGAGCAAGGGACGCCTTAAATGTAAAGCAGCCAGGGCTTCCCCGAATTATCCTTTTGTGCGATGTGGGTAACCAAGCCGTGCGGAAGTTGTGGCAGTTCCCTAACGATCCTCAGGTCCACGACTTAGCGGGGCATGACAAAGTGTATACCTTAGTCTGCGACTCTGGTAGCAAGGATGCACTGCGTCGCCTGTCTTGTAAAAACCCAAAAGGATTTTATGTAAATCCCGAGGGCGTGCTAACCATCACCACAGAAGACTTTGCCTACATTATCACCTCTGCCGGTGTTCTTCCCGAGGTGCGCACTGGACAGAGCGAAGTGGAGGGGGGCACTTAAGGACGCTATGATAGAGTATTATTGCGGATACCCCCAGTGTGGAAAATCCGCTGTGGCTGAGAAGGCGCTCGCTCAGATTCCGGGGCCGGTGGCCTATGTAGGCACCTTGCCCAATATCCGAATGTATTGGGGGACTATCCGCGAACACCGGCGCAGGCGGCCGGCCCAGTGGGAGCTTTATGAGTGCGTGGGGGAGTTGGGGGCTGACTTGGACTGCTTGCGCCGCCTGCTGGACCGTTACAACGGTATTCTGCTGGACGGCGGGACATTCTACCTGCACCACCAGCTTCAATGGGGTTACTCCCCTTGTTGCCTAGACTTGCGGCAATCTGCCAGGATCATGCGGTACGCCTCCCGGTCAGCGGCAAAACTAATTGTGGTGGATCAGCCTGTCGGCAGCTTACCGGAGGGGGTTCGTCAGGTGGGAAGGGCCTTTCACCGGCTGCTTTACCGCTATAGTCTGGCGACTTATTATGTGGAAAGTGGGGAGCTTGTACCGGCCGGAATAAAAGAGCTGGAGCGCCTGGACGGCATAGGTTTGGGAAATGAGGGAGATGGGAATGACGATGACAGCGTGTGAGATGGAACAGACTTTGCGCGAGCAGGCCAGAACCGATTACGGCGGCTGGCTCCGCGGCGAGGAGCCCCCGAAGGGGACCGCTTGGCAGGGCGCCGTTGGGGAAAAGGTGTCTGCCCGGGACTTTCTTGCCCTACTACATAAACTGCACAAGGAGATCCCACCCCAGGTAGACTATGGCCTGATTTATTCTGCCTGTGTACTGATCCGGAATTTTGAATATTTAAAAATGATTATAAACCCTTTGCCAAAACTGGGAGAGGAGGACCTGGCGACGTTGTTCCAGTTTGCCAAAATATTCCTCAACGTGGGGCTATACGAAGAGTGTGTGGCCTGTTGCAGCTATTGCCTGCACCCCAAATTCACTGCTGTACTGGATCCCAGGAAAATTGTGAAAATCCTGTTTGCTAAGTCTAAAGCCCAGCGCAATATGGGGCATTATCAGCAAGCGCTGGAGGACCTGCGTGAGGCATTGCGGGTGATTGCGGACTGTGAGACGGACATTTCCTACCTTATGGGCGCGGCGCTGATCCGTATTGGCAAAGTATACTCCCACTATTTGATGATGATGAGCGTATCCCTGTGCTTTTTAAACGAGGCAAAAGAACGGCTTGAACCTTGGTTGAATTCCCCGGACCTAGAAATACGGGAGGAATCCGCTACAGAGTACGCCATTTGTCTGGACTCCATCGGGCAATATTGGAAGCGGAATAGAAATAATTCTAAGGCGATGAAATGGTTCCAGCAGGCAGAGGATGCTAACGAAGGGCTGGAACGTATGCAGGGCACATTCCGGGTACATTCACACATCATCATGACCCAGTACAAAAGCCTGCTGGCAGACCCTGCTGCTCAAGAAGAACTGGAGCAGATGGTACAGGATCTTAAATACATTATCCGAAAGTTGGAGGACGACCCGGCAAACCAAAGGGGGGCCTCGGTACGCCTGCTGCACCTGGCAGAGCTTCAGCTTGCAATGGGTAAGGTTTCTGATGCGGAGTATTCTATAAAGAAGTGCCGGGAGATGGCTACACTTTACCGGGACGAAAAGACCCTGATTCGCCTGGAAATTGTGGAGCTGGAATACTGTGTGCTTTTAGGAGATGTAGACAGAAAACAGCTTAGCAGGGCGATGGAGTCGGTGCGGGGCAGAAACAACTATGGCTATGAAATTGAACTTAATAACGCGGTTATTGCAGCCATTGGCAGGGGCGCTTTGAGCCGTGAAAAGCATTTGAGCGCTTTAAACCGAAACCGCACGCTCTATTTGCAATTGAGCAACATTGCCCAAAAAACCATAAAACAAATTTCTAAGCTCTCGGTTTTTCCGGATAGGCAAAACGAGTTTGCCTATCTCTCAGAGCGCAACAGCAGGGACTTGCTGTTAGGGGTGGTCAACGATTACGACCTGTTTATCCGGAGAATGAACGAGATTATTGACCAACTCTTGCAGATCACCGAGCAGCGGTCAAAAGACCTTAACCAGGCAATTTTGGCCGAGGCAAAGGCGTCATTAGCCTCGGGCGTGCTGCATGACCTCAAGCACATTCTTACCGGCGCTGCCACGGAGAGCTGCCTTGATACTGCTCTGCGGGAAATTGAGATTTGGGAACAGGATCGTTCTGGAACGGGGCTGGGGCCAGTGAAAGAGCTGATCCAGATGGTTAATCAAAATCTAAAGGAGAAGATTTTTCCTCGCATTGCGGAGGCTACACGTGTGCCTAATGATTTCCAGTGCGTAATAGCGGTAGCCGATGTTTTCGCGGAGGTCTCTCAGCTTGACCTGGAGGACAACCAAATCCTGCCTTCTCCGGAGAGGCGCCTCCCAATAGTAGAGATTGACTGTACCAAGGATATTTCCCTCTGCTACAACAGGGAGATATTTTTCACTCTGATCAAGGAGATGTTCCGCAACGCGTTGGACTATCAGAAAGAGACTGGCGCACAAGTACGGAAGTATATCATGTCTGCCCGGGACTTGGACGGGGAGGTGGAAATCCGCCTGCTGACAGACTTTGTTCGGGAGGAGGACGCGGCCATGGCTCAAAAGCGAATTGCGGAGCAACTCTCGGAAGATAGCAAGGTTGAGAGCGGCTTTGGTATTCGGGCTCTTAGGAGCTTTGTTCAACACAAAACCGGCGGAGCCTGCCGTGCAGATATGGTAAGGTTGGGCAATCGGACGGGAATTGGATTTTCCGTGCCAAGAAAGTGAGGGATTTACATGAAAAATAGGTCTTACCAGATTCTCCATGTGGAGGATGACGATGGACTGGCCAGCAACTACGGCCATTTGGTGCACGACGTTCTGAACAGCCAGGGTCTGCCTCATGAAATTACCAGGGCAAATACTATCGACAAGGCTTTTCGGATTATTGGAGAGAGTTGGCGGGAACTGGATTTGATTCTTTTGGATATTTCGCTGGACGATGATAGTGGCCGAAATGGGCTTCACCTAGTGAAAATGCTACGGCAAAACTCTTGGAAAGGAATCCCGATTTTTGTAGTGTCAGCCAATGTGGAAGTTTATAAGGAAACGTTGGACAAATTGATAAAAGACCAGTCTATCATAGGCTATAGTCCACCGCTAGGTACCTGGGTCGATAAGCTGGCAGATATTCTTTTAGGCAAAGAAGTAAATATACTCCACCTCTCCGATATTCACAACGGAAAATTCTTTGCCTATAATCATCTGGTTATGAATCGGGAGACGGTGCTGGACAACTTGTGCAGAAAGCTGGGCCATATTGACCTTGCGGTGATCAGCGGAGACCTTAGCAGTACCAACAGCCAGGAAGATTACGCGGATGCGGTGGAACTGCTGGGGGCACTCAGAAATAAGTTGAGCCTGCCGCATGAACACTTTGTCTTTGTGCCCGGAAACCATGACCACAATCTGGCAGCACGGGATTCCCGAACGTTCCGCCGGTACCTAGAGTTTACGGAGGGCTTTTATAATGGACGGCAGATGCCCGGAGGCCGCTATCCCGGCCGTGACTTGGAACATTACGGGAACTATGAGCAGGTGTTTGACGAGTTGTTCAGCATAGTGGCTTTCCCCGAGCAGAGGACGCTGATAGTGGGCTTTAACTCTGTGAACCATTTGGACTTTAAAACCAACCGTGGCAAAAAGTGCCCGGTGGGGAATGGCGAAATATGCGGGCGGATCTATGGCGGTGAAATTTCGGCGGGTCAACTGGAAAAGGTGGACCGTGAGCTGAAGTGGTTGTACGATACCCATCCAGACTATAAGAACTATGTAAAGTGTGCTGTGTTCCATCATAATGTTTTTGAACCCGCCCATGTGGAAAAGGTGCCGTGGCGCCCCACTCTGATGAATCAAGGGAATTTCTTCCAGCTTTTGTCCCAGCACGGCTTCCGGTTTGCACTTCATGGACACCTGCACTATAAAGAAGTCCACTTCTACAAGGAGTACCATTGGAAACAAGGAATCAACGTTATTTCCACCGGCACATTCAGCGGGAAAGATCGGGCGTTCGACACGGATTTCTGTGCCAATAAACTGACCTACCGGGTTTCGCCCCGAGGGGAAATCTCGGTTTGTCGCCTGCGCCAGATCACGCTGCCAAAGGATGGCTTGGATTGGCAAGAGAGCAAAGTTAAATTAGAACTGGATTAGAGTTTCCTGGAGCTTTGGACGGTATGCCCTCCAGTAGTCCCTCAGGATCTCAAGACAGCTTTGGGAAAGTACGGTGTAGCGGTCTTTGCCACCCTTGCTCTGTGTTCATTCCTTTCGCTCCTTTACCTGGTTTTGCAGATATCTCCGCTTACAGCCAAGTTTACAGGAGCTCCGGCAGGTTGGGAAGTCTTCTCGCGGCAGCGGGCTTAATTCAATGCAAATTGTAACCAACTCACCCCATATTTTCCATGCCTACACCCTCCGAGTTAAACACAACTATTACTTTCCCCCAAGAACCCCAGTTGGACACAATTAAATCTGCCAGTAACCCGTCTTGAAAAATTCCCCGCTGTATGCTATGATATAACCAAAGAGGTGAGAGCAATGGACACGACAGTCGGCCAGGGAATAGACTCTGCGGACATCGGCGCTCAGTACGACGCGGCCTGCAAAAGAGTGCTTTCAGAGAAAATCATTCTCGCGCACATCATGAAGGAGTGCCTGGAGGAGTTCCGGGACGTTCCATTGAATGATATAGCGAATAAGTATATCGAGGGTACGCCAGAAATTGGAGAGACGCCTGTGCTTGCCGATGGCGCGCCCAGAATCAAGGGCGGTGCCAACGAAGACGCGACCATCCATGAGGGCACGGTCACATTTGATATTCGGTTCCGGGCCATAGCTCCCACTCTGGACGGGTATATCCAACTCATTTTGAACGTGGAAGCGCAGCAGGATTATTACCCCGGCTACCCGCTGATAAAGCGCGGCATATACTATTGCAGTCGGCTGATTTCTGCCCAGTACGGGGTGGACTTCCCGCCGGAGCAGTACGGCAAGGTGAAGAAGGTCTACTCAATCTGGATCTGCATGAACCCGCCCAAGCACCGAGAGAACACCATCAACCGCTACCGCATGACGGAGGAGCATCTGGTGGGTGAGGCGAAGGAGAAGCCGGAAAACTACGACCTGCTTACCGTGCTGATGATTTGTCTTGGCGACTCGGACCGAACGCAGGGGCTTCTCCGATTACTGGACGTGCTGCTGGCGGCAAATATCCAGCCGGAAACGAAAAAGAATGTACTGGAAGATGAATTTTCCATACCCATATCGCAGAGCTTTGAACAGGAGGTGTCTGGTATGTGCAATCTGAGCAAGGGCGTTTTGGAGAGAGGAAGAAAAGAGGGTATCAAGGAGGGTATCAAAGAGAACAGGCTGCAGTCTATCAAAGATTTGATGGAAACCCTTTCCCTTTCCTTTGAACAAGCTGTGGAAGCTCTCAAAATTCCGGCGAATGAGCGTGCGGAGTATGCGCGCTTGTTGGGAAAATAAAATCTATGAGACTAGTTGCAAAACCCGCCTCCATTCTGTGTGATGCAGAGTGGAGGCGATTTACATGAATACAGAGTTTTTATCGTATCTCCGCGGCATGGGGAAATCCCCAAAAACTGTCGCGGGGTACTGCCGGGATGTGGAACAGTACCTGTCCTGGTGCGAGGAGACATTTGGCGAGAGGACAAAACTGCTCTACCGGGCCAACGTGCTGGAGTACATCTCGTATATGCGTAACATCAAGGGTTACAGCCCAAAAACTGTCAACCACCATCTGTCCTCTCTACGGAGCTACAACGACTGGCTTATAGAGTCCGGACAGCAGACGGAAACTGTCAT
>Ga0224748_10113_pt1 | contig 19257 bp, 17 predicted proteins | sample LIM_F_Water_Neg_FD_182074 | JGI IMG/M metagenome (GOLD analysis project Ga0224748, IMG submission 182074) | Enriched cells from gastrointestinal tract of the lab mouse from Pacific Northwest National Laboratory (PNNL), Richland, Washington... | ecosystem: Host-associated > Mammals > Digestive...
CAGGCCCTCGTAGCTGCTCTGGAGGGTAGAGTAGAAGTCGTTCAGAGATACGGACGCCTGTCCGGGCGCGGTCTCCCCCGGCGTGGAGGCCTCTTCTTCCTTCCAGCTGCATCGGACGATGCAGTCAAAATCGTACTGCCCGCTTTCACATTCCAGGTGCATGGTGACTGTGGTCATGCCGGGGGCTGCCGCAGTGACGGTCCCCAGTTTTTCATCCACCGCTGCCACCGTCTCATCGGCGGAGGTGAAGGTGCAGGCGTAGATGCCCGGCACGTCCCGCGCGGACAGGGTGAAGGTCTCCCCTTCGGAAAAAAGCGTAACGTCCGTGTGACTGGCGGTGATCCCGGTCTTATCCTCCGGAGCGTCCGGCTCCTTCTCGTCCTCCTCCGGGTCGGGGAGCGGGGTGGCGTCCGGCGTATCATCCGGGATCTCCGGCTCCACGGCGGCGACATCGTCCTCACCGGGAACGGAGGGCTCCTCCGGCTGTACGGCCGGGGGCGTGCTGCCGTTTCCGTCCGGCTCGTCCGCCTTGCCGTCGTACCGGTTCAGGAAATTCAAAGAGCAGGCTGTCAGACTCAGCAGCACAGCCAGCGACAGCAGCAGTGTGATTGCTTTTTTCATCTTAAACGAATCCTCCCGAGCGTTATAGTGTGTGGATTTTTCTCTTTCACCATACTGCTTGATAAGACGTTTGTCAAGAGCATTTTGTTCCCGCACGCCCTGCAAGCCCATCAGGAACAAAGCTGCCTGCATCGCAGAAAATGGCAGCCAACAATTTTTTCAAAAATAAAAATTTCCTCTTGCTATCGGAGAAAAATCGTGCTAAAATAACGCCAGCTTTTGAAACACGAGGTTTTTGTCATGAAATCCAGCCTGTTTGCCGCTTACTTCTACTTTACCTTTATCTGCTGCAAGTAGATAAGGGTTGTTTTGCTGCGGAAATGGGCAGGACGGGAATCATACATTCCGGGTCTTACAGTAAAGCAACTGTAAGACCCGGTTTTTATTTCCAAAACAATTTTTATGAAACAGGAGTGTATATACCATGATTGTTATTCTGAAAAAGAGCGCGGAAAAGCAGCAGGTGGAGCTGTTCGACAGCTGGCTGCACAGCATGGGTCTGGAGACTCACAAGTCCATAGGCGCCAACCACACCATCGTGGGCCTGGTGGGCGACACCTCCCGGGTGGACATCGAAAGTATCCTGGCGCTGGACATCGTGGAGACCGTCAAGCGCATCCAGGAGCCCTATAAAAACGCCAACCGGAAATTTCATGAGGAGGACACCGTCATCACCCTTTCCAACGGAGCGAAAATCGGCGGCGGGCACTTTCTGGTGATGGCCGGTCCCTGCTCCGTGGAGACCGAGGAGCAGATCATCTCTGTGGCCGAGAGCGTCAAAGCCGCCGGGGCGCAGGTTCTCCGGGGCGGAGCCTTCAAGCCCCGGACCTCCCCTTATGCTTTCCAGGGCCTCCATGAGGAGGGCATCCGCCTGCTCCAGAAGGCGAGAGCCGCCACCGGACTGCCCATTGTTACGGAGATTATGGACGCCAAGCATCTGCCCCTTTTTGAGGACATCGACATTATCCAGGTGGGAGCCCGGAACATGCAGAATTTCGAGCTGCTCAAGGAGCTGGGGAAGCTGCGCAAGCCGGTACTCATCAAGCGGGGCATGGCCAACACCCTCCAGGAGCTGCTCATGAGCGCGGAGTATGTCATGGCCGGGGGCAACGAGCAGGTGATCCTCTGCGAGCGGGGCATCCGCACCTTTGAGACTGCCACCCGGAACACGATGGATCTTTCCGTCATCCCGGTACTCCATCAGCTCAGCCACCTGCCGGTAGTGGTGGACCCCAGCCACGCCACAGGGAGATGGGAGCTGGTGGCTCCCATGGCGCTGGGAGCCACAGCCTGCGGGGCGGACGGGCTTATCATCGAGGTCCACAACGATCCGGAACATGCTCTGTGTGATGGACCTCAGAGCCTCCGGCCGGAGAAGTTCGCCGCGCTGATGAGGGATGTGCAGGCTATCCGGCCCTATGCGGACAGGTCATTTACTTTTCCCGCGAGGGAAAAGTAACAAAAGCTCGCTTAAGGAACTACGTTCCTTAAGAATCCTCCTTCATTACGGGGGTGATTAGTCACGCTACGACCTTTGGATTTCCAGTCTATCGTCTGTGCGCTGGGCCGATGCCGGTTTGTACTTCTGCGCACAGTTCTATCGAAGGTGCTGTTTGCCTCGCGGCACTCGGCACGGGGGTCTGGCGGTGAGGGTGCGAACCAGAAGAATGTACCGTTAGACCAGGTGCCCCTTGCAGGGAGTACCCCTTTGAAAGGCCGGCAGGCGGAGTACTACAAGTACCAGAGCGGCTGAAGATGGATCCGTTGTTCACGTGGCACCGCAACTCTTCATTTTATCCCAATGTCCGTAAACCTTCGTAAAAGGGGATATGGCACCGCCAGGTGCCCCCCGTCAAGGGATTCTTAAACCGTAGGTTTAAGCGCGTTTTTGGTTACTTTTGCCGCGCGGCAAAAGTAACCGCAGGGTCCGGGGGCGCGCAGCCCCCGGGCTTTCAATATGAAACACCCCCCGTGCCGCCGCGCAGCGGCGGCAAAGAACATAGAAATAAACCAAAATTCTTAAAGAAGCCTTAATCCCCGGGTCCTTCCCTTTTCCCCGGGGATATGCTACAATTCTATAGAAAGGTGGGAGAGCTTGCCATGGCAAACATTCTGATCTGCGACGACGAGCGGGACATCGTTTCCGCCTTGAAGATATATCTCAGCACCGAGGACTACACCCTCTTCGAGGCCTACACCGGCCGGGAGGCCCTGGACATCGTCAGGAAGCATGAGATCCATCTCATCCTCATGGACATCATGATGCCGGAAATGGACGGCGTCACCGCCACCGCCAAGCTGCGGGAGGAATATAACATCCCCATCATCCTCCTCACCGCCAAGAGCGAGGACACCGACAAGGTGCTGGGCCTGAACGTGGGGGCGGACGACTACATTACCAAACCCTTTAACCCCATCGAGGTCCTGGCCCGGGTCCGCAGCCAGCTGCGGCGCTACACCACCCTGGGGGGCATGGAGCAGAAGCCCAGCAAGCTGGTCATCGGCGGCATCGTCCTGGACGACGAAACCAAGCAGGTGACAGTGGACGGCGAGTCCGCCAGCCTTACCCCCATTGAGTACAATATCCTCCTGCTGCTGATGCGCCACCCGGGGCGCGTCTATTCCTCGGCGCAGATCTATGAGCAGGTATGGAACGAGACGGCCTTCGGCTCCGAGGGCGCCGTGGCGGTCCATATCCGCCACCTGCGGGAGAAGCTGGAGATCGACCCCTCCAACCCCCGGTATCTGAAGGTGGTCTGGGGACTGGGATATAAAATGGAGCCGTAGCCGGCGCTCTCGTAAGACGCCGCGGAAGGGAGAAGGACATGACTGATACGGAAAAAAAGCGGGACCTCAGGCAAAGCCTGGCGGCGAAGACCGCCGCCATCATCCTCTTTTTTGCCGCCGCCGCCGGGGCGGTGATCGGAACCGCCGCCGTCACCCTCCTCTCCTGCGGCTATGGAGCAGCCAACACGTTTCAGGACGATATCCTCTACAAGGATAAAATGAACACCACCATGGATTACGCCCTCGCCTACGTTGTGGTGGCGGAGGAGGACGATTCTGACCGCTATCTGAACTACCTGGCCCGGACCTACATGGAACGGGCCGGGGGATTCTCCGCGCAGGTGTTCCAGGGAGCCCCTGCCAACGGCAAGCTGCTGGGCGAGTGGTCCCAGACCCCGGACAAGGATCAGATCCTCTGCCGGAGCGTCATGACCGCGCCCATCCGCGACGAGGCGGGGCAGGACACCGGCGAGTACTATACCGTGGTGGGTTATCTCTCCAACGATATTCCCGCCGGCAGTGATTTTGCCGTGCGCTTCAGCGTTTACAACCGTCTCAGAGGCCTGCCCTTCGGGGTAACGGTGGTGCTGACCGTCGCCCTGTGCGTGTGCGCGCTGACGGCCCTGGTCTTCCTTTTCTGCGCCGCGGGACACAGGCGGGGGCGTGAGGAGATTTGCCTCAACTGGCAGGACCGGGTTCCCCTGGACCTGTATCTCTGCCTGGTGATAGGGCTGTTCTGCGTTGCGATCCTGCCCGGGGTCGCGGGAGCGGACAGCGGGATGCCTGCGGCTCTTACGATCGCCTCGGTCTGCCTTTCCGCCGTGGGCGGTACCGCCGTCCTGCTGGCGGTGATGCTGACTCTGGCCACCCGGTTCAAAAAGGGCAAGTGGTGGCGCAATACGGTCTGCTGGCGGCTGGTACGCTGGTGCAAACGGCTGTGGAAGCGGTGCTGGCGGGCGGTGACGGAGCTGGTCCGAACACTGCCAATGACCTGGCGAACTATCCTGGCGGCGCTGGGGGTTCTGGGAGGACAGTCCATCCTGGTCCTGCTGCTCTTCGCCAGCTACGGAAGCTTCTTTATTTTCCTGCTGATTGCCGCGCTGGACACGGCCCTGGTGGCGGGGACGGCCTGGCTGACCCTCCAGCTCCAGCGGGTCCGGGACATGGGCTCCGCTCTGGCCGCCGGGGACCTGGAGGCCCAGCTGGATACCGAGAAGATGTACTTTGACGTGAAGCGCCACGCCGAGGATCTGAACGCCATCGGCGTTGGCATGAACAAGGCGGTGGAGCAGCGGCTGAAAAGCGAGCGGCTGAAGACCGAACTCATCACCAACGTCTCCCATGACATCAAGACGCCCCTGACCAGCATCGTCAACTACGTGGATCTGCTGAAGAAGGAGGACCTTCCTCACGCCGCACAGGAGTACCTGCTGGTGCTTGACCGGCAGTCCCGCCGGCTGAAAAAGCTGACCGAGGATCTGGTGGAGGCCAGCAAGGCGTCCACGGGCAATGTCACCGTGAATCTGGAGCCCATCGTGGTCAACGAGATCATCCATCAGGCCATCGGGGACTACGATGAGAAGCTGGCCGCCGGGAAGCTGGAGGTCATCGTCAACACCTACGAGGGCAACCTCATGGCGCTGGCGGACGGACGGCTGCTGTGGCGGGTGCTGGACAATCTGCTGAACAACGTATGCAAGTACGCCATGGCCGGGACGCGGGTTTATGTGGACCTGGGCGCCCGGGACGGGAAAGTGGTTCTGTCCATCAAGAACATCTCCCGGGACCCGCTGAATGTGTCCGCAGACGAGCTTATGGAGCGGTTTGTCCGGGGCGATGCCTCCCGGCACACCGAGGGCAGCGGGCTGGGATTGAACATCGCCAGGAGCTTTATGGACCTCATGGGCGGCGGCTTCGAGCTGTATGTGGACGGAGATCTGTTCAAGGCGGAGCTGACCCTGCGGGCGTAAAATAAAAGTTTCGCCGGCCTTTTCAAAGGCCGCGGAGTCCAGAGGCAGAGCCTTTGGCCGCGCTCCGCAGAGCGCGGAATCCCCTTTGAAAGCCGCGCCCGAAAGAATCCAAAAGGTAGCATAGTACCCAAACCGCGCGGCTTTCAAGCGCATTTACCGCCTGCGGCGGCAAACAGCGCCCGGGAGTTCCTGCCGTAAGTATAAAAAGACCCGCCGGGAAGCCGTGTGCGCGGTTCCCCGGCGGTCTTGCTATTTGCCCGCCTTCTCCGGCGCCAGGGCCGCAGGCTTCCGGCTCAGATAGAGGCAGTAGGCAATGGAAACGAGGATGGTAACGATGACGTAGGTGTAGTCGGACCGGCTCACGCCGGCGGCGAACTTGGAGAAGACATCCACCATCCCGTGGACGAAGATACACACCAGCAGACTGCCGGAATGGTAGAACACCAGAGTAAACAGGAATCCCCAGGCAACGGCGAAGATAACCTGAATGAGCGATTCCAGGCCTCCCTGGCCCGCCAGGAGGTTGACGATATGCCCGATGCCGAAGGTCACGGCGGAGATCGTAATGGCCACGGGCGGCGAATCCCTCCGGAGCAGGGCGCGGAACAGCAGCCCACGGAAGATCAATTCCTCGATGATGCCCACCAGAAACATGGAGAGTACCGCAAACAGCTGGGCCATGCCCCCGTAGGCCATTCCGACCCCGCCCCAGAGGTTTCCGGTCATCAAAACCAGCACCGGAAGAAAGAACAGGTAGTTCCGGGCGCTGCCCCGCCACTTGACAAGGCCGTACTCCGCCTCCAGATGGGCGGTTTTCAAAAAGGCCAGCAGGCCCGCCGCGATCAAAGCGAGGCCGGCCAGCATGGCGGGGCTCTCGTCGCCGAGGGAGCCCCGGATGGGGATGCTCACGGCGCAATAGAGAACGATCCACGCGATGGCAAACCACAGCTCGTTTTTTTCATAAAACTTTCTCATTTCATTTCCTCCTGCGCGGCCAGTACCGCGCCCTCCCAGACCCGTTCCAAATGCTTCGATACCGCCGCCTCGTCAAACTCCAGGCGGTTATTGGCGATGATGCTGGCATAGCCGTGGGTAAACAGGGCCACCGTCAAAAAAACCTCCTTCGTCTGTCCGGCCCCCAGCCCCAGTACCCCCTGCATCGCGGAAAGAATGGGCTCCAGCTCCGCGGAATCGAGCATTTCCGGCAGACTGCCCTCCACGGCAAATCCCGACTGGAACAGAAAACGGAACAGGTGCAGCTCCTCGATGGCGAACCGGATGTAATTCAGCCCGATGCCCAGAGGGAGGTCCTCCGTCTCCATCAGATAGTCGGAGTGGTACCGGTCTGCTTTTGCATAGACCGCCCGCTTCAGGGCCTCGATGGTGGCAAAGTGGTACATCACCGGTTGGGTAGAGCAGCCCAGCTTTTCAGAAACAGTCCGGGCATTGACCTGCTCCGCTCCCGCCGCCCGCGCGACGGCAAACGCCGCTTCGACCACCATGTCCCGTGTTACTTTTGCCTTTGGCATAGCAACCCTTCTTTCATTATAACTAGAGTTATATAACTTGAATTATAATATAGCACGGTCATGCCGTCCTGTCAACCATTTTTCCGGAAGGGGGGGACGGCGGGGGACCGTTTCCGGCATCCGGAAGGTTCCGGCAAAAATTGTATGAAAAAAATAGGAAGAAATCATTGACATTTCGACAGAAAACGGATATAGTTAGCTTGCCTGTTTTCCTGGGGGAAGATGCTCAGGAAAACAGGCGATTTTTCTATGCTCCGCCTGCAGTGCGGAGACATCAAAATTATGAAAAAGGAACGGGGGAGGATAATGTCCAAAAAGTTAATCAGCCTCGCAGACTGCTGCGTGGCGTTTGACGGCGAGCTGGTTCTCGATCACATCAATCTATATTTCAATGACAGTGAGTTCCTCACACTGCTCGGACCCAGTGGCTGCGGCAAGACAACGACCTTGCGCATCATTGGAGGCTTTTTGACGCCCACTTCGGGAGAAGTGCTGTTCGACGGGGTGAGGATTAACGATATTCCGCCCAATCAGCGGCAGGTCAACACTGTCTTCCAGCGGTACGCCCTGTTCCCCCATCTCAACGTCTTTGAGAACGTGGCCTTCGGCCTGCGGGTCCCCAAGACGGAGACGGTGGAGGGACGAAAGAAAAAGGTGAAGATTCCCGAGGAGGAGATCCGCCAGCGGGTGCTGGAGATGCTGGAGGTCGTAAGTCTGAAGGGCTTCGAGAACCGGCGGATCACGGAGCTGTCCGGCGGGCAGCAGCAGCGGGTAGCCATCGCCAGGGCACTGGTGAACCGGCCCAAGGTACTGCTGCTGGACGAACCACTGGGGGCTTTGGACCTGCGCCTGCGGAAGGATATGCAGAGCGAACTCAAGCGTATCCAGCAGCAGCTGGGCATTACCTTTATCTACGTGACCCACGATCAGGAGGAGGCGCTGGCCATGAGCGATACCATCGTGGTCATGGACCAGGGCCGTATCCAGCAGATCGGTACCCCGGAAGACATTTACAACGAGCCGAAAAACGCCTTTGTGGCGGACTTCATCGGCGAGAGCAACATTCTGGACGGCGTGATGCACGAGGACTTCGTGGTGGAGTTCTTCAACCGGAAGTTCAAGTGCCTGGACAAGGGCTTCAGCCCCATGGAGCCGGTGGACGTGGTCATCCGTCCGGAGGACGTGGACATCGTCCCGCCGGAGAAGGGACAGCTGCGGGGCACGGTGACCAGCGTCACCTTCAAGGGTGTCCACTACGACACCATCGTGGATTTCAAGGGCTTCAAGTGGCTCATCCAGACTACGGACTACCACCCGGAGGGAGAGACCATCGGCATCATCCTGAATCCCGACGACATCCATATCATGCATAAAAGCGAGTATTCCGGCATGTTCGGCGACTACTCGTCCTACTCCGAGGAGTACGACGAGCTGGAGGACGTCTCCCTCCTTGAGGAGGATGGGGAGGGCGGAGATGAAGAATAAGCGCGCCCTCTTCGCTGTGCCCTATGTGGGCTGGATGACCCTGTTTGTTGTGGTCCCCATCATCATGGTGGTGATTTACGCTTTCGCCACCGCTGAAGGCGGGGTCACCCTGGAGAACTTTTCCAGCATGGGGACCTATGCCTCGGTGTTTACCCGGTCCTTCTGGCTGGCGCTTCTGGCAACCCTCATCTGCCTGCTCATCGGCTATCCGGCGGCCTACTTCATTTCCCGGGAGGGGCCCCGGTTTCAGCGGATCGCCATGATGCTCATCATGCTGCCCATGTGGATGAACTTCCTGCTCAGAACCTACTCCTGGATGTCCGTGCTGGAAAACAACGGTTTGCTGAACCAGCTCTTCCGGAACATCGGGCTCATCAGCCTGTACAACGGGATTGCGGGGCTTTTCGGCCGCGCTCCTGTTGACCACTTTCAGATGATCGGCACCCCCGGAGCGGTGGTTCTGGGCATGGTGTACAATTACCTGCCCTTTATGATTCTGCCCATTTACTCCGTCATTGAGAAAATGGACAGAAGCCTGCTGGAAGCTGCTCAGGATCTGGGTGCCGGGTCCGCCCGGGTATTCCGGAAAGTCATTCTGCCCCTGAGCCTTCCCGGGGTACTGTCCGGGGTAACCATGGTATTTGTTCCGTCGGTATCCACCTTTGCCATCTCCCGCCTGCTGGGCGGCGGCACACAGATGATGCTGGGCGACCTCATCGAGCAGCAGTTCCTGGGCGGGGCCTACAACCCCCATCTGGGCGCGGCCATCTCCCTGGTGATGATGGTGATCGTGGTGGTCTGCATGGTGGTGATGAATCACTTCGGCGAGGGTGAGGAACAGGCGGTGATGCTGTGAAAAAGACGAATCGCGGCGGCAGCCGCTTTTTGATCGGGCTGATGTTTCTCTTCCTCTATCTGCCCATCCTCCTGCTGATTATTTTCTCCTTCAACGCCGGGGACAGCAGCGCCGTGTGGCGGGGGTTCTCCCTCCACTGGTACAATGAGCTGTTCCAGAACCGGCTGATTATGGAGAGCCTGTATATTACCCTTCTGGTCTCCCTGCTGGCAACGGTGATCTCCACAGCGGCGGGCACCTTTGCCGCCATCGGGCTCTACAGTCTGTCCCGGCGGAAGCGGGACGCCCTGCTGGTGGTCAACAACATCCCCATGATGAACGCGGATATTGTCACCGGCGTCAGCCTGTGCCTGTTTTTTGTGGCCTTTTTCCAGGGATGGGGGAGCTTTGCCCGGTGGATGAACGGCATTCAGAGCGTTTTCGAGCTGCCCACCCGGCTGACGCTGGGGTTCGGTACGCTGCTGCTGGCCCATATCGCTTTCAACATCCCCTACGTCATCCTGAACGTGGCGCCCCGGCTGCGGCAGATGGACAAAAATCTGGTTGACGCGGCCCAGGACCTGGGCTGTACCTGGATGCAGGCTTTCTGGCGGGTGATCCTGCCGGAGATCAAGCCGGGGATCGTCTCCGGCGCGCTGATCGCTTTCACCATGAGTGTGGACGACTTTGTGATCTCCTATTTTACCGCCGGGTCCTCCACCTCTACCCTGGCCATGGACATCTATGGCATGACCAAGCGGCGGATCACGCCGGAGATCAACGCGGTATCTACCCTGCTGTTTCTGACGGTGCTGCTGCTGCTGGTGACCGTCAACATCCGGGAAGCCCGGCAGGAGCGCCGGGGCGCCAGCATGGAGCCCCGGAAACTGACCTGGATGGAAAAGCTGTCCGTGCGTACCTCTGCCCCCCGGTGGCGGTGGGTAAAGCGGGGCGCAGGCGCTGCCCTGGCCTGCTGCTTTGTAGCGGCGGTCATCTTCCTGACAGGAGCGACCAGCTCGCGGCCGGTTGTCAATGTATGCAGCTGGGGGGAGTATATCGATACGGACCTGATTGCCCAGTTTGAGGAGGATACCGGCATCCGGGTGAACTACCAGACCGTAGAGAGCAACGAAGCCCTGTACTCCCTGCTGAAAAGCGGCGGCGCGGACTATGACGTGGTGGTCCCCTCCGACTATATGATTGCCAAACTCATTGAGGAGGATATGCTGGAGGAGCTGGACTATGGGAATATCCCCAATTTCTCCCTGATTGACAGCCGGTTCAAGCATCTCAGCTATGATCCGGAGAATCTCTATACAGTGCCCTACACATGGGGGACTCTGGGCATCATCTACAATACCGCCATGGTGGACGAAGAGATCACCAGCTGGAGCGCTCTTTACGACGACAAGTACGCGGGGAATGTACTGCTCATCAACAACTCCCGGGACGCCCTGGGAGCGGCGCTTCTCTATCTGGGCTATTCGGTCAACACAACGGATGAGGCGGAAATCCGGGAGGCTTACGAGGTAATTGCCGACGCCAACCGCCGGGGTGTGTTCCAGGGCAAGGTCATGGACGAGGTGTTTCAGAAGATGGAGGGCGGCAACGCCGCCATTGCCACCTATTACGCGGGGGACTACCTGTCCATGGTGGAAAACCAGGCCGACGGCGTGGATCTGGCCTTTGTGATCCCGGAGGAGGGATCCAACTGGTTTGTGGATGCCATGTGCGTGCTGAAGGATGCCCCCCACAAGACGGAAGCGGAGATGTGGATCAACTTCATTGCCTCCACGGAGGCCAACCTGGCCAATATGGATTATATCTGGTACGCTTCTCCCAACAGCAGGGCTCTGGAGGAGTACCCCGCGTACTATGAGGAACTCTACGGCGAGGAATTGGATCAGGAGACTTTTGAGATCATGGCCGCGCCTGCCGGGGTTCTGGAGCGCTGCGAGGTATATGAGAACCTGCCCGGGGATATCCTGAAGCTGTACAGCCAGCTGTGGGTAGAGCTGGGTACCGGCTGAGCGGGATTTTGCTGAAAGTGGGGATTGACAAGCGTCCTGATTTTCTCTATAATTAAAATAGTGCGTCAAAATAGTTCTTCAAAACTGACGAAAACGAACAAAAGTATCTGCTTGTTCAAATAAGAGGAAAGGAAGATTCGCCATGATCTATTCTACCGAAGTTCAGCACATGTGCCCGGTTGCCAAGGGTGCTTACCATGGTCCCGCTCCCATCCCCGAGGAAGGGAAATGGGTCCAGGCCAAGGAGATCAAGGATATCTCCGGCTTCACTCACGGCGTGGGCTGGTGCGCTCCCCAGCAGGGCGCCTGCAAGCTGACCCTGAACGTCAAGGAGGGCGTCATCCAGGAGGCCCTGGTGGAGACCCTGGGCTGCTCCGGCATGACCCACTCCGCCGCCATGGCCAGCGAGATCCTCATCGGCAAGACCATTCTGGAGGCTCTGAACACCGACCTGGTATGTGACGCCATCAACACCGCCATGCGGGAGCTGTTCCTGCAGATCGTCTATGGCCGCACCCAGTCCGCTTTCTCCGAGGACGGCCTGGCCGTGGGCGCTTCCCTGGAGGATCTGGGTAAGGGCCTCAGAAGCCAGGTAGGCACCATGTTCGCCACCCATTCCAAGGGTCCCCGCTACCTGGAGATGGCCGAGGGCTACTGCACCCGCATGGCCCTGAACAAGGACAACGAGGTCATCGGCTACGAGTTTGTGAACCTGGGCAAGATGATGGACTTCATTAAGAAGGGCGACGATGCCAACACTGCCCTGGAGAAGGCCAAGGGACACTACGGCCAGTTTGACGCTGCGGTCAAGTATATTGACCCCCGGCACGAATAAGAGAGGAGGACAAGAATTATGGCTCTGTTTGAAAGCTACGAGAGAAGAATCGACAAGATTAACGGCGTCCTCGCTCAGTACGGCATCAAGAGCGTCGAGGAGTGCCGGGAGATCTGCCAGGCCAAGGGCTTTGACCCCTATGAGATCGTTAAGGGCATCCAGCCCATCTGCTTCGAGAATGCCTGCTGGGCCTACGTGGTAGGCGCGGCTATCGCCATCAAGAAGAATGTCAAGACCGCCGCCGAGGCCGCCACCGCCATCGGCGAGGGCCTCCAGGCTTTTTGCATCAACGGCTCCGTTGCCGACGACCGCAAGGTGGGCCTGGGCCACGGCAACCTGGGCGCCATGCTCCTGAGCGATGAGTCCAAGTGCTTCGCTTTCCTGGCGGGCCACGAGTCCTTTGCCGCCGCCGAGGGCGCTATCGGTATCGTCAAGAACGCCAACAAGGCCCGGAAGGAGCCCCTGCGGGTCATCCTCAACGGCCTGGGCAAGGACGCCGCCCAGATCATCAGCCGCATCAACGGCTTCACCTACGTCCAGACCCAGTTTGACTACTCCACCGGCAAGGTGAACGTGGTCAAGGAGATCCGCTACAGCGAGGGCGAGCGTGCCAACGTGCGCTGCTACGGCGCGGACGACGTCCGCGAGGGCGTGGCCATCATGCACCTGGAGGGCGTGGACGTGTCCATCACCGGCAACTCCACCAACCCCACCCGCTTCCAGCATCCCGTGGCCGGAACCTATAAGAAGGAGTGCGTGGAGCAGGGCAAGAAGTATTTCTCCGTGGCCTCCGGCGGCGGCACGGGCCGCACCCTGCACCCGGACAACATGGCCGCCGGCCCCGCTTCCTACGGCATGACCGACACCATGGGCCGTATGCACAGCGACGCGCAGTTTGCCGGCAGCTCCTCCGTCCCCGCTCACGTGGAGATGATGGGCTTCCTGGGCATGGGCAACAACCCCATGGTGGGCGCTACCGTCGCCGTAGCCGTGGCGGTTGCCGAGAGCCTGAAGTAAAAAACGTTTCTGGGTCCCTGGAGCCAAGGCTCCGGGGACCTTCTGTATGTCAAAAAAGCGGCCGTCATTCGGCTGATGCCGAATGGCTGCCCCGCCCCCCTCTGAATATATAGTCGAAGCAGTTGAAAATCGGTAAAGTTCGGCGGTCAAAACAGGGCGTGGACTTCGTTGTCGTCCTTGGCGGGCGTTAGCCCGCCTGCGTCCTCCGCCTCGCCACACCCAGTTTTCCCTCGCCTCCTTTTTACCGATTCTCAACTGCTTCGACTATATCCCTCATTTCCTCAGAGTTTCCCTTCTCACTGTAACGTTTCCCTCTTTTGTGTGACAATATCTACATCACACAAAGGAGGGCTTCTTTTTCTCCATTTCGCAGAGTGAATTTAGAGGCTTCGTCGCCTATCTGAAAAGCGAAGACCGGCCCCCCCTCCGGCACCACCAGCAAATACCTGCACAACAGCGCGGAATTCGCCGCCTGGCTGGAAAATCGGAAGCTGACCCGTAAAACCGCCGCCGGGCGGCGGGACTTCCTAGGCCAGAAGCTCTATGTCCCCGCCACCATTAACTCTGTTCTGTCCGCTGTCAACTGCCTGCTGAAATTTCTTGGCCAGGAGAACTGCAAGATCAGATTTCTGCGCATTCAACGGAAAGCCTTCCAGGACCAGAACTGGGAACTGATACGCACCGAATACCAGCGGCTCCTCGATACTGCGGCAGGCCAAGGTCAGGAATGCCTCGGCTTGCTTGCGGAAACCATCTGCGCTAAGATATAGTTAATACACTTGGAAAAGCGCAAATTGCGCTTTTCCACCCATCAAGCCAAAGGCTTGATGGCGTGTTTCGCACATTGTTTGTTGACCATGAATTCTTCAGCAGAGGCCGTTATACGGCCTCCTGCGGCGCAAAACGCCGCAGACTCAATTGATTCTTTTCAAATGCTCCGACTATAATGCTTGCCCTCAGACCTCTTCCTGGCAAGATAAGCAAAAGCAGGGTCCCAATGGCAAACGCATTTAGCAGCATTGTGGAGGGCGTAGCGCAGATATTGTGAGCCACGTTTCTCCACATGAAAGTAGCATTTTTCAAGCTGCCCAGACAGATAGGCGGAAGGAGGCATCAATATGCGGAAAAGAAGATTAACCGGTTTCCGTTGCTTTGAACAGCAGGTCCGCCGGCAGCAAGACCGACGGACCTACTAATATCTAAAGGATAATTTACCGTCCTTGCTACAAGTCAAGGTAATGATTTTTGAAACAGGTGCAACCCCCTTTTTAAAAGTCCCGTTGGCGACTGCGGAAGCACCGGAACAATACGCACTGGCAGAAACAAAAGGCCAAAACGACACATGAACGGATTGCGAGTAATCTGCATCAATGGCTTCTACACTATTACCATCATATTCAAAACTCCCGGGAACCCGAAATGTCCATAGGGGCTGGTCTGTATTGTTGTAGTAAATATACTCTTTTGCTCCGCCCGTCTTTTTTGCCGCATACCTTCTACTGTATTATTCAAAGTCATATTGTACAATCCTAACTTCGGCATGGTCAACTTCGTACTGAGCTGCATAAAAGTAATACGCAATTATAATAGCTGCCAATGCCGCTAGACCCGTAATCAATAATCTAGCCAGCCGCTTTTGCCGAGACCAGCACTGAGTCCGCACCCTCTCATCCACACAATCCATCAGCGCAACCGCAGATTCTTCCGGAGACCCTGCATCTTTATAGAGAGTTTCCAGCGTCAGTCCTGACTTACACGAAAAATGTTCCTCCAATTCTCGTTCTAAACCGTCTAGCAAACGGCGCTTATGCTTTCTTGGCAGGTTTAAAGCTTTGCTAACCTGCCGACAATATGCACGGATTACAAAATCATGAGACATCGTCTATCCCTCCCCCATCAGTTTCTCAAAGACTTTTGAAATTTCCTGGTATTCTCTCCAAGTCTCCTCCAAATAGGTCCGTCCCGCTGGTGTAATGCCGTAGTAACTGCGGGCACGGCCATCCGCCACTTCATTTCGCACAACAGTGACAAAACCTTGTTCCTCCAGCCGGTAGATTACGGGATATAGGACGGAGATTGTATATGCGCTCCCACTGCGTTGCTTCATAGTTTGGGTCAACTCATAGCCATACATGGGTTTTTCCGTCAGCAGCCGGAGAAGCACCAATTGACTGGTCGCCCGTTTGAAATAGGCAAGGAAAGAATGTCCGGATTGATCTGTTCCCGTTTTCATACGCGCCTCCACTTCTGATTTATTAGAATATATACCACATAAGTCAACAAGTCAATATATAGCATTGACAAATATAGGTCGATCTGTTATACTGTCTTTGTTCGACAGACCTATTATCGCTTAGGAAAGGATGCGAGGCCTATGCGCTGAACTTAGTTTCCAGACCATTTCTGGGAGCGGATAAAGCGATCCCGCTTAAAACAGATCGCAAATCGTTAAGTATGACAAGATTTTGTTTCACGAAATGTGAAACCGGGAGTGGTAAAAAATTATAAGTTGACATTGACTTATTTGACCAGTGAAACAGCAGTGTTATCTGAGCCTGTTGCAAGAATCTGTTCACAATTCAGCAAAAAGCAGGACCTCTCCCCATATTTTTGCTACAAATACTTAACAAAGAATAAAAGATCGGAACTCTTGCGGACGAGGACGGCTTTTTGCTTGAGGATGCTGGTGCCAGAGCGAGCGGGCTACCTTTCACAACCAAGTCGGAACAGTATCTGGAACATTAAACTTTTCTGTTTCAACAGACCCATTTCCCATTAACAATTAAAATTTAATACGGCAGATAGATTGGCCCTGCACTCTATGAGGAGCGGGGCTAATCTCATATAAGGAGGTTTCCATTTTGAAAAAGAGAAGAATTTTACTTCCAATCTTACTTTGTGGTATTTTAATCATATGTATAGCCATTATTGGAAGTATACAACAACACCGGAATAATACAGATGTCCCTGAGGAAGCATATGCAGTCTTCGAGAAGTATATGGATGCATACAAAAATGGGCCAGAAGAAGCTGTTGTATTTGCTCATTTTGAAAGTGAATTCATCCGGACAGCATATATTAGCGCTGATGACAAACTGTTGGATTATGAAATTGAAAGCATGGAAATGATAAACGATAGATTGGTTGCCTTAACCGTCTTAATAAAAACAGTGCAAACTGTCCGTTATTCAGGGGACACTTTCGACCGTGTCTACAATTTTTTAGTCAAAATTGAAGATAGCTGGTATTATGTGAACGGTGTTTCAAACATCCCACCAAGCATCCAAGATGGACTGGATGCAAATAAATATGCCTACGATGACGAAAACGTGATAGCCCATAGTGATGTTATAGGTATAGAGATCAGATGAACTAATATTGTTTCAAACAGGATCAGTAATTGCATAAGCCTATTAAATACCAGGCCATGTTTGCGCAAAAATAGCAGACGCCCCGGAGCATCCGCTCCGGGGCGCTTTTGGTCGTATTCCTTTACCTGGGCACCGGCATCGAGATGCCGTTGACCGACACATAGGACACATTGGCATTGGAGAAGTCCTTCAGGCGTGCCTCCAGAGCGCTGAAGCGCTGCCGGGCCTGATCTCTCTTCTCACGCAGCAGAGCAGCGGCCTCGTTGCGGCGGCGGGTGGTGCTGATGGTCTCCGGCTTGCCGGAGGCGTTGATATTACGGTTGTTCATCATGATAAATTCTCCTCATTTAGAAGGGTTAATTTCCAAAGCAGCAACTCATCTTGCCGCTGCGGCCAGCTTCCGCCGTCCGGCATTGGGCTGAGCCAGCCGCCGGTAACAGTAGAAGTAGGCAGGTACCAGGAACGCATCCGCCATGAGCCACGCCACCGGAGAGGCGAAGCAGGCCGCCGTGAACCCGAACACCGGCACCAGGCAGGCCAACCCAGCCCGCGTGGCCATCTCCAGCACGCCGGCCAGGGTTGCCAACGGCGAGAAGCCCATGCCCTGAATCAGGAAACGGAAAATGTTGATGAGGGCCAGCAGGAAATAGCAGGAAGCGGTGGTCAGCAGATTCTGCCGCGCCAGAGGCAGCAGTTCCACACTGCCCTCGTCCAGGAACAGCATAGTCAGGGGATCGGAGAACAGCAGCAGAATTACCAGCGCAATGCCGGAGTATACCGCCCCCAGGGTCACACAGGCCCGTACGCCCTGGTGCAGGCGCTCCCACTTGGCCGCGCCCACGTTCTGTCCGCCGTAGGTAGCCATGGTGCAGCCCATGGCGTCAAAGGGACAGCACAGGAACAGGGATACCTTGCTGGCAGCGGTCACGACGGTCACATAGACCGTCCCCAGACCGTTGACAGCGGTCTGCAGCATGACGCTGCCGATGGCGGTAATGGAGTACTGCAAGCCCATGGGCAGGCCCATCAGGCACAGCTCCCCCAGCCTGCCGCGATCCGGATACCAGTCCTCCCGGTCCATCTTCAGCACAGGATATCCCCGCACCAGCCGGATGAGGCACCCCACACCCGCCAGGGCCTGAGACAGGACGGTAGCCAGCGCCGCGCCGAACACGTCCATCCGGAACGTCAGGATGAATACGATATCCAGCACAATGTTCGTCAGGGATGCAGCCACCAGCCAGATCACCGGCGTGCGGCTGTCTCCCAGGGAGCGAAGCACCCCCGCGCAGAAGTTGTAGAGTACATAGGCGGGCAGGCCGATAAAGATGGTCTGGATATAGGCGTAAGCCTGCCGGTAAATGTCCGCCGGCGTATTCATAGCGGTCAGGACCGTATCACAGGAAACCGCCATTGCAGCCGTCATCGCCAGCGCAATGGCCGCGGACAGCCACACGCCGCCGGTCACATACCGGCGCAGCTCCTGGTTGTTGCCTGCGCCGAACTGCTGGGCCACGGGTATGGCGAACCCGGCGCATACGCCGCAGCAGAAGCCCACCACCAGAAAATTGATGGACCCAGTGGAACCCACTGCCGCCAGGGCTGCGCCTCCCAGCGTTTTCCCCACAATGGCGGTATCCACCACACTGTACAGTTGTTGGAACAGGTACCCAAACAGGACCGGTATCCCGAAGCTGAGAATCTGGGGCATGGGACGGCCCTTTGTCAGGTCTTTTGTCATTGTGAATCACCTCACAGATAGAAATTGTCGTACGTTTTTCCTCAGGCTTCCAGCCGAGGCACCCTCTGGAAGCTTGAGCTGATTATAGTTGATTTCCATAAAAAAGCAAGCGTCAATTTGTGCAATCTTACAGACAGCGGTAGGAGATACCTTGTGCAAAGTGATGCTTAAGTCCGAAAATTTCCGGTCGAAAAGCAAAGCCGCGGCAAGGCCGGAAAGCCTTGCCGCCGTACGGTTATGACGATTCTGATATTTTTAGTCAAATATGAAGATTGCCTCAATAGGGGCCTCCACGGCCCTGGAAATGTCCACCGCCAGCTTCAGGGAGGGGTTGTACTGGGCTTTCTCCAACCGCATGATGGTCTCCCGCCGGACCCCCACGATGTCCGCCAGCTCTCCCTGGGTCATCCCCTTGCGTACCCGGTAGAGCTTCAGGTTGCAGGTGAAGCCGTCCATTACCTGTCCTCCTCCATCGCTGCGGCATCGTCGTGGTCGTAGCGGTAGAGCAGGTACTCCGAGAGGAATATGGTCAGCGCCACGTCCAGCGCAATACCGGCAATCAGGATAGGCGCCACCAGCTCCGCCGTGAGCCGTCTGGCCTGCCCCGCGAAGAGCAGCAGGAAGAAGATGATCCCGAACCCGATCCGCAGGGCCTTCAGCTCCGCCCTGACGGCGTTCTCCTTATACCGCTCGTCCATGAGGGTGTTGGACATCTTCCCCTCAAAGAAGAATCCAAAGAAGCCGAAGAAGGCAAAGAATATAAACCCCGTCAGATCCCCCATGGCTCCATAGGTCCAGAACCCGGCAAATCCCAGGAACCCGCAAAAGCCCAAAAAGCCGAGCTTCGGACTCAAACGCCGGGTGCGGCCTGTCTTTGTCACATGCTCCTTCTGCGCCCTGATCCCCCGCACCAGCAGGAACGCCAGATACAGCGCATACAGAACGTCCAGCAGCACCGCCGCCAGCATAGGAATATCCGTGGGACGGAACGCATAAGAATGCATCGGGTAGACGAGCTTTCCCTCATTATACGTCA
>Ga0224748_10114_pt1 | contig 19228 bp, 14 predicted proteins | sample LIM_F_Water_Neg_FD_182074 | JGI IMG/M metagenome (GOLD analysis project Ga0224748, IMG submission 182074) | Enriched cells from gastrointestinal tract of the lab mouse from Pacific Northwest National Laboratory (PNNL), Richland, Washington... | ecosystem: Host-associated > Mammals > Digestive...
GGGCGCGCATGTCTCGGACAACGGCAAATTCATCCCCATCAAGACGAAAGCCGTGGTCGCCATGTGCGGAACTTTTGGATATGAGCTGGACGCAACCCATCTGTCCGCCGAAGAACAGGAAATCTGCCGCGAACAGAGCGATTTGTTCCGCAAATATTATCCCCTCATTGTCAAGGGAGATTATTATCGCCTGACGAATCCCTTTGAGCCGGGTAACCTGACCGCGTGGCAGCATGTATCGAAAGATAAATCGGAATCCCTCTTAAGCGTCGTTGTCACTAATCTGACCTGCAACGGCCCTCAGGAATATATCCGTGCAAAAGGGCTTAACCCTGACGCCATGTACCAGATCAACGACAAAGAAGAAGTGTACTCTGGTTCCGCCCTTATGAACGCGGGGCTTCCTATCGACCGGGAAGTAGACGATTACAGTTCCTTCCAGTTCTATCTGAAGAAACAAAAATAAATTCAAACATGATGGCAGTTAACTTGCAAGATAACGAATTTCCCTCTGAGAATGGAATAAGAGGAAAAAGAATAGGACCTTGAGGATATAATCCCCAGGGTCCCTGCTTTTCTCGGCTTCTACATCCGCAAGCGGGCTCCTTCTATCCCTTCAACCGATCCAGCAAAGATTCATAACTATCTACAACATCGTATATCACTGCTCCATTGCTGATCGCTTTAAAATGCTCCTTTGCACAATGAATTTTGGACTCCTCGATCAGTCTAAGCTGCATAGAAGACATATCCCCCTTTGTCTCGGCAACAAAATAGATATACTTTACAGTTCCTTCATAAAAAGCGATCGCCCAGTCAGGAGTATAATGCCCCACCGGAGTTGAAATATAGAATCCTTCCGGCAATTTTACATAAACAGCAACATTGTCGTCCGTATCCAACAATTTTGCAAATTCCTTTTCACTCGTAGAATCATACACAAGATGATCATACAAATGCTTTTTTGTCTTCATCGCATTCGCGCCTAACTTTCCTTTTATGGTCGGGGCAGTGAATACATCTGCCTCATAATTTTCATCCAAAACATCATATGTAATATGCCGGATAATAACAGCCGCCTTCTCCTCGTTAATCAACCGCGCCGCTTTCGATATGAATTCTTCCGGATTACCTCTATACTGATCAAATACGGAAGGACGGATTCCTTTTAGAATACCAATAACTGCTTTTCTTGTCAGCCCCGTTTCATCTACCAGCTTTCCTACAAGATCATATTTCACACCGGGATTAACCGTGATTTCTGTTCCTGCATGATACGCGGCTGTTGACTCTCGATCAAAAGCTGCGCCGGAAACTAACGCTTCCCTGGATTCGATGCCGTTCATAACACCGCTCTCAACCTTAAAGTATATCTTGGATACTCTTAATTTATGATTTAATGTATCAATTGACTTGTCGACTAATTCATCCGTATCAAAATTAACCCTATACAAAGATTTCCGGCGGATCTTTTTCCATAAAGCTTTAAATTCCGGCATCTCCAATTTATCTTTCTCCACAGTAAGTTCTACATTGCTGCTGCGTGCATTTTCCGGCTGCATTGTATTTGGATCATATATAGAATCTAATATTTCAATCACAGCCTGTTTACAGTCAGCCGCTTCGTCCGCCACTTTGATATCGTTGTTTGCCTTGGCTTCATAATACTTATCCGTCAAAGCATACCTTTTATCGATATATCCATTAAGAATCAGGCCGACATGTATTGCTCTCGCCATATCTGGATCGATAACCACTTCATTTCCATCATCGTCTTTGATTACTTTTCCTTGGAAGAGCGCTTCGACGACCGCACGCGGCCGACCTGAGACCGCCTCCGCAATTTCTGACTGCAAAGCCTTCGCAAAACTATCATAGCTTTCACTTGCAATGACTGTCAAAATATTGATATTATGTACATCGCTCCCAAGGAAGGAGGAATCCATCCTTTCACCGTCCTGATTCACACACAGCCGGAGACCTCTGCCCACTTCCTGCCGCTTTCGAACCTCGCTGCCGCTCTGCTTTAAAGTGCATATCTGGAACACATTTGGATTATCCCATCCTTCGCGGAGCGCAGAATGAGAAAATATAAAGCGCACAGGAGATTTCTCTGGATCTCTGTCCAAAAGAAGCTCCTTATTTTTCATAATCAGGTCATAAGCGTCTATATCATCAGAAATCTTTTCTTTCTTATTCATAAGCTTGCCGTTAGCCAGATGACCTTTCTTATCGACAGAAAAATAACCCGCGTGAGTAGACGCCGCCGGTATCATCGCAAGATATCTCAAATATTCCTCATCATCCGCAACCGTCAGCAGATTATCAATAATATCCCGATATTCTTCTTCAAACATATCCGCAAAAATACCGTTTCTCGCCTGCCCCGCCGCGTCATATTCTCTGTAATGACTCACCTCATCAATAAAGAAGAGGGATAATACCTTAATCCCCTTATGAAATAATTGCCTTTCCCTTTCCATATGAGAAAGAATTGTTTCGCGGATCTGAAGTCTTCGGATTTGTTTCTCGCTGACTCTTCCAATGACGTCCCCTGCATAAATCTTAATCCCATTCAGAAACTCAACCGAATCATCCCGACCGTCGATACACTTTACCACGAACCCGTTCCTATATTCCTCCAATTCCCCTGAATGATCATAAAGATTGTAACGTTCCCTGACAACCCGCGTTACTTTTTTTGTAATTCCGGATTTTGTCTTACATTCAAACTGGAGGGTCGCCGTAGGCGCGGCCCCAGAGATATTGATCCCTTGAAGATAAATATAGCCTTCCGCAGCCGTACTGCCGGATTCCGCAATACCCTTTACCGCAATCTTCTTTACCAGTCTTTTGTTGTATGCCTCCATCGCGTCTAAACGATAGACCATATTATAAATACTGTCTGATTTATGTGTCGCGGAATAACGCAGCGTAAATAACGGCTGAAACTCCCTCAGCCTTTCCTTGGTTTTTTTTCCTTCCACACTTTGAGGTTCATCTATTATTAAAATGGGATTTGTCCCGGCAATAACATCAATAGGTCTGCGAGAACGAAACTCGTCCAATTTCATATATATTCTTCTGGCGTCCTTTCCTCTTGCATTGAACGCCTGAGAGTTAATGATCATCACATTGATGGAATGATCTGAAGCGAAATGGTCGATCTCTGTAAGCCTTAAGGAATTATAAATAAAAAAATGAATCTTCCTTCCATACTCTTCCGCGAAGTGCTCCTGTGTCACCTGCAGCGACTTATAAACTCCTTCCCGGACGGCAACGCTTGGAACTACAATAATAAACTTACTCCACCCGTAATGTTTATTCAGTTCATACATTGTCTTACAGTAAGTATATGTTTTACCTACCCCTGTCTCCATCTCTATGGTCAGGTTATACTTTCCTTCAAGTTTTTCCGACGGTTCAATCTGGTTCCTTCTTTGTATCTTCTGAATATGCTCCAGCACAACTGCGTCAGAAAGTTCAGGAACAATTCTTTGATTACTCCATCCGGTAAAATCTTTCTCTTCAGTCATTGTTTGCTGATAATACCCTGTTCCCCTTTCCATCATATAAGTCGGCGTCAGATAGGGTTGTCCGGCAAACACGTCGACTACCGCCTTGGCGGCGTCCGCCTGAAATTTCTGATGTTTGAATTGTAATCTCATTCTTTTTCCTCTCAGGAACATTTCGTAAAGTATACCCAGAAAATCCCGCCTTATAAAAGGCGGGATCCTCATTAAATTATATACTCTTCTTCTATTTATTTGCAATCGCTGCCTGCGCTGCCGCAAGTCTTGCGATCGGTACGCGGAATGGTGAACAGGATACATAATCCAGACCAATCTTATGGCAGAACTCTACAGAACTTGGATCTCCGCCGTGCTCGCCGCAGATACCGATATGAAGCGCCGGATTAGAAGGCTTACCTAACTTGATGGCAGTCTCCATCAACTTACCAACGCCTGTCTGGTCAAGCTTCGCAAACGGATCGTTCTCGTAGATCTTAGCATCATAGTATCCTTCCAGGAACTTACCTGAATCATCACGTGAGAAACCGAATGTCATCTGCGTCAGGTCGTTTGTACCGAAGCAGAAGAAATCAGCTTCCTTCGCAATCTCATCTGCTGTAAGAGCAGCTCTTGGGATCTCGATCATCGTACCAACCTCATAATCAAGCTCAATGCCTGCCGCCGCAATCTCTGCATCTGCAGTCTCAACGACAAACTTCTTAACATACTTAAGCTCCTTGATGTCGCCGATCAACGGGATCATGATCTCCGGCTTAACCGCCCAGTCCGGATGAGCCTTCTTCACATTGATCGCCGCACGGATAACAGCCTTTGTCTGCATCTTTGCAATCTCAGGATAAGTAACCGCAAGACGGCATCCACGATGTCCCATCATCGGGTTAAACTCATGGAGAGAATCGATCAGAGTCTTAATCTGCTCTACGGTCTTGCCCTGAGCGTCTGCCAGCTTCTTGATATCTTCTTCCTCTGTAGGAACGAACTCATGAAGCGGCGGGTCTAAGAAACGAATTGTAACCGGATTGCCTTCCAAAGCTGTGTAAAGAGCCTCGAAGTCTCCCTGCTGATATGGCAGAATCTTCTCGAGAGCTGCTTCTCTCTCTTCTACAGTATCAGAGCAGATCATCTCACGGAATGCTGCGATTCTGTCTTCCTCAAAGAACATATGCTCCGTACGGCAAAGACCGATACCCTCTGCGCCAAGCTCAACAGCCTTCTTAGCGTCTGCCGGTGTGTCTGCATTTGTACGAACCTTTAATCTTCTGTACTTGTCCGCCCATGCCATGATTCTGCCGAACTCTCCGGCGATCTTAGCGTCAACGGTAGGAATAATTCCGTCGTAGATGTTACCTGTCGTACCGTCGATAGAGATAGCGTCTCCCTCATGGAACTCTTTTCCTGCCAGTGTAAACTTCTTATTCTCCTCGTCCATAGCGATGTCGCCGCATCCGGATACACAGCATGTACCCATTCCACGGGCAACAACGGCTGCATGGCTTGTCATACCGCCGCGTACGGTCAGGATACCCTGAGAAGACTTCATACCAGTGATGTCTTCCGGTGATGTCTCAAGACGTACCAGAACGACCTTCTCGCCTCTTGCATGCCACTCAACAGCATCTTCTGCCGTAAATACGATCTTACCGCAAGCAGCTCCCGGAGAAGCTCCAAGACCCTTGCCCATCGGTGTAGCAGCTTTCAGAGCGGCAGCGTCGAACTGTGGATGAAGCAGCGTGTCAAGGTTACGTGGATCGATCATTACAACAGCTTCTTCTTCTGTTCTCATACCCTCGTCTACAAGGTCGCACGCGATCTTAAGAGCAGCCTGAGCCGTTCTCTTACCGTTACGTGTCTGCAGCATGTACAGTTTGCCGTGCTCTACCGTAAACTCCATATCCTGCATGTCTCTGTAGTGCTTCTCAAGCGTCTCGCATACCTTCTTGAACTCGACAAATGCCTCTGGGAACTTCTGCTCCATCTCGGAGATGTGCATCGGTGTACGTACGCCTGCAACTACGTCCTCGCCCTGTGCATTGGTCAGGAATTCGCCGAACAGACCATTCGCGCCTGTAGCAGGGTCACGTGTAAATGCAACGCCTGTACCGCAGTCGTCGCCCATGTTTCCGAATGCCATAGACTGTACGTTAACAGCGGTTCCCCATGAATATGGGATATCATTGTCACGACGGTATACGTTAGCTCTCGGGTTGTCCCATGAACGGAATACTGCCTTAATGGCGCCCATCAACTGTTCCTTCGGGTCAGACGGGAAGTCTGTTCCGATCTTCTCTTTATATTCTGCCTTAAACTGTCCTGCAAGCGCTTTCAGATCATCAGCCGTAAGCTCAACATCCTGCTTAACGCCCTTCTCATCTTTCATCTTGTCGATCAGCTCTTCAAAATATTTCTTACCTACTTCCATAACTACGTCGGAGTACATCTGGATAAATCTTCTGTAACAGTCCCATGCCCAGCGAGGATTGCCGGACTTCTCTGCCAATGTCTCCACAACGTCTTCATTCAGACCAAGGTTCAGGATAGTATCCATCATACCCGGCATGGATGCTCTTGCTCCGGAACGCACGGAAACAAGCAGCGGATTCTCTTTATCACCAAACTTTTTCTCCGTGATTTCTTCCATCTTCGTAACGGCTTCCATGATCTGCCCCATGATCTCGTCGTTGATCGTTCTTCCGTCTTCATAGTACTGTGTACAGGCCTCTGTCGTGATCGTAAAGCCCTGCGGTACCGGAAGTCCCAAGCTCGTCATCTCAGCAAGGTTCGCGCCTTTACCACCAAGAAGATTTCTCATGGTTGCGTTACCCTCTTTGAACATATAAACCCATTTTGCCATTTGTCATGACCTCCTAAAAACTAAAAATTTTTCTAAGTCGCACATAATATTTTACTGGTTTTACCAGTATTCGTCAAGTATTTCCAATTAGTTTCCGGCATAATTTCCGATATAAACTTATGGTTTACTGCAGCAGGTATTCTATAAAACACGCCGCCGTTTCCTGATTCTGACCGTTGACCGGAAGCGCCGCATAGACCTTTTCATAAGCGACCATCTCTTCTTGTTCCAGAATATTTCCGTCTTTCAGACACACTCCGTAATCCAATACGGCTTCGCCGTAGTCCCCGGCCCTCTCCCCCAGAACTTCTCCCATATCCTGGAAACCGTCCTGACTTCCATACTCTTCATAGACCCTTTCCGGACAGATCAGTACGTCCACCGCCCCCGCCCCCATAAGCGTCGTAAGAGCCGTCTTACTCGTCATGCCGCCTCCGTCGTCCGGTATATTGGCACGTACCCGTACAATTCCGTCCTTCCCGTCAATATCTGCGTATTGGGAAAATGCCTCCGCCAGCCACTCTGCCTTAAGATTATCTCCCCCGACCACTATCACATTCAAGAATACGGCGGTATGCCTTCCTTTGTACATCGTCGCTCCAAGGCAGACCGCCAGCGCCACGCAAACTATCCCGGCAAGCCATCCCTTATAATACATCCACAGATACTCAATCTTCTTCCCCGCCGACATAGTCCCCCATGTCGCTTTCACGATATCCTCTTCTCTTAATACACCGTTCCCGCTATCTTCCCTCTTATCTTTTCTTGTTTCCTCCATCCTGGCCCTTCTCCCCTGTAATTTCTCTATATCGCCTGTTTAATTCTCTTCCCCGATGACATTCCACATTTTCTTTTCTGCCTGTACGGACGCAAGGCATATTGCCGGAAGACATACATATCCTGCTATTTCGCAAAATCGGCAATCTTCACCGGACAGCCGTCATGCGTCCTGGAATACTCTGCCGCCAACGCGCAGTAATGACTTTCCAGAGAGCGTTCCAGAGAGGTCACATAGGAGCTTTCCTCCTTCTCGCCGCTTATCATATCCAGGAATTCCACCACCATGCGGTCGTCTCCGCCGCCATGACCTGAAAAATCTTCCGCGAGACCTGCGACATCTATATACTCTGTCGGCATGTCTACAGCGAACCTATGTATACTGAGTTCGCATTCTTCCGGCTTTCCTGTCATATCTACCCGAATCTCGCCTTTGGTACCCATGAATCTGGCATATCTGGTGGTACCCGGCGTGAAGGCACACATCGTAAAACTCATTGTGGTTCCGTCCGTCATCTGCATATTCACCACCTGATGATCCACCACGTCGTTATTACAATGATATACACATCTTCCATATCTTCCTTCTCTCAGCTCATTCATAAGCTTCTCTTCCGTCGGTCCTGACGGTACCAGAACTTCCAGAGGCCAGCGCCTGTTGCCCCTGCGGTACCCCATTCCCTTCAGATCCATATAGATCTTCTCCGCATCAAACGGACATTCTTCCTTTACTTTGCATCCGTCCAGACATCTCTCTGCGCACCCTGCCGGCGCGTTTTCCTTCTTAAAGAGATAAGTATCTCCATATGAGGTAATAGATTCACAGGTCTTTCCCGCAAGCCAGGGATATAGATCCATATCATGACAGCATTTCTGCAGGATCATCGGACTCGTCTCTTTGGAATTCGACCAGTTTCCGCGCACAAAACTGTGCGCCTGATGGAACCATCCCACATTTTCCGAAGCCATGATGGATACCACATCTCCGATCACTCCGGAATCCAGCAGTTCCTTTACTTTCTGATAGATCGGAGTATAGCGGAGCACATGACACACCACTACTTTACGCCCGCAGCGTTTTGCCGTCTTTGCAAGCCTCTTACATTCTTCAAGCTCCGGTGATACCGGTTTCTCAAGCAGCACGTGGTAGCCCTTCTCAAGCGCCTCCACCGCATGCGCTACATGCTGCCGGTCCTGAGTTGCAATAATCATGACGTCGGCAAGCTTCTCCTGCTTCAACATCTCTTCGGCGCTGGAAAAACATGCTTTCTTCGGCACATCGTATTCCCCCGCAGCAAGCTCGACCTTCTCACTGTCAATATCCGCAATGGCTGCAATCTCCATCTTATCCGGATGAAGCTTTGCAGACTTTGCATAGGTCTCTCTTCCCCTGTTTCCCAGTCCCGCGACGGCTACTTTTACTGGTTTATTCATCTTTCCACCCTTCTTTCCACTTAGTAATCATGCCCTTTTTCTCTTCTGATTTTTAATAACAAAAAGGCTTCCATATGAACAACCGCTGTATTACATAACGTAATTGTTTATATGGCAGCCTTTCCACTCCCAGTTATTTCCTATATTCCGACACCTTCTTAGATCCCTGTCAAAAATGCCTTATATCCTTTATAAGCTTCATACACGTCGGCCTTACTGGTCACCTCCCACGGCGCATGCATGGACAACACGGCGACGCCGCTGTCGATCACTTCCATGCCATAGTTCGCCATGATATAGGCGATCGTTCCGCCTCCGCCTACGTCTACCTTGCCAAGCTCAGCGTACTGATACGCCACATCTCCGGCATCCATCGCTCTTCTGATCTGCGCCAGATACTCCGCATTCGCGTCGTTCGATCCGCCTTTTCCTCTGCTTCCGGTAAATTTATTGAAAACCAGTCCCTTTCCAAAGAACGCCGAACTGCGCTTCTCAAATGCCTCTGCAAACATCGGGTCAAACGCCGCGCTAACATCCGATGAAAGCATCTTGGAATTCTGCAAAGTACGTCTAACCTTGAGTTCTGATTCTCCGCCCTCTAACGCAATAAGCTCGGCGATCACATTCTCAAAGAAACGTGAATGCATGCCCGTCGCTCCTACGCTTCCGATCTCTTCCTTATCTACCAGGATACAGCAAGCCGTCCTGTCGGTCTCTTCCACATCTAACATAGCGAATAATGATGTGAACGCACATACTCTGTCATCCTGACCATACGCCAGAATCATGCTTCTGTCGATACCGCAGTCTCTCGCCTTACCCGCCGGAACGATTTCCAACTCAGCCGAACCAAAATCATCCTCTTCTATATCGTAACATTCCTTCAGAATCCGTAAAACATTCGCCTTTACAGCCTCTTTCTCCTCTTTATCAAGCCCTTCTTCCATCTCGATCGGACGGCTTGCCAGAAGCAGATCCAGCTTCTCGCCTTCTATCACTTCCTTCGCCTTCTTCTCCATCTGCTGCGCCGCAAGATGCACGAGAAGATCCGTGATAACGAATACCGGATCATCCTCATTCTCTCCGATATTTACATGAATCACCGTACCGTCTTTCTTCGCAACAACGCCATGAAGCGCTAACGGAAGCGTAACCCACTGATATTTCTTGATTCCTCCGTAATAATGCGTATCCAGATAAGAGAATTCATCACTCTCATACAGCGGATTCTGCTTCACATCAATACGCGGAGAATCAATATGGGCCCCCAGAATATTCATCCCCTCCTCAAGCGGTTTCCTGCCGATATGGAAAACAGCAACCGCCTTATCCATACATACGGCATATACTTTATCCCCGGCTTTCAACGGCTCTCCGGCTTTCAGAACCTCTTCCAAAGCCCGGTATCCTTTCTTCTCAATCCTCTCTACCGTAGCCCGGACGCATTCCCGCTCCGTCTTTCCGGCATCCAGGCATAACTTGTATTCTTTCGCTACCTGTTCCAACTGTTCAAGATCGGCGGATGTATAAGACTTCCATACATTTTTTCTCTCCATGGTCGATCACAACCTCCCTTTTTATCATTTCTAATACACATTATACCAGATTGTCAACAATCTTCCATCCTTCTTTTACTTAAATTTTTCTAAACACTTACTTTATATTCCTAAACCAACATACGGCGGCAGCTTACACACTTCTTAGTTTTTCCGCAAATTCATTGCTTAATGTAATCTTTGCCACATAAAATACATCGCCGGTCATATATACTGTCCAATCGTCCTCAATCTCCACCTGAAGTTCTCCTCCCGGCATATGGACGATCACCTTATTATTAGTCATTCCAAGCTTATACGCCACGCCTGCCGCCGCACATGCTCCTGTTCCTGACGCCAGCGTGTAGCCTGCGCCTCTCTCATATATCTCGATTGCGACATGCTCTTTATCGACCACCTTCATGATCTGTGTATTCACACGATTCGGGAAATACCTCGCCATCTCCGCATAATCCCCTATCTTGCATACCAACGGCTTCGAGATCTCCCTCATAGGGATAACACAATGAGGATTACCGATCGACACACAGGTAACCGGATACAGTGTTCTTCCAAATACCATATCTTCATTGATAACTTCCCTGTCTTCTCCCGTCACCGGAATATCCTCACTGCGGAAAGACAATTGCCCCATAGACACCCGCAGACGGCTTCCGTCTTCATTCAGGAAGGTTACTTCAACCGGACCGTTCCCTGTAAACAATCTAAAATTCTTCTTCTGTATATAACTTGCGTCCTTTAGATATTTTGCAAAGATACGCACTCCGTTTCCGCTGGTCTCCGATTCGCTTCCATCCGGATTCCATACCTTGACATGCATTCCGTCTTCCCCAAGAATCGGCCCCTCTAAGATTCCGTCAGAACCAAGACCCGCGTTCCGGTCGCAGATCATCTTCACATTCTCCGGATTCAATTCCAACTCATTCTTATTCGGATCAAACACAACGTAATCATTACCAAGCCCATGGTAACGCTCTAATACTACCTTCATACCATACCTCCATATCCCGTCCGGGGTTTTAAACTCTATTTACATCATAACAGGCATTATTCCCCTTTTCAATATAATTCCGGAACTTTATCCTGTTTTGTTTACCTTGTTTCTAAAAACTCCCTCTCCTTTTGCGCCGTCCCGTCATCCGGATATTCGGAGATATATTTGTCTAACTCAACCTTGGCGCTCTCCCAGTCTTCCGCCTGTTCATACGCCACAATCATATTATATTTCATCTCCTGCTCCATCTCGGCGCTGTTGCCCTCCGTTCCAATACCAAGACGGAAATAATTCTGGGCGGACACCGGATTATCAAGCTTCAACTCACAGCTTCCGATAAAATTATAAAGCGTCCCCGTCAGCTGCGCCTCATTCTCCAATGCGTCCAGAAACGCCTCTTTTGCCCCTTCATAGTCTTTCTGTTCCCATCTGGCAATTCCGATTCCCCTGTATGCGTCCCCTATATTCACGCCGGCTTCCACTGCTTCTTCAAATGCCGCCGCCGCTTCCTCATACTGTCCTGCTTCCAGGTATTCCACTCCCTTCTCGGCAGGATTTCCCTGACAGCCCGCGAGCAGAAAACCCATAAGAAATACAGCTGTTATTCTTCCTATATACTTCATATTTCCTCCTATACGGTATATTTCGCCACACCTGTAGAGTTCAGGATTGCGACAAACATAACCCCCACCTCCGAAAGGATGGCCTCCCACATATTAAACCATCCCGTAACCGCAAGCACCAATATCAATATTTTTATAAAGAGCGCAAACGTAATGTTCTGGTTCACAATTTTAAGAGTTTCTCTTGCTATCTTAATAGCGTCTACAATTCTCGGCAGTTCATCTTCTATCAGAATTACATCCGCCGCTTCAATCGCGGCAGACGCTCCTGTCGCTCCCATCGCAATTCCTACGTCTGCTCTTGCAAGAATAGGCGCGTCGTTGATTCCGTCTCCTACACAGACCAAACGTTCTCCATTCCCCTGGATACTTAAGAAATCTTCTACATGCTCTAATTTATCCTCCGGCAGAAGATTTGTATATGCATAATCCATCTCAAGTTCTCTGGCAATCGGAATACTTGCTTTCCCTGTGTCTCCGGTAAGCATAACCAAAACCGCGCCGCACTTATCCTTCAGATACCGGAATGTATCTCTCGTATCTTCCTTTATCGAGTCTCTAATCACAATATATCCCGCATACAATCTTCCGACCGCGACATAGAGCACCGTCCCATCCTGATCCACGTCCGCACAGAATATATTCTGTCTGTCCATCAGTTTTTTATTTCCTACATAGACCCTCTGCCCTTCAAACATGGCGCTTACACCATATCCCGGCATCTCCTTCATCCCGTATACTTTCCTCTGATCAACATGTCTTCGGTATTCTTCTAATAACGACTGCGCAATCGGATGATTCGAGTAAGACTCCACATGCGCCGCAATCCGCAGAAGTTCCTCTCTGGTCATATGAAACGCCCTGACGTCCGTTACTTTAAACACCCCTTCTGTCAGCGTCCCCGTCTTGTCAAATATAAACGTATCCGCCCTTGCAAGATCCTCCAGATAATTTCTTCCTTTCACTACGATTCCCTGTCGTGCCGCCGACGCAATTCCCCCAAGAAACGCAATGGGGATAGACAGCACCAAACCGCACGGACACGCCACCACAAGGAATATCAGACCCCTGTATATCCATGTATCCCAATTCCCATAAGAAAAAGTCAGCGAAGGATATGCCATAACCGCCAGGGAACACAACAGCATAACCGGAGTATAGATCCTCAGAAAACGCGCGATAAAATGCTCGCTGTCCGCCTTGCGCTCCTGTGCTTCTTCCACCATCTTCATGATTCTGGCAACGGCAGAATCTTCGTATGTCTCAAGAACCTTGGCCTCTACGGCAGCGCTTAAGTTAATACACCCGCTGTATATCTTATCGCCTGCGCCCACCGGAAGCGGCTCGGCTTCCCCTGTCAATGTCTTCATGTCTATATCTGATATTCCGAACGTAACCATGGCATCCGCAGGTATCCTCTCTCCAGGCTTGATAATGATCAGATGTCCCGGCTTGAGCGCCGCCGGATCAACCTTAAATTCTCTCCCATGCACAATCCTCGTGGCATACTCCGGTCGAATATCAATTAACCCCTGGATTTCCCGCTTGGTATTATCCGTCGTATACGCCTCAAACAACATTCCCAGTTCAAATAATAACATAACAAATACGCCCTCTGTATATCTTTCGATTCCAAGAGCGCCGATTGTTGCAAGAATAATCAATGTATATTCCGTCAGAAACCTCTTCTGCATCATATTCTCTTCTAATCTTCGGAACGATTCAAATCCGATGATCAGATATGCAAACAAAAACCAGCCAAATATGATCCTTTCATCCAGAATATAATCCGTATCTGCAATCACTGCCCCCGCATACACGATTACTCCCACGATATAGATGATGCATCTTCTTTTCAACTGCTTCGTCATGCCACTTTTCCTTTTGATAACTTTAACAACTGTTTTTTATTATATGATGTCTATTCCGTAATATGTTCCATCCCCTGGCTGATAATCGCCTGAATATGTCCGTCAGCCAGCGAATAGTATACCGTCTTCCCGTCTCTGCGGTTCTTCACCAGTTTCATCTGCTTAAGTACCCGAAGCTGGTGGGATATTGCCGACTGCGTCATATCCAGAACCTCGGCAAGATCGCAGACGCACATCTCCGATTCCAATAATACGCACAGAATCTTAACTCTTGTGGAATCCGCAAACACTTTATAAAAATCCGCAAGTTCATTCAGCAATTCTTCCCTGGGCAGCTTCTCCCAAACTCTTGATACGGCATCCTCATGGACACATGTTACATCACAGCATTCAACCTCTGTTCCCTTCATATATCCTTCCTTTCACTTACCTTTGAACTCTATTTTTTAATTATGCCAAATGGCATCTTTTATTTCAACCATTTGGCAAAAATAAAAAGAAAATTAATATTTTCGTAATGAGTTTAATAATAATAATACCATTTTCATCCCCCATATTGTATAATAAACAAATAAACAGTAAGAAACTGTTCTGGCAGTTCCTTATAAGAACAAACCGGAGGTGAATATATGACCAATATTCCGATGAGATCGTCCGGAAGCCTCAATTCCGGCAATATCTTGAACATTAACCAAACCCGGGTCCAGGGCGCCCTGAATCGACAGAATATTTCTTCGATCAATCACACGGGAACCCGCAGAATACCGGATTCATACCGTCCGGCGCATACGCATGCCAACGAAGGTTCATATGCCCCTATACATACACAGTCTCCGCGGGAGACGATTCCTCCTCTTCGCAATCTTATACAAAAAGGTCAGAAGATGAATATCGGAATAGCCGGGCAATTACAAAGAATCAGAATTGCCATGGGATGGAACGTTCTTAACCCGCAGTGCGATATCGATCTGTCCGCATATCTGCTGGACAATTCGGGCAAGGTTCCTGCCGACGACTGGTTCGTATTCTATGGGCAAACGCGAAGCCCCGACGGCAGCGTCATCCTGAATACCGACGGTTCCCCGCAGGACCGTGAAATTGCCGACATTGATTTTACAAAGCTTCACTCTTCGATACGGAAGATAGTGTTTGTCCTCACCATCAATGAAGCCTTTGCTCAGCGCCTGAATTTCAGTATGGTGAAAGACGCCTATATCCGGCTGCTTAACCCGGCCGATCACCAAGAGATATTAAGCTTTATGCTGACAGATTATTACGAAAATGTAACTTCCATGATGCTGGGAGAGATCTATCTGCACAATGACGCCTGGAAATTCAACGCAATAGGAAACGGGGTCGCCAGAGACCTTGCCGGCCTGTGCGAATTATACGGTGTCCAGACAAATTAGACTGGAGGGAATAATATTTATGCTTACATTTGAGACCATCAACGAATTAACCTTGAAGGTTACCTGCACGGGAAACGACGTCTTATTCACCAAGGCCGGCGCTTACATTGCCGGAGACTGTCCCGGCAATACAAACTATCGTTTTGAGAAAGTCCTGTTAGGACCTCAGACGAATCTGACCCAGGCTATTTTCGGTTCTATCGCCCGGCGCGTCACCGGGGAGAATATTCCGCTTATGAAGGTCACGATGAACGGGAATTCCGAGACTTACTATGCCTGCAACGCCCAGCACGTCCTGATCTATAAGCTTGGAATCGGCGAAGTCATCTCCGTGGAATCCGAAAATATTCTTGCATTCACCCAGGACTGCAAATACAGCGTCCGATTTATCGGCGTCGGCGTCCTCTCACAAAAGGGATTGGCAACGTCTACTCTTACCGGCGAAGGCAATAACGCCTATGTCGCCATCCTCACGGACGGAAACCCGATCGCCCTCAGCAACGTAGAGACTCGCAATACCATCTCCGTCGATCCGGATGCCGTAATCTGCTGGATGGGAAACGGAAACTGCGATCCCCATATTAAGACCGATGTGAACTGGAAGACCTTTATCGGCCAGTCTTCCGGCGAATCTTATTCGTTCGAATGGCACGGCGGCCTGCCGGTAACCGTAATTATCCAGCCCTCCGAACGACAGGGGGGCATTCAGTTAAAGATAGACTGATTTCCTGCAATGATAAAGAGCCTGCACAGGACGGCAGATTATACCGTTCTGTGCAGGCTCTCATTATAACAGGCAATTACATCCTGCGCCGTCCCTTACTGCTCAGATAATTCTCCATCCATACAAGCATCTCTTCCGAAAAAATATCCTCGCCTTTCATCTCTGTCAAATTGCCTACAGCCTCATATTTTCTGCAAAATCCCGCCGGAACGATACCCACATCCGCCGCTTCCGCCATCGATACGTCAAACTCGCTGTCGCCGGCGGCAATCACCTCGTCCGCGCCGATATATTCCCGGAATCTCTGCACGGCCGTCCCTTTATTCAGCTTTTTCGGCACGACATAGACCTTCTCACCGTTGCGGAACACATCCACTTTTCCGGCGTCCAGCCGGGTCTTCAAGCTCAAGACTACCGTATCCGGCTCTTCACACTTTGTGAACAGGAACAATTCTTCGATAAACCGTAATTCAAATTTCCGAAGAGGTTCCCGCTCAAGAAGCCCGATTGCCCGACGCATTTCCCCGGCGCAGCCCGATACCAGTTCTCTCGAACGCTGATACCAGACGCCGTCTTTCGCTCCATTAACCAGAAGAACCCCTCCGTTACATACCAGTGAATATTCGAATCTTCCTGCGTTCAGACGGATTCTGTCATACTGCTCCTGCGTCCTGGTGGTCGTCGGAACGATCAGGCACCTTTCCTTAAGCCTTCCAAGAAGCTTCTGCGTCTTCTCCGTTATATAAGAGATCTCCCTGCCCTGGTATATCTCGACATTGATCCATCTGCCGCCGGAACGGCGTCCGCAGAAGGCCGTAACCTCCCCGTCACGGACGCCCGGACTGCAAACGGCGTCTTTTGGCACATGCTTATAAGAATAAATCAGCGTATTATCCAGGTCTAAATGGATCACCCACATTATTTCCTCACAACTGCTTTCCTGATCATGTCGACCGGAATAATGAGGAAGCCTAATACCATCGCCACTACCAAAGCCCGCATACTGAGCATCGTCGTACTGAACACTTCTCCTCCTATCTGAATGATAACGGTCTGCAGTACAAAGATCGAACCCATGACAAGAAGGAATTTCTTGTTTTCACCGATATGCTCAAACAGATTGAATCTGTCCGATCTGGTGTTCAGGCTGTTGAAGATGATCGAATAAATAAAGAACGCGAACATGAACGTCTTCTCATATAGTTCCGGATCCGTGCAGGACGCCGGCATCACGAATTCTGTAATTCCTCCTATATTTTCAAGGATTAAGATTGAGCCCAGCGTAATGAATACAGAACTTACGCCGATCGCAGACTTGATAAATCCGGTAAGGATGTTATCCGTCCTCTTCGCCGGCTTATCGTCCATATACCTCTGGAGAATCGGTTCGCCTCCGAACGCCATGGCCGCAAGCGTATCCATAATCAGATTGATCCACAGGATCTGTACGATAGAAAACGGCTCGGTCCACCCAAGGATCGGCGCGATGATATTCATCAAGAGTGTACTGATATTGACAGTCAGCTGGAAGATCAGAAATTTTCCGACAGACTTAGCCATTGTACGGCTGTTCAATACACAATCCTTAATCGAAGTCAGACTGTTGTTCAGGATCACTACGTCTCCTGCTTCCTGCGCCACTGCCGTTCCGTCTCCCATCGCGAATCCGATATCCGCCTGCTTAAGAGCAGGAGCGTCGTTTACACCGTCTCCTGTCATACCGCAGACATTGTCCATCTGCTGAGCCGCCGTTACCAGCCGCTTCTTATCCAACGGTTTCGCCCTGCTTACGACACGGAGATCCGGGAGCTTCTTCTTAAGCTCTTCATCCGACATCTGTTCCAGTTCATCATGTGTAATAACTACGTCTTTGCTCTCGTCCTTCAGGATTCCTGCTTCCTTAGCGATCGCTACGGCCGTCTCTTCCGCGTCGCCTGTTACCATCACAACCTGGATCCCCGCACGGTTCAGCACGCCCACCGTCTCGACCGCGTCTTTTCTGACATTATCCCTCAGACAGAGGACTGCAAGCAGAATCTTCTTATCTCCCGTAAACTTCGCTACTGCCAGAAGTTTCATCGTCCGCTTTGCCTGCGCGATCATCTGCTCCTCTACCTTACTTCTCTGCATCGGAGTAAATTCCCTGATACCGCCCTCTTCCGCGGCGTAATGGGTGATCTCGCCGATAATATTCTCTGTCGCGCCCTTCCAGTAGATAGTACCGTCATTCAGCAGAACCGTCGCGCATTTCTTCTCAGAATCGAATCCGCTGATCTCTCTTACCTTAGAACCGTCCACCTTCTCCGTGCCGCCGTTCGCCATCGAATAGGTCAAAAGCGCCCGGTCCATATTATTACTTCCGATCGCCTTACCCTCGGAAATCTTCGCGAGGTTATTAAGCGTAATGGCTTCCAGAAAATCCTGATCTGCAATCTTATCCGTGATCTGGCCGCCTCCCCTGATAAACTCCACCAGAGAAAGATTCCCTTCCGTGATCGTTCCTGTCTTATCGCTGAACAACAGGTTCATGTATGCCGAATCCGAAAACGCCGCTTTATGGCTGACGAGAATATTCTTCTTGTACATAGATTCCGTATTCATAGACTGAACCAGGCTGTTCATCATCGGAAGTCCCTCCGGAACCGCCATAATGACGATAGACGCCATCAGCATCACCGCCTCCGCAGCCAGCAGCACGACGAATACCGGTGTGATTGCCTGGTCTGTCCTCATGACAGTAAGCACGACCTGAAGAACGCCGGCAATCGCCGCGGCGGAGACGCCCAGTTTACCGATACCTGCCGCAACGACTTCCAGTTTGAGACTTGATGTATCTTTCCTCTCATCCTCTTCATTTTCATCCGTCAAAGCCTTATTGATCTTACCAAGCTCGGAAGCGTCTCCGATCACGGTCGCCACCATATACGCCTCGCCGCTTGTAACGACAGATCCCATAAACACTTTACTTTCCGAAGCATAATCCGTAGACTCCGCCTCTTCCATGGTACGCGCCGCGAACTTATTCTCATCCCTGGACTCCCCGTTAAGCGCGGCCTGGGATACCTTCACATTTCCCTCGAATAACAATCCGTCCGCCGGCACCTTATCACCGGACTGAATCAGGACGGTATCGCCTTTCACGATCTCACTGGTAAGGATCTTGACAAGCTTGCCGCCTCTGATCACCTTGGCGTAAGTTTTATTGTATTCTTCCTGAAGGGCCTCGCTTCTCGACGTATTCCGGTACTCGGACAGTGTGCTGAATCCTGTCGCAAGGCCGATCGCAAGGATTATACTGACGATCTCAGTCCCATCATTCTCACCCGCCAGCGCCGGATTCATCACGCCTAATACTGCCAGCGCGATCTTCAGCACGAGGGCGCCGCACAATACTTTTATCCAGATATCGTTAAACGCTCCGATAAACATTGACCATAGGGACTCCTGCTCCTTTCT
>Ga0224748_10119_pt1 | contig 18981 bp, 16 predicted proteins | sample LIM_F_Water_Neg_FD_182074 | JGI IMG/M metagenome (GOLD analysis project Ga0224748, IMG submission 182074) | Enriched cells from gastrointestinal tract of the lab mouse from Pacific Northwest National Laboratory (PNNL), Richland, Washington... | ecosystem: Host-associated > Mammals > Digestive...
ATGGCCGTGAGAAACGCCCCCGCCGCCACTCCCAGAACCGGATTCTGGAACATAACAAACAGACGTTGAAACTCAGGGACGTCCCGAAGGCCGGATACGGCTCCTGACATTGTCTCCATGCCGAACATCAGGGTAGCGAAGCCCAACAGGGCCAGCCCTGTGTCCTTTTTCCTGTCATTTTTACAAAACATATAGAAAATGACGCCCACCACGGCCAGGACCGGGGCAAAGGAGGAGGGCTTTAAAAGGGTTACAAACACATTGCCGCTGTCAATTCCCCCAAGGCTTAAAACCCATGCGGTCACCGTAGTGCCGATGTTGGCCCCCATAATGACATTGATGGCCTGTCTCAGGGTCATAAGGCCGGAATTGACAAAGCCCACCACCATGACCGTAGCCGCCGAGGAGCTTTGGATCACCGCCGTAACTCCAAGACCGGCCAAAAGACCGGCAGCCTTGTTTGTGGTCAGCCTTTCCAGAAGGGACTTCAGATTCCCTCCGGCCCTCCGCTCCAGGGCCTGCCCCATAACGTTCATTCCAAAGAGAAACAGACTTAAACCGCCCATCAGCGTCAGTACATCGAAAATATCCATAAAATCCCCGTCCTTTCTATGACGTTTTTATGGATTTCATTCTATCAGATGTACATCAAATCTGTTACCAGGGTTTTGTAAAGTTCTTGTAAAGCAGACTTTTATGGTGGTGCCGCTGTTTACGGCACTGTGAACCTCAATGTCCCCACCGTGCAGTTTTACCCCGTGTTTGACAATGGACAGGCCCAGGCCCGTCCCTCCGATTTCTTTAGAATGGCTTTTATCCACCCGGTAAAACCGCTCAAAAATCCGCTCCTTGTGCTCCGCCGGGATACCGATTCCGGTGTCCGCGACCCAAAGGACCGCTTTCTCCCCCTCAGATTTAACCGTCACCATGACCGAACCGTCTCTTCGATTATACTTTATGGCATTGTCACAGAGGTTGAAAACAATGCTTTGCAAAAGCGGTCTGACGCCGCGGACCATAACCGGTTCTCCCCCAAGGTTCATTTGAACGCCCGCGGTCTCTGCCTGGGGCAAAAGGGTCTCCATGGTCTCGCCTGCCAGAGCGTAAAGGTCCACTTCTTCCCATTTCATGTCACCTGGGCCTTCGTCCAGATGGGACAGTCTGATGATGTCATCAACCAGGCGGATCATGCGCTGCGCTTCCCCATAAATCTGTCTCGCGAACCCCGGCACATCCTCTGGCCTCACCATGCCGTTTGCCATCAGCTCCGCGCTGCCGGAAATGGTGTGCATGGGGGTTTTCAGCTCATGGGACACATTTGCCGTAAACTCCCGGCGCAGCTGTTCCGCCTTTTCTTTTTCCGTCACGTCAAGCATCAGCAGGACAATGCCCGAGATCAGGCCCTCCGAAAAAACAGGGCTCGCGTCCAGCTGGTAGGTTTTGCCGTCCATGTCAAGAAGCAGCTCAGCGTGTTTTCCGCCCCTGGCCTTCTCAAGAAGCTCCCCTACCTTCAGTCCGTGGTTGACGGACAAAAGATCTTTGCCTGTACAGGAATGGTCTGTCCCAAAAAGCCTCATGGCGGCAGGATTGATGCTTAAAATAACCTTTCTTTCATTGAGAAGGACGATTCCCTCCGCCATACCCGTGGTCACCGCCTCAAACTCCCTCTGCCTCTTTTTCAGCTCCTCCTCCTGGCTCCTGATCCGGCGCTGCTGTTGGGCAATCCGCTTCAGCAAAGGCGTCAATTCCTCATATTCCCCACTGTTCAAAGGCGGCTGGTCCAGATTTAATTCATTGAGGGGCTTCACAATGGCCCTGGAAAGATGGAAGGCCAGCGCCAACGACAGAATCAGCGCCATGGCAAAAATAAGGCACACAGGCAGGGCCATCCCGAGAAGCAAGGTGAGAAGCGTGCTCTGGGCTATGGACAGCCGCAGCACCGTGCCGTCCGGCAGACGTCTGGCACAATAAAAAAAGCGCTCCAGCAGGGTAGCGGAATAGCGCCGGCTCTCGCCGCTCCCCTGTGACAGCGCCTGTCTGATTTCTTCCCGTTCCAGATGATTTTCCATTTCAGAAAGATCACCCCGGCTGTCATACAAAACCATTCCGGCGGCGTCTATCCAGGTAATGCGGTAATCCTTCACGTCAAGCCCCTGAAAATATCCGCTGCCTTCATGAGCCACCCCCTGGGCGGCAAGATCGGCCTGCATCCTCAGCTGCCCCTGCTGGAGGCCGGAAAAATATCTGTAGAAAACGCCCATAAACAGGGCCATGGAAGAGAGAAATACACCGACGGCAACCACACAGATGGCCCTGAAAATACGTCTTGTCACGTTTTCGCCTCCAGCCGGTACCCTACTCCCCGCACCGTCTCAATATAATCCTTGCGGTCCCCCAGTTTTGAGCGCAGTGTGCCGATATGCACGTCCACTGTGCGGGTTTCTCCCATATACCCGGCTCCCCAGACCCTCCGCAAAAGCTGGTCCCGGGTAAATACCCTGCCAGGATTATCCATAAACAGCCGAAGCAGTTCGTATTCCTTTAAGGTGAGCTCAATCCGCTCTCCGCCTGTAAACACCATATGCCGGCCTGTGTTTAACTCCAGGTTCCCCGCCTTAAGGATACAGGCCTCTTCCCTGGGCCTGGCCCGGCGCAGCACCGCCTTCACACGGGATATCATTTCCATCATCCCAAAAGGCTTTGTGAGATAATCATCAGCCCCCAGATCAAGGGCCGTCACCTTGTCGTATTCCGTCCCCCTGGCTGTGGCCATAATTACCGGAATCTCCCACCCTGCCCCGGCTGCCCGCAGCCGTTTCAGCAGCTGAACCCCATCCTCTCCGGGCAGCATAACGTCAAGAATCACAAGCTCCGGCAGCTCCTCTTCCAGAGCCCGAAAAAAGTCCCCGCCGTTTGAAAACCCCCTGGCCTCAAATCCGGCGGCATTCAAGGCATAGATCATTAAATCGCGGATTCCGCTGTCATCTTCCACACAAAAAATCATTTATGGGCTCCTTGATTTCCATCTCTCACTTCCTGTCCATATTATCGGATAGAAATCAAGGATTTATGTACAGCGCGCTTACCTCTTTCTCAGATGGAAGGTCTTCACAAGCTCTCTCAGCAGTCCGGCCTGGGCGCTGAGCTCCTGGCTGGTAGCGGAGCTCTCCTGGGCAGTGGCGGAGTTGACCTGGGTCACGCTGGAGATCTGGCTGATCTGTGCCTCAACCTGTCCCATGGCGTCCGCCTGTGTCCGGGCATCGGCGGCGATATTGTTGATGGTTCCCACGATTCTCTGGGCCTCCGAGACCGCTCCTTCCAGCTGCTTCGCCGTAGCGGCGGCAATCCGGTTTCCCTCTTCCACGGCGGTTATGGAACGCTCGATCAGCGCCGCCGTGGATTTGGACGCCTCCGCGGTCTTCCCTGCCAGGTCCCGCACCTCCTCGGACACCACGGCAAAGCCTTTGCCTGCCGCCCCGGCCCGGGCCGCCTCCACGGAAGCGTTGAGGGCCAGGATATTGGTCTGGAAGGCGATATCCTCAATGGCCTTGATGATCTTTCCGATCTCCTTGGAGCTGTTGTTGATCTTCTCCATGGCCGCGGTCATCTCCTCCATCTTCTGGTTGCTCTCCGCAAGATGCCGCCCCACGTCTCCGGCCTGCTTCTGAGCGTGTCCGGCATTGTCGGCGGTCTGCCTGATACGGTCCGCCACCTCCTCCATGGTCTGCACCAGCCCCTTCACGGCATCTGTCTGATCCACAGCCCCCTGGCTCAGCCCCTGGGAGGCAGAGGACATCTGAGACGCCCCGCCGGAAACACATTCAGAGCTGGAGACAATCTGGCTCATGGTTTTGTTAAGATTCTCCAGGATATTATTCAGAGAAGTGCGGATAACCGCGAAATCCCCAACATACTCCTGGGTGATCTGGAGAGTCAGGTCTCCCGAAGCCACGGACTCCAGGGTACTGGATATCTCCCCGATATAATTTTTCAGGCGGCTGATGGTCTTGTCAAAGCTCTGGGCCAGAACACCGATTTCATCATCCGAATGAATATCATCCATTATATCCTGGCCCATACTCAGCCCCAGATTGCCCTGCTCCAGGGTCTCCGCCAACGCGGTCAGACGGCCAAGAGGCTTGGTGACTGTCCGCTTGATATAAGCGCCCACAACCATGATTCCCGCGAAAATAAGCGCCACGCCGGCCACAAAGGACAAAATCATCGTGAGATTGATCTGGGTAGCCACGTCCGACATGGAAATCCCGGCAAAGATCAGTCCGTCAATCTCTCCGTCAGCGCCTCTTGTAGGCATGTAAGAGCACAGGTGCTCCTCACCCAGAATCGACGCCCGGCCCACATAGGCCTGCCCCTGCTCCAGCACCACCTCGGACAATTCATCAGAAAGCCGGGTCCCCACTGCCCGCTGGCCGTTCTGCTGAATGGTCGTATAGGCCCTCTCATTTCCCCGGAAGATGGTAAACTCACACCCCATCTGCTCCTTGAGAGCGTCCAAAAGCGCTGTCCGGTCATCCGGGCCACTGTAATTGGCCAGCTCATAGGCCAGCACATTGGTTCCGCTTACACATACGTCCTCCATCATGGACATGGTAAGACGGTAAAACATCAGGACACAGAGAATAACCACCATGGTAATGCTGACCCCCAGCATCGCCGCCACCAGATTTCCCACCTTACGGCCAATACGCCTGGTCTTTTTTCCGCTGTTTTTGCTTTTTGAAACAATCTTTTCCATGTCTCCATATCTCCATATCATTTTAAATCTCTTTGTTCTAATGACCTGTATTCACATATACTATGCTGGAATCGCCCTTTCTCGCCTGTTCCAGCACAGCCTCCACCAGCTTCTCAAAAGAATCGTGAGAGGACGTAGCCCCGGTTATGCCGTCAATGCTCCCTTCCCCCTGGTTTTCCAGAAGCTGTCCCGCGTAATAACGGGTATACTCATTAGGATAGGTGCCATTGCTGTGCAGCATGGTCTGCATATAGGCATTGTCCCAGCTCTTGATAAAGCCACTGGCATTTTCCGCGTTGTATTCCACAGAAACAATGCCGCCTCCCTTAACCATGATGGTAATATATTCCCTCCACCCATAATTATAGTCAGAAGCTTGGGCTGTATAGTATCCATCCTGAAGGCCGTCCCCCTCACCGCATCCGGTCAGGAGTACTGCTGACAGAAGCATTGCCAGCACAAAGAACATCCCTTTGCCGGTTATCCCTTTCATTGATCCCGCCCCTCCTCTAAAATAAATTTCCTCACCTGGGCCTGCAGCTTCTCGGCCTCCTTTGCCAGCAGCCCGCTGGACTGCTCCGTCCCCTCCGCGTTCTGAAGGTTCCTGTCAGCTATGGAGGAAATGGTTCCGATCCGTTCTTCCATAACGGCAAGGGCATCTTCCTGCCCCCGCACCGCCTCTGCCAGCTGGTCTGAAATCTCGCTGATCTGGCCTGAGACCTGGGAGATGTCTTTCAGGGACCGGGCCGTCTCGGCATTCAGCTCTACGCCGGTATGGATCATGGATCTGGTATTGGCTACCATATCCGTGGCGTTCTGGGCAGCTTCCGCACTTTTGACAGCCAGCTCCCGGACCTCGTCAGCCACCACGGCAAATCCGCTGCCGGCTTTTCCCGCCCGGGCTGCTTCCACGGCAGCGTTAAGAGCCAGAATGTTGGTCTGGAAAGCAATATCCTCAATGGCCTTGGCAATCTTGGTGATCTCAAGGGCATTGGCGCTGATGTCATCCATGGCCCCGGAAAGAGCCGCCATCTGGGAATTCGCTTTCTGAACACACGCCGCGATCTCCTCTGTTTTGCTCTGGGTCTGGCTGCTGCTTTCTGCCACGCTGGCCAGCTGCTGTTTTACATGGGACACCTCGCCGACCAGCTCTTCGGCGGACTGGTTCTGTTCCAGGGAAGCCTGGTGCAGCTGGGCGGACTGTCCGCTCAGTTCCTCAGCCATGCCGGCAAGCCGGACAGCGGCGGAGCGGAAATCACATATGGTTTCATTCATGGATCGGATAATGGCCTTCAGGCTCCCTCTGATAAGGGTAAAATCCCCTTTATAATTCTTTTGGGGCTCCACACGCAGATTGCCGTCCGCGATCTTAGTCAGAACCCGCTGAATATCGGATATGTACTGATTGATGCTCTCTACTGTGTCCTTCAGCGTTTTCGCCAGCACCTCCAGTTCGTCCCCGGAACGGACAGAGACCATCTCCGTGTGCAGATCCCCGTCAGAAAGGGCCACCATCCGGTCAGTAACTCCCTTAACCGGGCGGGAAATGGAACGGGCCAGGCGCAAAACCAGCAGGATCGATACAGCCAGCACAGCCAGGGTAGCCAGCACGGCCACCAGCATGGCTCCGTTGATCAGGTTATTGTAGTCAGACTTGGGAACCTGAATGATCAGGGCCCACTGGGTACCCCGGATAGGTGAAAAAGCTACCAGCATCTGTTTCCCGCCAACAGGAAATTCCGCGGCCCCTGTTTCCCCGGTAGTCGCCTGGCTGACAGCCTCCTCATTGCCGTCGCTGACCTGGCTCAGGGTACTCTTCCCCAGAACCACCGACTGGTCCGGATGCCCGGTGACGATCCCTTCCCGATTCACCATGTAGGCCATGCCGTTCTTCCCCAGGTTGATGCCGCTGATCACGTCATTAAGAGTGTCGTATTTATAAACACCCACTACATACATGGAAGTAGCCCTGTCCTCGCCCTCGCCTTCCTTCACAGGCATGCCCATGGTGATGCCAAGACTGCCCTGAAAGACGGTGTCGGAAGCCGTAGTCAGGTTATCTGTTTCCTTGAGGAGGGCAAAAAAATGGCTGTCAAGGCTTTCCGGCGCACCGTCGATCCCCTGAATCAGCCTCCCCTCCAGGTCGTATAAAGCAATGGTGTACAATTCATAAATCTCAGCGGCTTCCATCAAAACCGTCTTCCGATTTTCCATGGTCGCCTCCATTGTACCCTCTCCCCTCTCCATCCGCGGGTCTCCGGCAATGGTCATCAGCCGGTCTGCCAGCATGTGGATGCTGGCCTCCATGGTTTTGGCTGACTGCCGAACCATGGGCTGCAGACTGTCCAGAAGGATGCTGTTGGCCAGAGACTGCATGGAAAAAGCCATAATCACGCAGCATATGACCACCAATACCAGGATATTAAGGGTTGTGCTCCTTAAAATCCTTCCGTTGAGACTCCGCCTCAGCTTTCGTCCCAAATGAGAACCTGTTTGTTCCTCTGTCCCTGTCATGTTCACTCTTCTCCCTTTCTATCATTTTTTTATTTAAGCACAAAAAAGCCACACAAAACCTGGGGCAGGCAGATGGCTGACTCTATTTCCAGCCATTTTTCCCCATGTATGTCAGCTTCTATTAATATATCAAATTGATTATGTTATAGCAATAAGAATTATGAAAAAAACGCGCCTCCCAAGAGACGCGTTTCTCCCATGTACCGCGGCCGCCTTTTTGGACTCCGCGAATCTTCAGTAAAGGCCGTCATTAGCTGCTTTTCAGCTTAAACTTTCCCACAAGGCTCTTCATAAGCTGTGACTGGCTGGACAGTTCCTCGCTTGCGGCAGCGCTCTCTTCCGCGGTTGCCGAGTTTGTCTGCACAACACTGGAAATCTGGTCAATTCCCATGGTAATCTGAGAGATGGAGGCGGCCTGGTTGCTGCTGGCCTCTGAAATCTGTTCGATAATGCCTGCCATTTCGTTTACGTCATTTACTGCCTGGAGCAGGGACTGAGCCGTCTCGTCGGCAATCTGGGTTCCGTTCTCCACTGCCTTTAAAGAATTTTCAATCAATACAGCGGTGTTCTTAGAGGCCTCCGCGCTTTTGCTGGCCAGGTTGCGTACCTCATCAGCCACTACGGCAAACCCCTTTCCGGCAGTACCCGCGCGGGCGGCTTCCACGGCAGCGTTAAGGGCGAGGATGTTGGTCTGGAAAGCAATATCCTCAATGGTCTTAATGATTTTGCCGATCTCATTGGAACAGTTGGTGATATCGCCCATGGCCTCTATCATCTCCCGCATTTTCTGGTTGCTCACGTTCATCTCCGCGTTGACGCCTGCCGCCGTCGCGTTGGCCTGCCGGGCGTTGTCCGCGTTCTGGTTTACCTTGTCGGAGATCTCACTGATGGTGGCAGCCAGCTCCTGGACAGAGCTTGCCTGCTGGGTTGCCCCCTGGGAGAGAGCCTGAGCGCCGTTGGATACCTGCTCTGATCCGCTTGCCACCTGGGAGGCGCTTTGGCTGATCTGCGTCATGGTGTCGTTAAGCTTTTGCGCGATCCCCCGGAAAGAGACCAGCAGGGGTTGGAAGCCTCCTGTATATTCTTCTTCGCACACAGAATCCACCGTAAAGTCCCCGGCAGCCATTTTCGCGAGGAATTTATTCTCATCATCAATAATCACCTGAAGCTTATGGATCAATCTGCGCACCTGCGCGGCCAGAACCCCCAACTCATCTCTGGAGGTATAGGAAATCTCCACATCCAGATCACCCTCCGCCATCTTTATAGCGGCTTTCTCGATTTCGGAAATAGGAGTCTTGATGAGACGTATGATCACAAACGAGAAGAAGACTCCCACCAGGATTATGACAAGGATAACCGCGGCCATAAGGCTGATGGCGGTTATGTAAAGAGAAACGCTTTCCTTCGTTGCGGCGTCACTGCCCTCTGTATTGTAGGTGATGATGTCATTGAAGACGCTGTTTAAAGAATTGTAAAGATCCACACATTTCCCCTCCAGGATCCCGCGGGCGTCCTCAACGCGGCCCTGGGTGGCTAAGGCCATCATCTCCCCATCCGCTTCACTGTACTGAGTCCAGAGATTCAACGCGTTGTTATAGAAATCTCTTTCTTCTTCGTCGATCAATTCCCCATACTGGGCCAACAGGGCCTCCATATCTTCCTTTTCACTCCGAAGGTACTGAAGGCTGGATTGCTCTACATCATCAGAAATCGCGGTAAGATACCCTAATTCATTAAGACGGATGTTAGAAATGGTAGTGGACAAGTCTCTGGCCACGTTGATACTGGGAAGCCAGCTTGTAGAAATATCGCTGGTCATGCCGCTCATCCGCCCAAGAAGGTAGAAGGACATGCCGCCGATAATAAGCATGCCAGCCAGAGCGACTCCTATGAGGATATAAAGTTTTAATCTGATTTTCAAATTTTGAATGAAGCTAATCATACCCCTGATCTCCTTTTTTATTCTGCTGTCTGTAACATTCAGAATATATCGGCGGATTTTTTCTTATTAATAAGTAAAATTAAAACTTTATCCTCCTGGATGGGGCTCCAGTCTCCCGGCTGTTAGCTTATTTCGGTACGGACGGAAATTTGGTTCTCAGGATGTCGGCAAACTCCTCAATATAATAACCCGAATTATCCGCCTTCCAGAATGCGCAGTAATTTCTCCTTATGGGCCTGCCGTTTCGCAAAAGGGGCAGACGGCGCAAAGCCGTACCGAACTGCTGTACAAACTGGTCCGTCCCCTCCACCGGCATAAATCCCCTGCCTCCGATCACCAGCAGCCTTGCCTCCTCCAGATTTTCCGCAAACAGGAACTCCCCCTGGATGCCTACCACATCCCGGTAATAGGTCTGCTCATTTTCCTCCTGTCCCGGCGAAGCCACCAAAATACACGGGATCCCTCTTAATTCGGAAACATTCACGTTTTCCATGGCGGCAATGCTGTGGCGGGCCGCGATCTCAATACAGCACTCGTGGGCAGTCAGAAGGAGATTGACGTACTCGTCAGAGAAGGCCCGCCTCTGGTCATTCAAGACCAGGTCTGCCTGCCCGGTCCGCAGCTCGTCGTAGAGTTCCTCATGATTCCCGCTGATGATCCGGATGGCCACATCCGGATATTTTTCCGTAAAATCAGCCACCGCCTGCTGAAATTCCCTTCCGCCGTATCCTTTCAGATAGCCCACACAGATCCTCGCATCCTTTCCATGGGCGATGTGTCTGGTTTCCCTGCACAGTTTTTCAAAATCCGCTGTCAAAACAAGGCTCTTTTTATAAAAATGTTCCCCCGCGGGAGTGACTTTAAACTTCCGGTTCCTCCGCTCCAGAAGCCTGACATCCAGTTCCTGTTCCAGGGCCTGGATCTGCTGGGATATGGCAGACTGGGATATGTAACACTCCTGTGCCGCTTCCGTAAAACTGCCCCGTTGGACCACTGCCTGAAAATACTTGATCTGTTTCAGCATAACCGCCATCTAACCTCCCGGCTTCCCCGTATTTTTTACACGAATCATCCTCTCCTCAGATTATAGTATAAAACCAACTGGTTCCGCAATCCCTTCTCAGACTTTTGCCCTGGTACGCAGGATCTGCCAGCGTCAGATTCTGAAAGCCAAAAACGCCAAAAAGGCCGCCGCGCCATGATTATCCTGGCACAGCAGCCCTTCCGGTTGCTCACTTATTTATCATAATATTCAGAAACCGCTTTCAGATGCTGGATAATGGGCAAATGCTGGGGGCACATGCCCTCACACTGGCCGCAGCCGATACAGTCTCCCGCTTTCCCCGCCGCGCTGGCCAGCTGTTTATAAAAGCTCTGGTTGGCTGTCCAGCCCTTTGTCTCCGCCTCCCGCATATCTTCATTGTAAAGAGAAAAATACTGGGGGATCGCGATCTTCATGGGGCAGCCGTCTGTACAATAGGAACAGCCGGTACACGGGACAGCTATGGCAGAGTTGATGATATCGGCGGCCTTCTTTACCAGCTCCTGTTCCGTTGGATTCAAGGGTTTAAAATCTTCCATGTAGTCTGTATTGTCTTTCAGCTGTCCCATACTGCTCATGCCGGACAATACCATCATCACGTTATCTAAGGAAGCCGCGTAGCGGACAGCCCAGGATGACACGGACATGTCAGGGGCGTACTCCTTGAAAAGCTTTTCCGCCTCAACCGGAACCGAGGCCAGGGTGCCGCCTTTTACCGGCTCCATGACAATCACGGGAACCCCATGCTTCACAGCCACCTCATAGCACTTCCGCGACTGTATCCACGGGCTCTCCCAGTCCAGATAGTTGATCTGAAGCTGCACAAACTCCATCTCCGGATGGGCTGTCAGGATCTTATCCAAAAGTTCGGCACTGTCGTGGAACGAAAATCCCATATGCTTCACAAGGCCCTGCTCCTTCTTTTCTCTCAGCCACCCGAAGCTGTCCAGCTCTTCGTGCTTCTCATAGCTGTTTGCCGAAATCCCGTGGATCAGATAATAATCAAAATATTCTGCCCCTGTCTTGACCCGCTGCTGTTCAAACACCTGCTCTCTCTCTTCTTTGGTATTAAAAAAGCCGGCGTGCATTTTCGTCGCGAGAGTGAAGGTCTCCCTTGGATGCCTGTTTATAAGAGCCTCCTTTACCACGTTCTCACTGTTAAATCCGCAGTACATCCATGCTGTGTCAAAATAGGTAAACCCTTTCTCAATAAACAGGTCCACCATCCTCTTTACCTGCTCAATATCCACTGCCGCCGGGTCCTCTTTATTGAGAAGAGGCAGCCGCATCAGTCCAAATCCCAATTTTTTCATGATCATTCTCCTTTTCTGCCAAGTAGTTCTTCCTTATCTCGTCGGCTTTGTTTTCTATTATACCACCACAAAGCTTATACAGCCAATACTTAATTCTTATATTAAATATTTTGACGTTGCCCTGGGCTAGTCGTGATTTTCAATAAAGTTCGCACTCCAGCCATGTTTTTGCAATGCCATTTGGCTCATCATGATCTTGTCCCGCAAATCCCTCACCGTCCAGGGAACCCGCTTGAACCACTCACTGCCGGAAGTAATGTCCAGATCCGCATAGCGGAAATCAAAGATCATGGAAAAATATCCCTGCTCCCCAATAAAATTCCCCAGCTCCTCATAGGCGACACCAGGAGCTTCCGCGATGGTGACACATTGATAATGGTCAAAGGTATTCTCCTTCAATTCGCGGAGAAAGTCTCCAATGCCAGGCTGATTGCGGGACACCTTCGCGCACTTTGCCAGCCCGTCCCCGCCGTCGGCTGGACAGTCCTGCCAGGCCGGATCTTTTTTGATAAACGTGATCGCGTCAACTCGGAATCCCGCTATCCCCTTGTCAAGCCACCAGTTCACCATATCATATAATTTCTGGCGAAGCGCAGGGTTCTCCCAGTTAAAATCCGGCTGCTTTTTCCCAAATGTATGGTAATAATATTCCTCCCGCCCAGGAATAGCTTCCCACACGCTCCCGCCAGACTTTCATGATTGGTGGCGCGTCCGCCGCCGGGCGCATGAAGGTTTACGGGGTATCACGGTAATCTCATATAAATCACTGCCTCTCCTTATTCCACGCGTTGCCGAAAGCGGATTGTTCTGATCTTCTACCCTCTTCCTTTCTTCTGCTTTGATTTCCAACGTACCGTTACCACAGTCACAAAATAACGCGGCACTCGAATCTCCACTTGTATCCTTCCTGGCAGTTACTGGAGGACCCCTATCTCTTTCAGCCAGTTCTGGATGTCACCCTCGCTGTCTCCGGTTACATCCATGCCCCGAAGAACCCTGGCCCCTGAACAGTACTGATTAATATTTCCAAGGCTGCCGCTGATTCCGCTTCCGCCGCTGGTACAGAAGGGAACCACCGTCTTGCCGGAAAAATCATGGCTGTTTAAAAATGTATTGACAACCGGCGGCGTTGTCCCCCACCAGATGGGGTAACCCACGAAAATCAATTCATATTCCTGAAAATCCTCCACATCATTTAACATGGCCGGAAGAGCGCCCGCGCTGATTTCCCGCTGTGCCCGTTGTGTTGTGGCCGAATAACTGCTGGGGTAGGGATCTGCCGGCTGAATTTCAAAAAGGACGCCGCCGGTCTGCTGCTGAATCAGATTTGCTGCCCGTTGGGTCGTATTGGTGCGGGAGAAGTACGCGATGAGAACGTCCTTTCCATCCGCAGCCCCCTGGCCATCCGCATCCGGCGCCTCTGTTACATTTCTTGTCCGCGCGACGCCGTTCTCTGTCCACGCTCCGTCCGCGTTCACCTCATAGCCATCCGGTGTCATAGTCCCCGCGTACATCCACCCATCCGCGTCAAATGCGTAACACTCCGCCACTCCGTCCTGATTCCCATCCAGCCACTGCCATGAGGGGCCGCTTTCAGAACCAGCGTAGTAATTTCCGTCTTCTAATTCGTACCGCCACCGTCCACTGTCCTCCCCCTGCCCTGTGGTCCAACCTGCCGCGAACGCGGTCAGGGAAAAGATCGTTGTGGATATCATGGTTGTCACAAAAATTTTTACTGCTTTTTTCATGTTGAGCCTCCTCGTCTTTTTAGTAAAACCCTTTATTTTGCCAGCTGAACCTCATTGACTTCCGTCCAGCCGGTGTTCTCCCGCTCCAGACCGCTTTTGCTGGAGTAATTTTGTGATTGTAATTATAATTTAAAGATTCCTTGGTGTCTAATACTTGAATTCTATGTGTCATCCATGCCTAAAAGGTATATGCCTCTTTCAGCTTATTCTGCCGCCCGCTCACAGCAACAGGCAAGGAGGCCCTTCCCCCTACTCGCCGTGAGGTTGCTGGAAAAGTAAATACCACCGCTTATATTTGATATAATATAATTATCAAATACAGGCGGTGGTATTATGGTTGAGCAACAACGGAAGTTAGTATTGAGTCCATATATGGACATATATGAATTCGTCATTCCCAAAGACAACCTGCTCCAGCAAATTAAAGAACTGGTGGATTTTGGGTTTATTTATGAAGAGCCTATTATAGAGATGGCTACTTTGTCAGATCCACGGTAATCTCAAATACAGCCTTCTCCGGCTGACGGTAAGAGTTGGTCCCCTTGCACTCCATAAAATCATCCCATGTCAGGATATAGATAGTCACTCTGGACACATCCCGCCCGTAGATGCTTCTGATCTCCAGGCTGTTTCCGTGACTTTCCAGAGGCTTTCCCTCCGCATCCCATATGGTGACTACATAGTCCGCCGGCTCTGCTCCCGCGGGGAGAATGGGCTCTGCATAGAGTTCGTATTCGGTCTTTACCACTTTCTCAATGCCAAAGCCCTGGTCATTGGTTTTGTTGACAGGGGTTTCCCTCTCCATATCCCGCGCGTCGGTGAAATCCAGATGGAAAGTCCAGGGGCCGTCGTAGGTTTGCCGGTCATATTCTATGTAGGAGATGGTTTCTGTTTCCCCAGGCAGAGTGTCTGTCAGCCTTGTGCCGGTGTCAAGCTCCTGTATGAATTTGAGGAAGGTGATGTCACATCCCGTATAATCTGAAAGTCGAAGCCCACTGCCGGTCAGCTGCACAAGGCCCTTGAAGGTGTGGGAATCGGTGAAGGTTCCCTCCGTCATATAGGCCAAAGAGTTGCCGTACTCGTCGCTGAAGGTTTCTTTGGTGTTGTCAGCCTTATACATATCGGTCCGGCACTCCAAATACATCGAGTCATGACTCTGGGCATCGGCGGCAAATCCGTTTTGGTTTTCTATGAGAAGGGCCAGATAAATGGCGTTGCTGTCATAGGTCATTTCCGACAGGGTTACGGTCACGCCGCCGGATGTGGCCTGATAGGATGAGGGGGCGTTTTTCTGGCCCTGGTTCTCTTCCCGCGCCTGTCCGTTGTCTGCCGATTCGGTTTCGTCAGCAAGGGTGATGGCGTTTTCACTGTAGTCTCCCGGGTAGGACACTTCCTGCTCCAGCTCCTTAAAAATATGGCCGATAAAAGGGAGCTGGGCCGCCAGGGCAGGATTTTTCATCAAGAACAGGACAGCTGCCAAAAACAGGGCTGCCGCTGTGGTGTATCTCGCGGCTGTTTTTCCTTTGCTGCTGCCGCCGCTTTTCGCGGTTGTGCCGGCTGGGCCGCCGGTTCTTTTATTTGTCTGCCTGTGGGCGTTTTGGGCGCTCTGCCTGCCAGAGGCTGTCTCTGCCGCGGCCTGCATGGCCCGTATTTTTTCATAAGCCTTATCTATTTTCTTGTTTACGATCTTTGATTCCGGAACATTTGCCGCTATGCGGTTTTTTATGATCTCCTCGGTCCGGTCTGTCTGCTGCCATCTGTTCACTAAGCCCACTCCTCTCTCTGAATCTGTTTTCGCAGTTGTTCTTTTCCGCGGTGGATGCGGCTCCGTACGGTGCTCTCCTTGATGCCCAGAAATTCACCGATCTCCTTGGTGGTGTACTCTTCGCCGAAGTACAACTGAAAGATCACCCGGTCTTCCTGCTTAAGCAGTGACAGGAGATAAAAAAAGGAATTCTCTCCGGGATAGGTGTCCAGATACCCCGCGTCACTTACTTCTTCCTGGTCCGCCACGCGCTTTTGGCTGTTGTATAATTGGGTGCAGTTGTTAATGAGAATGCGTATGAGCCAGGTTTTGAAGTATTTTATCTTTTTCAGCCCCCCGATGTGCTCATAGGCGTTGAGTATGGTCTGCTGCATGACATCCGCCACATCCTCCTGGTTGGAAAAGAATCCCCAGGCAACTTTCAACATGGATTCTCTGTGTTTTTCCATCAGTTGGATAAAGCTTTCCCCGTCGCCACGCATGGCACGCTTGATCAATAGTTCCATAGTATGTATCCTTCTTTCCGCCGGCTGTTTAAAAATAGATGGTTATGATTATAATCACATACATTAGATGGGGGAAGAGGGGGGTTTTGTTGCATGAAATTATTTTTTCGTTACTTTCCGGTACTGACGGTTTAACCCCTCTATGATGTTTGCCGTGTACATGATCTTCTGGATCTCATCTGAAAACTGAAAAAAGGGGCGCAAAATCGTTGTCGCCCTATGCGTTGTCAACGCCGTCATTGATAGCAATGAAACGGACGTTTTTACTATGAAAGGACTGTGGTGTTATTTACTATATATCGCGGCTATATCGTATATTTTTTGCTTCATCTTCGCGCGGATACGCAGAGGCTCAAGGCACTCGCATTTATCGCCAAAGCTAAAGAGAATATCATAGTAATATTCGTTTTCAATAAACGGAAAATTTACAATGTAATGCTCGTCACCATCTGGAAAAAAGTGGTCATAGGCGCAAAATTCAAGCACCCTATCCAGCACAGATTTGTGGATGCGTATTTTAATTTCTGTTTGCGTCGTTTCTATAATTTCCTCAAAATCCAAAATCGGTTTTTGATAATTCCGTGGGGCAAAAGTTTCCTGCTTTATCCGCAAGTTCAACATTCTGGATAGCCTGAATAGGCGATAGTCGCTCCTTCTATAACAATACCCATAAAAATACCAGTGGCCGCTTTTTAATACGAGCTGGTATGGCTCAACCGTTCTCACAGTTTTATTTCCATGGTGAGCTATGTATTCAAAGGAAAGTAGTTTGTAACCCTCTAAAGCTACTTTAATCATTTGCAAGTATGGTTGGATATTTTTGTTGCCCGACCATGGGCTTAAATCTACACAGATTTGATTTAACTTTATTTCAATATCATTCGCTTTATCGGCAGGGATGAAACTCCTGACTTTCGCAAGAGCGTTTACAATTTCATCACCTCGCGCCATATTGGAAAGATTGGAAAGTCCCATCAAGATCGCGGAAAGATCGGCAGTCGAAAAAACATTTTTATCAATCTTGTACTCTGGCATAATTTCAAAGCCGCCTCCGACTCCCGAAATTGAGCGAATGGGAATACCCGCCATATTGATCGCGTCTATGTCACGATAGATTGTGCGGGGCGAAACTTCAAACATATCTGCCAGCTCCCGCGCGCCTATACGCTTTTTATTGAGGAGCGTCATAATAATGCTAACAAGCCTGTCAACTTTCATTTCATAACCGCCTTTCCAAAATCCTCTTTCATTATAGATTGTTGCCATACTGCTGTCAACGATTGATTGGTACAATGAAAAAGCTAACAGCAAATATAAAATAAAAACGGAGGAAAGGCATGATTACAGTCTATGTTTATACCCTCGATACCCTGGCGGATTGGGAACTGGGGTATGCGGCCGCGGAACTAAATTCGAAACGCTTTTTCAAAAAGGAGGCACCGAATATATCGGTCAAAACAGTCGGTATCTCAAAAGAGCCTGTCAAAACAATGGGCGGCTTTACTATCATTCCTGACTGCTCCATCGGCGATATCGCGGTGAACGAAAAAAGTGTATTACTGCTGCCAGGAGCAAACACCTGGAGCGACCCGAAGCATGGCGCAATTATTGAAAAAGCAGGAGAACTCCTTTCAGCAGGCGCTACGGTATGTGCCATCTGCGGTGCCACTGTGGCATTGGCAAATGCTGGCCTGCTGGATCACCGCCCGCACACCAGCAATGGAATGGGATACCTTGAAATGTGTTGTCCCCATTACAAAGGACAGCACTTCTATGTTGATAACCCCTCTGTCGCGGACCACAACTTGATTACCGCAAGTTCCACTGGGGCTTTGTTATGGGCAAGACAAATCATTGAGCGTTTGGAAGTCTTTCAGCCTGATACGCTGGAAGCGTGGTATAACTATTTCAGCAGCGGCAAGGAGCAACATTTCTTTGCTCTCACGCAAACCTTGCCAACCAGCAAATGACCTGCCCTTTTTACAGATAAGAACACAATACATAAAAAAGCCGTCGTACAAGCAGCATATTGTCACACCCGGAGCGGCGGCTTTGAGAAAATGATTAGCCCCTTGACTATCTTAGACATAATTATTCTCAATTTAGCAATGCACTATCACTTAAAAATCTTTGAATTAACCGTGAAAATTCTTCCGCGTTTGTTAATACAGACGGATGCCCTCCCTCATTAAAAATATAAACTTTTGCGTTAGGAATAACGGTTGACATTTGCTTGTATTCTTCTTCAAGATTAGGTCTGCACATTTCGTCTTTTTTGCTTCCAACCAATAAAGTAGGAACTTGCAATTCGTTTAGGGATTTATGGAATAGAGAACGTTTTTCCTTAGCACACAGCAACAGCGCTTCGGTATCAAGGTCAACAACCTGTTCCCAATCCTCGCCTTGGCACCATTTATAAAACTGTCTTGATCGCGGATTATTTTTTGCCCTTGTCCTTTCTAAAAGCAAATTATCTGAAAATTTAATGTTAAGCGTTCGTCCGTCAAAGCTGTCAGCTATAATCGCGTGAATTAAATCCGGGCGTTCTAAAGCAGCATTAACAGCTGCCCATGCGCCGCCACTTGTTCCAACCAAATTAACTTTTCCACAATTCAGATGTTCAATAAGAGCAATCGTCTGAAATGCTTCATCGTACCACATATCCGGTGAAAATTTCTTAATTCTGTCTGATTGCCCGTTTCCTAAAAAATCAATAAGAATATTCCAACTATCACACAATCTCTTTCCTTAAAATAAATGTTCGTTTTTAAAACAAAGAAGCAGAAAATGAAAGTTGTCGCGGAAGAAAACGATGGTATTTTTCAGTATTACGCGGAAACCCTTCTGAAAAAAATACAGACACAGAGACAATCACCATGTCTTCCGTGTCCGATATCCTTTTTCCACAAAATAGAAAAATAAATTTCGTCGTTTTTAACAAGAACCTAACAGGAGGTCTAGACAGTAACAACTATATGGGATAATATTTTTTTCAGGTATTTATTCTTATTACTGTTGAACCAGATCATGTTGATTCCCTGCGACAGGTTATAATGATTGGGAAGTTTGTACCGTTTGATCGTTTTTTCACTGGCTAAGGATACATAGGGACGCAGCAGTGTAATATAGAGGCCCGTGGCCAGATAAATCGGTATATCATTATAAGATTCAACTATTTCAATTCTTGCCGGGGTGAATGGCAGCAAATTAATCATTCTGTAGTCATTCTGTTTGATTAAATATTTGGTTGTGACAAGGGGGAAGCCCGCAAAGTCATTGACCGACAGGTTCTTGACCTTGCTTAAGGGACAGTTGGTGGAATAAAATATTTGCGGGACAGCGGACACAATCGTGTGAAGTTTAATATTCGGATTGGATATGGTTGTATCCGA
>Ga0224748_10121_pt1 | contig 18790 bp, 18 predicted proteins | sample LIM_F_Water_Neg_FD_182074 | JGI IMG/M metagenome (GOLD analysis project Ga0224748, IMG submission 182074) | Enriched cells from gastrointestinal tract of the lab mouse from Pacific Northwest National Laboratory (PNNL), Richland, Washington... | ecosystem: Host-associated > Mammals > Digestive...
TACACGAAACAATAGCACTATCACGCCAAATCCCATTTTGGGAGAAATACACTTTGTCGATAGATGAAGCAGCAGCTTATTTTAGAATTGGTAGAGACAAATTATACCAAATCGTTTCTGAAAACAAAGATGCAGATTTCATTTTGTGGAATGGAACGAGAGCGCAAATTAAACGTAAGAAATTTGAAAACTACATTGATAAGTTAAATATCTTGTAATTTGCCTTGAATCAAGACTCTTGATGTGGTATAATTAAATCAACCACATTAGGGTCTTTTTTCGGATAAGAAAGGAGTGTACAATGTCCGAAAAAAGAACTGAAACAAAACGGCGTGATTCAAAAGGCAGAGTTTTAAGGAATGGTGAAACTCAACGATCTGACGGAATGTATATGTATCGCTTTAACGATGCAGGAGGTGTTAGACGTACAATTTATAGTTGGCGGCTTGTAGAAACTGATAAGTTGCCACCACACAAACGGGCTTGTGAACCCTTACGAGAAATTGAAAAGCAACTTACACGTGATACGGATGATGGGATTCAAAGTTTTGTTGCAAACAAAAAAACGCTCAACGACTTCTATGAAAAGTACATGAGCATGAAAAAAGAACTGAAACCCTCTACACGATTTACCTATGCGAACACTTATGACAACTGGATTAGGAACGAACTTGGTTTTCGTCCAATCGGTTCAATCAAGTACAGTGATATTAAGCAATTCTATCTTTCTTTGTATTTTGATAAGGAAATGAAGCCTAACACGATCCATGCTGTCAATACCATTTTACATCCTATCTTTACTCTGGCAGTACGTGATGGATATATCAGGTCTAATCCAGCTTATCAAGTTTATGCGGAACTCAAAAAGCAGAATGGATGGGGGCAGGATAAACGCCACGCATTGACAGAACAGCAGCAAGAAGCATTTGTCGATTTCCTTCGTAATTCGTCCGTGTATCACAAATGGCTTGGCCTGATCACATTTTTACTTGGAACTGGTTGTCGTATAGGTGAGGCTATTGGCTTACGGTGGGAGGACTGTGACTTTCAAGAGAACATCATTTCTATCAATCACAGTGTTTCTTATACCGAAGTTGAAAAAGGTAAAGGACGTAGGTTCTATATATCTACTCCCAAAACCGATGCTGGCACAAGAGACATTCCTATGTTCAAGGAAGTGAAACGTGCCTTGCTGAATGAACGTCTTAGACAAATGCAGACGGGATTCAGTCAGCAGGAAATTGACGGTTACTCTGACTTTGTTTTTGTCGGCAACAGGGGAACTATCCATCATCCTACCAGTATCAATCAAACTCTCAAACGGATCATCAATGCCTATAACACTATGGAAGTTGACCGGGCGAAAAAAGAAAGACGAGAGCCTACTTTGCTCCCGCACTTTTCAGTCCACAATTTACGTCATACATTCTGCACACGCATTTGCGAAAACGAAACCAACCTGAAGATCATTCAAGAAATCATGGGTCACGCCAATATTTCTACTACGATGGATGTATACAACGAAGCCACTATGGAGCAGAAGAAAAAGTGTTTTGCCAACCTTGAAGGCAAGATTAAGATTGGTTGAATCTACACCAAAACCTACACCATTTCAACCTAATTTCTCAGGACGATGTAGGACATGGTAGGAAAATAAAATGTTTCTTCAACCAAAATCACAAAAATGCCTACAAAATAGGGCTGTTTAGAAACTTATCGGCAGTTATAGAACGGCAAAGAATATCTTCTTATATCCTCACGGTAGTGGGAGGCGTGAACTGGGGCCTGGTAGGTATTTTCCGTTTCGACCTGGTAGCCTGGCTGTGCGGCGGCCAGGCCACCATACTGGCCCGGGTGATTTACACGCTGGTGGCTGTCTGCGCTTTGTGGTGCATGGCCCTCATCTTCCGGGACCGGGAGGAATTCCGGGAAGAAAGCGTCCGGGGGTAAGCTGCCTTTCCAGGCAGGCAAGAAGGATCCAGTGCCTTTGCGGCGCCGGATCCTTCTTTTTTGCGCGCTCCGGCACCCCTGCCGCGCGAGGGCGCGCAAAACATATGAGGCATCTTGCGAAAGCCGGCAGGATATAGTAAAATAGAACCAGAAAAGAGGCACACGCCCCAGGACTTCCCCGTATACCGCGGGCGCTCTTTTTTTTGCGGCAAACTGGCGCTTGCAAGGGCTGGAAAAACCTGGAACTTAAAGCGTATAGTTTTTCTATATGCATAAAATAGCCGCTATTATACTATTTGTATAATTTCAAAAACACCAAAATCAAAAATGCAAAATTTGCAAAACCGCCCTCCTAAGCCGCCAAAAAATGGCTTTCCAGAGCCATTTTTCTAAAACCAAAAACGGAAAAACCGATTTTTCGCCTCTGGAAAATCCCAGAGAAAACCCTATTTTCACCGGAAAGGCAGGTATATTATGCTCAGAAAAACAAAAATCATTTGCACTTTAGGCCCCGCCACAGAGGACGAAGGCATCTTGCGCCGGCTGATGCTGGGCGGCATGAACGCCGCCCGGTTTAACTTCTCCCACTGCACCCATGAGGACGCGGCCCACAAGCTGGAGGCGGTCACCCGCCTGCGGGAAGAGCTGGGCCTGCCCATTGCCACCATCCTGGACACCAAGGGGCCGGAAATCCGGGTGAAAACCTTTGAGAACGGCCCGGTGGAGCTGCAGGCCGGGGACAATTTCACCCTCACCACCCGGGACACTCCCGGCGACAGCAAGGTGGTGTCCATTACCTACCAGGATCTGCCCAAGGATTTGCAGCCAGGGGCCAGGGTGCTTATTGACGACGGCCTCATTGAACTGCGGGCAGAGCATGTGTCGGAGACGGACATCATGTGTACGGTAGTAAACGGCGGCCGCGTTTCCAACAATAAGGGCATTAATGTGCCGGGCACCCGCCTCACCATGCCTTTCATCAGCCCCCGGGACCGGGCAGATATTATTTTCGGCATCCAGAACGGCTTCGATTTCATCGCCGCCTCCTTTGTGCGCTGCGCGGCGGACATCCTGGAAATCCGCCGGATTTTAAAGGAATATAACTGCCACACCGTCAACATCATCGCCAAAATCGAAAACATGGAGGGCGTGGAGAATATCGACGAAATCCTCCGGGTGGCAGACGGCATCATGGTGGCCCGGGGAGACATGGGGGTGGAAATCCCCTTCGAGGACGTGCCTGTGCTGCAAAAGCAGTTAATTCAGAAATCCTATCTGGCAGGCAAGCAGGTGGTCACTGCCACCCAGATGCTGGACTCCATGATGAAAAACCCCCGCCCCACCCGGGCCGAAGCCACCGATGTGGCAAACGCCATCTACGACGGCACAAGCTGCATTATGCTTTCCGGCGAGACGGCCGCGGGCAAATACCCGGTGGAGGCCCTGGAAACCATGGTGCGCATTGCGGAGAAGGCGGAGCAGAGCATCAACTATATCAAACGCTTCAACTCCCGGGACAACAGCGACGTGGCCTTTGACGTGACCAACGCCATCTCCCACGCCACCTGCACCACGGCCCACGATCTGGGGGCCAGCGCCATCATCACAGTCACCAAGTCCGGCATCACCGCCCGCCAGCTCTCCAAATTCCGCCCCCTCTACCCCATTATCGGCTGCACCACCGAGGAAACCGTCTACCGGCAGCTCAGCCTTTCCTGGGGCGTATATCCCCTGCTGATTGAGGAGGAAAGCGATACCGATACTCTTTTCGACCACGCCGTAGACGCTGCCGAGCACACAGGCATGGTGCAGGGGGGCGACTTGGTGGTGATAACCGCCGGGGTGCCCTTAGGGGTGTCCGGCACCACCAACATGATGAAGGTACACATGGTGGGCCACGTGCTTTTAACCGGCGCCGGCATTACGGAAAAATCTGTTTCCGCCCGCCTGTGCGTGTGCAAAAACCTTGACGAGCTGAAAACCACCTTCCGGGACGGGGATATCATCGTGGCTCCCTACACAGACAACGCCATGGTGGAATACCTCCGCCGGGCCTCCGGCATTATCACCGAGCAGCCGGGGCTGAACACCCATGCCGCCATTGCGGGCCTTGCCATGGATAAGCCTGTCATCACCGGGGCAGAGCACGCCGCACGCATCCTGAAAAGCGGCACTGTGGTAACCCTGGACGCCAAAACAGGGCGGGTTTCCTCCGCCACATAAGTAAGGGGGCATGCTTTTGCATGCCCCCTCCCGCGCTTTCCGCATGGCCCTGGCTTATTCGTAATCCTCCAAAATGGCCCGGGCCTCTGCCAGGCTGTCAGCAGGAATGCCCTTTTGCAGCAGGTCGATGTCCCCCTGGGGCAGACGGTGGGCCAGGGTTTCGCTTAGCAGGACAGGGGTCCCCTTCCCTGCCTGGAACACGCCCACCCGGCCTTTATAGATGCCCACATGGTATTCCTGGATGCGGGGAGCGCCCTCCTCTGCCGCAGCGGCTTTTTCCGGGGCAGGGGTTTCTTGACTTGCCGCCTGCTTTGGGGTATAATGTTCTGTAACCACTGCCTGGGGCTTCACGTTTTGCCCCTGGGCAGCCCGTTTAAATGAAAAGGCGGCGGCGCACACTACTAATGCGCCTGTCGTTACCAGAAGCAGCACAAGGGTATATCTTTTATAGTTTTTAAGCTGCCTTTCATCCATCACTTGTCACCTCGGTTCTGGAAAAATTCTTATATGTAGTATGGGCTGTTTTCCCTTTCCTTATACCGGGGCATAAAGGAGGTACATCGTGCGAAAAAACCAAGACCTGAACAAATACAATACCCCTATCGTCCCAGCGCCCTCCCAGCGGGTGGAGGGGGAGTTTTCCCAAACTGCCGGGGCCACTGTGCGCACCATGGGCGGCATGGTGTGGAAAACCATTAAAACCATCTTCTGGGTGGCCTTCATCACAGGGCTTCTGGTGTTCCTGTCTGTGGCCTCTTTTATTCTCAGCTTCAAGGACGTGGAGCCTCCCAACATCTCCGCCATGGCGCTGAAATATTCCAGCCACATCTACCTGCAAAACGATGACGGCACAGAATATGAATATCAGGAGCTGCACCGGGATGAAAACCGCGTGTGGATGCCTTTAAAGGATATCCCCCCCATTATGCAGACCGCCCAGATATGCATTGAGGATCACCGCTTCTACGAGCACAAGGGCGTGGACTGGCGGGGCACCCTGGGCGCTGTGGCGGGCCTGATGGGCGTGGGCGGCGGCGCGGGCCGCGGCGGCTCCACCCTGACCCAGCAGCTTATTAAAAACATCACAGGCGAAAAGCAGGTGAGCATCCTGCGGAAGGTGAAGGAAATCTTCACAGCCCTCAACATGGAGGACGACCTGTATACCAAGGAAGAAATCCTGGAGGCCTATCTGAACCTGGTAAACTATGGCGGGACCAACCAGGGCGTGGAGGCCGCCGCCCTGTCCTATTTTGGCAAAACCATCGGGGACTGCTCCTTGGCGGAGTGCGCCCTGATAGCGGGCATCACCCAGTATCCCTGGCAGTATAATCCCCAGATATTCCCGGAGGACTCCAAAAAGCGCTGCGTTGACGTGCTGGACCGTATGCTGGAACTTTCGCAAAAGGGGGAACTCACCGATCCCCGCCTGGTGAAAATTACCCAGGCCGAGTATGACCAGGCTATAGCCGAACTGGAAACCATGACCTTTGACGGGGGCCAGCAGGCAGACACCAGCGAAGAACACGAGGCCAGCCAGGATCAGATGAAATGGAACTGGTATATTGACGTCATGTTTGAAGATGTGGTGGCAGACCTGATGGAGAAATACGGCTACAGCCGGGAAAACGCTGTGAGCATGATGTATAACTCTGGCCTGGAAATCCACTGCGCCATGGACTTGAAGCTGCAGCAGGACATGGAGCACCTGTTCCTGACAAACACAGACATGCTCCCTGACGACCCTGCCGTACAGCTTGGCTTCTTTATGATGGATCCCTACACCGGCAAGGTCATGGCGGTTATCGGCGCCCGGGAGGCCAGAAACGGCCTGCTCCTGTTCAATAACGCCACCCAGAGCGCCCGGCAGTCCGGTTCGTCTATAAAGGCCCTGTGGCCCTATGCCATGGGCATTGAAAACGGCGCCATCACCTATGGCAGCGTGCTGAAAGACCAGCCCATCCCGGAGTTCAGCAGCGGGAACCGGGGCTGGCCCCAGAACTTCAGCGAAACCTACCAGAAATATATGTGCGTGGACAGGGCCATCGCCATGTCCCAGAACGCACCGGCGGCCTGGCTTGCCTATGACATCACCCCCCAGGCGGGCTATGAGTGGCTGGTGGACAAGCTCCACTTCTCCACCCTGGTGGAGGAAGACCGCAACAGTCCTGCTGTGGCTATCGGCGGCCAGACCTACGGCGTCACTGTGCGGGACATGACCGCCGCCTTCTGCATTTTCGCAAACGGCGGCGTGTACCACAAGCCCATGACGTATTATTACGTGAAGGATCATAATGGAAATGTGATTCTGGACAACCGGGACAACCCCGGAGAACAGGTGATGACCCCGGAGAACGCCACTGTTATGAACAAGCTCCTCCACGAGCCTATTTACAATGCCTCCATCGGCACAGCCTACGACTACCTTTCCGGCCTGCCCACAGATATTTTCGGCAAAACCGGCACCACCGACAGCTTTAAGGATCTGTACTTTGTAGGCGGCACCCCCTTCTGCGTGGCAGGCGTGTGGAACGGCTATGAATACAGCGTGCAGCTAGAGGACGACACCACCACCAAGGTGCTGTGGCGGGCGGTCATCCAGCATCTGCTGGACAATTACGACTGGTCCGGCAAACAGTATGTCCTCAGCGAAAACGTGGTGCAGCGCACCTTCTGCCGCAGCAGCGGGCTGATTGCCGGAGGAAGCTGTTACGACACAGCCCTGGGGTATTATTCCCCAGACAACATCCCCCGCACCTGCAACGGCGGCTCTGACCACATTGCAGGCAAGGCGGCTTCTCCCTCGCCGTCGGCTTCCCCCTCGGCCGGGCCAAGCGCCTCCCCCTCTGCCAGCCCCAGCACATCTCCTTCGGCAGATCCTTCTGTTTCCCCCTCGCCGGGAGAAAGCAGCGGCGGAGAGTCCAGCAGCGGCTTAGAGCCTCCCTTCAGCAGCGATACGGAGCCTCCTGTTTCTTCCGATCCCTTTGTGTCCTTCCCCTCAGAGCCTCCTATCCCCTCGGAGCCGCCCAGCCCGCCCGAGCCGCCACCGGTCACCTCTATTCCAGACTTTGAGCCGAACGTGCCTGCCGCGTAAAGCCAGGGCACGTAAAATACAACAAAAAACTGCCGGAGGGCGCAGCGCCTTTCGGCAGTTTTTTTGCTTACACAATGGTTGCAATTTTTCTCTGGCTATGGTAAACTGTTCATGTACAAAAGACAATCGTATTTTATAGGTGAACAATGGAAAAGGATTCTTATCTCGTAGTGGAAGAAAAAGCCCTGCCCGAAATATACCAGAAGGTGGTGCAGGCAAACGACCTTCTGAAAAGCGGCAAGGCAGGCAGCACCTCTGAGGCGGTACGCATGGCGGGCATTTCCCGCAGCGTATATTATAAATACCGTGACGCAGTGTTCCCCTACACCCGGCAGGGAGCCACAGGCATCCTGACAGTGCAGGCCCTTTTAAGCGACCGCCCCGGGGTGCTGGTGCGCTTTCTCACGGTGTTTTACGAGTCAGGGGCCAATATCCTCACAGTGAACCAGAACATCCCGGTAAAGGGGCGGGCTTTCGTTTCCGTCTCCGCTTATACGGATCAGATGGATCACGCTGTCCCCCGGCTGCTGGAAAACCTCAAGCAGGTGGAAGGCGTGGTGCGCCTGGACAGTATGCTGGATCAATAAAAAGCAACATTTTTTCAGCGGCAGCCGCTTTTTTTCAGAAAGCACTTACCAAAAGGGCGGCTGCCGCGTCTAATACATAGAAAAGGGAAGGGAAACAACATGGCGAAAATAGCGGTACTAGGGCACGGCGTGGTAGGTTCAGGCGTAGTGGAGGTGCTGCGCACCCACGAGGAGAGCATTGCCCGCCGGGCCAAGGAGGCTGTGGAACTCAAGCACATCCTGGATTTGCGGGAATTTCCCGGCCTGCCCTATTCCCAGCTTTTCACAAAGGATTTCAGCGCCATCCTGGCAGATCCGGAGGTAAGCATTGTGGTGGAGGTGATGGGCGGCCTGGAGCCAGCCTTCTCCTATGTAAAGGCCTGCCTGGAAAATGGCAAAAGCGTGGTGACCTCCAATAAAGAGCTGGTGGCCGCAAAGGGTGCGGAACTGCTGGCGCTGGCCCAGGAGAAAAACCTCAACTTCCTGTTTGAGGCAAGCGTTGGCGGGGGCATCCCCATTATCCGGCCCATCAGCCAGTGCCTGGCGGCAAACGAGGTAACGGAAATTGCGGGCATTTTAAACGGCACCACAAACTTCATCCTGACGAAAATGATCCGGGAGCGCATGGCCTTTGCAGACGCCCTGCGCATGGCCCAAGAGCTGGGCTATGCGGAACGGGATCCCTCCGCCGACATTGAAGGGGCAGACGCCTGCCGGAAAATCTGCATTCTCGCTTCCCTTTCCTTTGGCTCCCACGTATACCCGGAGCAGGTACATACAGAGGGCATCTCCCAGGTCACCCTGGAGGACGTGGCCTATGCCGAGGCCTGGGGCGGGGTTATCAAGCTGATTGGGGAAGTGAAAGCCCTGGAAAACGGCAGAATCCACATCCAGGTGGCCCCCATGTTTATCAGCCGGGAAAGCCAGCTTTCCGGGGTGGACGATGTGTTTAACGGCATCCTGGTGCGGGGAGACGCCACAGGCGACGTGGTGTTTTACGGCAAAGGGGCCGGCAAGCTCCCCACTGCCAGCGCCGTGGTAGCAGACGTTATCGACTGCGTGAAGCACATGAAGGCCCGCAAATACCTGTACTGGGAGGACGCAAAGCCCGGCTATGTAGAGCCTTATGAGGAGCTGCGGCAGAATTTCTTTGTCCACATTCAGGGGCCGGGCACGTCCGACGCCGCCTTTGCCTGCGCCGAGGCTGCTTTCGGGGATATTAAGCGCCTGATCCGCAAAGGGGAAGCCGAGGGCGAGGCCGGGTTTACAGTGCAGGCCCTCAGCCAGCGGGACTTTGACCAGAAGGCAGAAGCCCTGTCTCAAAAGGGCGTGTCCCTCCTGGGCCGCATTGTACTTTCTGCATATTAAAAAAGGAGGGCTTCTTGTGATCCGCATTGACGTACCCGCCACCAGCGCCAACCTGGGCGCAGGCTTCGACTCCCTGGGCATTGCCCTGACCATGCAGAACCGGGTGTGGATGGAGGAATCTGACGAGCTTTCCATCACCTGCACCGACGGGGTAAGGGTGCCCACCGACGACACCAACCTGATTTTCTGGGCAGCAAAGCACCTGTATGAAATTTGCGGCAAAAAGCTGCCGGGGCTGAAAATCATCCAGGAAAACAACATCCCCCTGGCCCGGGGCCTGGGCAGCAGCTCTGCCTGCATTGTGGCCGGGATTTTAGGGGCCAACCGCTTTATGGGCAACCCCATGTCCCACAATGATTTAATCCACCTGGCCGCTAAAATCGAAGGCCACCCGGACAACACCAGCCCCGCCCTTTCCGGCGGCCTGGTGGCCTCTGCCATGGAAGGGGAGCGGGTGTACAGCGTGAGCGTGCCCGTTTCCGACAAAATCCGCTTTGCGGTGATGATCCCCCCCTTCGAGCTGAAAACGGAAAAGGCCCGGGCCGCCCTGCCCAGGGAATACAGCCGGGAGGACGCGGTGTATAACCTTTCCCGTTCCGGCCTGATGACGGCCTCCCTTTTCTCCGGCGAACTGCATAACCTGAGAGTGGCGGTGCAGGATCGGCTCCACCAGCCCTACCGCTCCGGGCTTATTGAAAATTACGACAACGTGTTCCGCATGAGCTACGAATTAGGCTCCCTGGGCACCTATGTCAGCGGCGCCGGGCCTACCATCATCGCCATGGTGGATTCCCAGGAGGCCGCGGCCTTCGGGGAAAGCTGCAAAAAGCACCTGGAGGATAAAGGCATTAAGGGCTGGCGGGTGGAAATCCTCAGCGCCGCCAGGGAGGGCGCGAAAATTGTGATAGAGTGAACGGAGGTTCAAAATGGAAAATACGCAAAACACCAAAAAGAAAAAATGGCTTCCCTGGGTGATTCTGCTGGCCTGTGTGGGCCTGATAGCAGGCATCATTGTGGGCAAGCAGGCGCTGGATAGGCATCAGCGGGAAGAAACATGGACGAGTTCCTATATGAAAAAATCGTCCTACTTCCCCCCAGACTTTAACAAACTTCCCCAAACCCTGGCTGACTGGGAAGCATGGCATGAACAGTCCGGCATGAGCAACATAGATAAAATGCTGGATGACACCAGTGAGATACCAGGAAAGAACAAGCTTGCCACGCTGATGGGGACTTACTCTATGCTGGCGCAGATCAATATCGCCCACCCGGAGGAAGCGGCCTGCCGGGAGCTGTTCGAACAGTTAAAACCCTATTATGAAAAGGCTTTCGTATGGGAAGAGGGCACCACTCCAAAGCAGTGCCTAGACCGAGTTCACGCCCTGGGTGAGGAAGACGTCATGGAAGCTATAGCAGCGCTGTGGCAACAGGTGGCAGATTTATACGAATCCACCAATACGGACGCATGGTTCAACCCGCCAACAGCCACCGACGGCAACCTGGAGCTGCTGCCGGAGAAATATATATCCTCCTCCGGGAATCTGGAGTCCGTCCCGGACTACCCCATCGCTTCCTCCGGGAATTTGCAGGCAGAGCCGTAAAAGTTTTTGAAGATTTTTAAGAAACTTTTTTCAAAAAGTTTCTTAAAGCAGGTTTGGGCGGCAGCCCAATAAGGAAAGAAGGAGCGTGTGACTATGGCACTCATCGTGCAGAAGTTCGGCGGCACGTCCGTCCGGGACGCCGAACGCATCAACAACGTGGCGGACATCGTAACCTCAGCCTACAAAGAGGGCAACGATGTGGTGGTGGTAGTCTCTGCCCAGGGGGACACCACCGACGATTTCATCGAGAAGGCGGCGGAGATAAACGAGAAGCCCTCCAAGCGGGAGATGGATATGCTCCTTTCCGCCGGGGAACAGATTTCCGCTTCCCTTTTAGCCATGGCTATCGAGCGCATGGGATACCCAGTGGTGTCCCTTCTGGGCTGGCAGGCAGGGTTCGACACCACCTCCGATTACGGCAACGCCCGCATTAAGAAGGTGGACGCCGCCCGCATCAAGAAGGAAATCGACAAGCGGCGCATTGTGGTGGTGACAGGCTTCCAGGGCGTAAACCGCTATGGGGACATGACTACCCTGGGCCGGGGCGGCTCTGACACCAGCGCCGTGGCTATTGCGGCCACCATGCACGCCGACCTGTGCCAGATTTTCACAGACGTGGACGGCGTGTATACCGCTGACCCCCGGAAAATTCCCGGCGCCGTAAAGCTTCCCAGCATCTCCTACGACGAAATGCTGGAGCTTGCCACCCTGGGGGCGCAGGTGCTCCACAACCGTTCTGTGGAAATGGCGAAGAAATACAATATTGAGCTTGAGGTGCTTTCCAGCCTGACACGCAGCCGGGGCACCATCGTGAAGGAGGAAAGCAACGTGGAAAAAATGCTCATCAGCGGTGTGGCAAAGGATGACAATATTGCCCGCATCTCCATTATCGGCGTGCCGGATAAACCGGGCCTGGCCTTTAAAATCTTCTCCAAGCTGGCTTCAAAAGGCGTAAACGTAGACATTATCCTGCAGTCCATCGGCAGAAACGGCACCAAGGACATCAGCTTTACTGTGGAGAAAAACAAAATGGAGGACACCCTCACCCTCCTGCAGGACTACACCGAGCGCTGGGGCGCTTCCAGCATTGTGGCGGACGACAACGTATCCAAGGTGTCCATTGTGGGCGCGGGCATGGAAAGCCATCCCGGCGTGGCGGCGGAAATGTTCGAGGCCCTTTTCAGCCGCAGCGTGAACATCCAGATGATTTCCACCAGCGAAATCAAGATTTCCGTACTGGTTCACAAATCTGACAGCGACCGGGCTGTGGAGGCTATCCACCAGAAATTCTTTGAAAGCTAAGGCTGAAACGCAATGCCTCCGGGTTCTTAGGGACTCTGTCCCTAAGAACCCTGCAACCTTTGAAAAGGTTGACGAAACTTTCGTGTTTCACGCTTTGCTTTGAACATTCGTTTAGATATTCTTAAAGCACAAAAAAGGACGGGCGCATAAAGCGCCCGTCCTTTCTGTATGTAAAAATCTCTATTAATCCAGCGCACATGCCCTTACTGGTTATAGCAGTTCACCGCAACCACGCAGGCCTGGGCGCGGGTGGCAGTGCCTAAGGGGTCAAACTGGTTATCCCCCACGCCGTTGATAATGCCGGCCCCCCGGCAGGTATAAACCGCGTCTTTTGCCCAGGAGGCTATCTTTCCATCATCTGCAAAGGAGGCGTATATGTCCACAGGCCGCAGGCCCAGGAAGCGGTAAATCAACACGCACATTTCCTGGCGGCTGATAGAATCTGTGGGGCGGAACCCAGTGCCGTCCCCATTGGTAATACCTGTCTCGCTGGCCCACTGCACAGCCTTAGCATAATATGCGCTGGGGCTTACATCGGCAAAGGAGGTAACGCCGCTGTAGGCGTCCAGGTTCACCCCGGCAAGGTTTGCCAGCACCAGCACAAACTGCCCCCGCTGCACCCTGCTGTTCGGCTCAAATTTGTTCTCCCCCACGCCCTTGAAAAGCCCGTAGGTCACAGCCTGGTCGATGTTCCCGGCATACCAGTCGGCATAGGTGAAATCTGTGAAAACCGTACCGTTGGAAAGCACTGTGGATACGGCCGCAGGGCTTGCGGCCCCGTCCTTTATGGCAACAGCCTTATAGGTGCAGCCTGTCATATAGACCGGCCCCACGTAAGGGGTGCTGTCCTCTGTAGGGTCTGTGCCGTCAGTGGTGTAATAGATGTCGGCGTCCTCGTCTTTGCTGGTGATTGTAACAGAATAGCCGTCGCTTTCAATGACAGGGGCCTCCAGCTCTCCGCCGGAAACATTCCGTTTGGAGACAAACAGGCTGCAAACATAGCCGCTCTTTCCGGTGGCAGTGGTAACAGCATACCACAGGGAGGAGGTTTTCCCGCCGCTTGTGATTTCCATGCCCTCCACTTCTCCGGTTATCTTCAGCAGATCCCCCTTGTGCAGCACCCGCACAGCAGAAGACTGGGTGGTAGGCCCGGCCCGCAGGTTTACCCCTGTCCCGGTGATAATGCCGTTATAGGCGGGGTCATCCGGGTCGGGCTGCACGCCGTACACCAGATCATGGGTGTTGTCTTTGCCGCTGTAAAGGGTAGCCAGATGATCCGCCACAACAGAGGCAGGCACAAAGTCATTGCTCAGCATGGTTTCATCCACAGGCAGGTATTCCCCTGCCTCGTCTACCGCGTAGCCCTCGCTGTTAATGGTGAGGCCGTCAATCACCGTATCTGTGTCGTACTGGTAGCTTGTATAGTGGGTCATTTTCTGATCCATCTCATACCAGCCGTTGCTGGGATACAGCAGGCCGTTGTCCAGCAGGTGCCAGGCGTTCCAGTCCCGCCCGGGGGCATTGACCGGCAGCCTGCGCATGTTATAGGTATAATCGCTGTTGTCTGTCGCCATGCCCCCGCCGATATAAATGCCGATGTGGGAGTAAATCCCGGTTTCCGGCGCGTTATACTCCGGCATGGTCAGCAAAAGGCCATGGATGTTAGGCAGGCACTCGCTGATGGTGCCGTGGAACTTGCTGAGGTTCACATGGCCAGTGCAGTTGCCCGCCGGATCCCGCATACCCATATCGGAAAAGTACGCGTAAATAAGCCCGGCGCAGTCAGAAACCCGGGTGCCACCCACATACTCCCCCTTGCCGCCATACTGATATTTCCAGCCCTCCGCATGGGCCTTAATGCCATGCTCCGCAAGGCCAATGCCTGTGGCAGCACCTGCGGCCCGGGCCTTTGGGACAAAGGCCGGGGAAACAAGCATTGCCGCTGCCAGCAGAAGGCACAGCAGCTTCTGGAAAATATTTGCTTTTTGTTTGATTCCTGTCATAAAGGATCCCTCTCAATCATGAAAGGCGGGGTGAGGAGCAGGAAGCCCCGCCCGCGGTTTTTCTGTTTGAACTCCTCAAGCGCCGCATAAGGAGAAAACAATAGTTACAAAACGGTTACATTGTAACATATTTGCAATGGTTTTGCAAGGGAAAAGGAAAGAATTCACAGAGTATTCACTTTTTTGGAAGCTTTTTCCCCAAACGCCATTAAAGAAACCTGCAAAGAAAAACGGCGGCCTGCCCCGGCTAAGCGAGGCCAAACCGCCATACTAAGCTTCCCTTTGCGCCTGTGCCCGTTCCATAGCGGTTCAGTCCGCCAGGGCGCGGGCAAGCCATGCGTCTGCAATGTCCAGCGCCAGATACAGCCCGTCCTTTTCGCTGGTTTTCACAATCTGCTTGCGGGTGCGGATCTCAGGGTCTGTGTACATCAGCTGCACCACAACCTTGTCAGCCACCTCCAGATCCCCCACCTTTTTCTTGGACTTCACGTCCATCTTAATCACATATTTGTCCCGCATACTCCCGTAATAAATGGTGTCGCCGCTGCGCACCAGGGGCTTGCCCTTATAGGTGGGGAAGCCTTGCTTCTGCTGGCTCAAATAATCACCGCCTTCTCAAAATAAAAGTTAACATGATATCAGATGTTCTGCAGCCCTGATCATTCTCCCAGATACGAGCGCACCATAGCCTTTAAAAGCTCGTCGCGGTCAATGCGGCGCACAAGGCTGCGGGCGTTGTTGTGGGTGGTGATGTAAGTGGGATCTTCGCTGAGCAGATACCCCACGATTTGGCTGACGGGATTGTACCCCTTTTCTTTCAGGGCGTCATAAACCGTAAGCAAAATGCGCTTCATGTCCGCCTCCCGCACAGGATCCAGGGAGAAGGTGATGGTATTGTTGGAAAACTCATCCGGCATGGTAGCACCTCCAAATCAAAGGCTCAAATTTATATTCTCCTTTATTGTACAGGACTTTGCCCCCAATTGCAAGCTTTTTTTGCGCCAAAGCCATGCCCGGCCCTGTTTTCCTCTTGGCAAAGCGCTTGAAATATGCTACAATTCATATGCTACAATTTAATTGCAGCATGGAGTTTAAGAACCTGTACCGACAGGAACAGCTTCTAAAAAAGGTAAAGGGGTATGTCAGGATGGAAAAAAGAGAAACGTTTTCCTCGCGTCTTGGGTTTGTGCTCATCTCAGCGGGGTGTGCCATTGGTCTGGGAAATGTGTGGCGGTTCCCGTATATCACGGGCAAATACGGCGGCGGGGCCTTTGTCCTGCTATATCTGGTGTTTTTGGCCATACTGGGCCTGCCCGTTATGGTCATGGAGCTTTCTGTAGGCCGGGCCAGCCAGCGGAGCATCGCTTTGTCCTTCCAGAAGCTGGAGCCAAAGGGGACAAAATGGCACTGGTACAGCTATATCGGCTTTGCCGGGAACTACCTGCTGATGATGTTCTATACCGTTATTGCCGGATGGCTTCTGCAATATTTTGTCCGCATGCTGCAGGGCAGCTTCACAGGCCTGGACGCACAAGGGGTGGCAGAGCAGTTCAACACCCTGATGGGCCGGCCTGTCATTATGACGCTGTACATGGCGATAGTGGTATGCATCGGCATGGGAGTCTGCCTGCAGGGCCTGCGCAACGGCGTGGAGCGGGTGAACAAAATTATGATGGTGTGCCTGCTGGCGCTGATGGTGGTGCTGGCCGGCAACTCCATCCTGCTGGAGGGCGCGGGAGAGGGCCTGCGGTTCTATCTCCAGCCCAATTTCCACAATCTGGTTTATGACGCAGAGGGAAACTGGATTCTGGGAGAAACTGTGTTTGCCGCCATGGGACAGGCCTTCTTCACCCTGTCTTTGGGCATGGGATCCATCGCCATCTTTGGCAGCTATATCGGCAAGGAGCACCGCCTCACCGGGGAGGCCCTGCGTATCAGCCTTTTAGACACCTGCGTGGCCTTCACCGCCGGGCTTATTATCTTCCCGGCCTGCTCCGCCTTTGGCGTGTCCACGGGGGAAGGCCCGTCCCTGGTTTTCGTCACCCTGCCCAATATCTTCAACCACATGCCCCTGGGAAGGCTGTGGGGCGGGGCGTTCTTCCTGTTTTTGTCCTTTGCCGCCCTGTCCACTGTCATCGCCGTTTTTGAGAACATCATCTCCTTCACCATGGATCGCTGGAAGCTGTCTCGGGACAAGGCTGTGCTGATAAACTTCGCCGGGGTGCTGCTGCTTTCCATGCCCTGCGTGCTGGGCTTCAACGCCTGGTCTGGCGTTACGGTGCTGGGGATGGATATATCCGGCCTGGAAGATTTCCTGGTGTCCCAAAACCTGCTGCCTCTAGGCTCCCTGCTCTATGTCCTGTTCTGCACCACCAGAAGAGGCTGGGGCTGGGAAAACTTCCTCCGCGAGGCCAACGAAGGAACGGGGATGCGCTTCCCCCGGGCCGTGCGGTTCTATGTCACGTATATCCTGCCTGTCATCGTCCTGTTCATCTTTATCATGGGATATTGGAACCAGTTCGGCAAAAAATAGCAGCCTGTAAATAAAATCCCCCCCGGCTCCGCCGGGGGGGATTTTATTTACAGGTATAACCTTATGATACTAGCGCGTGTCTTCAAACAAATGGTATTCCCCAAAGAGAAACAATGGTAAAATAGAAGAATGAAACGACATGAAATGACAGAGGAACAGTGGAAAAAAGTGAAAGACCTGTTGCCGCCAGAAAAGCCAAAGCATGGAGGAAGGCCGGGAAAGGACAACCGGATGATGCTCAATGGGATATTGTACTGGCTGAATACAGGGATCCCATGGCGGAACCTGCCGGAGCGGTATGGCCTGTGGAAAAGTGTGTACACCCGGTTCCGGCGATGGAACTAGCACAATGGCTGTCCCTATCCGAGCCATTGCAAGCGCCCTGCAAACTATTGTCATCATCCTGGTGGGCCGTCATGGCCCGGAACCCCTACTGTCAGGAAATGATGGAAAACGGAGAGGAGGGCCGCTGATACGAAGCGCAACGGAAAAGACGGCAGTCAATCAATAATTGGCTTGCTTTACCATCCAAGCGCGTCCTTAGTGGCTTTATATCCGATGCTACAGCTCTTGCACATATTCTTGCGCTGGATGCTGCGTTTATTGCCGTTGTCGGTATACTTCTTGTGGCACACCGGGCAGCTGACGGTTGTGGACTATGAGCACACACAGAGCCAATAGGGCCTTCGCCACCGCCTTGCCCTGGAAAACGAACATGGCTACCAGCACCAGCATTGCCACCGGCACAAGGGCCAACACCACATTCGCCAGGTACTGCATGAGGCCGATAACCCCTCCGGCACCCAGAGAGGAGAGTCCGGTAAAAATTCCAATCAATCTCCTATAGTTCACCGCCACATGCGCCGCCAAAAGCAACACCGCCAGGGGAATATCTTTCTTTTTTGCAATGGGGAGATCGCTCATGATTTTATCCCTCCAGAACAAGTTAAGTGCGTTAATGTTCATTATACTTCAACCTGTTCAGGAAGTCAACCATGTTCTAATCTCAACAGAACATGGTTCTGCTAGTTGGTACGAATTGCCCTGCATAGGCCTCCTCCGGGCACAGGAGCATGGGCACCAGCCACTGGTGTTTGAGAACCACAAGCAAGATGGGCGATTTACAGGGCCGATGTCTGTGTCACCCACCATCTGCGCGGGAGCGGGCACAGGCGGCAATAACCTGCCCCTTGTGGCTGGTACGCTGGCTGTACGGGACTGCAAAGGCGCGGGCAATATCTACGCCGAACAAGGCAAGCTGGTGGTGAAGCCGCCCCGCCCCACCCGCAGGCTTACCCCAGGGGATTGCGAGTTGCTACCGGGATATCCCCTGAGGTGGACAGACCTGCCCGGCGCGTCGGACAGCGCCAGGTACCGGGCTTTGCCGAGTATGCCGGGAAAAACCTGAACCGCTCCGCGCAGAAGAAGCCGTCACTGTTAGGCCAGCTTTCCCACTTCAAGGAGATTGCAAAGAACCTGACGCGGGATACCGCCAAAAACCGGAAGAAAGGGGGCATTGAACTGTGAAACTGGATGTAAAGAAAATCCTGCCCCCCAACCTGCCTTGCGGAGCTGTTTTTCAACCACAGCGGAACAGAAACATTCCGCGACAAGCTTCTGAAAATGATACTTGCCGATAAGCAGGAATAAAACGGGAAACCGATTGTCCGTAAAAATCCATTCCACACAAAAATCGAAAGGAGCGATTGATACATGGCAAAGACCAAAGCCGAAAAAATCACGAGCATTGAGGAAGAAATCCGACAGCTTGAAAACAGGCGCAGACTGCCGCTACTTCCGGGAGGCCGTCCTCCCCCTTGACACGGCGCTGGAGGCCGCCCTGTCCGCCCAGGGGCCAGCCCCGAAAACCCGGCCCTGCCCCGTCTGCGGGCGGCCCGCTCTCCTGGACGGGCGGCGGCGCTACTGCTCCGAGGCTTGCGCCCGCGCCGCGCTCCGGGAACAGAAGCGGGCATCCGCAATATGAGTGCCTATATCCGCAAAATGGCCCTTAACGGCTATATCCTCCATGTTGACCTTTCCCCCGTCCAGAAGCTGGATATTTTGAATTTTTTTGCTTGCTAAAAAGGGGTTCGCGCTTTTTCAAAAGACGAATAAGTCGCCATCGATCAGTCCGTTTGGGCATAGAATACACC
>Ga0224748_10122_pt1 | contig 18486 bp, 26 predicted proteins | sample LIM_F_Water_Neg_FD_182074 | JGI IMG/M metagenome (GOLD analysis project Ga0224748, IMG submission 182074) | Enriched cells from gastrointestinal tract of the lab mouse from Pacific Northwest National Laboratory (PNNL), Richland, Washington... | ecosystem: Host-associated > Mammals > Digestive...
AAGAGGTAAAATGGCTTTTGACAAAATTCAAAAATTGAATTCGGAGGTAATCCACATGAAGAAAGAAACAAGGACAGTGGTATATGATGATGAATTACGGATGGAAGCATACCGTTTCGAAGGAATCGTGCAGCCCTTTCCAAGCCATTTTCATGAGCATTATGTGATTGGGTTTGTGGAGAATGGGGAGCGGGTGCTTTCCTGTAGGGACAGGGAGTATGCCATAGAGGAAGGGAGCATCGTGCTTTTCAATCCGGGTGACAGCCATGTCTGCGTACAGAGTGATGAAGGGACGTTTGATTACCGGGGATTTAACATTTCAAAGGAGGTCATGCTTGATCTGGCAGAGGAAGTTACCGGGAAGGCAGACTGCATTAGATGCGGAGGAGTCGCATGAGTTGGTACAGCTTTTAAGACTGCTCTGATGCGATTACGCCGTGCTAAAAAGCATGGGTTTTAGCGGAAAAAGAGCAATTTGTCGAATCCCGTTTGTCGAATGTCGAATTGGGTGGGGTAAATGGGGTAAAGAGGGGTAAAAGTCATCAAAGTATAACAGCGGCACAGGCGGCAATTTCCAATTGATGCCATAGGAATTTGGGTACTCGCAGGCGAAAGTATTGAAGAATGGCTTAAAATAAGCTGAAAGCAAGGCTTTCAGCTAGGTTTTTTAGGCTTGGTGGGGTTCACTGGAATGGTTGGTGAACCCCATTTTTTCGTGTTTTTAGATGCCGCTGATAGGATGGCGATAGGGGGAAAATCGTACTATCAGGCAAAAGTATACTATCACGCAAAAGTCCGGGGTTTCCGTGATAATATAATGCGGAAAGGTAAAAAGGAGTAGGATAATGTTGATTTTTGCGGAAAAGGGTATTAGCGTGATGGAAAATGCTGTCGATAAACGGGAGATATAATACAAACACGGAAACTGCATAGAGTTTCCGTGTTTGTATGGGTTTTGCGTGATAGTATACAGAAAAATTGAAAAATGTTAGCAGGAGGGCAAGGGCTGTTCGAGAGCTCTTTTTTTCTTTTGGGTATTTCTGATCCACTTCCACTATTTCTAAAAATGACGGTGCTTTTCATATTTTTTTGAGCTAAAATAAAAAAAGTATTTTTCTCTGCAACCAAATCTGAATTTTTACGGGATATACAATGAAGGGCATAACAGCCAGGGAGGTGAGTGTAAATAATCATTAAGAATGACAAAAAATCCAAAAAGTGAAAAAAACAGGAAAAAGCTGAAAAATCCCGAAAAATTAAGGGTTACAACAAATGTGCAAGTGAAAAATTGCTATTCTTGGTGATCATAAAAATTTATCAATTTAGGTGGGGCAAAAGCCCTGCTTTTTTTATGTTCAAAAATACTTCAATTATTTTCAACAAAAAGAGGCCGTAAATATGCTGCTTTGAAGAGTTTGTGAATAATAGTTGAAGGGTTAAAATTGGAAATAGCAACAGAGTGCAGAACTATTTTGTGAATTGGAAAAATTAGTTCCGCAATCGGAAAGGCGCATAGCTAAAGGAAAAATCTATGTATTTCAAAATCTTGCGGAACTAAATAGAAAAATAAGTAAGATGCAAATATACCTATTTTTATATAAAGATAAACAGTTCCGCAAGATACGGAAAAATCCGTAAATGAAAGAAAAAATAAAAAGGAGATTCAAAACGATACAATTTTTTAGCAGTTTAACAGCTGTTTGAATCAAATTTGAAGGAAGTTAAACATAAATTGAAATCTTATTCATTACGCAAGGCGATTATTTCTGAGATTTTTGTTTGTATGGGATAATGTTTCTTTTTCCTCAGATTTATATATTTTATATTCTATTATGTTTAGAATTTCTTGCTTATCAACGGCAGAGAGTTTCTGAAAATTCGTAATTAATATACTCTCATCATTTGATAAACAATGAGTATTTCCAAACAGAATATAATCAGCAGAAACTGCGAAAATTTCGCACAACTTAATTATTTGTTCGGTTGTCGGAAATGATTTTCCATTTTTCCAATCAGTAAGAGGACTCTTTTTTAGGCCTAATAATTTGCCAATCTCATTACCATTCAACCCCATTTCTTGGGTTTTTTGTATTATTCGATTATATATTTCATGCAATTTGTAAACCTCCTTTAAATATAAATGCGAAAATTACGCACAAAACTATTGACGGTGCGAAAATTACGCATTAAAATATAATTACGGATTTATCCGTGGTTACATTCTACATAATACCATGTTCCAAAATCAGGAACAAATACAACATGTAGAAGCAAAAAACTGAAAATGTACAAGTCCGCAGGATGTAGTACGGAAAGGAGAAAAAGATATGATAGTAGAAGAAATCTTTAGTATGGGTCTGGTTAATGACAATACGATTGTATATATCCGTAAAGGAGAAGGATTTCATACGCTTGCACGCGGCAGTTGGTATAACGATGAGATCCTTGCATACGAAGAGCATAAGGTTGAAAGTTTCACATGGCAGGATGATAACAGAATTTATATTGACGTGCATGAATAACATATTCTTTCACAGCCCTTTGTACGAGCAGAGATCCGGCTGGCACATACTTGGAAAAAGGAAAAAGTTTGGAACAGTTATGGGAGCAGTGCAAAGACATTGATGATGTGTAGCTGGCTAAACTGAGATTTAAGGAGGTACTGAATGGATATTAACTACATGCTGGAACGGTTAGGGATGTCTACAGAAGATGCAGACCAGATCAAAGAGAGATGCGAGGATAAAGGCATTACTATAAAGCAGTTAATACAGCAGTTTTTATGTGACCTCATCGATAACGACCGTAGCGGTGGGAGCGATGAAAGAATGATGATCAGCGGATGGTTCTATAGAAGCCAGTTTTAGGGAGGCGGCACAGCAGATGAAAAAATCAGAAGTGATTGAAATGTTAAAGGAGATGCAGGAAAGAACCGCACGTACAAGGGGATTTTTTGTTGGCCATGTTACCCAGTCTTGGGTGATTGACGGCCTTTTGGGATCTAAGATTGCCGAGTTGGAGAAGCTGGTGGATGAGGATGATAACGCGGATCCGGTATTACCTTGAGAAGTAGGGGATAAGGTGTATGAGATCGGCGGCGTAGGAAATTTAATCGAGGAAAAACAGATCGAAAATATAGTTTTCCAGGAGCAGAAAGTAATTATTTATGCGAAAGACGACACAGATGCATTCTGTGTATATAAAGTATCTGATTTTGGAAACAGTGTATTTTATACAAGGCAGGAGGCGGAAGCAGCGCTGGGATCAATACAGGGGAGGGATTGATGGAACAAAATAAATGTGTGTGCAATCAATGTGGGAATGAGATCATGATCCATCTCAATGAAGAGACCATAGATCAGGATAATAACGGGAAAGATGTTGTAGAGCAGTTTTTTGTTTGTCCTAACTGTGGGCAGAGATATACAGTGATGATCCTTGATGAATACATGAGGACGCTGATCAGGATGAGAAAACGGCCGCCGTTCAACCGCAAAAATAACGAGAAGATCAAAAAAGACATGATGCAGCATTTTAAAAGATTGAAGGAAAAATACAACCGTGAATGAGGAAAGGATATATCAACAGCCGAAACAGCGGAGACTTCCGCTGTCTGCCGGGGACAGCCGCCCGGTACTGACGAGGCAGGCTGCAGGAAGGAAGGTGATAGGATGGCAAGGAAAAATCAGCTTACGGAGTTTGGGATCACGGTACGGCAGGAACTCGACCGCAGGGGGATGACCCAGCGGGAACTGGCGGATGAGTGCGGGATCAATTTCCGGGTGGTGCATGACGTCATTGTCGGGCTTAACAGGAAGGAAGCCACGATCCGGCTGATCAGCGAAAGGCTGGGGCTTCCTTCCTAAGAAATGGAAAGCCCACAGCCCCTTGCGGGGACTGTGGGTGGAAAAAGCGTAACACCCTAGGAAAGTGTTACACACTGACCATAGCATTTTCCGCGTTGGATGTCAAGGGACAATCAAGACTGCAGGAAGATCGGTGGCCAGTGGACGGCCTGAAGGGCCGGTCCTGATAAGAAAGAAGGTGGGACATGGAAGAGATCACTGTAAAAGAGTATGCGCAGCTTCGGGGATGTACGGAACGGTATGTTATTAAGCTGATTTCGGAAGGAAAACTGTCTGCAAATGAAAAGTGGGGGCAGGGAGGCAATAAGGGATTAAGTTACATGATTCCTCTATCTTCGATCGACGACCCTAAATTAATTGCCAAATACAGGCGGATCAAATCGCGCAAAGCAAATAATGGCAGGACGAAAGAAACCAAACCTGTCACTCTACCGGACAAGGAAGCTATGACGGAGAAAGAGCGGGGCGAGATAACGTTCTGGAAGCAGGTCATAGCAGGCTGGGATGAATACAGGCCGCCGGGAAAGAGCAGGGAGGAGGCGACAGAGGAATATGTTCACTATCTTCAGGAGAAATATCCGGATAAGCGCAAGCAGTTTTCGGCAGGGATCCTGTACAGGAAGAGTCGGAACCTGAAACAGATGGGGGAGGCGTCGCTGGTAGACAAGCGGGGGAAGCATGACGGACATAAGCGTGCTGTGCCCAAAGAAGTATTCGATATCTTTGAATATTATTATCTTGACCAGTCAAAGAAATCCGTACAGAAATGCATTACCTTGACAGAATTAGAGATTAAGCATCATCCGGACCAGTATGACCAGTCTTTACTACCGCTTGCATCCAGCACGTCATTTGCGCGAGAGATAGAACGAAGTATCCCGGTGCCGGTGCTGAAATACTACCGTTTGGGACAGAAGGTATTCCATGACGAATGCGCCAATTACATAGAACGGAGTTATGATGACCTGCACAGCAACGACATTTGGGTTTGCGATAACCACACTTTTGATATTTTTGTGGACGGCGGGGAGAGTGAGAAACCAATCCGTGTTTATCTGACGGCATTCCTTGATGTCAGGAGCCGGAAGATGGTCGGATGGTATGTGACTGACGCACCTTCGTCAGATGCCACGCTGCAGGCGCTTCGGAGGGGGATAGAGGCCTATGGGATCCCGAATCGGATCTATTCCGATAACGGTCGCGAGTTTTTGACGCATGACATCGGTGGCCGTGGTTTCCGGAAGAGTGCAAAGACGGGGGAGCATGAGCCGCTGACGATCCTGCAGCACCTGCAGATTGAGTTTCGTACAGCGCTTGTCAAGAATGCCAGGGCGAAGATCGTGGAGCGGGCGTTTGTGGATGTCAAGAACTGTTTTTCCAAGCTTTTTAACGGCTACACTGGCGGTACAACTGCAGAACGGCCGGAACGGCTGAAGACGCTGGGGAAGCATGCGGGGAATTTTATTGCCATAGACGAGTTCAGGGAGTATGTGGATATCTTCATCCAGGGATGGTTCAATAAACAGCCTCATTTCGGGCGCGGGATGAACGGCAGGACAAGGGACGAAGTCTATGCGGCGTGCCTGTATGAACAGAGGGTGGCGACGCCAGATGAACTGAATCTGATGATGCTCCGGACGGGACGGATGCAGACAGTCAACAGAGGCGTGCGGATTAAATTTTATGAGCAGACACTCCGGTTTTATTCAGATGAACTGATCATGGGGCACGACAGGGAGAAAGTATATGTCCGTTACAATCCGGACGATCTTGCAGAAGTCAGGGTCTATGATGAACAGGATCGGTTTCTCTGTACGGCACAACAGGTAGAAACATTGAGTTATTTTGACTCAAAAGATGCGGTTGCAAAAGCTATGCGTGAGCAGCGTACCTTGGAAAAAGCCGTCAAGAGTTACAAGAAAAAGAAAGGAATTGAGGCGGACGACGCGCTGGAACTTGTGCTGCGTGAAGCGGAGAGCCGGATGGCAGCAGGGGAAAGGCTGGATCCGAAGATCGTCACACCGATCAGGGCGATCGACGATGCTGGTGATTGTACAGAAGATATTCTGGCCAGGGCGGTAGGTGCAGAGCCGATAGACTGGACTGCGGCATTGGAAAGAATGGAAAAAGTCAGATCAAACTAGGAGGAAGGAAAGATGGAAGAAAAGGCAGTAATGGGCTATGTGGAGGCCTGCAGTTTCATTAAACAGTACATGAATTCCACAAAAAAGACACAGTCGCAGGTGGCAAAGGAACTGGATATATCAGCTTCCGCATTGTCAGGGTTCTTAAGCGGGACATACAAGACGCCACATACGATCACTTCAAAGATCGAGGAACTGGCAGAGATCAGTACGCAGAAAAAAGTAGCTCCGAAGGAGCCGGCATTTGCTGAGACCAGTATCAGCCGGGATATTACAAATGCAATCAAGTATTCCCATCTGCAGGGAAAGATATCTGTCATATATGGGGATGCGGGTATCGGTAAGACCATGGCGTTCAGAAATTATCTTGAGCAGAACACGCTTGCTATCGGTATCACGATATCACCGACTTTCGCATCTATCACTGGCGTAAATGAAAAACTGGCAGAACAGCTTGGCGTAAGGGAGCGGGTATCGAGGAAACAGACGATGGAGATCATCAATAAGCTCCGCGGATCTGGCAGGGTGGTAGTGATCGACGAGGCGCAACATTTAACAGTCCGTGCACTAAACCACCTCCGCTGTATCTCAGATGAGAGCGGCGTTGGGATATGTTTTATCGGAAATGACGAGGTATACAGCAAGCTGAAGGGAAGTGGGAGGGCTGATTTTGCACAGTTGTTCTCCCGGATCGGCATGAGGAGACAAGTCCTTGTGAGCAATATCACCAAGCAGGATGTCAAGTCGGTATTTGGCGGCTTTGCGATGGAAGAAGACGCAATGGAACTGCTCTACAGGATATGCAGGACCAACTATGGTATGCGCGGGGCTGTCAATGTCTTCATCAATACGGCAGCTGTATTTGAAGAGATTTCCTGTACCGGGCTGACAAAGATGATGCGGGAGATGAACATAGGATAGGGGGTGACGGTGGTGAAGCTGGAAGAGAAAAAGGCAGAATACTGGAAGGTCATATCCCGGACGCGGAAGTCCGGCAGGATCGCAGAGTCTGTCAGGAAGCGGATAGAAAGTACGTGGGAACGGTTTGATGAGGACGTGATCCTGGAAGCTTTGCAGATCCATATGCAGCGGTACCCTATGTACAGGGAGACCTATACGGTAGGCATCATGCGGAACCTGCAGAGGCAAAAGACGGCGACTGGCAAAGTCGGTAAGGATAATCCTTTCAACAAGATAGAACAGAATGATTATGATTTCGATGAGCTGGAGAAGGAATTGTTGGCAAATTAGGGAAGGGAAGTAAAAGATGAGGCAGATACTATTGAGATTTGAAGGCGATGAAGACGGGGAAAAAAGGGCAGCAGGGTTGATCCAGGAAGCTGTATTCCGAATGTTGGAGCAGGAGAAGATGTGTGTGAAGAATTTTGTGAATGTCACCATAACTCCGGAACCGCAGATGTCTTTCCAGACAGATGCCGTTCTGCAGATTCCGGAGTTTATGAAAAAGCGTATGAATAAGCAAAAAACAAGATAAAAGGAGGATATTGGGATGGCAAGAAAGAGAGTGACTGAGCCGCAGCTCAAAAGCTGGGAAGAGGTAGACGGATGCCTTAAGTTGATGGGCGACGCAGAGAACCAGATCAGCATCATCGAGGCAGAGATGAATGCGGCCATTGCAAAGACAAAGAAGGAAGCGGCAGAAAAGGCGGCGGAGTATAAGGAACTGATCAAGCAGAATGAGGGAAAGATCAAGGAGTTTACTACGATCAACAAGGAGGAACTGAAAGGGAAAAGCAGGCAGCTTACTTTTGGGATGGTGGGATTCCGGCAGAGTACAAAGCTGCTCCTTCCGCAGGATACGGGGGAAGTGATCGTGAGGTTGCGTGAGAACGGTATGGCGGACTGCATCAAAGTGACGGAGACGATCAATAAGGATACGATAAAATCCTATCCAGAAGCGGAGATTTTAAAAATCGGCGGGTACCTGCAGAGGGCAGACACGTTCTGGTACGAGACAGATAAGGATTCACTGGCGGAAGCGGTAACGTAGGAGGGATGGAAAGTATGGGAAAAGCAGTGACTTATGCCCAGATCAAGAAGATCCATGTGCTGGCAAAGGAGCGGGGAATGGACAACGACCTGCTCCATGAGCATATGGAGATGCTGGTGGGGAAGGTGAGCATCCGTGAACTTACCAAAAAGGATGCGATCGTGCTGATCGATTCTCTGGAAGGAAAGGCCGGAAGCAGGGACGTGAAGGACAGGGCGACACACAAGCAGATGCACTTCATTTTTGGCCTGATGAAAGAGATGGGATGGACTACCGGGGATGGAAAGCCGGATCTGGAGAGGTTAAACCGCTTTTTAAGGTCAGATAAAGCAGGGTTCAACCTGGAAGATTACAGGTGGCTGAACGTTGGGATGGCCAGTGACCTGATCGAGGCGTTTAAGAGCATGTTGGCCCGGGAACAGGAAAAGATGGTTGCACATTGAAGGAAGGTGGCATATAATGAGAAAGCCAAGCTATAATTCCATGACAGTGCGGACAGAAGAGATTTTCGAAAATCTGAAGGTAGATGATCTCGAAGATAAATATAAAGAGATCGCAGATATTGTTGGCTTTGAGAATCTCATCAAACTGGTAGAGAACTATGCAGGGAACAGTGTCTATATACCACAGAAATATGAACTGTACCGTCATGAGATGTATAAAGCGATCTTGGATGAATATGATGGGACAAATATCAAGAGGCTGGCTACGGATTATGGGATTTCGGAGAAAACAGTCTATAACATCCTCAGGGATCATCTTTTCAAAAAGAAGAAAAGTTCTGGTAAAGGACAGCTGGAAGGGCAGATATCTCTTTTGGATCTGATTACATAAGAAATGAAAGTTACAATATTAAATGGATACGTATGAGAGGTATGATAGCCATGTACAGGGAACTGTATGTGGCTATTTTTATATGCAAATTTAAGAAAACGGAGGGTTTACTTATGGTATTTTCATTTGATGTTGCGTTGGCGCTGGTCACAGCATTTTCGATTGTCACATCGGTGGTGACACAGTTCGTAAAAGTAGTATTGGATACTTTCAGGGCAAAATACGCATCTAACGTGGTCGTACTGATCGTGGCGGCGGTCGTTGGGACGGGAGGCACGATGCTCTATTATGTGAATCATCAGATCCCGCTGAACGCACTCACAAGTGTATATCTGGCGATCATGTGCCTTATTAACTGCATGGGTGCCATGCTCGGGTATGACAAGGTAAAACAGATGCTCGAGCAGCTGAAAGCAGTCAGGGGAAAATAGGAGAGATACGATGGCAGGGACAAAAAATATAGGGGATATCTCCAAATATAACGTGATCCGAAACTATGCACTTTTAAAAGATCATTTCGACGGGATGATCGTCAGGATCGGTTACCGTGGATACAGCGCAGGGGTGATCAAAGAGGATCCCCTGTTCAAGGAACACATGAAGGGTATCATCGGGGAGGGGATCCCCTACGGATTTTACTTCATGGGGCAGGCGGTCACGGAGTCGGAAGCGGCTGCGGAGGCTGAATACTGTTATGAGATGACAAAAGGGTACAGCCCGGCACTGCCTACCTACTATGACAGTGAATTTTCCAATGAGAAAGGGAACGGCCGGGCAGACAGCCTGTCGCGCAGGGATCGGACGGATATCACGAAAGCATTCTGCGTCCGGACAGAGCAGCTTGGAAGGCGGGCAGGGGTCTATGCCTCGAAAAGCTGGTTTGAGACCAGGCTGTATGCAAAAGAACTGTCGGGCTACAGCATCTGGGTAGCGCAGTATAACAGGTCCTGCAGTTACCGGGAAACAGGATATGATATGTGGCAGTATACCAGTAGCTACAGTATTCCGGGGCTGAATACAAGATTTGACAGGTCGTACTGTTATAAGGAGTTCGGCACGGCAGCAGGTGCAGACAGCACAGCAGCGGAGGATGTTCTGGAACTGGAGGAAGGGATACACAGCTATAGTCTGAAAGCATCCGGATCGAAACGGATCATGAGAGGAGGAGTAAGGAGTAACTTCTTATTAAAAGAGTTCCGGTGTAAGGATGGCAGTGATGAGATCCTGCTGGATTCCGCATTGATAGAGTTACTGCAGAAGGTCAGGGATCATTTCGGAAAAGCAGTGTCGGTCACCAGTGCATACCGGACACCATCCTATAACCGGAGCGTTAACGGGGCAACCTCTTCCTACCATATCAAAGGGCAGGCGGCTGACTTTACGGTTACAGGCATCTCAAACAGGGAAGTGGCTAAATACCTGCAGGGGATCGGAGCAAAGGGAATCGGCCTGTATGACTATACGGGCGGTTTCGTCCATGTGGATACACGGGATAAGAAGTATTTCTGGAAGCAGGATTCAAGGAATGGCAAAGCTTACGGCATCGGTACCTTCGGTGCAACGGAGGTATATATCGTAAAGGGGTATACGGTCGCAACAGTACGGTACAATGACCGGAATAAGTATGTACGGCTCCTGCAGGAGACGGTCGGTGTGGAGCCGGACGGGATCTTCGGGCCGGAGACAGAAGAGGCAGTGAGGATATTCCAGAAGATGCATGGCCTGGCAGTGGATGGAGTGGCAGGGCCGAAGACATGGAATGCGCTGCTGTAGCCAGGAAGGAGGCTTGGATCATGTATGCAGTCTTGGCAAATGCACAGATGTTCCCGTCGGAATGGGTGGCGAACATAGCGGATAAAGGGATCACGGCGATCCTTCTCATCATATTCGTGGGGTACTTCATCAGGCGATCCCGGAATGATGACAATAAGGTAAAGGAAGCCTATGAGACATCACAGAAGAACATGGAAGAGCAGAACAGGACAGTCCGTGAACGCGAAGACTATCTGCTTGCGGAAAGTGCAAAACGGGAGGAGATCATCCGCACGGAAGCGGAGCGCAGGGAGAAGCTGATCCGGATGGAGGCGGAGAAGCGGGAGAGCATCCTGATGGCGAGCCAGGACAGGATGCTGGATACCCTGGACAACATAGCAGCCTCTTTAAATAACGTAGAGCGCAGCGTGGCAAGGCAGGATCAGAGACTGGATGCGATCGAACAGGAGATACGGAATGGATCAATTAAAGGTAGCGGAAGCTAAGCTGCTCCGTGGGGCAGTCATATCAAAACTATATATGACATATGGTACGGACATTCGCATTTATGCCTTGAAAAACCTGTTGCGGTCGAAAGGCTTTGTGCAGGATGAAGATTTGAAGAAGACGGTCTTTTATCTTGGGGGTGACGGAAAGAGATATATCCATGTGGAAGTTAACAAAGAGGAATGGAAAGACAGCCTGATCTGGCTTACGCCTGCAGGGGTAAACCTTGCAGAGAAAGATATAGAAGATGTAGGGGTGATTTTTGACGATGAGTAATCTGATTCAGACAGCAGAAAAAGAGATTTTAAGGAAAGAGATATTGAATCTCTGTTACCAGGCATCCTCCGTAGGATGCAGTACAGATGTACTGGCGGCGGCGTTTGCGCATTCCGGGGTAAGTGGACGAGACCGGGAGGAAATCGTAAGACAGGTTGATTATCTGAAATCAAAAGGCCTGGTAACGGTAGAAGCGGTAGGAAATGAGAGACTGAATCTTTCAAAGGATATCGTGAAGCTGACGCCGGACGGCATCGATTATCTGGAAGGCAATGCAGGGCGGATCGCCGGGATCGGAGGCTGATATGGCGGACAACAGGAGTCATGGGAAGATTGATGCGCTCCCGGAACGGCTGAAGAAGCAGGTAGAGGAGAAGCTGCTTGCGGGGGAGACTTACGAAGGGATCGCTTCCTATCTGCAGGAGAATGGCGAGGACGTACATTTTTCAAGTGTCGGACGTTATGGGCGGAAGTTTTTGAACAAGTTCCAGTCGGTCCGAATTGCTACAGAGTATGCAAGGATGCTTGCCGAGGACAATGCTGACCGGCCATCGACGGAGATCCACGAAGCGAACAACATGCTGGCCAGCCAGCTGATCATGCAGGCGCTGGTGGATGACGACATGGATCCGAAGGAACGGTCTGACCTGATCCGCAGCATCGCCAGTCTGCAGAGGGCACAGGTCAGCAATGAGAACCTGAAGCTGAAAGCGAGAAAAGAGCGCGGCGCTGTACATATCGCAATGGAACTGCTCAAAGATAAAGTCTACGAGGAGCTCGGTGAGGCCTATCCGGACATTGCAGCGAAGCTGCTTCTTCTGGCGGAAAAGACGGAAGAAGAAATGGAAAAGATGGAAAAAGGGCAGTGATGCCGTAGAATCGGTTTTAAGCGCGTTTGGGTACAAGATGGAGAATTGACCGGGAAAATCAGTTGAAGCCAAATTGAACGCAGTTGAACGGGTTCTACGGGTATAAAAATGGCAGTGCCATCAGTGCGCCCAAAAATAAGAGGACAGAAATGTAAAGTATGGCGGAAATGGATTGGAAAGAAAAAGCAAGGGACTTATATTTTGGATCAGGGATGGGCATAGGTGAGATCGCAGTCTATCTTGATATTTCACGGCAGTCTGTATCAGGATATTTGAAGCATCTGCCGGGCTACGGGGCGGAGCAGGAACGGCGCAAGGCGGCAAACAGCAGCCGCCGGAAGGAATATAAGAAAGAAAAGAACAGGCAGTACAGGGCCTGCATGGTAGTTACAGGCGAGACGCTGCGCAGGGAACACGACCTGGCGGCCCTGATCCTGTCCAGGGAGAAATATCATTAAATGGGGTTCAACTGCGGTTGGATCCTTTTTCAACGTGCATTCACAGGGGATTGATGAGATGGGAAGCCTTGCTTCTGAATACAAAGCAAAAGTGAATAGGGCAGGAAGGCCTGCGGTGTATGCAGAGGCGGAGAAGAATCTTTGGAACTATAACAAGCTGATCAACCCGAAATTCTTTAAGGAGACACGGCCGCATCTGAAGGTGATAGCGACTGTGCTGCAGGCAATCTTCGAGCACCGGATCGTCAAGCGGCCTGGTGATAATGAATGGAAGATTATTTCCATAGAAGATAAGAAGATGCTGGATCAGACGGCTGCAGAATATACTGCCTGCAGATGCCTGGCCATCGATATACCGCCCCGGCATGGGAAAAGCTACAACCTGTCCCAGTTCTGTGACTGGGTATATGGCAAAGACCAGGACCAGAGGATCATAGCGGTCACTTACAATGAGATACTGGCGGGCCGGTTTTCGGTAAATGTCAGGGACGGCATAGAGGCGACGAAGGCGGATAAGAATTTTACAGTTTTCAATGATATCTTTCCGGATGTGCATATCAAATACGGCGACAGCGCGAAACAGATGTGGTCACTGGAAGGACAGTTCTTTTCCTATCTGGGCACCGGGTTCGGCGGGACAATCACTGGCGTCGGGTGTTCCATCGGGATCATAGATGATCCGGTAAAGAACCATATCGAGGCATTTAATGATGATTTTCTTGACGCACAGTACCAGTGGTATACAGATACATTCCTGTCGAGACTGGAAGAGGATGCGATCCAGATCATCAACATGACCCGTTGGAACAGCCGGGATCTTGTGGGACGGGTACTGTCTGATGAAGACGGCGGTGACTGGTATGTCCTGCAGATGAAGGCGTGTACTGATGAGCAGGCAAAGGAAATGCTATGCCCGGAATTGTTTAGCTGGAATTCTTATATTAAGAAGAAAGCGAAAATGTCACTGGCCATTTTTATGGCCAATTATCAGCAGGAACCTGTGGATCTGGTTAATGCATTGTACAAATCGTTTAAGGAATATGACACCCTTCCCATGGATGCGGAAGGGAACCTGCTCTTAGAAGCGGTGAAGAGTTACTGCGATACGGCGGATACAGGGAAAGATTTCCTCTGCCATATCGTTTATGGCGTCTATCAGATGGAGGCCTATGTCCTTGACATCATCTATACGGATGAAGACATGAGTGAGACGGAAAGAAAGGTAGCCGCCTCTCTCTATAATAACCGGGTATCCTGGGCAGATATCGAAAGCAACAACGGCGGCACCGGGTTTGCCCGGGCGGTAGGGCGTATTCTGATGGAGGAATACGGGTCAAATTTCACGCATATAGAGACTTTCTTCCAGAGCGCGAATAAGGAAGCCCGGATCAAGAGCAATGCCACATGGGTGCAGGAGCATATCTATTTCCCGCGGAACTGGAAGAACAGGTGGAACGATTATTACATGGCGATGAAGAGTTACCAGGCAAAAGGAAATAACAAGCATGATGACGGGCCGGATGCGACGACGGGCATCTGCGAGAAAATGGGGCAGGCAGCGGATGACTGGCTGTACTGATGGGCAGGAGGATGACATATGTTGGAACCGGGCAGGATCGCTTCAATCATAGCGGCGGATAAATACAGCAGGCGGAAGAAACAGGCCAGGACCGGGCAGAAATATTATGACGGAGAGCATGACATACTGCAGTACCGGATCTTCTATATCACGAAAGAAGGACGTTTGAAGGAGGATCTTACCAAGAGCAATATCAGGACGCCGCATCCGTTTTTTCACGAGATCGCAGAACAGGAAGTGGCTTATATCCTGTCAAACGGCATCCAGTTCAAGGCTGAAGCAGAGGAACTGCAGGAATACTTAAGACCTTACTTCGGAGATGCGTTTGTCGGGGAGATCAAGGAAGTGATCACGGACGCAGTCGTCAGAGGGTTCGGATACGCTTACTGGTATAGAGACAGGGAAGGGACCACACGGTTCTGCCATGCGGATTCCATGGGGATCGTCGAGGTCAAGGACGGGGATGCGTCGGATACCGTGAATGACTATGTCATCCGGTACTACCCGGTGGCGGTCCGGGATGGGAAGATGGCAGTCCGGGTAGAAGTATGGGATAAGGACATGACATGGTATTACATACAGTCCGGAAGCACGCTGGAACTGGATGCAAATGTGAAAGTCAATCCCTGCCCGCATCTCTTATATGAATGTGGCGGGGAATATTACTATGAGGAATGTGACCGGATTCCGTTCCTGCGGCTCGATAATAACAGAAAGCAGCAGTCCGGGGTGAAGCCGATCAAGCCGATCATAGATGACTATGATCTGATGGACTGCGGATTGTCCAATAACCTGCAGGACATCAATGAAGGAATCTATGTTGTCAGGGGCTTCAAGGGACAGGATTATGACGAACTTCTGATGAACGTAAAATCAAGGAAGGTGGTCGGTGTCGGAGAAAAAGGAGATGTTGACATTAAGACGATCGATATTCCTTATGAAGCGCGTATGGCGAAGATGAAAGAAGATGAAAAGAACATCTACAGGACAGCGCTTGCGTTCAATGCTTCCCAGACAGGCGACGGCAATATCACCAACATCATCTTAAAGAGCAGGTATACACTGCTTGACATGAAGAGCAGGAAGCTGATCTGGAATATCAAGAAGTTCCTGCGCGTGTTTCTGAAGATCATTATCGATGAGATCAATGATGCCAACGGTACAATGTATTCTGTAGATGATGTCATGATCGTGATCGATCCGGTGGTGCCTACGGATGAGAAAGAGGATGCCGAGATCAGGAAGCTGGAAGCGGAGACTGTCCGGGAGCGCGTGGGAACTCTGCTGGATGCGGCAACGGTCATTAGAGGAGATGTTCTGCTAAAAGAACTGTGCGCGGTGCTGGGGATTGATCCTGATGACGTAGAAGAAAGTGGCAGTATAACACAGGAACTGGATATGGTCAGGGAGTTGTTAGATGGACAGGAGGCAGAAGGAAGTACAGCGGGAACTGCTGGATCATGAAGAGAAGATTCTTAACAGGCTGAAGGAAAACTACAGGCAGGCCTTGAAGGATATCCGGGAAAGGATCCGGAAGATGGAAGCGGATCCGGCTCTTGAGAAAGACAAGATCCGGCATACAAAATACCAGAGGATGCTGGAGGCGCAGCTTGAGATCATCCTGCATAAGCTAGGGGATGAGAACGTCACTGATATGACGGCATATCTTGATACGGCATACAGGGAGGCATATCTGGGCTGCCTGTATGGCATGCATGGGGACGGGGTCGATCTGATCCTGCGTATTGATGAAGGTAAGATAGAGAAATGTATTTATAAGGATACAAAGGATCTGAAGTTTTCTGCAAGGATCTATGAAAGGGTCGATGAACTGAAAGAAGCATCCAAGTCTGAGATAGCCAGAGGGTTTTCGACCGGTAAGGACTATGCATGGATCGCGAGACAGATCTCCCTGCGTGCAGGCACGAGCCTGGCGAGGATGTATACGATCGCCAGAACGGAAGGGCACAGGGTCACCAGTGAGTCTGAGATGGACTGCATGCAGGCGGCGAAGAACAAGGGTGCCGATGTGGCCAAGGAGTGGATCTCCACGCTGGACAGCGTTACGAGGCAGACGCATGTGGAGCTGGACGGGCAGATCCGGGAACTGGAAGAATATTTCGTGATACCGTCTTCTGGAGCAAAGGCAATGTATCCAGGAGGTTTCGGGATCGCCTGTGAGGACATCAACTGCCGCTGCTGCATGAACCAGAGGGCAGGATGGAACCTGGACAGTGAGGAATACCGGTACAGCAGGGCTGCAGGCGAAGTAGTGAGCATAAAATCAGATGTTTACGGGGAATGGAAAGAAAGATATACTAATGTCATAAACGGATTGCGGCCAGGCAAATATGGAAAAGATGATGGCGTAGATCCACATGATCCACCGGTATATCTTGGTAAGATTAACATGAGTGACCTTGCTAATATCGATCAGATGCTCACATCGTTTGAAGCGGAGAACCGGAATGCAAAGTACGAGAAGGCTTTGGTGATTCTGCAGGACGGAAATGTCTATGAGTGCCATGGTACGGCACAGAGCGTGTATCCGGATGCGGATCTGGGTGATAAGATAAAAGGATCGATCATCACGCATAACCATCCGGCCGAATATACAGAGTATTCTTTTAGCAGCCAAGACTGCAGTCTTTTTGAAGAGTTTGAACTACAGGTGTTGCGGGGAGCAGATAAGAAATATCGATACGAATTGACAAGGCTGCATAACGAGGTGGATGAGTTAAAGAGTATTTTTGATATTGCATATTTTGACGATGAAGCAAGGCATGAGATTGTTAAAGGATGGGCAGTGGAAAAAGGATACGGATACAGCAGGAGGCCGGCGGATGACAAGGGAACAGATAGAGCAGGAATACCGTAAAGCGATGAAAGAATATCTTGAAGAGGAAGACAGGATCGTGAAAAGGGCAAAAGAAGCCGGGATATTGAAACCGGGGCTTGATTCCAACAGGGAGCTTTTTAAAGACGCATCTGACAGGTTTAAGAAAAGAATACAGGAACTAAAAGATAGCCTGGATGAATAGATCATGGTAACTTCCTGCAGGGCAGGATTTTATAAAGAAAAAGACCTTCGGGTCTTTTTTTAGTACAAAAAACAGGAGGACAGAAAACGATGGGATTAAAAGAAATTCTTAAAAATCTGGGTTACACGGATGAACAGATCAAAGCGGTCATTGACGCAATGACAGAAAACAAGCTGCATGTATCGTCTGTGGAGAACCCGGAGGACACGATCAGACAGCTGCAGGAAGAAAAGGCGGCACTGGAAGGGGAAAATGCGAAGCTGCAGAAATCTCCTGACAGGCAGACGGATCCTGCTGGCCAGTCGGCGGCGGAAGAGATCCGGAAGCTTAAAGAGACTATCCAGCAGGGAAAGATCAATACCAAACTGATCGTGGAACTGACTAAGGCGCATGCGCTGGATGTGGACTACATGATGTACCAGGCTGAAAAGACCGGGGCCGTGAAAGGCATCAAAGTTGATGACAATGGCAACGTGTCCGGCGTGGAGGAACTGGTGGAGAACCTGAAGAAGAGCCATTCAGGGCAGTTTGAAGTGGCGGCCCAGGAAAATGGGGCGGCTATGAAACGGACCGGGATCAAGAAGCTTGAAAATGCTGCACAGGCTGAGGATGTCCCGCAGACGCTGGAAGAGGCGATCGCCCAGAAATATTCTGGTGAGGAAGAATAGGAGGAGAACAGTATGGTTACATTAGCACAGTTTAAGGAAGGCCGGTCGGATTACGTGGATCAGCAGGTCATTGACAGTTTCAGAAGGAATTCGCTGCTGTTAGACCAGCTTGTCTTTGATGATGCATTGGAAGCAGGAGGGAGCGGATCCACGCTGACCTATGGCTATATGCGGGAGAAGATCCCGGCCATTGCAGGTACCAGAGGGATCAATACGGAATATACGCCGCAGGAGACGACACGGGAAAAACAGTCTGTCGATGTAAAGGTATTCGGTGGCGCTTATGAGATCGACCGTGTGATCGAAGGCGCTTCCGGAAGAAATTCCGAAGTGGCCAGGCAGACGGAAGCCAAGATCAAGGCGACCTGTACAGCGTTCCAGAAGGCGGTCATCGATGGCGACAGCGACACGGATACAACGACCTTTGACGGGCTTGACAAGGCGCTCAGGGGTTCCAATACGGAGATCAATACAGAAAGCT